>Ga0307931_1001243_pt1 | contig 16763 bp, 7 predicted proteins | sample OrgLakmetageno47_FD_201816 | JGI IMG/M metagenome (GOLD analysis project Ga0307931, IMG submission 201816) | Saline water microbial communities from Organic Lake, Antarctica - #47 | ecosystem: Environmental > Aquatic > Non-marine Saline and Alkaline > Saline | place: Antarctica: Organic Lake... | reverse complement strand
ACGCGCTGCCCGACGAGAACACCAACACGCCACTGGTGCCTGCCGCTCCTGCGTTCGCCGACCGCACCGTCACGCTGCCGCTGCTCGTCGCCGTGCCCTCGCCGGAGCCCAGTGACAACGCCCCGCCAGTGTGTACTTTTGACCTACCTGCATTTATTTGTATTTGTCCACCTGTCCCGCATAAAGATTTGCCGACTACAATTGCGACATCGCCTCCGCGTCCATATTGAGCTAAACCTGTACCGATATTAATAACTCCTGTGTTTCCCTTGGTCGCTGATCCTGTACTGAAGGCTAGAGCTCCGCTTGCTCCTCGAAATCCCGAATTTTTGGTACGCACAGTAATTGCCCCGCTGGAGGACACTGCCCCCTCTCCGCTGAAAATCTGTATTGAGCCACCGGTCATCCTTGCGCTGAGGCCTGCTGAAATATTAACTGATCCTCCAGATCCAGAGTGGCTTGAACCAACCGTGACATCAATATCTCCACCTTTTCCTCTGTAATAACCATCACCTGTCCTTATTAACATGTGCCCAGATATTCCTTGGCGTGAATAACCGGTGCTTAGATTTACATTACCGCTTTGTCCAGTAGAGCCCATATTGCCCGAAGAGATAGAAACCTCGCCAGAAAATGTCCGTCCAATACCAGTATTAAGCGAAAGCCCCCCTCCAGATAAAGATGAAGAGTAACCTGTGAGGACTTTTACGCTTCCTCCTTGATGAGGTCCCCCACTTCCACCCGCTGTAATATTCACTGACCCCCCTGACATGCCGTCGTTATTCTCTTCCCCTCCAGCACGAACTGTAATATTTCCACCCTTGGTGAAGCCTTGTCCGCCCCAAATTTTTAAATTGCCACCAAATCCACTAGAATGCGAAGAATTACCTGCAGCCACGAGAATATCACCGCCATCACGGGCGCCGCTTTCTCCAACGGTTATTCGCATGGAACCTGCTTCATTCCTACTTGTATTGCCTGTTTGAATTTCAAAAACACCTGTCTTGTCAATGGCTGCATCTCCGGTTGATATTCGAACTGAGCCCGTTCCGCCGCCGACTTTGGCAGGTGCAGTTCGCATCATAATGCCCCCGCTTGAATCTTCTCGAGATTCTCCAGAAATTACGGTAATCTGGCCACCAGGAGATTCATTGGTAGTATGCCCTGCACGCATCAATATATCACCCCCAGTGTAACTTGGACCATGCCCCACAGTCATACTGATTGAGCCGCCTTTACCGCAAGATGCACTGCCAGTGGAGATGGCAACAGCTCCGGAGCTTCCCACCGATGATAATCCAGTTGAGATATTCACTGATCCGCTCCTGCCGAATGACCCACTGGATTGCGAAGCTAATGTGACGTTCCCACTAGATCCATGAAGTGAAAAACCAGAGGAAATTTTCGCTGAACCACCATAATCAAGATGGCTATTACCTGCACCAAAAGTGAGATTGCCCCCATTTAAGGCACCTCGGCCTGCTGCGACGAAAACTTCTCCTCCCGTTGAATCCGTAGATTGTCCTCCAGCAACAGTAATAGCACCTCCAGCCCCGCTACCTCCCGATGCTACATTAAGAGAAATATTTCCAGCCTGACCGGAATGTGACTGCCCCGAAAAAATCGAGATAGATCCTGAGTGACCTTCAGAACTTCTTCCAGATGATATAGCGATAGTTCCACTGTTACCGGTACCAAAATTTGTTTCGCTTGATGCAAAGCTTAGTCTACCGCTAGATTCCATTGCCCCACTTCCACTTAAGACTCTGACGTCACCACCGGTACGATACTTCGATGCTGAACTACCCCCGACGACTTCTACGTTACCGCCATAAGCAGCCTCAGCACTTCCACCAGACAGAGAAATACTGCCACCACGTGCTCCTAAGCTGGTCGTAGCGCCAGCTCTCATATTTATGTTTCCTCCAGGAAGCTCACCTGATCCTTTAGCACTCATCAGAATGTCTCCAACTGAAGAAGCTGAGGTCTCGCCCGTCTGTAAAATTAGGTCTCCTGAAGCGGACCCCGAGCCAGAGGTTATATTTACCGCTCCACCTGACCCTCGGGGTGCATTCCCACCAGTAATGTTTGTACTTCCTGCCACGGCTCCATGAGTTTGAGCTTCACCTGCTGTCATTATCACATCAGAACCCTCACTATACGCGGAACCTTTACCAACTTCGATTATTATATGACCTGCAGGGCCATCTGTGCCATTGCCACTCTGCAGCATTAAATTGCCACCTTTGCTCCCAACGCCACCACTTATTTGGACTAAACCGCCTGGATCTAAGAGTGCTCCTGCTCTACCGCCTGTGATACTAACTGGAGCTCCTGGTTTGGATCCACTTGCACCTGCCATAAGAGATATCTGGCCAGCTTGGCCGTTGAGTGAATCACCTGTTACTAGAGAAAGAATCCCTGATTCTACAGGACCTAACCCGCTTCCAAGGTGTACACTGCCGCTCTTTCCGAAATTTTTGACACTCCCAGATGCCGACGATAGGTGCACATTACCACTAGCTGAAGAGGCACTTGAACCACTTGATATATCAACCCCACCTGCCTCTGCTGGTTCTACATGATTGTACAGAGTAGATCGTCCGAAGGTCGTTCCTGCTGCGAGACGAAGGTGCCCTCCAGACATGGCGCCATCGCCAGCACTGAGGGCAATACTTCCTCCGGTGGACTGTAACGAGACACCTGCGCTTATGGAAACTTCAGCACCGGCACTGATGTCACTTTGTCCAGAAGAAATCGACAACATGCCAGCTTCTTGCGCATCCCCTGAAGCAATTTGAATAGGGCCTGTAGAACCATCTTGGCTAGAGCCCGTTTGTAACGAGACTTTCCCTGTGTCATGCTGTCCATCAGCCGAGATGAGCGTTATGTTGCCAGTCGCTATATCACTCTCTCCGCTTTTCAGCATAAGCTTTCCACCGGCCCTTCCACCCGCGCCTCCTATTAATCCTACTGTGCCTCCCACACCCTCGTTAGAACGGCCACCAAAGATAATCATTTTACCAACGGGATCGTCTGTAATAACACTATTGGTGGATATCGAGACATCACCACTTTTACCCATTGCACTGCCACCACTGAATATCTCAACATTACCACCCTGTTCGAAGGAACTGCCCTCACCTCCAGCAATTCTAGCCACCCCCCCGGTGCCTTGCAAAGAATTTCCTCCTGCAATGCTCAAGGTTCCGCCGCTGGCACCCTTGCTTCCTTGGCTCTTCCACCACCATCGTGGGTCGACATCCGAGATATCTTGGAGAGCACCTTCACCTGCCGAAATAGATACATCGCCACCCACATGGCCATCGCCAGAAGACGAGCCAGCAGCCATACGAAGACCTCCTCCGACACCTGAGTCTCCAGTACCCACGACAACATTTATATCCCCACCGCTTCCAGAATTACTACCACCCGAAGTCAAGTTGATAGAGCCACTTGGCCCATTATATGCTGCTCCGGACGAAAGTGCGAGAGAACCGCTCGCTCGCGCTGCGCTTGCCGAAAATACATCGATAGCACCACTGTAGCCCTCAAGTGAGTGGCCTGACCCTATTTTAAGTTTCCCTGACGCTCCACCTTTCGCAGACCCAGAAGTAAGATTTACGCTGCCGCTCGAAGCACCTACGGCTGACATAAGTTCTATGGATCCACTAGACCCTTCATCATGATTAATTCTTCGAAAATCATGAGCAGTGGCAGCATTTCCACTAAGAATACGTACTGCACCACCAGTCCCATTTAATGAATTAGTGCCTGCACCATCACCACTGCGAAGTTCAAGTTGACCACCGCTCCCAAGGCCCGCTCCAGCAGAAATAACGGTCGCTGCCCCTACTTCTTCAGTCGAGTCCCCGGCCGAAAGACTCAAGCGGGCTCCAAGTGCTCCACTACCAGCCGATATAACTGTAGAACCAGCTGCTCCTCGAGGTGCCTGACCACTTGAGAGGGTGAGGCTGCCGCCATCTCCAAAAGTTGATGAGCCTGCAACCGCCTCAATTGCACCAGATTTGCCCACCCCCCCTGCATCACCAGTACGAAAGTTCATGTTGCCCGAATTGCCTAAGGTTGCGGTACCGCTTACTAGACTGAAATTACCACTTGAGTCTCCTTGTCCACCTGAGATATCAAGTGCCCCTCCTGAACCCTCACCACCGCCAGATCCTGCAGAGATGGAGACGCGCCCTCCAAAACGATTATTCCCGCCAAGTTTGTTTTGATCTGCTTGAGACGGTGAAACAGAACCGGCGCCGATCGTGACTGCACCTCCTCCATGCAGCCCTGCTCCTGCTGCCAGATTCAAGGGACCGCCAAGAGCTTGATGTGAATTACCACCGTTTATGTATAGTGCACCTACCGTGGTACTCGCATGGCCAGTCGAAAGTGCCAAGTCGCCACTTCCAAATCTTTGCGCAGTGCCAGAACTAATCTGCAAGTTGCCAGAGGCTGGACCTTTAGCCGACTCCAGAAGAACATTGCCACTTGCCGCTTCGGGTCCGTAGCTCACCCCACTCATTAATGAAATGAGACCACCAGGTCCGCTGAACTCACTCTCGGAGGCCCACGACTTGGCACTCTTTACTTCACCTGAAGCTCCCGCAGAGAGCGAAAGCGTACCACCTGAAGTCCCACGCCGAAGACTAGCTGAGCCAGCAGTAACAGTGATATTGCCGCCTCCTAGGCCTGCATAAAGATCAACATTGCCACCCTTAAGGCCACCCTTACCCGCAACCATGGCAATATCACCACCTTCACCGGTTTTACTGCTGCCAGCCACCATACGCAGTTTGCCACCGCCACTCATTTCGCTGCCCTCGTCGAGGCTCGCCTCATCATCGGTGGCGCTCAATTCGACACTATGCCCGAGCTTCAAACGTGCGCCTCGATCTACTTGCCCTGTATTGAGCATTATATGTCCATCTTGAGCTGGTAGTGACGAGACTGATGGTATCGAGCTTAAACCTGGTGATGCTGTGGCATCTGCGACTCCAGCTGATATCCTCACGCTTCCTGGCTTACCGCCGAGGCCCGTTGAGCCTGTGGCTAAAATCACATTTCCACTCGAGGCGGCACCATCGCCACCCTCAGTCCTAAGCTCCAGATTGCCTGGAATACTAGATTCTGTCCCTTTCGGAACGGAAATTCGCACTGAGCCGCTATGCCCTTCTCCAGCTGTAGCACCAGTGTGCAATAAAATGTCGCCAGTAGCGGATCCGCCTAGGCTATCACCAGTCGTCAATCGCAGCGCGCCGCTTGTGGCTGTGCCTTGCGCTGCGCCGGATGCAATGTCAATAACGCCCGATCCACTCGAGACTGTTTTATTAGTACCTGCATAACTGCCACCATCTGCTGTGCTCACCCGCACAGCGCCTGACATAGCGGGTGCGTTCGGACCCACTGTAAAACGTCGATGTTGCGCTTGCATAGAACCTAGTAAGTCCATTGTCAAGCCTTGCTTATTCACTTGATGGAATCCTGTCAGCGAGAAGTTCTTATCTGGCAGCTTGTATTCGTCAAGCACAGTGACATGCTCTGGGAAAACTTCTGCAAGCTGCTGCGCCACCACACCGCGGGTCTCTACATCTTCATTTAAATCACGTACAGCGCGCCATGCATCTGTGTATCTATATCGCTTGTACTCCACCTAAAGTATTGTGCAATCAAATTAAAACATGCAACGTACTACAAATAGTTGTTTGTTTTGTTTGTCTTAGTGCAATAAAAGTAATGATGATTCTAATCGATTATTTTGCTGTGCTTAAAGCACCTGCTGAATTCGCTGAAGAAGTTGATCAGTATCAGCATCTACAATGTGCTGCTTGATGCGCTCATCTGAACTATACTCCACAGTCGTAAGTTGGAATGGGACATTCGACACGAGCTTAGATCCGAGACCTTTATCACTCTTCCGATACTGCAGGCGGACGTCGTACGATGTTGGTGTATTGAGGCCCGATACTGAGTGTTCAGTGTTCTCACTGTGAAGCGTACGGAATCCGAGGCCAATTTCTGCTAAACTACCTATTTCAGGACCTACCCCGGCAGTAAGGTGTAAGGCATTATCATGCACCTCCAATCCAGCGCTCCCACCAGCTGCCAACACCGCTGCAGTGCCGCCTGCACCTTCAAGATTGCTGGAGCCTGCTATCAATGTCGTACTACCGCCTTGACCTCGGTCCGTAGAACCGCCTTCAATGCGAATGTCGCCTCCGTGGACATTGTCTTCGGCGCTACCAGCTCTAAGAATAACACCTCCTCCGGTGCTGGCGCTGGAAGCCGAGTTGAAATTTCCTGCAGTGACTTCGATATGACCTGCTCGACCATCAGGAGCGTCGCCAGTTGCGACACGCACGTCCCCTGAGCCGCCTTTGCCCAATGTAGAACCACTTGCAAGCTCCACTACGCCAGACCGTCCTGAAGCAGGTTCTATTAAATGTCCCGTTCTAAGGCGCAAATCTCCTGTGCCCACTGCCTCTGGCTGAGGTCCACCACTTTCTCTGCTGAATTCTCTTGACGATTTTGTCCCTGCTGTTGAGACAATCACATCGCCGCTTAAGCCATCTCTAGCTTTACCACTAATTACATTCACTGCGCCGCCCACGTGACCTATTCCTGCTCCCTCTCCAGCCTTTAGACTAATCGTACCACCCTCAGCGTTCGAAGCAGCACCTACAGAAACTTCGACGTGCCCTGCTGCATTGGTGCCTCGAGCCGCACCAGTGCTCATACGAATGTTTCCAACTGCATCATTCACGCCTTTTAAATCGCCATGTTGACTATTTTTACCTTCACCTCGTGCACCTTTGTGGTCCGAAGCTTCTCCTGTCATAAGTTCGAGAGCCCCGCTTCCCGCAGGGCCTGCAGCGGAGCGAAGTTGAATTTCTCCACTCACTGCAGCATCACTCCCACCACTTATTAAGTGAACTGAGCCACCTGTTGTCGCTGTTGCACCGACACCACTGCCACCTCGCATTAAAATCATTCCGGGCCGGAAAAAGCTGGCACGCTGTTTCTCCGTAAATTTACCAAGACCGTTGGTGTCAAGATTCGAGGTATCAATATTGCCCGCGCTTATTTCGACACTCCCACCCGAGCCTGAGCCTGCAAGCCCAGCTCGAATTGTCAAATGACCAGTGTTTCCGCGCACGGAATTGCCTGTTCTTAAAGCAAGATCCCCGCTGGCAGTTCTTAGTCCACCAAGTGTACTAGAGTCCGTGGTAGCAGCGTCCGCTGTGGCTAAGCTCACAGCACCGGAATCCCCTAGTGAAGATGCACCTGAAGTGAGACGTAGAAGGCCACCGCTACGGTCAGCGTTTATATTCGAAGCGGCCGAAGCGAAGCCCACGTGACTATCACCTGCGTGAACCAAAACTTCAGAGCCAGATCCACTATGACTTACACCAGCTGTAAGCTGGACCGATCCCGCTTGCGCTACCATCGCGCGACCAGATGATATTTGAACAGTGCCTGTGTTGCCTCTTTGACTTGAGCCTGTGCGTAGTATAATTGCCCCTGTCTGATACTGCCCTCGCGCAGATAGAATGCTAGCATTACCTGATAATTCATCGCCTGCTCCAGTTGTAAGCATGATATTTCCACCAGTAGTAGCACCCACACCTCCTGCAACGTGTACTGGACCTCCAGGACCAGTGCTTGAGCTGCCACCAAGGACACTCACTTTCCCAGAATACTCATCAATGGATTCAGTGCTGCCGACCGTCACCATAACATCGCCACTGGTACCCATATCGCTACTTCCACTCGATATTTCGACACTGCCACCTTCGGCGGATAAGCCGCCTTCCCCTCCAGCCAAGCGTGCTATTCCACCATCTCCAAAAGCAGCACGCCCTCCAGTCAGACGAACTGCGCCGCCGTCTGTACCATCTGTGCCCTGTCGCTGCCCTCGCCACTTCAGTTTGTCATCAAGGGCTCGCTCTGCGCTGCTACTTCCACCTGTCACTAACGCGTCCCCGCCAGCCTTATTCACAGCAGCTGACGCTCCAGCCGTCATTGCGAGTCGCCCACCGATCTCATCGACACCCGACATTCCAACGCTAAAAACCATTTGTCCTGCAGCACCCCCTGGGGCTGAGCCGGTGGCCACTTTTATGTGTCCGCTCGATCCTTGTTTAGATGTGCCACTGTGCACAAGCACTTCGCCCGTACTGCCTGTTCCACGAGCGGTTGTGAGCAGGAGTTGGCCCGTCATCAAGTCGCTTCCACCGCTACTAAGAGATATCTTCCCACCAGGTCTAATAGCGCTCGTTGTGTTACCTCCATGGATTCGAAAGTTAGCACCCCTTGCATCATCTCCACTCATACCTCCATCCATTAAAATGTCCCCAGCATGACCACCCAAGTTTACCACATTACCCGATGCAATACGAATTTCTCCGCTAGAGCCGCCCGTCGCAGCTCCAGTAGATAGATTTAAGTCGCCACTTTGTGAATCTGACTGAGGACTTCTGATCCTGTTGTCGGCCAAAGATAACCCGCTACTGATCGAAACTGCACCCGTCGCACCATCCACGCTCCCACCTGACTTCATAAGCACCCCTCCACTTTCACCATTTGTGGAGTTTCCGCCGTGCAATTCCAAGTTACCTCCACTGGCACTGCCCTCAAGTACACTACCTCCGACAATATAAATGTGTCCACCATATTTGTCTTCGAAGTCTTTTTCCTTGTACTCGAGCGCACCACCACTGATGCGAATGGCACCGCCTGCTGTGGCTGCAGGACCCGCCGCTGCACCGGCACTCATATTAACGGTGCCGCCTTGGCCCGCAGCAGAGGCGCCCACAATGACTTGCAGTCCACCGGCAGAGCCTTGTTTTGACGTGCCCGTGCCAAGCGTCAAGCTCCCTGTAGAATCAAATGCACTGCCTGATGCCACTTTAACGTCGCCACTGGCACTGAGTGGCGCAAACGTCGTGGCAGAGGCGACTGAAACAGTGCCAGTGATAGAATGGCCTAGTCCGCCATTGTCAGTAATTGCGCCCGACTCCAATTCAAGACGGCCACTGTCCTGCGAAGCATCAAGAGCTGCACCAGCCGCAACACGAATTGTACCACCATGGGAGCCCGCGTGGCTGGAACCGGCCAGAACTTCAATGCCACCTGCCGTGTTGTCGGCAACACTGTCACCTGTTGCAAGGCGAATTGACCCACTGGCACCATTACTGGCACTGCCTGTGGTCAGAGCTAATGTACCTGAGACGCCGGAAGCGCCTGCATTGGCTGTGTGCACTGATATCTCGCCGCTCGAAGACTGCTTCGCCCAACCAGACCGAATTTCCACTCGACCCCCTTCACCGCCGGCACCGTGGCCTGGACCTCTGTGACTATGAATGCTTGCTACATTACCCCCTGAAAGCAGAACTTTCCCACCTCCACCCAAATCGCCCGTGCCTGCACCAAGAATCGCGTTGCCACCAGCACCCCTCGTTGCACCACCAGTGGCCATAATGAGTTGCCCTGAATTTCCTTGGCTTGTAGTGCCTGTGCTGAGTCGCAAAGTGCCGCTGCCTTCATGAATTCCAGCATTGGCTGTGTACATCTCTAAACTGCCACTAGCAGATTCATCGCTCGTCCCGCTATGTATCCGAACGTTACCACCGGAGCCAACTTTACCAGCACCACCTCCAAGGTCAAGGATACCACCATTGCCATCGCTCTCGCCGCCAGTGACCTCTACTTTCCCACCCGGGCCGAGCTCGGAAGAATGACCGGTAAAAAGATTTGTACCAGCGACGACACGCACATTCCCGCCGGATTCGCTGGGTGTTGTGGCCTGGCCTGCACGTACATGCACTTCGCCGCCCTCTCCAAGCCCACTGCGGCCCGCTTCGAGTGAAATATGCCCACCACTACCTGATGCTGAGTGGCCAGTACTTAAAATCAGGCTGCCACTGGAACTGCGTGTTGCATTACCTGTAGCGAGAAATACCGAACCAGTCCCACCAGCACGGCCAGCGTCTCCTGTGCGGAGATGGACGTTTCCACTCACACTTCCTGAAGAGGCACCAGAGATGAGGTCCACATTGCCACCTGTGGTATCGAGGGATGAGCCTGTAGTAGCACCCGCGGTGATGACCACAGGTGCCCCAATGCCATCACGGGTGGCGCCAGCGGTAGCCACTATCGACCCTGCCTGACCGCGTAGTGCGGCTGCACCTGTGCTAAGCATTAAATCTCCAGCATTACCGGTCGATGCAGTGCCTGAGCTAAGTTGCACCGCGCCTGATATACCCACAAGCCCCGCATCAGCAGAATGAAGCAAAACAGAGCCGCTACTCGTAGCGTGACTTGTGCCCGAAGAAATTACCATTTTACCACCAGATGCTGACGCTGATTCACCACCACGTAATTCGATTGCACCTCCCAGGTCAAGATTCGAGTTCCCACCTAAGGCAGCGCCAGCCTGGAGTACTATTTTCCCACCATCACCACCATTGGTTGTGTGGGCTGAATAAGTACCGTCGCCAGCATTGAGCAGAATATTGCCACCTGTGGCCGCAGAACCACGCGTGTGGCCTGCACGCACCTGCACATGCCCGCCATTACCCGAATCGCCACTGCCGATGCCGATAGTCATATGACCACCATATCCACGGTCCGCTGTGCCTGTCAGAAGAGACATCGCACCTGAGGAGCCCCGTGAAGTTGAGCCTGTATTTATTGCGATGATCCCACTTACACCGTTAGATCCAGCATTGGCAGTGCGCACGTACATAGTGCCACTAGACGTCTTTTTGCCGAGCCCTGTGTGGAGATATATCGACCCACCAGACGAAGAGTCACCGGGGCCGCCTTCAATTTCTACATCGCCACCCGTATCTGTGTGTTTATTGTGGCCCAAGCCAAAACCACCACGTACACCCACACGGCCGCCATTGCCGCCGTCAACACGGCTCGGGTTACTGCCGTGGCCCGCCGTGATGGCTACCTCGCCACCAGTTGCACTGTTGTCTGTGGTGATACCCGCTGTTAAATGCAAATTGCCTCCATTATTCGAGTCGCCAGCGCCAACTGTGAGCTGGATAGCCCCGCCTGCGCCATTCATAGCTGCGCCCGTGCTGATAGCGACAAGGCCAGAGTTTCCTCGGCTTGATGAGCCTGACGAAAAAGTCAAATAGCCACTGGCGCCAACTTTGCCCGCATTTGCTGTGGACAGCACTACTGAGCCCGACGTCGTAAGCTCCGAGCTGCCTGAGCCAATGTTGACAGAGCCACCACTTTGGCCATCACTCTTTCGGCCTTCCCGTGTGCGGCCAGCGCGAGCTACCCAGTCTCCACCACGACCTGAGTCGCCCGCGCCTACAACAAATTTTAGCGAGCCCCCAGTGCCAAAGTTAGCGTCACCTGACCACAGCTGCATATGGCCCGAATTGCCATAGCTTGATGTCCCCGACCATGCGGCCCATGACCCACTCACCCCTCGTTTTCCCGCGTTGGCCGTACTGATGGCAACATGACCACTTGACCCACCTTCCGAGTTGCCGGACCTCAAGGTCAAATCTCCACCTACCCCAAGGCGCGCTTCGCCCCCAGTCAGGGATATGTTGCCTCCATGGTCGTCATGAAAGTTGCCACCATGTGCTGCGCCTCCAAGTAATGACACTGGACCACCATTCCCGCCATCGAACCGCCACATGCTAGTGCCGTCACCACCTCGCACAGTGACGGAACCGCCTGTTCTAGCGTCTGCCGTGGTGGTACCGGCCACTAGACGCACATCACCGCCATCGCCCGTATCTCCTTCGCCAACAGCCATACGGATGCTTCCTCCAGCACCGTCAAATGCGTCTCCCGTGGTGAGGGCCAAATCACCTGACGGTCCGTCTGAGGTTAGCCCTGATCCAAGAGCAATACTGCCGCTCACCCCACCCTTCCCAGCACCCGCTGTCTTGATGGCAATGTCCCCACTTGATGTTTGAGAACTCATCCCAGAAGTCATGCTTAAACCCCCACCCGTTTGTGCAAACTTGGAGGCAGCTACGTCACCGGCCATAATGTTGACATTGCCACCCACACCACAATCACCTGTGCCTACTGTAATGGCGATATGCCCACCTGCGCCATGGTGTGCAGCACCCGTAATGATCGATAGCACGCCGCTGTGGCCCATACTTGAAGACCCCGTTTTAAGATGCATGAAGCCCGATACTCCTTCGGCTCCTGCGTTCGCTGTAGCTATTGCCGCAGCGCCGCTTGATGTGCGCCATCCAGAACCCGTTGCTAGATCAAGGTCACCACCCGGGCCGCGCCGCGCAAAGCCCCCTCGAAGCTGAATACTGCCTCCGTGGTCATAGTTTGAGCCACCTTCAGCATCACCGCCATGTAAATGTACTGGACCGCCATTGCCACCGTCGTTTGGCGCACTTGAGGCACCATCGCCGCCGCGCACTTCTACGCCACCCCCACCGCGGGCAGCTGCCATAGTTCGACCAGCTGAAATTGAAATTTTTCCACCATCAAAGGTATCACCATCACCAACGGCCAAGTTCACGTCACCACCACGGCCATCCAGTGCATCGCCAGTCTGTAAAGCAACGATGCCCGAAGCTCCAGCTCGGCTCAGACCCGTGCTAAGACGCACATTGCCGCTCACGCCATCAGGGCCCGAATTCGGCGTGGCTATAGACGCACTCCCCGAGGTCGCCGTGCTTGAAGCCCCACCTATGACGACTACGTCACCCCCGGCGCCGGCACCTAGGGCCGTACCAGCTTCTAAGATTGCATGGCCACCATCATCAATAGGTGCGCCACCAAAGCTGCTGCCGGCGCGGACGCGCACGTCTCCACCTTGACCCCCGCCTCGTTGATCTAGGCTGGTGCCGTTGCCAGCTTCAAACGTTGCTAGGCCACCTGACGCTAAGGCCGCCGTGCTCGTTCCAGCTTTGAGAGACAGTAATCCACCTGCTCCTGACGTGCCTGCTCCAACTCTCAGAATTATGTTTCCCCCAGAACCCGCACCGTCAACAGCTGAGCCCGTGACAAGAACCATCGCGCCAGAGTTGCCCTGACTCGAGGTGCCGGTGCCAAGAGAAATACTGCCAGACATGCCCACACCACTCGCATTTGGTGTGTGCATACGCACCGATGCTGATGAATTACTGTGTCCACTCTGTAAATTTAAGCGACCGCCGCTACCGCCATCGCCTCGACCTTCGCCACCTACGACTTCGACAGATCCACCATGCCCCGCTCGACCCATTGCCCGCCCGCCGGCTATAATGACTGAACCTCCACTGCCACCAAACACCGTCATCTCATCGATTTCATGAGACTTCTGAGTTATGGTTGAGAACGAATCTATAGCACTATATGTTCCTAATTCTGATGAAGTTAAGTTTACATAACCGCCCACGCCACCAGAAACCAGCACAGCTCCACCGTCGGGCAGGAGTGTAGGTACCCCAGGCTGAAGCCGCTCGAATTCAGAAGGCAAGTGCACACCTGCTCCTCCTATGAGTGACGCACTGCCTCCACGGGCTCCGTTAGACCCACGCGTTGCTCCTCCTGCCAAATTAAGAGGTGCACCGTCTTCGTCGACGGTTAGGCCAGGATTCGCACATACCGCACCCGCTATTTTTTTCGATTCGCCTGTTGTCAGCAAAAGTGTTCCCGATGCCGACTGTGCAGCCGAGCCAGTTTCTAGTGTGATATTTCCACTTCCTCCAGGTCCTCTCGTTAGTGCTGTTTTCAAATTTATGCCTCCACTTACTCCGTTTCTGCTACCTTGGCCTGAACTTAGGGCCACAGTGCCGCCCGCTCCACCTCCTCCCACTGACGATCCAGCCTGAAGAAGTATATCAGCACCAGCCAAACCACTTGCGCTAGTTCCAACCTAGAAATACAATATCAAAGAAGCGCGAAAAGCATTGATTAAGCGGTTTATTACCGTCTCAGTGAATTCGAGCCAAAACGAATAAAAATGAAGAGTTCTATCAAATATACCTCAACGCGAATAGCGCCCGCAGAACCACTGGTGCCCGCAGATCCAGTCGTCAATGATAAATCACCAGAATCGCCGAGCGAAGCATTGCCAGATCGAATCGTCACCAGGCCACTGGTTCCAGTTGAGCCTGCGTTGGCTGTCTCTATGGTGAGAACACCGCTTGATGTGCTCGCCCCTACGCCCGAAGAGAGAGCCAACGAGCCACCCAAGCCTGCCAGAGAGCTACCTGCACGTAATATGACATTACCACCGTGATTGCTTTGTTGTGTGCCATTAGATGTGCCGCCTGACACGCTGACATCTCCGCCGAAGACGTTGCCTACACGTCACAAGGTCACAACATACAAAGATTATATTTATTTACAGATATTTACAAATATGGCAGAAACAACTAATTACTGTAAGCTTACTACAGTCTGTAAGCTTGTCAAGTACTTGTCAGTGAAGGGTTATGCAAAGTGTACAGTACTGTACAGGAGTACGTACACCGTACAGTACAGTACCAAAGATGCTTTGGAATCTTTGGAAAATTGTACATAGTTTCATAAAATATTTTTTTGTTGAGTCATAAAAAGCAAAACGAAGCGATACAGCCTTCAGTTGTGAAGACTTCGGATAATGTTGAAATGTATTGAGCGAGGCGTACAATAGCAAGAATTGCATGAGAGGAAGAAAATAAGCACCGACCAGTACATAGTCTAAGGAATCTGAAGCAGCAGTTTTACCTGAACCGGCAGATATGGCCACATCACCACCAGCCCCCTGGTCATGCGTGGTCGAGCCGGCCGCTGCAACAAGTGAGCTGCCGTGGGGCATCGTGCCTGAATTCAGATGAAATATCAAGATGCTTCGTGTTTAGTAATTTATTTAGTGATTGCGATGATTTTTTAAAGCTCTGTAAAGAATGAAAGAATGAAGAAATTGGGATCATCCTACCAGTTCCAGCAGAAAGAAGTATGTTGCCCGCCGAGCCCCATGCGGCGTCTCCGGTGGAAAAATTTAGAGCTCCAGCACTTCCGTGCGCGGCAAAACCAGTAGACATGGAAAGCATTCCACTATCACCCATGTCTCCGCCGCTGGCAGTCTGCTCAGAAATTCAATGGTGCATACACAACAAAAGTCACAAAAAAATCAACTGAGAAGCATGAGTAAGCGATGGAGCAGATCTTAATCTTACCTCCAGTATCACATTTCCGCTAGATGACGCAGCACTGGAACCGCTTCTCATGGATACCGCACCACCTGTGAAGTCTTTTGTCGAGCCTCCGTCGATGCTTACACTTGAGCCTGAACCGGACCCACTACTCCCGGGGGTGAGAAGAACTCGCCCAGCTATGTTGAGACTACTATCACCACTGCTAATTAGAACATTACCAGTGCTTCCTGATGAAGTTTTGCCAGTCGAGAGAAAGGCATCTCCACTTGACGAGTCGCTCGTGTTTCTGTGCGCCGTTGTTAATATCAGCGCACCGCTCGTGGCTTCTCCGCTTCCGCTGGTAATAAGAGCTTCGCCGCCGACGCCGGATGTGCTCGATCCTGCAGAGAGCTTGATGTCACCACCGTAGCCATCTACTGCTGTTCCACTCTCGAGTATGATGTTCCCGCCCCGACCGGTATTTCCAAACCGTGCCTGTCCATTGCCTTTGCCTCCTTGAACAACAACGTTCCCCCCGTTGCCCCCATGCAAATTTGCACCATCGCCAGCAGTAACGAGAATATTGTGACCTTGATCATTTAGCTGTAAAGAAGCAGCAGCTTCAATGTAAATCTCCCCAGCTGAGCGTAATGCCGCGTCGTGCTTATCCACATTGAAGCCATAGGAGTTGTGAGGCCCCTCCACGCGAAACTCTCCGCCGCCGAATATAGTGTCCGCCGTAACGGTAAGATTGCCCTCAATTATTCGAGAATCAAGGTAAGAAATAGGACAAGGGCCGTCGAATACCTAACCAGAATAATTTTAATGCGTGAAAGTCATTACGAATACTAGAGGGCGCGAAACATAAATAATGCATGTGGTGCGCACCGTCCGTCGACAGTTTTTCTCAAATGCTTCGTTGATCGTGATACACGAACCCTCGTCAGCACACCATGCACAATCATTCGATAATGCACACGAACTACAGTTACGATGCATTTCGCAAGCTGGGACATTCGGGCACGATGGCGTGTCCCAAATCCATGCCGGGCATGGAGATCCATCGAGTGGCCCTAGTCCAGTCCCCTCACTACAAGACATCGTGGAGAGACAATATCCGCACGATGACGACTCGACGCATTTCCCACAACTTTCTACATTAGACCTGCAGAAGTGGTATTCGAATGAATGTTTTAGTTCGTCAGATGTAAGATTGTTTGAAAATCAAGAAGTCTAAAGGCGCAGTATTTCAAATTCTAGATCATGCCAGTAATCATCGCCGTTCACGCTTAGGGCTGTGCACTCTTCGCCAGGGTACACAGAAGAGCCGACTGCGCCTGCGTAGGCCGTGGCGAGCGCAATAAAGCGCATAGAAACTTTTCGAAACTCTTTTGATGGACGACGTGTCTTTTCTTAGGGTTCGTTTCTTTAACTCCTCGGAAATGGCGTTACAAAGAAATATTACATGTACAGTACGGAGTGAAAAATCCTTTATATTAAATGGAAAATCGACCGTGGTTCGTTCGTTCGTTCGTGGTGGTCGTCTTTTTTATGTACCTACACTACTGTAAAGTACCACAGTACAGAAACTTTTTGAAAATTCTTTCCGACGATTTCGCTCACGCTCTCTCCAGCGGATTGACT
>Ga0307931_1001239_pt1 | contig 16777 bp, 14 predicted proteins | sample OrgLakmetageno47_FD_201816 | JGI IMG/M metagenome (GOLD analysis project Ga0307931, IMG submission 201816) | Saline water microbial communities from Organic Lake, Antarctica - #47 | ecosystem: Environmental > Aquatic > Non-marine Saline and Alkaline > Saline | place: Antarctica: Organic Lake... | reverse complement strand
GCAGCCAACGCAGTGTTTAGATGAAGCTTTGTTTTGCGAGCCGACTATCATGTTCTGCAACATCTCGTTCTGTGAAGGCTGTCCTTATGCTGGCCTTTGTGACCTGACATGGTTCGTTTCATAGAATGAATTTAATTACACAAGTGGTTCTTTTGAATATTACTTAGAAAATGACGAAAATTCCAGCGTATTCTGCATATGTTTAGTTTAGACGTGTTCTTGACTTAATTTGACAGAGCTCTGAGTTTCGGCACAGCCTACTTCCATTTTCCTTAACTGCATACAAGCTCAGCTTCTCAGACGAATATTCCGAACCCTGAGCTCATGTATTCACTGATGTATCATTTTGTCCCTACAGCAAAATATGCCTGGACTTAACGCCGACGTCGCTTCCTGTGTTTCCACCATCGCCTGCACCCATCTTCCCACCAAGCCAGCAGCCCACGTTTCTTCCCACTAGATCCCCAACGCATGCTCCAACAAAAGGGCCTTCGCCTACGCCTACCTTGTTGCCCTCACCAATACCCACTAGCTCGCCCACGCTCTACCCAACGCCAGATTGCACTAGGCCTTCAACTCTTCTCCGTGTCGATACCAAAGCGCTCGACGGTGGAACTGGCTGGGGTGCTCTCAACTTCAGTGTATATGCTTGCCCAAACATCACCGGTGTAGCTTGCGATCGTGACACCGAAATACTCGGTGGGTCACTTGCCCTGGGAAGCACGAGTGATGTGCATTATGCGTGCGTAGGCAACAGCAGCTGCTTTGCTTTCGCCCTCGAGGGCACCAAACCAGCACACTCTATCTCATGGGATATCAAGGATGCTTTCATCGACACATCTACGCTACGTGGTACCGGCGACTCTGACGAAGCAATATTTTGTTTGGACGATGGCGCCTTTGAAACGCTACCAGTATTCCAACCCACGGTATCACACGTCCCAAGTCCAGTGCCAACGTCGTGGCCCTCTAGTCTACCGACGCATTCGCCTTCGCATATACCATTCCCAGTGCCTACGAACGAACCCTCTCCGTTGCCTTTTCCAGCGCCCTCGCACATCCCGACTCCGTTGCCCACAATCCAGTGCGACCTGGGTTATTTTGTGAATACTGCATACCAGTGTGAAGAATGCGCTATTGGCCGGTTTTCGAATACCTCCTTGCCGCCTTTCCCAATGTTTGAGTGTCCACGCTGCCCCTACGGGAAGGTATCCAAAGTAACCGGGTCACTGGCATGCGAAGTCTGTGCTGTTGGTAAACTTTCATCACCAGCACGCGACTCGTGTGGTGCATGCGGTCCAGGAGAGTTTGTTTTCAACGCAAGCTCGTGCGAAGAGTGCCCCCTGGGTTACTATGCACCAGTGCCTCTTAACGACGAGTGCTTCTTGTGCAGCAGTGGCTCGTCTACTGGCGAGTTGTCAGGTGCACACCAGTGCGCAGACTGCCAGGCCGGTCAATACGCGCCAGCTGCAAGCATGAATTGTGTTTTGTGTGTAGCTGGCCAGTACTCAGGTTCGCGTTCTCCTAGTTGTACAAATTGTTCGGTAGGGAGCTATGCATCCGAAGTCGGTTCCAGCTTGTGCTTTGATTGCAGCGCTGGCAAGTATGCGCCTGTTTTGGGCAGAGCCGAATGCATCGAGTGCGAGGTTGGGTATCAGAGCAGTTCTCGAGCGCAGTATTGCGAGGCGTGCTCCGTTGGCACATATGCCAGTAGTACGGGAAGCGAATACTGTGTTTCTTGTGCAACGGGGAGAGTAGCTACCTCAACGGGTTCTACGATCTGTCAAAATTGCACTGTTGGTCGATATCAGCCTGCTTATGGCCAGGGAATATGCACTGGTTGCGCGCCAGGTCGGTTTGCAGAGAAATCCAGCGCGAGTGTATGCGCAGCATGTTTGGTTGGCAAGGTAGCGCCTTTGTGGAATTCGAGTCTTTGCGAAGATTGCGCCGCTGGTCAGTACCAGTCTGCAGTAGCCCAAACCGAATGTGTTGACTGTGGGGCAGGTTTCTTTTCCTCTGAGCCTGGGGCATCGACCTGCACTGCTTGCCCTGGTGAGCACCAATTGCTAGAGGCGAAATCATTCTTGCGACCAATCTCAAATTCTGACTACACAGCGTACTAATCATTTTTTTCGTCTTTGCTGTCTGTATAGAACCAACCTACTCTTCGCCCGGCTCTAAAGAGTGCTTGCTTTGTGCAGCGAATTATTACATCACAATCGCATTGAATGCCACGTGCACTTACTGCCCAGTTGGCACCGCTTGTTACCGAAATGGTGCCAGTTCTCAAGTTGCTTTACAGCTGAAACCTGACTACTGGAGAGTCAGCGAGAGCAGTGTAGACATTCAACTTTGTCCCATTCCAAATTCATGCATCGGCGACAACGGGTCGTTGGCTTCTACGCAGAATCTTTCGAATTTTGGAGACGCATATTGTGCTGACAGCTACACTGGTCCATTGTGTGGTGTCTGTGTACATGGTACTTATTTCGAACCGGTTGCTAACGCGTGTGTAGCTTGTGGTGACAGTGGCTTGTTTCTACTACTGCAAAACCATACGATTATCAACACATTCATGATGTTTCTCATCATATTCATTGTAAAGCTTTGTGTTTGGATTACTCGTCGAAATCACCATATTAAGCTCCGAAATAAGGGCATGGCTTCGTTGGAACAAACAATGAGTCAAGAATTGGAGAAAGTCGACAATGCAGCATTATTGAAAGAAGAAAAGTCATCAGCATTTTACAGTCTTCGTGACAAACTTATGCTGAACAATGATTCTATGGATATAGGTTCGGATGGGACGATCACATTTACGACGAAGAGCAAAAAGTACGAGGAACCTGCTCCTTCAACCAATTGGTCAGTTGTTCTTACACTGATTGCACGAGTTGACGAGAATTTAAAGACTCAACTAAAAGAAGACAAAGCCATTACTACGAGAACTTTAATCAAGCCTTCCAACACAATGCTGCAAACTTTTACGTATTTGGAAAGATCTGAAATTAAACTCAAGATGCTTTTGTGCTATGGGCAAGTTGCTATTCAATTAGGTTTTGTCCTCGACATCGATTTCCCCGACTTATACAGCCGTATTGTTGACCGGTTTTATTTCATACTTTTTGACTTGATCCCTAGCTTTGGATTACGATGTCGAATCGACGGTTACGACTACATTCATCGGCTCTTATTTACGTGCGCTATTCCGACCATTATGACCATTTTTCTATTCGTTGCATATCAAGTTGCATGGGTGAAAGCGTGGCTTAAACTGAGGCATGAGCTCGCAGAAAAAAAGGAACGTCTCGAAATTCTCAGCTTGTCTGTCCCTGAACATCTAGCTGAAATATTCACAGTAACGGAACTGCGCAATTTCAAGCTGGTTTTCATGGATTTTGATGTTGATGGCAATGGAGTAGTAGATAAGGATGAATTGAAGGCGATGTTGATGCGACTAGATCCTGAAATCTCACTGAAGGAAGCTGAGACTGAGACAGATGTTATATTCCGTGAGGTGAGCGAAAACGCACTTGAAATTACATTTCCAGAATTTCTCACGGCTGTGGAGCACTCTATCCATCGATCTTTCGGAGCAGACGATGACTTTGTAGTTGCCAACGGTGAAAAGTTTGCTATGCTCGCCGAAATGGTCGACGCGAAACACAACAACAATACTGGAAGCTGGATTCTTTCGTCCTGGCTCGTAGTTGGTTTCGTCTTCTTGGTTTGCACCAGTTCATCGCTGCTCCATTACTTGAATTGCCATACATTCAACGTTCCCGAACAAGACGGTGAGTTTACTTTGCCCCCTACGCCTTGTTCTTCAAGGTGTGTTCACAAGACTTTTTGATGCGCGCTACACACATTCAAAACTCAATATATGTGCTTTCCAAGCTCATTTTTTTTATCTTGGCCAAAATCATAGGCGGTGGATCAGCATCTTACCTTTACCAGGATTACAGCGTCAGCTGTGATGGGGCTAGATACAAGCAATACCTTCCACTCATGATCATTCTCATAATGGTATTCCCCGTCGGGTAAGATCATTGCTCGAATAAAGATACCTTTCAATGTATGAAAACACACAACATTAGCACCCATTACTCATTGCCTTGAATCTCCTTTATCTTTTATAGGATTCCAGCGATTTATGGGACTCTGCTTTTCCAACATCGGCACATCTTCGCCAGTCAAAGAGCGCTTGATCATGAGCTGATTATTGGTTCGCCTCACATTGGTCACTTAAGCTTTTTGGTGAGGGCATATAAAGTTGAATACTACTACTGGGAAGTCATTGAATGCCTTCGACGTTTGGTCCTTGGAGCTGCCGTCAGTCTTCTTGGCTTTGGCACTGCATTTGTTGGAGTCTTTGGCCTTATTTTCTCCTTTGGGTTCATTTACCTGAATATTGAGTTCGAGCCCTACAAGGATCCTTCACATAGCACGCTTGGAATCGTTCTAGCATTCGGCCACGCATGCTTCTTCTTGACTGGTCTCTTAATCAGGACGAATTCTTTTGACGAGTCACTCGACAATGTGATTGGAATTATCCTTACAGTGCTTTTCTTCCTCGGGCTCATCTTTATCTTCCTCGGTAGATACGCACATCAACTTAGCTCTTTAAAAGAGCGGTGTCGATCTTGCCTCCACAAGTTCTGTACCCGTGTGTTCCCGCCGAAGAAATTAAGCGATGACAACGAGGATCATAACGAACCGATGCCTCAGTCGATGCAGGATGGAGAAGTTGGTCTAAGTAAACAGCAGAAACATCAGAAAAAGGCGAGGAAGAGGAGGAAGAAACACCGAAGTCATGGCTCTGGAGGCTTCAATGCTCTAACCAAACTTATTCTGGAGCTGGCTGAGGAGCACCCCAAGACTAATATTGAAGGAACTCAATCTCAGAAAACTTTAATACCTCAAATAAACCTTGACCACGTTTCGTCGAGAACTTCTCGAGAGCTGGTCTTATCTCTTCGGCCCCCTCCACATAGACATTTACTCGAAAAATGCTTAACTTCTCGAGCCCGGGTGTTCGCGTTCGCAAACAAACGCCGGGAAGACCAGTTTTTGCTTTCCATCCGAGATGCGAACGGGCTGTCTCCGGACATTAGCTCAGGTGGTCAGTTTGACTCCACGGTTGAGCCGTTAGACCAGGCCGATGCAAATGATGATTCCGCCGATGCACCCCTATGGGATCAAGAAAATGGGTTTCCAAACTTATTCGAGCCATCGTTGGTCATCGGCGATTACGTTTATTGGCGCAAACCAGCTGCCGAATTGCCTGGAGGTACTCTTGGTCGGGTCGAAGCAGTTTACATGGACGACGATATCAAGGTGTGCTTTTGCCCGTACGGCCAAGACGACGTCATGCTTACTTTCTCTTCCGACGGCTTAGTGCTCCTGCACGGCACTGACCTGAACGATATTTGGGCGCGCCACAAAGAAGTCGAAGACGAAGCGGCAATGCGGCTCAAGATGCAGCGAACTTTGTCTTCAAAGTATAGTTTTGGCGACGGATTTGCTGCGCCTGACAGCGTCCACAATGTTACCGCCGCTGCTGAACCGTTGCCGCACCAAATGCGCGAGCTTTTGCGAGACGAACACGAAGAAGAAGTCGCTTTTCAAGCCGAGGAAAAAGCGTTCTTGAAGCAGTTTTTGATGTCGATCGGATGCGGGCCCGAAACTGGCGTCCTTACCTGCCTGGAAGATCTCGGGGTCGAAAGCATGCACGATTTACAGGATCCTTGGGTGAACGCCGAGGAAGAACTCGCGAAACTCCCTGCAATCGGTCCCAAGAAAGCCAAACTCATCATTGAGCTCGCGATTGGAGTTGTCATTCGAGACTTCATCATCTAATCACCACGGAAGTCCCTCGCAAATGACAGGCAAACTCGGTGGCACCGGCCTCTCTTAAATGAGCAGGTTCATGTACAAAAAAAACAAGAAAAACAAGTAACAAGAATATCAAGACAACACAAGTAGAAAATATCAGTATATCGAGGATAATGAAGCGAGGCGTGAGTGCCAACGGAGGAGACATATAAGCCAAGGACCAGTTACAGAGAGATACAAACATTTACGAAAAAGAACAAAAGCGAGATACAGCTCCTTGGCTGTTTTTTGCGGCGGCTATCGAGATATATCCCGCTTTTTCGTTTCGATTTCATCTGAATCGGCGTGATGAGACGAAATCGACGAAATTTAGTTTTCCGATATCCACTGAACGCTAAAGAGAGCCATATGCAGCTGAAATGGGGGGGGGGGTCGAATGCAATGAGACGATATCGGCGTGATGAGACGACATCGACGAAACTTCGTTTGCCGAAATCCACTGAAAGGCTGAGCGCTAAAGAGAGCCATATGCAGCCGAAATGGGGGGGGAGTCGAAGGCATAGAAGATACAGAACGAAGGCAAGGTAGCAACCGGATACCTAGCACCCCTGCGCCGCAGTATCTTCTCAAGGCACTTCCTTGCGGTCTTGTCCTTGCGAGAGGCCTAATTTCTTAATCTGCCGCTTTGCGATAAGCCTTGGATCTTGGATGGCCACGTTTTGGCCTCGATGCTCGTCGCTGATATTGTCGCTGTCGTCGTCGCTGTTATCGCCAGCTGCTACTTAACAGGTGTTGCTGAGTGCGCCAAAGTGTACTAACCCAGCAAGCAGTAAGGTGCGGAACGACAACCTTGGCCGCACAGCTGGAGTAGCGGCGTGGGCCGCGTGAGGCAGCTGAGCAAGTGATGCGCCGGAAACCGCAGTTAGGCGCAGAGCCAAGACAAGAAGACGAAGACGAGAAACGAGAAGAACAGTTTCTATTCCCATTCCCCGCTAAGGAGGAATCATCCAAGAGCTGGACCAGAATAACCGAGCGGCGTGAGGCCATCCAACCATCCACAACTTGCTTGTTTGGATCGCACCAAGCGTGCTTGCTGCTCTGCTTATCCCGGTCCATCTCCCTCAATTTTTTTTCTTTTGTACCCTTCGGGAGGGGGGTGCACGCGCCCGGCCTTGGGTCTCAAGGCGGGGAGCGAGCTTCCAACATGCATAATTTTCCCTTGGGTCTCAAGGCGGGGAGCGAGCTTCCAACATGCATACTTCCCCCCCAAATACCCATATTTGCCTGATTGAGTGCTTAATGATAGTTTATTCCAAGTGCAGCACCAGCTCGACTACTTGACAGAATGAGTACAAAGCCGAAATGTGGCGAAATCACGCTAAGCAGCGAATTTCGTCCGACCAGGGAGCCGCAACGAAATTTTGTATATTTCGACAAATTTAGACGCAACGAAATCCCGTAAAAAGCAGCCAAGTACAGCTCCTTCTCACTATATCGGAGTATAGCCTTAAGCTGGTGGTTTGGAGTTATTTCTAATGGAGCACGGCGACCTCTATTGGCCGTCCTTGGGCTCCCTTGTCTCTTTTGTCTCTCAGCGCCACGTCGGTTCGGTCGGTTTCCTCTTTTGGTAAACAGCCGTTTTTCTTTTTCTGTGTGTACTATACTAGTGCACTCTCGTCTCTGTGTTTGTTTGTTGTGTCGAGTTCCCGCGGAACTTGTACAACTCTTTCTCTAGTCCCTTAGGCATGAGCTTGATGCCGCCAAGCTGCTCGCTGCGCAAGCCTACTCGCTGCCCGAACCTATTCCTCAGTAGTTCCTAGATGATTTCGGCCGCCATAGGAGCCACATTCCAGCAACTACTGTACTTGCCTCAAGCCACATTCAGTCGAACTTAGGACTAATAATATGTATTGTTAGCTAATATAGGCACCAACCTTAACCCTTGCCCTTCCCTGTGAACTAAAAACAGTAAAGCCGAGCGATCTTGTGCATAAGCACCTTTTTTAAATTCCGAATAATACTTCGAAATCGCCGCATCGCAATCACAATCACAGCCGTATCACTTTTTATCCAGTTCTCGTCTGTGGAGTTGTTCAGGGAAATCCATACCGATAAGCAAGTCGGGAAGGAAGTCGAATTGACATGGGGCCATTTCAAAGACCATTCAGGATGCACACGCATAGATGGGGGCTTAATCATCACCAAAGGCGCATACGTGGCCTTTCTTCGGCAAGCCACACCGGGAGCAGCGGTAGCCCCCAGCCGTGCGCAGTGGCTTCTTCGCAGTGTTTGCATTCCCCGCCTGGCCAGCCTCACCCAGACCTTCCGAAGCCTCGCTGTTGCCGCCAGCGAGGAGCGCCGCGTCCCCAAGGGCCAAAGCGAGGGCATCGTCGAAGAGCGCGTCTCCTTCGAAGCCGCCGAATCCATCGCCGGTCCCACTGCTTGCCCACGGATCGTTTTCCAACAGACCCTCGCTGCCGAGGAGCATGTCGAGGCCATCATCTTCACCGGTGCCATCGTTGTTGTTGCTGTCGTCGCCGAGGCTGCACACGTGGCCTTTCTTCGGCTGGCCGCACTTGGAGCACGCGTAGCTGCCGCGCGCTTTGCGCCGCGCCGCGTCCTTAGCGGCCTGCGTAGCGGCGTCGTCGGCGCCGCTGTTGTTGGGGTAGGTGCCGTCGTTGAGAGGCACGCGGCCGTCGGTGGTCCAGCCTTGGCCGGGCGCCACTGCACCGGCCATGTTGTCCCAGGTGGTCGGCGAAGGCTCGGCGGCCAGCGGAAAAATCCCGAGCGACGCCGACGGCTTCGGCTGCGGCGGGACCGTGAGCGGCGCCAAAGGAGGTGGTCGAGCGCGCGGCTGCTCGGACGCCTGCTGCCCCTGTTGCCCCAGTTGCGATGGTGGTTGAAGCGGCTGCACCTGGCGAGGAGTGCTGCCGTGGCCAGGAGGCACCATTTCGTTGTAGTCGAGGTCCAGAAGCACTTCGCTCATCGAGGGAAGCAACTCCGGGCGAGGGCCAGCGCCACCGTTGCCACCACCACCGCAACAAGCTCCATCGCCAATATCCCCGAAGCCCGTGATGCCGAGGTCAAAGCTCATGGCGCCTACGAGTGGCAACTGGGGCGCATTGAACTGATTGTTGTTTGATGGTTGCGATGGCGCCGCTGATGTGGAATTGGCGTTCGAGTTGTCAGCAGAGGAAGCGTTGTTGGCAGCGGTGGAGGCCACGCTAGGGCTTGGATGGCCGGAGCTGGTGGCGCCACTGCCGTCGGAAGAGTACGACGTGGCCACGATGGTCGGCATCGCACCGAAGCCTCCTTGGAACGACAGGCCCTGAAAGGCGCGCTGGAGTGGCGCCACATTGGCGCGCGGAGGACGCGGCGGTGAATTCGCGGGGGCGCCTTTCGACCGCGCGCGCAGCGGCGACTGCAAGTCTTTGCGGCTGGTCACCGTGGGCGTGGCGGCATTCGACAGCTTCCGCTTCACGTTGAACGACTTGATGGACTGCGCGTAATTGGAGGCGAGTTCCCCGCCGCCTCCACCACCGCCGCTGCCGCTACTACTAGCACTGCCGTTGGGAGAGGCTTGGTTTCCGCTCGTCTCGCCCGCGCCCCCCCCCCCCGCTGCTGTGCGAATTGGCCGCTGGGGCCCAGGGTTGTCCTTGCATGGGAGGCACCGCACCAGCACCAGCAGCACCGATGGGTGATGGCGCCCCACTGATGCTGCCACTCCCGAAGCTGAAACTCGACGCAGGAGAACCTCCACCCTGTGGAGTTGGCACCGGCAGGGGGGACTGGAGCGCGCCCGGCGGCAAGACTCGCATTTGAGCGTCCAGCAGGAGGGTCATCCGGCGGCTGCCTTCCGCGAGCCACTCTGGGGTGCCGACTTTAAGCACCCGCCCGTCCGGCATGAGAATGCCGTTGCGCGCCATGTCGTCAGCCACCTGGGTCTGCACCGCGAAAGTCGCAGCCACCGCAGCCATGGACGCCGAAGAAGGATTGGGTGACGTGGGAGCACCACCTCCGAATCCGCCGAGGTGAGAAAACGCTGCCACGGGTGGCTGAGCAGGCGTGGGCGGCAGCACGCCTGGCAGCAGCATCGCCCCTTCACCGCCGAGAGGGCTAGTGAGCGGCATCTGATTGCCAGCGGCAGGTCCAGCTGGAGTGCCAGCACCTGCCACTGGCGGAACAGCAGCTGCGGCAGGGTCCGACGACCCTACCGTTGGCGGCGGCGGCTGCGCGAGCGACATCGGCGGCTGAGGCGGCGCTTCCAGCGACAACGAGGACCTTGGCGGCGGTGGTGGTGCAGCGGCAGCTGCATCAACTGCAGACGCGTCGCGCATCGCCGGCTCGAGCCACGGGTGGCTCAGGGCTTCGGCCGCGGTGGCGCGGAGCTCGGGGTTTAACGTGAGCAGGCGCTGCACCAGGCTTTTCGCGCCCTCGGACACCGCACTCCACCCCCACGCTTCCGGAAACCCCACCACCCAATCCGTTGCGCTCGCAGGCGGGGGTCGCTCAAAGGGGGGCGAGCCCACCAGCATGATGTACAGTACAACTCCTGCCGACCACAAGTCGACCGCGGGCGTGTACCCACCGCTGCGCGCCAAAATTTCCGGCGCCACGTAATACGAAGAGCCTACCACGGTTTGCGCCGCGTCTCTCACGACCTCACTGCTGCTCACAACTTCGACGGGTTCTGGAGAGGGCCAGAGCCCGACTGCGCCCGGCGGCGGCGGAGGCGGAGGCACCTCCATGTCACTGTCGTCGCTGTCGTCGTCGCTGTCGTCGTCGTCGCTGTTGCTCTCACCGCCGCCGTCTGCGTCCCCTTCGCTAGCGTCGGCGTCAGTGCCCTGCTTGGAGTCGTCTTCGGTTTCGTCGTCTTCGCTGTCCATGCTCGCAGCGCCTCGGTGCTGCCTTGACGACGTCTCCTCTGCCGGAGCTGACGACGCATCATCCGACATGGCCCCTTCTCTCCTGCTGTTGTTCCCGCTCGCGCCGCCGCCAGGCAACACCGTCGAACGCCCTTTGCCACTGCGGCCCATGCCCGTGCTGCCAGCTCTGGCTCGGCTCTTGAAGCGGCCTTCGTCGAGAGCCACGAGCCCAAAGTCTGAGAGGCGCACTTCCCACCCGGAAGGGTCTGCTAGCAACAAGTTCTGCATGCACGCAGAATGCCCGAGACCACGCACAAACCATCATTATATACGCCAACGCGAAAAAGAAAGAGACAATTAAGAGCTGAGCACTCGCAGCGATGAGATACCATGTGCTTACAGCATGCCTCACTTACTTGCAAGGGTGTCTCTCCCATAGGTATTTGAATGTGCACGAACTCCTTATACATCCTTTACCTCGGGCTTTACGTCGCGATGCATAACACCATGCTCGTGCAAATGATTCAGAGCACGCAACATACCACGCATGACCACTTGAGCATCCCGCTCCGTAAAGCGGCCGCGGCTGACAATGCGATCAAAGAGCTCTCCGCCGTTAGCTCGCTCCATCACAAGAAGCAAATCTGTCGGCGTTTCGAACACCTCCAGCATCGGCATAATGTTGGGGTGCCGAAGAGACGAAAGCACACGGAGCTCGTCACGTAGACGCCGCAGTGCTCGCGGCTTTCCGGCGTGCTGTGCTTTAGGGATGATTTTCACTGCCATATCACGGCCAGTGCGCTTGCACTTGGCAGCACGCACCACGCTGAAGCCACCTCGGCCAATAATGGGCCCAACGGCGTATGCCATGTGTAGTCGGCTTGCCATCGGGGTGAAGTTAGCGTTGGAAAGCCCGCTTGTCATCTCGCTCTCCGACGCCATAGCGCGAAGCAAAAAAAAGAGCGGTGCCCCTCCAAGGCAAGACCTCGCGATATTCTCTCTCACATATGCCGAGCCAAGTACCAAGATACTGGTACAGATACCCTCCTGGTCGCGGTCAAGCAGTCGTCGTCTCTAAACTCTCTCTTCTGCATGTGTGCATGCACGTGTCTTCAACGTTTGAACCCTCCTCGTAGTGGTCTGTGCGTCGTAACGTCGGTCGTCACGGTGGCTAAAATCTCAAAATGAAGCTATAAGATGACACGAACGAGAAGAATGCAGTATAGACGACCTAATCCTAGCAAGCTAATAAATTATTAAGATTGATACTTCAAAGCTCCTCCTGTAACATTGCAATCGTTGCACATGTTATTCGCTGTGGTTATCTGGGAGCCGATAGCTTCTTATCTTCTTATGGTCAAGGACTCAAATGAAGTAGCGAATGCTGCGAAAAATTATTTCTAAATATGGGGTAGGGCGTGTTCGAAGGTTATAATTGAAATTCAGAATAAACCTGGTATGGAGTTTGCGGCATTTTTAGTTGTTCTGAGCTGCTTGGCATTTCCTAGTTATCAAGACGAAATCCGGCGACTTGACGTAAAACTTGACTGGCGGGAGAGAAAACGCCTCAGGCTCGAGAGAGAGGCCGCTCAGGAAGTATCGTTTCGAGGAGATCGTAGCCATTGGAGATTTTTGTCTAGAGGATCTGAATTATTGCCAGGTAAGAGACGTGTGTACAATGATCCATCTGATCTGATGCAGAACAGTTCAATTGTCAACTCTGTGAATGGTATTGGCGTACTACATGATTTTGGTAAGCGTCGAGACCGCCATGACTCAAGTTTGCCATTTGCGGTGTCGTCAACATCGAGTGAAAATCCTTCAGGGAAAATTGTGTCAACGCCCTGGGTGGCGTCGTGCTATGAGAAAGACTGCCCTCACGCGTGGCTAGATTCTGATGGGCAACGAATAGAAGCACACGGTGGAGCCATCATTCAAGATAAAAATGGTAAATTTTATTGGTTTGGAGAGTCAAGAAAGATAATTGAACCCAACAAAGGGTATGGCTTCTCAGTTGGAGTCGCGTGCTACTCATCAGGAGCCCTTGGGGGTCCGTGGGTAAATGAAGGAATTGTGCTATCTCAAAACAACATCAAAGACAAGGAATTGCCCGAGAAAGAAAGGCCACTAATCATCGAGCGACCTAAAGTCCTTTACAATTCTGCTACCGAAAGGTATGTGATGTGGTTCCATCTTGACGCAGCAACGATGCTCGACGAGGCTAGCCTTAGCGTTTGGCAGAAAAAGAAAAAGATTGCATACAAGTACTCCTTCAGGCGGGCTGCCGTAGCTACGAGCTTAAGCCCTACAGGTCCATTTAAATTTATCCGCTCTCTATTGCCGGACGGCGAGAAGAGCCTTGACCTACAACTCCACCAAGAAAGCAGTGGAGATGCATTTTTGATTCGGTCTGTAAACAACAAATTCGTCGGAATAAGCAAATTAACCAGCGATTACCTCTCTACCATCGGCCGTACTGAAATGATGGTTAAACCAGCTCTTGAAGCCGTCGCTATGTTTCGTAACCCCAGAGACCATGCCCTGCATGCGATTGCCTCGCATCTCACTGGCTGGGAGCCCAATCCTTTGGTCTTCTTAAAAGCACGGCGCATGAGCGGGAAACCATGTGGAATTGGATGTGGCTTAAGCGAAAACTTGAAGTGGGACAATCTCGGCAACCCGACTGGTGAACACAATAGCTTCAATACTCAACCTACATTTGCAATGAACATGATTGATCAAAACGGAAACGCATATGTAATGATCATGTTCGACAACTGGCTTCGTGCTGGGCCCAGAGGTTTAGAGGATGCTGGATACATCTGGCTGCCTTTCGATTTTGATGCGGACACGGGTGGGCGACTACAAAAGCTGCTGAACTGGACAATGCAATCTCCGTTTGGTACACGTGATCAAGCATGAAAGTAGAGGCACCTTCTCTGGGCGTAAACCCCTCCGCGATCGTATTTCAAGGAGCGGTAACGCACACCAAAATACCAAACTCTGCCGTGATTCACGGAGATCAAACGCTTTATGTAGTGCTAACAATGCATTGCCTTGAACTAGTAAAGTGTGCATATAGAATGCCTTCGCACTTCGTTTGCTTGCAAAAACAATGCTGTGTTCATGGCTTCGTGGTGTGAATCTGCTGGGCAATTATAACTGCGAATTACGAAGTGGAGAAAGAATAGACAAATTATGCTTGCCGAATAGAACATAATTGGATTCTTTGCTCTTTTAGTCTAGTACCCTCTCAAAAACAAAGAAAAACAAGTATACAGCAGTCACAGAGGCACATATAGAATACACTTGAGCTGCATATACGCTAGCAAATTCGCTCCCTTTGCCGTTTGCCGAATATTGGCCGATTGGCTGATTGGCTGACGGCTGACCACAGATGACTAGGGATGGGATAAAGACAGCGCGTTCGAACAAGTAAAAAACCTGATATCCGCCCTATAAAATGCCGTTCAGCTCGATATTGCTAGTTGTAACATAACTAGCAGCGTGCTTATAACTACAAACTTTCTCGTTCAAAGGGTGCTGCTTTGTGCTTTGTATTTGGGGTAGTGGAAATTGGGAAGTGCCAACTACTAGAGATCTAGACTAGTTATCACGTGGCAATAGAGATAGAGCAGCACCTGTTCCTGTGCGTTGGTTTTTATGGGCGCAGTATGCACGAACCCGCACATCTTTAGTCGTCCTCAGAGGAGACGAAATGTTAGACCACGCGTTCGTGCGAGCAAGAGCAAGAGCCTGTACGCATATATCTAGAAAAAATCTCTCCAATTGCCCATTCAAAGGCACTGCTCAACATCATTTCCTTCACTAATTCGCCTTTTCAATCTCCTCGAATTCAAAGTGAGCCCGAAACTTGGGGTCCTGAAATGAAACTAGCACGGGTCGGTTAGTAGAAACCTCCACTCCATCTTTCGAGAAGAATACCAAGTCCATCACTTCACCCTCTAGGCCATGGACATCGAGGCCAGCCTTATATTTAGGCAGGTGCTTCATCATGACGCCTTCAGCCGTCACCTTCACCTTGTCTCCCACTTTGATCTCAAAAGGGTTCTATTCCAATTGAACAAGACCAAAAGAAATGGAATGAATGGCATTAGCAAGCTAGCAAATTCTTTAAGTACTGATCAAAAGATAGTGAGACGGTAAAAAAAGCCTGTGCGTACCTCATGTTCAGAGTGGTGCATTTGCATCAATGTAGCTTTCGAGAATCGGCTCAACGCCCCAGAGTGTAATGTGAGGAATGAAGCGGCAACATTCGTCAGCACTGCGATTACTAAGAGAACAGCATGGAATCTCGGCATTCTCTATTCACAAGAAAGACTGTTCACGAAGACCGCGTAGGCAGTTCAAGAATTCGACGCGTATTTAATTGCAGTAACTAATCTGGCTATTTTTATGCGGCGAAAGTAAGCTCTGATGCGTGGTAGCTACGAAGCGTGAAGTGCAAGTCCGCCGAAGTCTTCTCGTCATCAAGTGAAATCGCCTTCACGTCGGATCGGTCGTCCTCCTTCTTTGCTCTCTCTAAACTGACAACATCGGAGATGGACGAAAACCCGATACGAATTGGGTTCTTGGCTGGTTCTTAGTGGTTTTGCTGTTCGAAAGCTTTTGACACTGACAGAGCTTGCCCCAAGCCCCAAGGGGCCAGATTGAAGAGCTAACCCAAAATTATAACCCAAAATTATCTCCATACCTTTTCTTGTACTCGGGGTTGGGGGTAATAACCTGCTCCTGATCGTGCCTCATTACGCGAAAGGAAACTCAGCCCAGTCATACTTTCTCTGGAGGATTCATCAAAACGCAGCTTTATGCTATTCTTTTGTGTTCCTTTGCAATTGGGGAGTCTAATCTAATCTAATCTAATCTAATCTAATCAAACCTAAGCCAGTTCAATCTAATATTATATCTGATCTAATCCTCATTTTCGTTCCCTGGCCATCGACCCCAGAGCGCAGAGCAGTATAGTACAGAGATCACGTACTCGAACTCGAACTAATACAAACCCACGCGACACGGAAGTCTCTTAAATGACACAGAAGTCAAGGCTACGGGCAGAATTTTACGCTCGTGCGTTGCGCGCAAGTCATAATCGTAAAGGGGTCAGTGTACTGAGGGCAGGAAGCATAACACTTCCATCCCCCTCTGAAGTGGAATCTGCTAATGACGCAATTTTGAAACCGGACTTAAGCAGTTTCTGCATCTGTTTCTGCATTGAAGAGAGCGCGCCGTTGTTTGCTCTTCTGGGCACGCCGCGCCAGGAACTTCCGCTTCTCCTCTTGTGTAACACTGGTGTTGCAGCGAGGTGGCCGCAGCTGCGATTTCTTAATGCCGAAATGTGCTTTCGTGACGAGATTCAGCCAGCCAGCGTGGTCCTGCGCCAGGGTTGCCCATTCCGAAGAGGTGACCGCTTTTCCGCCGCCATCCACGAGGCAGAAGTACTTTAGATGTCATTCCAGATGTCTGCCATAGGTCATCTCTTGACCGCCTGCTATCCCGGCTCTTGTGCCCACGAAAGCTTGAGCCTTTTCGGTAGCCGACTCTTAGGCATGCGTGCGACGTGGCCAGCCCGGAGTAGAGTGCGGCTTGTAAGGCAGTACTCAACCGAGAAGACACCCGTGCGCATCTGTAAGATCGCTGAAGATCTTGGTGGACAATCGATTGAAAAATCGTCACCCTGCACATTTCACGTATGCGCTTGTTATGTCATTTGCGCAGAGAGATCATTTGGGCGAGGTGTGATCATTGCATCATTACACTAATGCCCGTGACCAGAACTAAAACTCGAAAGCGCCGCGGCATTTGAATCACTGTTCGAGGTCGCTTCTACGGGGAATTGCACAAAGCGATAGACAGGGCACTCAAGCACAAGGCATTACCAATAGCCATAGGGATAACGCTCAATATCACTATCGCAGCGCACTTAGGAAAACGAGCTGCACTCTCAGAGCATGGAGGAGCGTGCCACTTTGGACCGCTACCATCACTTCCATGGCCACTCGGGCATGTGCGCCTGATTAGCTTCTTAGGTCTTGTTTGCGCTGCTTTGCTTTTCTTCT
>Ga0307931_1001238_pt1 | contig 16783 bp, 13 predicted proteins | sample OrgLakmetageno47_FD_201816 | JGI IMG/M metagenome (GOLD analysis project Ga0307931, IMG submission 201816) | Saline water microbial communities from Organic Lake, Antarctica - #47 | ecosystem: Environmental > Aquatic > Non-marine Saline and Alkaline > Saline | place: Antarctica: Organic Lake... | reverse complement strand
CAGAAGGCCAATTAAGGCTCCAACTGGCGCCTTTCCTCCGAACAAGTCGGCGGGACTGAGTGCTCGTTCGTGTGTCACGTCCCAGGTCCACGAGGCAATTCTCTGGGCTATTTTCGCCCCAGCAGGGTATCGTCTCAATGTTTTTCTCAGGCGCCGGGCGCCAGCCGATCTCAGCATCGCCTGTCCTCTTTCTTGCTAACGAAGGATGGATCACCTGGCTGCAATGCTGCTCGCATCGTAGACGCGATTTATTCATCATCCAGTGCTTCGAACCTCCATCATACCTACCGCCACCATATCACTTCCGCGAGTCTTTTCCGTCGCTCGGGAATTCTTGACATCGAGAGTTACTTTCATAATCGGATTCCTCGTTGGGCTGGCCATGTCGCACGTATGCCCATGAGCCGGGCGCCAGGGCAGTTACTGACTGGTTTGGTATCGCATTCTCGACCGATTGGTTGTCCACAGATGACTTGGGGCAGGACGTTGGAGAACGCGCTCAAAAGTAAGGGCATTCCGAAGAATTTCGATGACTTGATCGCCATTGCCAAGGACAGGTCGAAGTGGAGACAGCTGACTCACTCCATTCCCAAACCTCCTGATGCCTGGCGGCTGAAGGACACCTCGAGAGAAAATGATTACAATTGTATTATGCAAAAGGACACTTAGCCCAGTCAGACTCGTTCTGAAGGTTACATTTTTCTGTTGCTATTTGCCACAGTGGCGTTTCTTTGTATTTTGGGGAGTATTAACTAGACTAACTAGACAAGACTAGGCAATGCACAGATAAGCCGTATTTGGTATACCCGGTAGGGCCGTAACGTAAAACCACGAAAAACTCGTCCATTATTTCTTTTTTGGTCCCCATCTAGCACAGCCAGTGCAGCTCGGCTGCACTGCGGATTTCGAGCGATTTTGGCCCATTCTAGGCCCCAAATTCAATAAAACATCGTGCTTCTTGGTATCGGGATTCCCCCTCGTTATTGTCAAAATATCGGGCCACAGTGGTAAGGCCGTATGAGCTCGGTTAGGGGGAATCCCGCCTCGATTTGCGTATACTATGGCCAACAAAGGTGATATTTCAGAAGTGACCCCCCTTTAGCTGCCAGTTGGTCTAAACGCGAAATCGGGCGTTATTCAGCGAAATAACGAAAAATACGGCAAATTTTGACGATACGATTTATCGTAATACCCAGCCAAGGCTTACAGTACTGCGATCTGCGATACTGTTACTACGTATTACTACTGTATACTGTTGCACTGCGCTGCCACTCTGCCACTCTACGCCTCTACACTCCCACCGCCGAACCGCCACCGCAGTCTGCACTCTACACTCGCACTCTCGCACTCTTTGCACTTGCCTGCTGGCTCGCATATGCTAATTCTTTAATTCTGCTGGACTACGGACTACTGATGCTATATTTTATATTACCATATCGTGCACTGGTTTTTAGCATTCAGCATTTACCATTCGAAGTACCTTTGCAGCTGCAGTAATAAATTTCGACTTATTGCACTTCGGGTTCGGGTTCGCTATTAACTATTACTACTCAATTTTAATAGGTCTCTATAGGAGATGTCTTCTTCGGCCAGGAAGTACGGAGAGAATGCCCAGCTATCTTCATCAAATGGAGCATACACCTAGCCTACTGCCCATTGAACGCACTTAACGGAACGGATTCAGCATTGGCGTTTCCGTGCGTTGAACTCATTCATCGTCTTCATTTCCAGCCGCTTGGCGCGCTGCCTCTTCTTCCTCCGCTTTTTCCATCATTTCAATCCACTGCGCCTTGGCCACCAGGCCCACAAACTGAAGCTTGGCCTGGGCTGCAGCCCTCGCCTCAGCAAGCTTGCCCTGGAAGCACAAGAAGTCGGCCAGAAACTCGATGGGGTCCGCTGGCGCTTCGCGCACCACGCGCAGCATCCCGTAGGTCAGCGTGGGCATCACGTGCTTCAGCAAGAATTCTTGGTGCCCCGCGGCGCGCTTCGCCAGCGCTGACCGCTCCGCGGCTGTGACTCCGCCTGCTACGCCTGCGAGCACTCCACCTGCGATGGAATCACCTTCCGGGGTTGCCTTCGGCGCAACACCCTCTTTGAGGGTGGGCGCCGGGGGGAGTGCATCTGTGTCAGCAGCAGGAGAAGCAGCTAAGGCGGGGCCAGCCGCATCATCCGCACCTCCAGTTGTTGGCGCTCCTGCGTCAGCATCAGGCTCACCCTCAGTTGCCGGAGCTTGCGGCGGCGCAACGGGCACTTCGAGTGGTTCGGCCGCCAAATCTCCAGCCATCCACCGGGCGAAGAAAGCTTCGTCTTCTTCCGTAGCTGCATCGTCAGAAGCTGACACTGCGACGCTAGCCGCCTCAGCAGCAAGGTAGGCGTGCGCGCACAGGCAATCGGTGGCACCGCTGCTTGCACTAGCTACGGCCGCCAACACTGCGGGGCGGTTCGGTAAGAGGCCACTGTGCCAGTCCGCTCCGACGTCAAGCACAGGCACCGAGAATGCGCCGCTGAAGAGTTCACCGAGGCCGCGTGTCAAGCAGCTCGGCCTCGGCTCAAACGGCCGTTTCCACACTGGCGGCAATGGCGACTGCGGCTGCCCTTCACCACTGCCCTCAGCAGCACCCTCGGCTTGCGCCGCAGCGGCTGCAACCGCTGCTTCGTGTTGCGCCACGGCTGCAGCGTGCTCCTCGTCAGCAGTTTGCATCGCCGAAGCTTCCGCAGCCACCAGATCAGCTTCGTATTCAGGGTTCGCCAACCACGCAGCTGCGTCAGCAGCGTTAGTCCGAAAACGACTCAATTCTTCTGCGAATGCTTCAGCAACTTGCGCAGGTTCAGCTTCCTCTGCGACGACTCCTGCATTTTCCGATGGCTCTGCTCCTTCAGCCGCCGCCGCCTTAACAGCAGCTTTCAGAGCAGCCACTTCTTTGAGCTCTTGTGTGTGGGCAGCCTGAAGCAAGTCGTCTGGCCCGTCTAGCACGACCAGGGAAGTTGGAAAGAGAGCTGAGTCCCACTCGGGCGGTCCAGCTGGTACGCCACCAGCAGCATCCGCAGCACCGGGGTCGCTTTGAGTGGTCGCGCTGCCATTCGCGGTGCTGTCGGAAGCCTCTTTGATTGCAGCTCCGTCACCATCCTCTGCGACAGTAGCCACTGTAGCAGCAGCAGGAGCAAGTTGCGGTTGCGCAAACAACTGTATGGCTTCCTGGCGAGAAGCCAATAAACCAGGGGCCAGCGCCCATCCCTGTAGCCTCAAAGGGCGGCAGTGGGTTAAATAAGCGCGCACGCACGCTAGTTGCACGTCGCGAGGCAGCTCATTAGCTGGCGGCAGCGACTCCGGTGAACCTGGCGTTTCTGCAGCAGCTGCTGCTGCGCCATCCGCGTCTCCTGCTCCAGTTGTGCCCAAACCCGAGAGGCCAAGCTCGTCGCCGCCGCATGCGTCAAACAGTTTCAAGTCGTCAAAAGGTGGAATGACCGTAGCGGCGAGAGCAGCGAGGACGTCGGGGTGACTGCCGACCTGTTATTGCGGAGAGTGCAAGATGATGGTTGAGTGATTGAGAATGCAAAACTAGTTACATGGAATATTACTGAGTATGCGTAAACGAAAAGGCATGGCACAGACAAGAAGAAAAGATTGATGCCAATGTTGCTGTCATCGTACCTCGTATGGGTCTTCAGGCTCGCCTTCTTCCGGTGGAGCTTCTTCGCCTTTCTCCGCAGCCGCTGCCACCGCAGCCAAGTGGGCCGCATGCCGCGCCACGCGTGCTTTGGCTGCGCTGTCTTGCTGCTGCTTTTGCGCGGCAGTGCGGGTCAAAAGGGCTCGACCAGCTTGGCGCACATAAGACACGGCACTGGCCACATTGACTTCCGTCGCTTCCGGTGCCAACTTCCAGTGCTGCGCGAGGTCGCGCGCTAGCGCACCGCCGCCGGCGCCAGGCGCCGACCAGATCCCCACCCGTAGGGGGGTCAAGCCCCGGCTGGCTGCAAACTCCGAGGCAGCGAGCTTGCACGCCGTCGCAAACCCTGGCGCAGGTGGGGGTGGAGGTGGGATGGCACCTGCCGAGGCTTTGCCCCCCGACCTCGCCGTGCCTCGACTTCGGCCCGTTTGCGACGCGGAGCGCGCGGTGTTGCCTTTGGAAGTGCCACCAGCGCGGCTCGTGCCGTTCCCACTGCTCGTGCGCTTGGAGGCTGCGTCCTGGGCCGCCAAGACCGCTGCGGCTTCGGCTGCCCGCGCAGCTTCCGCCGCCTCAATTTTGGCGCGGGGCTTTTCCACTACGCGGTGGAACACGCTGTTTTGCATCGCCACCTGCTGCACGTCCAGGGAAAGCATTGAGGTCCAGGGAACAGCGGCGCCGCGGCTGTTTCCGTTTAGTCCGAAGGTCGATTGGTCTGCCACGGAGGATGCGCCGTCGCCCACAATGGTGACCTCACCGGTGCCCAGCGCCGCAGAGACAGCAGCTGCTACCGTCGCCAAGCTTGCAGCGTACTCCTCATTGCACGCGAGCATGTAAGGTTTCGGGAAGGGTTTTAAGGTGTCGATTGAGCCGCTGCTCACGTTTGGGTCAACGCCACTGGAAGAAGAGCCGTTGTAGGCTGACTTCGTCGTCGTCGTCGTGAGCGCAACCAAGAAGGCAGCCAAGTCGCGGGCCTGTAAAATGGGCAACCGGTGGCTAGCGTCGCCGCGAAGGCCACCTGGGATCCGAACGGGTTGTTGCCGCCAGGCGTCCAAAAAGAGGGGAAAGAGCCAGTCCTCACCCAAACCCACCTGTAATCGTGGATGACCCGCAAGGAAAGAATGTGAGAGCCAATCAGGAGGCGGCATCAAAACCCTACGACGGTGAATACTTCACAGCCCGCTTTCTAACAGGCATAAATACTACTAACAACTCACCAAACAGCCGCAGCCAATGACGCACGTCTCTAGCGCGCCATCATGTGCGCCGCGTAACCGCAGCACGTCGTCCTCCAAGTGCCGCAAGCGGCTGGCGCCTGCGAGCGGAGCGCGCTGGAGGTACAAGCCTTCGTGCGTGTGATGGCCCTGGCAACGCACACGACAAAGTTTAAAATGATTATGCATTAAGAATTAAATTTGTGTGCACAAGAAACAAAGGTGCTAATGTGGGAATTGGAGCGAAGAGAACATGCTTGCGTGTTTATATGTGCCTAACAAGGGTGTGAGGATTAGCGGCCCGCTAGCGCTATTCAAGATTGGTTAAGATGAGTTAAAGCCTAGCGTTACCTCGGCTACTGCAGTCTTTCCCCACGTAGTCATTGATGAAAGAAGCACCAGGCGCTGTTTGCGACCTGTTTTAAGGTGCTGCGAATGTCGTAACGCGCCAAGAATACCAAGCTGTTGCGCCATGAAGTCTCTGGCACTAGCAGCACTGTTACTGGCAGCTGGCTCAGACGTGAGGACAGCATCAAGCACAATTAGATCAGCGGAGAGGGCCAACTGCTGAAGCGACACTGTGTCGGCGTCATCGTCAGGACATACGACCTGTAGAAGACGTTGGTATGAATGTCACAAATATTTCATGATAGGCAGCTGAGCATTAGCACAACATAGTAAGTAAAGCAATAAAGAGATATAGAGCGAACCTCGTGGCCAGCACCGCTAAATGCACTCGAAGCAACATCGGATGCGAGCGTGCCGCATCTATCTATGAAGACGCGCATCTTGAGCGTCACGCCAAGATCGGCGGCGCGGCGCGGCGTTGAGCACGAAGTACTGTGTGTGAAACAAAAATGTGAAGCCCAAAACCGATTGAAATAAGTACAACATTAGGGATTTTCGAGTTCTGGACTTCTGGACGAACAACAGGACAACAAGACAACAAGACAACAATGGCACTACAGTAACTGGCATCGTGCATTGACTGCTCAAGAGTTGTTTGTGATTACGCCCTGCCTTACCATTATTGATACGGTCTAAAACGCGGAAATAGTGCCTCCGAGTTGCATCAATTAGTATTATCTAGCACCACCACCAGCAAGGACACGATTAACCTGAGCTTTTCGGAAGTTTTCGCCTAGCCGTTATTTTCTTCATATTTTCTTAAAACAATAGCTGTTGAGCCATTGAGTATGGCAGCCTCGCAGAGGAAGCGTTACATGAACCGTATGGTTACTTCATCAGTTCATGCAGGTGCAGAAATGGCGGCCGAGGCGGAGGAGTTCGACGGCGCGTATGCACGCACATTGCAGAAGCTGGAGAAATTCAGCAAGGGCGCCAAGCAACACACAAAGCTTACCTCGCACAAAACTGAGTGGGCCGAAGAATGGCAGCGTCTTGAGTCTCAGCGTTGCAAGCTCGAAGCCGATTTGGCCGAATCAGCTGCGAATTTGTCGGGGCTCGGTGAGCCAGAATTTCTTGCGGCAGGACCTCCGAGGCCACCAGTGACCGAGGCTAGTACGCAGCATTCTACGGTGCTAGAGGATACAAAGCGCGCTGACGTGACTCGGCGCGCCCTGATAACAGATGTTTCTAGCCGCTGGAAAAATCTCCATGGTTTTGTGGCCCAATTTGTAGCGGCGCAGCGCGAGCATCAAGAGCGTGGCGACCAGGGAAATGGACTGACCGACGAAAACGACGAGAATGCACAACACTCCACGCCTTTTGTTGGCCCTCAAAACAGTGCTACTAGTAGCGCCAATCCTGAGTTGTCATATACTGAGTTGAGTGCTTTTCGCGCGAATTTAGCTCAAACTTTCCTGGAGTCGCGGAGCTGGCTATCTGACGGCCTTCACGCTCTCGATGAGGTTGACAACGAGCTCACAGCCGCAGTTGGCGCATCGCGACGAGCTGTATGCCGCATGGTCGCTGAAGATTTGAACCCGCATCGATACAACGGTAGTGCTACTAAGAGCCCAAGAGGTACATTAGGTAGTGGCAGTGAAGGCGTAGCTGGAGAGCAGAGAGCCTCGGAGGAAGAAGCCGAAGAAGATGCAGAAGTGCGTGCTGTTCTGACGCTTCTTGGAGAACGTGAAGAGGTCGGAAAAGCTGAACATGCTGACGGCGAGCACCCCAACGCAGCAGGAGTTGTACAGATAAACAAATCAAATGTGGAAGGAGCAGGCCATTCAACGGCCTCTGTAGAAGAGGCAACCTCGCAACCCCCTGCAGGAAGAAGATCAGATAAAGAAATGAGGGAAGCTCAGGAGAAAGCAACAGCTCACCGAGAAGACGACGAAGAATACGAAGTTCTCATGGCACGAGCCGAAGTAGCCGATCGCGTACGGCAAGCCAACCAAAAGCGTTCCATTAGCCGCAAAATAGCCGATGAGGAGTGGCGGCGCGCGGCCATCGCCGCTGTGCGCGCCGACTGGACAGGGCCACTCCCTGGTGAAGCAACTGGAGTGACTACCACTGAGGAGGCAGCTGCACAAGGTGAAGAGGCCTCGGGTAATGGAGCTTTTGACAGGGTCGGAAGAACTAGGAAGGATGTAAACGGCAGTGCAGGTCTCTGCAACGGTGCTGCTTTAGGTGATGGCAATGTTGCCACCGACGGCACAGTACCTGAGGAGGTAGGGACAAGCAATTACGATCAAGCCGAAGCTGTGGCCGTGGAAGCTGCGGCTTGCCAAGACCCGTGCGGCGGGTGGCCACCGCGCGAGCACAGCGTGTTTGAAACCCTGTGGAAGCAGCTCAAGGGTGCGGGCCGCACAAGAGACCGTGCTCTGGAGCGCTTGGGCTTAACCTTACCGCACCGCAGCCGCCGCAGCTTGATCGCGCACGCGGCGTGGTGCGACGCCGGAGCGGCACGGCAGGTGAAACGGCGCGAAGCCAACGAGAAATTTGCGCGCGAACGCACCGAGTGCGTGGGGTGGGCCCACGGGCGCTTGGCCGAAGCGCGGAAGGAAGCGCAGGTTCGTCGGGACCGTGCGCAGGCCCTGATAGAAGCTGCAGCCCGAGGAGAAGCCCTGAAGCAGCGGCTGGAACAACTCCAGCCAGGCCGCGACGCCGCTGCTTCTGAGCGTGCCGCGTTGGAGGCTGAGCGCGCCGCAGCAGCTGCGGCCGAAGCTCAGGCGCGCAGCAAGCAAGACGCCGCGCGAAGCAAAGCGCGCCGGGCTGCCGTGGCCGCCTACCGCGACGAGCGCGCGGCTGCGGCCGCAACCGCCCAGAAGGAAGCCGCCGCGGCAGCCCAAGCAGCAGCCGCGGCCGCCGCAGCCCGGGGTGTTCAAAATGCCAGGCGCGTGGAGTACCGCGGGGAGCGGCGGCAAGGCAAGCTAGACGAACTGGCGGAGCTGCAGTGGCGAGCCCAGAGGCGGGCGGCGGCGAGGCTGGAGGCGATTGCTGCCATTGCTGCTTCGGTGCCTTACGCCGCAGCGCTCGCTGCCACTACTGCTGACGTGAACAAACCCACGGCTGCGTCGACAGCATGGTGCGACTTTGTCCACATAAGCATTGTTCTTGCTTCTAATCTACTCTTGAAGCAACACTAATTCCAAAATGAAGCGTGTTTGCATGGTGTATCTGCAATATTTTCAATACTTTGTGTCGGCAACCAACTCTGTATCTTGGATTGAAATGTTGACGTTTGGCTTCTTAGGAGTGGTACCTTCGACGCTCAGGCAATGCGGCGAGACCCGCACGCTGTTACTCGTGGTTTCACCGACGCACAACTTTTCGCCAACAAGGGCTTCAAGCTTGGTGTGGCTCTGAAGCAAGCGGGCATGCACCAGACGAGTGCCGCAGCTGCCGCTGTGCGTGCAGTGTGCCCGGTGAAGCCTGCACCTTACGCCAATCACGCCTGATCAAGCACTTGAAAGCAATTCGAATAACGCAAGAATTGTGAGACTTAGAAGTCATGATGTCATGATTGATATTATCCGCCGCCCTTCTGTATTAAATTTAGTGGAGGAATTTAGTATTGGATATATCGCGTTTTCTTATTTTTCGTCCCGTATATACAGTGACATAAATACATAGATAGAGATCCAGACTGGCAGTGCCAGTACCAGCAGCAAATCGTTAGTAGTATGCTGAATGTTATTGGTGCGCAATTCGAAAAGGCAATTGCTTGCATTTACATGCGCAATTTGTAAGGCTGCCGCCGTTGGGGGCCTAGAACGCAACATGCGAATATGGGGCTCTATGGGGCCATCAAGAGCTAGATCACAACCGAGAGCTATCATTTATACCTGACCCTTCGAGGAGCGAGGAGGCTATTGAGGTGTTGAGGTGTGGGGCCCACGCATGGGTTATCTCAATTTGATTTCGACTTTATTGAATTCATCACCAGAATTTAATTTTACCAGGAGCTCTCAATGCAGAGCCGAACAATTTGAAAACGGCACCTCCCCCTTCATTGTCAACCTCGTCTTCAAGTTCATGGTCCTGCTGGGTGCTATAGACTGCAACATTGTGGGCTCCTGTACTCGAACCATTAGCTCCATCTTCGGCGGCAGCTGCTGCAGAAACTACTACTTGATTCTCTGGGCGAAGTCCAGAAATCTCAGGACTCATAGTTATAGATACTAAATTGCTTCCATGCATGTCTAAACCAGACGGCTGTTCCATTGAAGGATCACTTCTTCCGCCCACTATGCATTCTTCGGTAGTAATGTCGTCACCATCGTCACCGATCCCTTCGCAATCATCATCTCCATTGGGCGTTCCGCTGTCTTTCCAATAGCATTGAAGCGTTTTCGTTGCACTTTCACTACCAGATTGGCTGTCATCCGTGCTTGTTTTCTCCAGGCAAAGCGCTGACGGGACTTGGACAGTTAAAACAACATCTGTGGACACGGCCTCGCACCGTTCGCACAGCTGTTGGAATTGGTCGAAGGTGCCAAAATCTGCCGCACTCCCAACGACGCATATCCAGCAACACTCCTCATGCGCTGCCACGAATTGCGGTTTCGCTTCAGGCTGGTAGATTAAGCAGTCGCTGCCAATTGCTAGATACGACTGTTTGGTCCTCGCAAACGCCCACCGCAACCCATTTTTTTTAGAATCCAAAGTGGCGCTTACAACTTCAGAGACACAATATTCGTCGAACTCATGCGTCGGAAAATGAGCAAATACTTGAGAGCCCAGATTAAATTTTGTGAGCGTCGACGAGGATCGATACGAAAGAAGCGCAATGTTTGCATATTGTCGAGTAGCTGGCAAAGACGAGTGTGAAACTATTTCGTTAGCACCGTTGATGGTTCGAGGACCGTCGCCGCTAGCCGTCCAAACTGACGCCATCCCAAGGACAGCAATAAATGGTGTCTTTTGATAACCAACCATGCCATTCTCCTTCGATCGCACTGTAGCAAGAAGGACTTCGTTGTCGAAGTCTTTGTACAAGCTGACCCGCTGATTAGTCAAAACTGAGCCGCCAGTGAGAGGCTTTAACTTGCGGGACATGAATTTCATAGCACTTATGGGTAGCAGCCGCAAGTGCCCTACTGCTTCAAAAGTCTCATGCTTCCATAAGTTAGGACAGCCGGGTGTCCGCTGCGTCAAGTTGAGAAAATCAATGGTTTCGCGGATCACGCGAGGTACAAAATAGGCACCCATGGACCACAGGAAGGGTACGAAGTCTTTGTCAGCTAAATTGGAATCCGACTGCAAATCTCTGAGCGTAGTGCCTAAGTCTCGACCAATATGGAATACTGTCATCGGCTCTCTGAACTGTTTCAGTACTTCCAGAGGCGGCAAGTACGAGCTCGTAGCCAAGAAGCTCGCTGCACTGGCGAGCGGTGGGCTGGGGCACTGGTCAGCACCTGTTAACAGAAAAATCACCGCATTGACATCGTAGCCCGTACCACAAATACGGTGCTTTAAGTATGCTCGGCCTGTCACGGAGTAAAAACAGCCTGTGGGCATAGCAAATGCTAAAACTTGGCCCAACAATTTGTGCACGGCTTCCAGTGCAAGCGATTTCACTTCGGCATCACTAGCAAAGTCGACCAAATTCAAGAGCGCCGATAACGTGAAGAGAATGTAACAGGGCGAGTTGAACTCGAAAAAGCCATCACGTAACTTTTGCCGTAAGAATGTCATTACACGCCCTCGGCATCTTGCAAATGACGATTCTGCACTGCCACTGCTTCCTCGCCATTGCCGAACAAGAAACTCAGAGGACTGGTATAATATCAAGTGGTTTTCTGACCAGAACACCATTTGATCTTCACCTGGGTCTGTAGGCCAGAAGCGATAATTATCAAAAGCTGTTTCAATAACCATGAGCGCATCGTCATAACCCGGAATGGGCTCTGCCTATAGTTGTGCATGTGGAAAAGAAGAGTTAAAGCTAGGAACTCATTCGGAAGTACTGAAAAGCCGCTATAGCGCGGAATTTGGCTCAAAACATGTGTATGTTCGCTCTCCTTCAATTGCAGCTGACAATAGTACGTGTTCTGCATACGAGAATACAATTCAAATATGGAAAGAAATATTAGAAGAAGTCCATTGTGAACGCCAGGTGACTATACCGCAGAGCACTGTCGAATGATCCCAGCGAGACGTACAAGCCTAACCGCAGAAAAATCTGAACCGGGAAATCGTTGGACGACTTCATTGACCTGAAGTCCGCAAATTAAAGAATGTGACCAGTCAAGGACGCGATGAAAATAGTCCCGAATGATCCGGGGATTAAAATCAGTGCATACATAGAACAAGCCCCTCTAGGTTCTTCTTTCGAATCACCTGGTGCTCAAGAAGCTCTGCTGCAAGAGGTAAGCCTAGATGGGCGCGGCAGACATTAAGGCAAGCAGGGAACGGCGCTTTTACTTTGGATGCTTTGGACTTCTTCTTAATTTTCTTCGGTAACGCGTTAGCGCTTGAGACATCGCTGGGGGAAGGCAGCCATTCGTCTAGCGAACACTGAGCTCGCACACAATAGGCTGCACACCGCGCCGCATATTCCATTACCTCTTTGGAAGATACTCTAACTTCTTTCTGTAATTAGTATAGCTACGGCTACAGCCGCAGCTCGTTACCGTCGCAACGTCGCAATAACAGACGACAGAACTGTGAACTGTGTACTTCTGAGCCTCAAGCACTTCTTGGCTTCTTGGATACAGGGGGTTATTGTCACTTGAGAATGGAGAGTCGAGAATGCGCTAGATGCGAGAATGCGATAGGTGAACTATGTACTCTGACATCTAGCTCTCTGCCCTTTCTGTAACACCGTGATGTCTTAGCTAGTGAGTCTCAATAACTTCTAAACCTGAAAATTGCGATGAAGTTCGCCCAAAAGTCTTGTTGATGAAGTAACTCTTAGTAGATTTCGATGTTTGACTGTTTAAATGTTTCGCGACGCCGCAACCGCTACGTCCCCCTGGAACTGGAACACGCTCCAACCTCCATGCCTTCTACTCCTCTGTAGTAGTTATGATTTTCAATTGCAATTCGCAGAGCAATCAGACACTGCTTTAATGTACTGGCAGTGCCGATGTAAAGAAAGGAAAGTTCTGCTCCTCTTGGGGCCTTGGGGTCGGAGTGGGAATGGGAATGGGGGTTCTCTACTTGGCGGGCGCATGCGTGAGGCACAAGAACAATAAATTCCCTTGTGCTGGCCTTCTAATCCGTTTTTTTGGGGGTTTCCAAAAACAGGCGCTTTTGCATTGGTGATTACAATTTTAGCCCAATTCTCTAGCAACGCGCATTTTGGCGAGCATGTTGATGAGCTCTTCACCCTGTGCTTCACCTGCTGCAAGAGGGTTTGTGCCGTCTAAATCATTGGCCAGAAGTTCCCCGCGAAGCTGCGACGGAGTCATCGAGACCAAATCGGCGTACGCTTCGTCCATTAACTGAGCGTAACGCTTGGAATTTCGCACAGTCGACTGTGAATCGTTTCTTCTCTCATACTCTTCGTTGCTTTGAGCGCTGACTTTTTCCCGCTCGGATGGACGTTCGACGAAAGAGGACCCAAATTTACTTGTGTTCTTGCGTTTCAGTTCTTTTGGTATCGATTTCGACTCATTTAGAGAAGCCTGAGAAGAGGTCGCTGACGCTGAGCTAAGGAGTAATGCAGCTTTAGCCAGAGGTTCAGACGGTTGTTTTGCTCTGGCTACTGCCAGGTCTGTTGGTTTGATGCCCTTGTCTGCTGATAACGCTGCCTCGCTGACAGGATTTTTCATCACGAGATCATATTCCACGTGCGCACGCTTAGCGTTGCGCTCGGCTAGCTGCAAACGCACCGAATGCGCGCGCACATCCTCCATTGCCATTCCTCTATGCTCGATAGAAGCTTTGCTTTTGGAATCCGTTATCCCTTTAGCAAACCGTTGTGCAAGTTTGAACTGTCGCTTAAGAACATTACGTTGGTGAAGCGCTGCTCTTAAACGGTTGTCAATAGTCGTGTCGCCACAAGACACAGGTATGAGATTCATCCATTCTTCTGCTGATTGAGCGTTTTCAACGTAGTTATCAAAACTGCTTAACCATACACTGAAGCGGCATAGGAGATCTGAAGCTGGATTCAAATGTCTTCGTACCAAATTTAATTCGTCTTGCATCTCTGACCGTCTAGTTTGAAGACTATTCACGTTATCATCATTCATGCTGAATTCTTTCTTGGCGTCCTTAAAAACCACTTCTAGTCGGGTGATACATTCGGCGTAGTAATGAGCAGTTTCGTTTTTCGTGGCCTCAAGTCGAGGAACTATTGTCTGCCGCAAGTCCAACAATCGACCTTCGCAAAATTTGCACTGCACTAAAGCATCGCTGAGGGCCTTTCTGGTAGATTCAGAACGATCCTTTTCATTACTTACACGAGCTTCCGTAACCAAGTTCTGCGCCGTGCGAACACTACTTTCGTAATCGCTACATTTTGTCACTTCCTTCATGTGTTGCTTTGAAGCATATTCAGCACTCAATTGAGCCTGCCTGGATTTCAACGTATCAGCAGTTATCCGATCATTCCACACTTCAGCTCGAGTACGATTGACCCGTTTCGCTTCTTCCAACTTACTACCTGTGTCCACTAAACCTTCATTCAAAGTGTTCTGTCGAGAAGTAAGGTCTTTTACCCTAGTTTTCAGGTTTTCGTGCGCACGATGAAGATCTGAGCGAAGCGATGAAAGAGCTTCAAAGGATTCACCTAGGGGAATAGGTCCCACGAGCAGCACCTCTAGATTTTCATCCTTCCAGTCGTGAACCCGCCTCCACACGGGTTCCGTGTCCATCCCTGCTTTTCGTGTGTCAGGCGCTGCTCTTAAGTGCATCGGTGCAAGAGGCTTCTCAGGAGGCTTCTTCGGGAACACTAAGAGTTTTGATTGGGAGAACGCTAGTAAGTCTTTCCGGAGCGATTGTGCAAGGTCAGCGTCAGCAGCGGAATTTTCTGAATTCTCGCGAGCTTTCACGGCGAATTGCAGAGCTTTCTCCATGTCGTCACTCAAATTACAATTGCGGCACACCAGAGACTTGAGACTGGAATTGAAAGTTGTTGCGTGTACAAGTGCATTGGCATCGCGTGGCAGCATGGGGTTTCCCGAAATGTTCAAATCATTGAGTACGTCGTTAGAAAATAGTGCAGCAGCCAGTGATCGAACACCCTGAGACCCTATATCCGAATTGATTACCCATAATTTGCGGAGGGAGCAGCCGTGAGGGGCCAACAAGGCTGCTGCAAGAAAAGATGCACCTTCAGGTCCGACGCGTGGTACAGGAGGGGGAGCATCCTCCTTGGCAACTCCAGAGCCCCCTGCGAAGGTCTCTTTGGGCGGAGCTGCGCCTCCTAGCAATAGAGCGCGCAATTGGCAATGGGGCTTGATGATCCACTCTGCGAGGCTCTGGCACCCTTTTGAGGAGATAGGACAGCACGATAAAGTCAATGTCTTTAAGGAGCTTTCTGCCATGAGTTGAGCCAGTGCGGTGATGCCATCATCGCCGATTTGGTTGTCAGTCAAGTAAAGAGAGGTCAGGCTTTTATTGACATGAAGAGCATCAGCGAGTTTCTGAGCACCATAATCAGATATTCCGTTCTTCACCAGGTAAAGTTGCGTAACGTTGCTGTGCTTGAGTCCCTTGGCAAGCTCTTCTGCTCCTTCGTCGCCAATTTCTTCGAAGTTCAGGTTTACCGTTTTGGGAGCTGACGCAAGTCCCTTCGACTTCGATGACTCTTCCAGGTGCTGCACCACCGACACTAGGGCCTTTCCAGGAGAGTGTGCAAGCTTAAGAGTAGCTTGAAATTGCCCTTCAGTGGCGTCAGCAAGTTCTGCTAGATCCGCGGGCGTTTGGGGTCGCGTGGGCGCGCCTCGAAGCCGGAAGTGCATCCCCTTGATTGATCCTGAGTCGCCTTTCAAGTGTTTCACTAGCTGAGCCGGGCTGCAACCGACTTCTTGGCAAACCTCCGAGCCGGACGAGTACGACTTCAATACGTTTTTATTTGCGTCTATGCGCTCCATTGGTTTTTCAAGTAATTTCAACGCTTCACTTTCGGCCTGAGCTGTCGCTTCCATCTTCTCTGCGTAAGCTTCGTAACCTGGGTCACCTTCCTCTAGAGGGGTGCTATCTTTCACTTTTTTCCTAGCAAAGTCTTTCTCGACCTTCATTCGCTTATAATGAGCCTTCTCAAGTGCTCGAGTGCTATTCTTCGTCGCCTTCTCGATTACTTTTTGCGTCAATTTACTCGCCAATTTCAAGCACATGCTTTGGAGTTCCTCGCCACCGAATATGTGTGTTTCTGTAAAAAATGATGTTTCGTCGGGGGATGCGGTATCAGCTGCATCATGCACGACCTCTGCATGCGGTTCTTCTGCTACAAGTAAAAGTCCTTCGCCTTTCTCATCGTGCCATTCCTCAGGAGCGGTGGACTCAATTTGGCTTCCTCCTTCAGCTGAGCTTATTGCGTGATGGTCTTCCGTGGAAGGTGCTCCACCAGGCGGGTCATACCGCGTCTCGCCTGTAGCTGTGTTCATATAGTACACGCCTCCAGTTTCATGGTCGGCTATTTCTTCCCACTCTTCAATGATGTCTTCCTCTTCTTCTCCTTGAAGGCCGCTTGCTGATTCAACGCCGCTGTGATCCCAACCAAACTCTGTGCCCGCATCGTAATGTACCTCATCCCCACCTTCGTGCCAGCTTACTCGATGACCGGAATGATCATAGGCATTTGGTGTACCATCCCACGAAGCCTCAGCACCTTCGTAGCTTGTGCCTGCTTCTTCCCAACTCGATGTGTTGACGCCGCTATTGTCGATGCCACTATCAACATCCTCCCAGCTTACTTGTGGCTGACCGCTGTAGCCTCCGTCATTTCCTGAAGGATCGTCGTGCGACAGATCGTTATAATAGCCTACGCTTGGCTCGACATGATGCGATGCTTCGTTCTCTTCGCCGTGATATTCAACGCTGCCTGCGTCCTCCCAGCTTATATCATGGGCATTGTTCATGTCCTCCCAGGAACGAGGTTCACCAACGGCAGCCTCGTAGCTGTGGTCTGTTTCAACAATCCCATGTTCGCCTGCAAATTCATGTCCCGTTCCCCAATCAGAGCTCTGTGCGTTGGTCGGATCTTCCCAAGATGTCTCGCCAGTCTCACTATGCACGTAATAGACTCCGCCCTCTTCGTCATACTGAGGCTCCCACATCTACGAGAGATAGCGCAACCTGGCGAGAAGATGATTCACCACTACAAGTCGCCGCGTGCTAGGCTAAAGTTCATCCGGTATTAGGTATAGGCCGAGGTTTGAGCGCTGATTTCTTATTCCTGCAGCTAGAGCTAGAGCCCTCGTGATATCGTCTAACGAACGTGTCCAGCATTTTCGCATTTTACCTAATTACAGGGGAAATTTAATGCCGGGAAGTATTACTACTGTACTACTACTACTGTACTGTACACAGTACTGCGATTAG
>Ga0307931_1001237_pt1 | contig 16785 bp, 19 predicted proteins | sample OrgLakmetageno47_FD_201816 | JGI IMG/M metagenome (GOLD analysis project Ga0307931, IMG submission 201816) | Saline water microbial communities from Organic Lake, Antarctica - #47 | ecosystem: Environmental > Aquatic > Non-marine Saline and Alkaline > Saline | place: Antarctica: Organic Lake... | reverse complement strand
CCCTCTCCCTCCTGAATCATTCCGCACTTGCTTTGTTTGCGCAACGCACGCGCATTCCCACTTCTGCCCGCAGCATTGGCTTCTGTGCCATTTGGGTTTGTATTAGTTCGAGTTCGAGTTCGATGTGGTTAGCACGTGCCCACTGCAAACCCGTGAAGTCCCATCTCTTATGCAGCGCCCGTTGGCTATCTCACTGTGCACTTCAAATTCAGATGTCAAAGTTGCGTTTCCTGTTTCTAGTGAAGATTTTCGCTAAGAATTACTTGGCTTCGGCGACATCAAAGGGGTTCATAAGTTTGGCCTTGAGTGGGAAAAAAAATTATGAGAAAAGCCCGAGATCTAACGTGCACGAAAAACGTAACTGTGACCTGCGACAGCGCTTTGTGATCAACTGAACAAGAAATATTTCAAGTAATTACTTCGTGTTATATTTAAATGTGGACAAACGTCACAGCGAGGTTCCAAAGAAGAGCCGGTTCATATAAATCTTGAGTGCCCACCTCTCATACTGAAGAAGAAACGTTTCTGTAGCTTCTGTGCCCTTTTTACGAGCGGCGACTACGTCTTCTCGTGACCATCGCAGCAACGATGGCATCAGAGTGTGGATCATTGACGCGGATATTCGAACGGACATGAGTTCCCAGGGAACAATACCGTCCAGTGGGCGCACGTACGAGCGGTCGTCAAACTGGTCGACGAACACGGGGATGGAGCCCGCCATCAAGGTTTCAGTAAGCCGGTACGTTCCCGGGCTTCTGCCCCCAGGGATGAGAGCAAACGTACTGTTCAGCAAATCGACGTAGTCGTATTTGCCAAACTCATGATTCCAACTTGAGCAGTTCGAAGACTCGGGGTAGAGGTGCATTTCTCTGTCCAAGCACCGTAAAGCGACGATCACACCGCGAGCAGGATCATGCAGTGCTTTGAGCTGGGTTCGGTGCTGCCCTAATTTTGGAGGCGCCGGATTATTCTTGAAGGAAGCGGGTGGCGGCGACCGTTTCGCATATGTTGAACCTTTGAACGTAAGAATATACTTTCGGTCGCCGAAGATTTTGTCATGGCGTTTTTGTCCACTAACCTTTACTTGGGGTACTAGCGGCAGCGAGAGGTCAAACTCAGGAATGTAGTTATCCCTCAAGCAGTGATTTTGAGCAATAGCTGCTTTCCCAAGAAACTTCCTGCGTGCATTGAGGTCAACTCTTTCGTCGCACTGCGAAACGATAAGAACATTCTCGCCGTTTCTCCAAATACTCGGGCCACCCACGGCCTCAGGAAGGAGCTCAAAGAATTTGTTGCGCTGAGCAAAGAGGCACGGCACACTGGGTACAATACGGAGGCAAGCTTCATTCGGCGTCGAGACATGGATCATGCGCCTGGCGACCTCGCTGGTCTTCTCAAATTGGATTCCAGGGCTAAACATGCCCTTAGGCAGTTTGTTTCTCAAATCACTAAGGTCAAATTCGTGATAAGTAAATTCAGGACCTGTGCACGGCTTCCAACAAGTTCGAATGGAACAAACTTTTTCAGGGTCTTCATTGAATGGATATAACGAAGAAATTGACGAGTATTGCGCCCGTCCCAAATTATGCGGCAATACCAGTGCCAGCTCTTCAAGCAAATTTTGTATTGACGGATGAACCAAGACGAGTCTCAAAGCGATGATGCCTGCGACAATCGCCAGGACGCGAAGCCTCCCGCAAGATATACGTGTTGATGCCAAGCTGCAGTCCATTTGAAGCTAGATCGGCCAGTCCTTACGGACAAATTGTAGCTGACTGTTTCAAGGTAAATTAGTGCTAGCTAGGATCAGCACGCTTCAAGGTCAAATTGGGTCCCAGATGAAATAATTATCATACAACAGAAAGACAAACTAGTGCGAAGATTGATCTCAGAGCTAGCACTCTGTGTTGAGCTTACGATCCTGGCATTTCTCCTCGGGTGCTTCCATGAAGATGCCATAGCTGTTTGTAACATTTGACTTGATGACAATTACTCTTTCGTCCTTGATCTGATGAAATTCGAGAACTAACCAATGAGCCATTTAACTAAGTTCTAACTGAGCCAGCGCTCCTAAATATCCTCGTTGATGCCTTGAGCCTTGAGGAGCGAACTGTGCAACTTTTCGTAGTTATCCATCTCATTCCAAGAGGTTTGCAGTTGGGAGAAGGCTTTATATTCACTTGTTTGGGAGGTCCACTCTCTGAGTTCTATCCGTGGCGTAAGCATCACAGTAGATTTTGAGCTCTCTCTGCTCGGCTGCTCAGTTCTGAAACTTCTGAAATAATACGAGGAGGAATCGAAAACGTCTTGCATTCCGGCTGACGACTGACGACTCCACGACTCCACACACATCTCACCACAGAACAGTAGTGTCTCACACTGTGTTCACAGTAGTCGTTGCGTTGGAGTTGATTGGAACAAAAGTGTGTGCTCTCGTCCGTCACTTGTCCGCGTGTGGCGTGGGCCGCGAGTTCTGAAGGCAGCACCAACATGGCGATGCTCACACGAATATCAATACCAGAACTTGGCCCAGATGAGAATGCCCTAAAAATGAAAGTGTGTATGTGCGCGCGCAGTTTCCTTGAATCTGCATTATTGTCGATACATTTATGAAGTGCTCACCCTCGTATTGCCTATGCTTCTGATTTCCTCAACCGGTGCTAGACGATCGCGGTGCGAAGAATGAAGCAACGAGTGAGCCCGCCACCATCTCAGCCTTCGTACAAGCCTCCGCCACGCATGTATGCGCCGGTTGAGGGATTTTTGCCCGCGGTGGGAGAGGAAGGTGAAGACGACGAGTCCTCTGCGCACGGAGGCGGCGGTGGTGGTGGCCGTAATGTAGCTGCACGGCTCTCGTCCAGTGGTGGGCACAATGAAACCGCTAAATCGCGGTTTAGCAAAGATAGTGGAATCAGTGGCAGTAGTAGCAGCCCATTACGAACTTCGCAAGCGGAGGAAATCGTCAGCCCGCTTGGGAACCTTAGCCCCTCGGAAGGTTGGAGCGATGACCTTCAGCAGCCACCGCCCGCGCTTGATAACACCGATAAATCGAAAGAAGTTGGAGCTTCTTCGGAAAAAATAGACAAAAAGGTCAATGCTAGCAATCGTGGCGCTGGGCGCGCCTTAGAGGCTGATTTCCGCAACTTTTCCAAAGCGGCCCGCGACGCACGCACTTCGCCCCCGCCAGCGCCGCTGCCATCGCAGACCATCCAAGCAGCCAAAGCTAGCGAAGTTGGAAGGTTGCAACCTGTCTCAGAGGCATCAGAAAACCTGTCTTCATCGTCTCCTTCGAAAAAGTCGGCGTCGCCTCCTAAGCTCCCCGCCCCCAACTTCGACCACCTGCTGCAAAACTTGGCGTCCTTGACGCAGCCTCTCGTGTCCCCACCCCCATCATCTTCTGGGCGTCGGTCGCCCACCAGCAGCGAAGCGAGCAGCAGCCGCCTTCAGCTGAGCCAACGCTTGAGCAACTCCCGCAGCAGCGGCGCGGTCGCTGGGTCGGAGGCTCGTTTGACGCCCAACGCAGCTGTTTCAGTGCATGACTCAGTGCAGCACCTCGAGGCACCACAAGCAGTTCAAGAAGAAACAGTCCTCGCAGCTAAGGACGGCGGCAAGCTTGGCGGCAGCGGCGGTAGTGGCGGTAGTAACCCCACTTCAAAAATGACTTCCGCAGCTCCTTCCGTTAGCCGCTCCGCCAGCAAAGATGTCGTTGTGGTGGCACCGCGAGCCAGTCGCGACAGCGTGGGCACTCGGCGGGAGAAGGGCGCCGGGGGGAGCTTAGGCGGGGCTTCCACCGATGACGTCCTTCGCCAGCACCACGCCGCAAGCCAGCACGCCGCCCTCATGCAGCAGCGCAGCAGCCGCGACAGCGTAGGGAGCCGTGGCCGAAGTGGCAATGGTGGTGGCGGTGGCGGAAGCACTCCTTCGACCTCGAGCAGCCAGCCGACGCTGCTGCAGTCGGCGTACGTGCGGAGCCGCCTCAGCCTCTCTGCTTCGGCCAGCCGTGACCGCACCTTGCCTCCAACGATGGACGCTAGCTCGAGCAACAACCCTCTGGCGAACCATCGGGACTGGAGCCGAGAAAGCGTGAGTGCGCCCGGGGCGGCGTCTCGTCTGCACACCCAGGCCCAACACAGCCGCAATCCGCTTTACACCTCTGGATCGCGCGATGACGTTGGTGGTGGTGGTCACGACAAAAGGCAGCCCGAATCGCTCTACCCAGGCGCGCGTGGAAGTCGCGACAGCATTCGGCAACAACCTCCTACTGCTAGTGCAACCGCTCATGCTACCGAGAAAAGCCGGCAACACCTCGGGAGCGGACCAATGAGCAGCTTCGAAACTGTCGTAGTAAGTGGATTTTAGTGCTCTTCTCTTCGTCTCCTCTCTTCTCTGTTGCCTCTTTTTATCTCTCAACTTGAACAAAAATAGACTTGAGAGGTTGCGCAACAAACTTATGATATATTTTTACTTTTCTTAGACCACACCGAAAACCTGGCATCCGGGGCGCCCTCCAGCCATTCAAAACAACGACGACGACGACCTGGCCAAGCTCGCAAAAGGATTGGGGCAAGACACGCCTCAAACCCCTCTGTACAACCCGGCCGACGACCGCGACGAGCGGAGCACCATCGATGAGTTTTTCTTCACCCACGACGACCAATTCGGCGAAGACGACGCACCTCTCGGTGAAGGGATCGTGACTGAGTCAGCAACAGCAGCAGCAGCAGCAGGAGCAGCACTCACCGGCAGCCAACAACGACAAGACGACGACACCCATCACCTCCTGTCGCGAGGTAGCCACCGCAATAGCAGCGGGAATGGCAAAAGTGGGTCAAGCAGTGGTGGTGGTGGTGGCCACCGTGGGTCACCTCCGCTCGGAGGAGCTTGGGGGCGGCCTGCGCGCAAATGGGAACCGAACTTGGGCTTTCCCGCGTTTGCTCCTGACAACGGGAGCTACGGGGGCGGTGGTGGCGGCACTGGCGAGAAGCGCGTGACATCACCCATTGGCAGCAGCAGCAGTGACAAGTATCTGAGCCGACCTCGATCCCCCCTTGACGCGGGTGTAGACAAAGCGTGGGAGATGCGCAGCGGAAGCCGGAGCCCAAGCCCGCGCCGTCCCCCTGCTGCTGCAACTTCTTCACCTCCTGGGAGCCCCAACAGCAGCCAAAACCTCACCGGCATGACGACGACGATGACTTCGAGATCCTCGCCCAACACCGGCATCAGCGCGAGAACGCGCGGGAGCTACAGCAGCAGTGACCTCAACCACCACAGCAAAGACCGCCATTACCACAGCCAAAACTACGGCACGCGCTTCACTGCTCGCCGAAGCCTGTCCAGCGCGCTCGAGGCCAAATCTTCAAGTCGCTACCGCACCTCCAGCAGTGACACCGGAGGCGACTATAATAACAACAGCAGCAGCAGCCGTGACAGCCGCCTCGCGGCCCGCAGGCGCAACTTAGCGAGGCGGCAGCGCAGCAAACCCTCGGAACAAGAGTCGAGCCCGAGGCGAGCGGTAGCGTTGGCCGATGCCGATGAACCAGTGACCGCCGAAGATATGGCTGTAGCCCTCGAGGATTACCGGTACGATGGTAATACTGTACTAGCACTGCACAATAATCGCTTTTTAGCTGCCCCACCTTATTGTCTTTTTATCCTTCCAATTTTCGGACTGCCATGGCATGCGTTTGTTTATGTGTACGTGCAATCATTTTTGCGTGTGCGTCTACTTGTGTGTGCGTGTGTGGGCAATGTGTGCATGATTCAGGGTGGAAACTGCTGTCCTCGCGACCGGCACCACTGTCGCGCTAGCGCCCTTCGTGTTTGCAGCTGCGTGCAACCCTGTAGGCATCGCTGCACTGGTGTCCATGGGTGGGGCGTCGGTCTATGCTGCGACCCACGCTAACAGCGACTTTGCTGCCAAGCACCCTCGTGTGAGCCAAGCTATGGGGGCTACGAAAGCGTGGATGGGGAGAATGGGCACTCGAGTGAAGCAATGGGAGCAAAACCACCAGGTTTGCATTTTTTTCTCCATGCATTAGGACAAATAAAATCAAAGACAAAGAAGAATAAGAAGCGAAATGAAGGTACAAACAAAGAAATTGCCAAATTGAAAAGGACAGATGTCATGAAGAACAGCAATGTAATCTTCGTCGTCTGCTTTCGTCTGCTTTCGCCTGCTTCGGGTTTCTCAGGTACGTCAGCGCTCCAAAGCAGCTGCGAGTGCAGCGGCCAAGCGCGCGCAATCCACGGCGCACAAGGTTGTAGCGCGAGTGCGGGACACAGGGCACAGCGTGGAGCAAACTGCTCGGTCGAGCGCGCCACATGTAGCCAGCGGTCTCCGGAAAGGAGTGCAAGGGGTGGCGGTTGGGGGCGCTACAGTAGTGGGAGCAGCAGTGGTAGGCTCCGCCCTAGCGGCCAAGAAAGCGACGGAAGTTGCGGTGTCTTTTGACCAGAAGCACGAAGTTAGCAAGCAGGTGGTGCAGGGGACTGCGGACGCGGGGATTCAAGCCATGGCCTTTGTAGTGGACCGGCCAAACGAGGTAACAAGAGAGTCACTCATGATGGTGACTCCCAAGCTAGATTCTCAATGTAATGATCTAGCACTTTTCTTTGCTCCTCCCCCTTCCCCAATCTCACCTCAAATTAGCAATTATCATTTACTAGACACTACACCATGCACTTACACAAAGACTTCACACCTCTCGTCTATTTTCTGCTTTTTTCAATTTCTTTCTCTGTCAGAACTTCCTGCGGTCGCAGAAACGGTGGTGCCACTTGGAGCTGGAAGGCACGAATCTGTTCTTAGACGTGAGCGGGCAGCGCATGCGGCGTGGGGCAGGCTTAGTGGTTTGGCCCAAGACCCGAGGCTACAACCAGATATGGCGCCACGACAACCCGACTGGCGTGCTGCAGTCGAGGTGATAAAAGATATGAAAGGGAAAGAAAGATTGGGGCGTTGTCCTGCGCGTGTTCTGGTTGCAATTTTTTTTATTCCGAAAAATATACAGCAGGAAGCTCGTCTTGTTTTTGTTTTTTTTCTGGTCGATTTTCAAGTAGTAGCTAGTATTGAAATGCCTGCTGCCTTTTTCACATTCCTTTTGTTGTTTTTATGCCAAACTAGACTGAGCGGTTTGGTGATGGACGTTGATCACTCATTGGACGAGGCTGGAGCACGAGTGATAACTTGGTCGGCCACGGGAAGAAACAACCAACAGTTCGAAGTGGTATGCAAGAGAGAGAGAGAATGTGTGGTTTTTTAATGATACGAGGAGAAACTACGAAGGAGATTGTCATTAAGCCACGCACTTGCCTACGCATTAGGCATTAGCATGGTTTATTTTCATTCACGTAATGTGTCATGCATCGCCCTTTCTCATTGGACTTCTCTTGCCTTGTCAATCTCTTTTTGCTTCCTTCAAGGTCCCCGCTGATCAAGGCTGCGTTCGTTTGCTGGCGCGCAATCGAAACACGTCCGGAAAAGCCCTTGCCGTGGGCGTAGTGGTGATGGCCGATTCTGACAACGAGCAACAGCCTGCAGCAACTGCAACAGAAGAAGATGACGAACACGGGTTCAAGAGCAGTGGTGGCAAAGGTTACGTTGAGCCGGGCTCCAATGTAGTGATGGTGTCGTTGGACGACGAAGAACAAACAACGAATCAGTTTACGTATTCCAAGTGGCGGCTCGTCCCGATGCGTGAGAAAACCGCCGACAACGTGACCTCTCTGTAGCCTACAGATTCCAATAGGAGCATCTCATTTGCCATTCCTTTCTTCTTTCTTCGAGGGTAGTATACTGGAACGCGATGCAGTAACTGAAATATTTCGCCTTCTTAGATTGCTGCCGATTGCCGATTAGTACTACCTCGCCGTAATTCTTATTGCGATCTACGATCCCCGTCACAAAGAACTACTAGTAGAAGGAGCAGCGCAATTTCCCAGCCCACCCGTTTCCTGATTATCGGAAATTTCTGGTGGGGACTTACGGATAATATATAATATGAGGCATTTGCATTTACGCCACGACTTGAGCTGGCAGCTGGTAGGTAGCTAAAGCACTTATCCATAAAACTTGATCCATAATTTTATTTACTTCCATATACCTACTCATAACGAGAGGCTCAGAGGCGGGTGGCTTGAATTATGCACCGACCTGCGACCAAAGCTTTCACAATACACACAGACTAGCATCTAGCGACCCTTTGCCTTCGACGCCATCTGGAGCCACTTGAGGATGCGGGTTTCACCTCGGCTCTTTGCCACTGCTGCCACCGCGTCCCAATCTAGAGCCCGCGCTGCTTCCAGCTCACGCATCGCTCGGGCTAGCGCTGCTTGTGATTTTGCCGCGGCCGCTGCAGCAGTTGTGTGTGCAGCTCCCGCAGCTGTGAGGTCACTGCACCTGGAGCTGTCGGCTGCGTCATAAGCTTTGCCGTCGTCATCAATGGTAACATCGCCAAGAGAAGAGCCCTCTGTGACGTCATTGGCAGGATTTCTTTCTTCGGTTCCAATTTCCGGAACTCTCTCATCGAAGCTACGCGAGGACGATATCATCTCCTTTTCCTTCTCCTGATCGGGAGAGCAAGGTGCCAGCACCAGCTTTCGGCATGTGCTTTTATCGTTGGCTGATGGCGATCTCATGGGTGAGGCAGGTGCAATTGTCGACATCGTTGTTAATGCTTGGGAACTAGCCTGCTTCTCTGGGCTGGGTGGCAGCAGGGCTGGCTCCTTTCCTTCTTGCTCATCATGAGTCTGGGACAGTCGATGCCGCAACCGCCACCTCGCTCGTTTGCCCATAGGCTTATTTCGCGTGTTAGTGGTGAGAGAAGGAACAGCAGGCACGGACGGCATACTGTTACCGTCTTCGCAATCCAGGCCAGGGTTTACTACAGAAGGAGGCGAGGGCGGAGACAACGGCGGTTGCATCGCAGCTGCTGCTCCTCTTGTAGCACGAACTGGCGTTTTGGTGATCTCTGCGGCATTTCGCTTGACTACCAGCCCTTCTCCCTTTTCTTCTTCTTCTTCTTCTTCTTCTTCTTCTAATTCGTCACTAGCAACTGACGCTGCTGCCTCATCCGCTGCTACGCCAAGATTGGAAGCGGCAGCTGTCTCCGCAGCTGTTGCCGCGGCCGCCGCCGCTTCCGACGCTTGCCGATCGGCTTCATAGACGTACTTTACCACATGTAAGTGGCCATGCCACGCCGCAACCGCAGCTACGGACCGCCCGTCGTCGCTTCGTGCTCGCACGCTCAACCCCAAGTGCTGGTGCAGCCACGTGAGAATGGTCAGCTCCCCCGACCGCGCTGCGAGGGTGACAGCTGGGTGGCCGTGCAAATTTCGGCTCTTGGGTTTGGCGCCCTTGGCCAGCCACTCTTCTGCGACAGCGCGCTGCCCAAGCCCCACCGCCTGGCATGAAAGAAAAGTAAGTGAGATAAGTATCTTGTAAAATATGGAATTATTATGAGGAAAGAATGAGAGTTTATCTTAATTCACGCGTCCTCAAGAGTGCACTCATCTTTCAAAGCATAGGCACAAAGAGCGATAGGTAGATGAGCACACCAAGAAAAGAAAAACGAACACTTCTTCATTGTTACACTACCTTGAGAAAGCCTTTGTCAGCTTCTGAGAGCTCTTCCGGTTCCGGTCGGCAAAAACCTTTCCCTAGGCGGCTTAGAGACCCACGAAAACGAGCCGCCAGCGTAACGGCAGCTTTCTTGGCAATTCTAAGGGTCCGTTGAGGCTGCAGCGCGCGGGCCCACGCCTGCACTAATATGGTGCTCGACAGCATGGCCCGGCTCCGCTGGCACGCCCGCACCCACTGTGCCCAGAGCGGAGTTGAGAACAAGAGAGAGGACTGTGCCCCACTACTACTGTTGGATGCACCACCTGTATTGTCGTCCTCCTCCTCCTCTCCGCTCTCGCTATCACTGTCGTAGGCAGCAGCAGCAGTTCCCTTGCCCTTGGCACGAAGCGCTTTGGCGTTGGATTTGCGAATTGCAGCGAGGGTGAGACCAGCGCTGCTGCCGCTACTGCTCTGGTTCAGCGCCTGAGGAGTGGTTGACGGATCGCTTTGGTCTATGGACGCACGCTCCATCAAGGCATTGGTTTTCTCGTCGGCTAGTCGCCATGACTCACGCAGAGCTGCCCACCGCGACGCTGCACTGCTGCTGTTGTTATTGCCATCACTGCTGTTCTTGGCGTCGTTACTGCTGTTACTGCTGCTCGCATCCATGTTGTCGATCTTGCTCTTGAGACTTTGAGGAGCAGCGGCAACTTCCGAAGTCACATTTGGGCATTTGCCTGCGTCTGGCTCGGCCTTTTCTGAGAATTCAGGCCCGGCAGGAAGCAAAGGAGGGAGGCCTGATAACTCTCCGTGCTCTGCATTGTTCTTCGTGCTGCTACTGTTCGCACTCATCTTGCTAATACTACTGTTGCTACTACTACTATTGTTGTTGGTGGTGGTGGCGCTGCTGCTACTGCCGCTATCGCCACTACTACTGCTACTACTACTGCTACTACTGCTTTTGTCTCCCAACGAAGCAAGCGCTGCCCACGCCAGCATTTCTGCTGCTGCGTTGAGCTTCTTTTTCACCGGCGTGTTCCCGGCATCACGCGCAGGCGCGCTCCGTTTCCCAGATCGTGGCAACTGTCCTACTGCACCTGGACGAGGCATGTTGCTACTGTTGCCAAGACCACTGTTGAGGCTGCTGCTGTCGCGGCGGGCACGTCGCTGTGAGGCGGTGGTTGGGGTTGCTGGAGTCGAAGAAGAAGACGTTGGAGCAGCAGTGGTTTCGGGCCCTTTCCTAGGAGGTGTGCTTGGAGCTGACGCAATTCCGTTGCAGCTGCTGCTTCCTCTTCCCCGTAGGTTGTTAGTGCTGCCGGAGCGGGGAAGATTATTGCTGTTGTTGTTAGTACTAGCGCGACTTCGGTCACGAGGGAGAGGAGAAGTCATGGCTGCAGCAGCAAGATTCTCCGATTTCAGGTCTCGAAAAGACCGCACTGCTTTGAGCCTTGCTACGCTGCCTACCTCGCGGCTCCGGCTCGGCCTAATGTTGGCGCTGTCGCTGTCTTTGCTTGTGCTTGGAGCCGTGGTTGTGGCAGCAGCAGCGGAAGGAGTCGAAGACGAAGATAAGGACGTAAAGGAGTGGCAACTTGCTGGTCTCCTCAGAGAGGTATTCCTTTGAGATTGAGAGTTACCGTTAGCCACAGCAATTGTAGGAAGCTTTGGGGTGCCGTTTCTTGGATCCACTTTTGAGTGGTGAAGAGGCGGCGCAGTGATTTTGTTTGGGGCAAAAGATGGTGCAATAGTGGGAAGGTCACTGGATGAAGATTCTGGCAATGGTACCGGCTGAGGCAACAGCGAAGGTAAGGCAACTTCCTTTTCAGTGGCTAGACTGCTTTTTCCTGTAGTCTCAATTGCTACTCCATCAGATCCTCCAGTGCCAACCTCTACAGCTGCAGCAGCCTCAGTATCAGCTGCAGCAGCATCAAAAGCAGCATCATCTAGAGGAGGAGTGTTCGGCTTCGTGGTTGAAGTTTTCGTGACGTCACACCCCAAAAGTTTGGCGAGGCCCGCTAGACCCACAGTCTCCACCGCAGCTGCTCCTGTCCCATTACTCCCATCTCCAGCAGCTTTGGTGGCGGCTTCCGCCACTGCGGCAGCAGTCGCTTGTGCCTTTAATCGTTCGCTTTCCACACGCGCCGCTTTCGCCACGGAGGAGCTCGTGACCCCATTCAACTTGGCGATTTGTCGCAAAGCCACCCTGTAGGCCTCGTGGGCTTCCGGGCCGTTGCGCAAGAAATGAGGCAAAGTAGCGACAGCGATGTTCACCATGCGGTGGTACTTTTCGGGCTTGTCTACGGGTAGTCGCCCGCAGTGCAGAGGCACAGGATCCCAAGGTTCTGGAGCCAAAGTAGATGAAGGTGCTGAACAAGTAGAAGAAGAAGATGATGGGGTTTCGGTGGCCACTGCGGCAGCAGGAATTGGGACAACGGATGATGATGTTTTTGAGTTGCTGTTTACAACACCGGTCGTTGCAACCTCCTCTTGCTGCTGCTCTTGCTGCTGCTCCTGCCATGCAACTATTTTTTCGTCTGCGTCGAGTACTGCTCTTAGGACTTGTATCGCGCCTTCGAAGTAAATTTGCTTGCGACCTACTGCGGCTATCGGTGACGGCCCCGACCCACTTTTCGCTTTCCTGCAGAGGCCGAACCGCACCGCGGGGGAGGACACGAATTCTCCCAGGTAGTCGAAGAGCTCCTGGAAAGTGCGCCCTTCGCCGGCGGAAGCGGCAACGTACATGAGCGCAGCGTGCACCTGATTCAAGGTTGGGATTGGATTGGGGGGGGGTGGGGGGATGAAGCAGAGAGGTGAGGGCGAATGGAAGGTTCAAAGCTAACGTGCAGGAAGGGGGTGGTGGTCGCAAAAGGGTGTACGTTTGAAAGAGAGAACAACAAGATAAACGAGGAAGAAGAAGGAGACAAGATATAAGGCGATTGCCATACCAAACGGCGCTGGTGAGGTGTTTTGTTGAGCAAGCCGTTGATGGTTGCCAGGCCTTCTTCAGCTGAGGCCACAGCACGGCACGAGGACGGAGGCAAGCCACACTGGAGCCGCCGCCCCGCCCAGGGCTGGCTCCATTCATTCGAGAATCGAAGAGCTGTTTTTTTTCATTGGGTAGCATGCAAACGTAAACATTTTGATAAGCTGATGCTGCTGTGCCCAAGAAAAATAGAATGCAGCATAGGTCACGTTATCAAAGATTGAAAACAGAAAAGCGAGTGAGCTCACCGTGAGTGCATATCTCGTGGTCCAATAAGCCTGCAATCAAGTTTTGCCGGAGCCTTTTCATGGTGCGGGACAGCATCAGCGTCAGCCGACGGCCCGTCGGGCCAGGTTTCGCCGCGGCTGTCAGCGGAGCGACCGCGGGTGGCGCCTGCGGCTGTGCCTGGGACTGTAGGTTTGAGGATTGAATAACGGCACCAGTACTAGCAGCGCCAGCAGTGGTTGAAGCAGCAACTGGCTGGGGTGCTGGAAGCTGTGAATTAGAGGAGTTACCATTGTAGGCAACATCCGTCTCCACCTCAACCTCATAAGTGGTGCTGCACGCACACGCCCCTTCCGACTCCACCACTTGCCCTAATGTGGTCATCCCGCTCACCCACTCCACGTGCACCTATGGCAGAACAGCAAAAGGAGTGAGCATGGGCAGAAATGCCAAGCAATATCACCGGAATAGTGGTAGCTTTCAAAAAAGCCTTTGATTTTTTATTCATATGACTACGGTGACTCTTTCATGAATTTCACCACTTCTCCACTCCCTCTTCTTCGCAAAAAATCTTCTTCTTTCTATCCTTTCCTTCATCCAGAATATCTTTCGCTCACGTAATCTCGCAAGTTGTGGTCGTCGAGCCAGAAGCCCACGGCGTCCTGAAAGAGCACCGCCCCGTCCGGCACTTCGGGCCCTTTCCCTAAGCTCAAGAGGGCGTCCACGCCTGTATGTGCGCACACGCAAACACATGCAAATAATAAATGGACATAGACGAGTGTAAGGCACGCACATACGGGAATGAGTGGCTGGTAAAACAGGAGAGTGGATGGATGGAAGCCCAAAACGAAGAAATGAGAAGCGTGGAGTGACATGGAAGGCGAGAGAATAGTTCAGTACGCACGAGAGGATGAGTAAATTAGCAGCAACAATTAGAGCAGCATCAGAATGCATCGCTTTGAGCACTTAAAGTATAATATGTGAAATTTACTTTTAGTGAAGGTGATTTCCAGAACTAGTATAGTATTCAATCAAGACAACAAGAAGCGCCTGTCTTACCTTCACTGCTTGCCACTGATGCTTTGGCAGCAGCGAGCACATTGAGCGCGACATCCAAGAACTCGTGTTGCACTTTGATTAGCTCCCAGCCTGCTCCAGAGTCTGAGAGCGTGCCTGGGTCCGGCGCTACCCCCTTTAAATCACACATGTGCATGAAAAGTATGGCCCCCACAAGAGAATGACGTGGAATATGGAGGCAAATTAGAGTGGCACGAGGTGGAGGGGCAAGGAGGCCAAGATGAGACAGCAAGTGGTTTCATGCTTTAAAATTATTGCGATAATTGAGGCATTATAGTGGCTTTGAGCCTGGCCACGGGAGTGTTGCCTTTGTCGACCAACTGTGCTCGTGGTAAATCACGCCTCTCTAAACAACATTTAACGGACTCTTCATTTTGGTAGTAGTAGTAAAGTTATGTCTACGAGCACAACGCGACGCACCTCATTCAAGAAGCGATCAAAATCATGATGGTGCTGGCGCCGATCGTGAGTCTTTTGCTTCCAAGCGTCGATAGCAATGTTGGTCTTCTTCTGCTTGAGGGAAATGATTATGCACACGCACAAACAGTTTTGAGGCGTGGGTCTACGGGAATAAAAAGAGAAACGTGATCGGGCATCGATAGAAGAGCTAAGGTCTGCGATCAATACCTTAGCTACTGCACTTGTAGGTGCCAAAGCCTCATTTGAATCCTTAACATCTGCGTCTGGTTCAGAAGCGACCGCAGTCTCATCAACCGACGATTCAACGGGTAGCGCGGTTGGCCCTTTGTCAGAGCTATCTGTATCATCTGATGGCTTTGGATCTGGAACTAGACGGATGTAGGCAAATGCTCCCGGTACGTTCAGATGATCCGCCATGCAGGATGACGGGCTTATACTAGGCCAAGGTCCAAATCATAGACAGTTGTGCCGCCGTAGCCATTTTTGTCTTCATGATTTATTTGCTGTGTTTCTTTTTTTCCCGAGCCTGTTGGTCAAGACACCTGATTTTCCTTTTTCTTCTCTTCGCTCGGTTGCTTGTGTCATCTGATGTCATCTTCTCTCTTGTCGCTTGGCTTTATAGCTTTGTGCTAAATGCTTTGTGCGATTCGTGCATATTATTCATTCAGCATCTTGTGAAGGCTCTAGGACGAGCAGATGCCCTAAATGCGTCTGATAGAATTTGGAGGAACCAATTGAACCTTGCCAGTGTCTTAAAAGTGATGACATCGCGACTATGGCGAGCTATATTCTTATTCATTTTTAGCTCCTCGATATGTTTTCGGGCTGACAGTGCTACTGGCCAATGCTGCGGCGAGGAGGGCAAAAAGGTATTTCTGATCGACCAATATTCATCGAGTACTATGTGACTTTCGAACAATCAGTTTGACTGACGCCGATGTATTGCGCAGGCTACTGAGCGACCTTTAGAAGGAGCTGGTGATGCAGGTGCTCGACTCGATGGTGTAAATGACAAAGCGGCGTACTCATCAATTGAGCCTCCCCTAATGCTTAAGTCCACGCACACGCATATGCCTGTCGTTACAACATCTCAATCTAAGCGAGAACCAAGGCGTATACTGCTTACAGCAATGGCACCGAGCATAGCGCCTACGGTCAATGGGTCTGACATAGATCTGGGATCGGGGTGCGTAGCAAATGTAATTTTTGAATGTGAATATCGGTGTTCAGCAAGCGACTAATAGCTCATGTAATTGCATTTGATCTCACAGGCCATCGTCAGAGTCAGAGCAGACTAACAAGTTGTCAGGGCTCGCGCTGTTTGCGCTCTGCTTTGGCGGCATCGCCGTGCCCGTGGCTATCATCGCGATGTACCGCTGCTTGCGAGCGAGAAGAGCCAAGTTCAGTTCATGGGGGGTGTCTCACGGCGACTGGAGCCGAGATACGAACAGTGAAGCCGATGTGACGTGGCGCCTGGCACTGGACAACGGTGCAGGCGGGCTGGAAATGCGCGAGGCCAGAAGCGGCCACGACATCTTTCAGTCCGCGCTCGATGACGAGCAGTTCGTTTAGCATCGATTCCTCATCCGTGAAGTACATGCACTGCGCGATGCGTACCTGTTTAGCGCCAACCAAATAAAGTGGAACTAAAAGTGTAGAGAAATACATAGATAAGTAGAATTTGAAGCTCTCCTGCAACTGAAAAGACCGAATCAAAGCACGCCATTTCGATTGTACATGGAATAGCGCCCATATATCCGGCTTCGGTTTTGAACACCGATGATATGTAAATAGGTATGGAAACTATTTTACTATATCGCAAAGAGAGCCACGCAACCATTTATTCATTTGGCGACCAACATTATCGATGAAGGGACATCTGACATCTGATGATCTGATGTAAATGAGAACACGCCTCAGAACAAATCGGCTTGACGCTTAACATCTGTGTGAACTTTGATTTTGATCTCCTACAGCCACTAGTATCTTTCTCTATATTCATCTTGGTAAGATCCCTCTATATCGCGTGTTATTACTGATATATTCTGAAGAAACGTCACCAGTTCTGGAATTTCACATCTGTATAAATGGCGGCGTGCTCAACGCCCAATAGCTGGCCTACTGTGGCCGCCACCACCACCGCCGCCACCCCACGCCACGGCTGCGCGCGGGCTAGGGCCGTTCCATAACAGCTCCGGGCGACCTGCTCCACCTCCTCCACTGAAGGCAAAACCACCTGAATCACTAGCGCTGGAGTCGTCGTCTTCGGGCTCGTTGCGCGTGTAGGCAGAAGCAGCGGTGGTTGAATCAGCGGTATTCTTGTTACGAGGCGCTAAGGATGCCAGGGCAGAACGAGCAGTCTTCTCCACGAGCTGCAGCGCCAAATGCGACTCAATCTAAAGGACCAGGGTGCATGCAAAGGAAATAAGAAAAAGAAGAAGCATGTTAAGGTGTGAATTTGGAGAGACAGGCTGAGGCGATGCCAGCTTACAGAGCGAGAGAACAAAACAAAAATATACTTACATTC
>Ga0307931_1001236_pt1 | contig 16796 bp, 23 predicted proteins | sample OrgLakmetageno47_FD_201816 | JGI IMG/M metagenome (GOLD analysis project Ga0307931, IMG submission 201816) | Saline water microbial communities from Organic Lake, Antarctica - #47 | ecosystem: Environmental > Aquatic > Non-marine Saline and Alkaline > Saline | place: Antarctica: Organic Lake... | reverse complement strand
AAGTTTCGAGTCTTGATAGCATCTTCCCTTCCCGTTTCTGCCGCACGCATTATTCCAGCTCCAAAAATGATCTTGCTTATGTGTATCAGGAAATACGACACTCAAACGACCCAAAAAAATCCCCTAGAGGAGTACATGTCATTTATTTGGTTCATAGCAACACGCCGCAACCCGCGACCCGCGACCCGCGACACACTTATAATACAGTACAACATATATATCATATGTCCTGGGAAGTATCTGAACAGGTCGCGAACTGAAACCGTCCATATAAGATGACCAGAGCTCAACAAAATGAAGGTTCTCGTTTGCTCGCACCCATCTCAATGTTCCAGGCGGCGTTTCTTATTTTCTCAAAACCACGCATACACCTTGACTAATGAATTTATAATGATGATTATAAAACAGACACAATTTTAGAATCGAGCTGCCCCTTCTAATGAAATTATCCCATTTTTTCCAGTGTACGTGGCAATGTCCTTTGGTGTAGAAGCTCCTCCAGCAAATGACAACTACGCGCTCCTATCGGTATGTTGTACTTTCTGAACCCATCAAATGCTGGACCCCTAGCCCCTAGTGGTGCTGTACCCACTCAACACGGATCAGAACTTCGTCGACAAAGAGGCTTCTTAAGTTCTTGACCCATCAATTCTGTATGCACTTCCATGTGAACGATATATCAGTCATGAGTCATACAATACAATATCCTTCCACCATGATTTTATCATGTGCTCTTCCTCGTTCCAGGAAACGACGGCCGTGCGCAAAAGACGTTTCGGGTGCGGATCCTGCCTCTGCGTGTTGGCCGCCCTATTGACCCTCTTCTTCCTGCTGCCCCGCACTCCATCCTTCTGGCTCGCGCAGTCGCGCAGCTTAGCGCGGACTCGGAGACGGGTGCTCTTAAAGGAAAGTTTGAATTTGCCAACAACAACTTCTATTCGGTGGTCTGGGAAAACCCTGACGTGGACCTGTACTGGCTGCCACACAACGAACAGCTCTTGACGCAGAATTGTTTTGGTGCGGGTGGTACCGCCAACGACGCGTGTGCGTTCTACCAAGACGGCATGTGCGCCGTCAAAGTGGCGGAATTTTCTGCAGAAGAAAGCTTTGAGACCGCGATGCGCACCACGATAGAGCGCCAGCTGGTTTCGACCCAGACCTCCCAGGACTTGGCGTGCAGCATGAATATGCTCCTCTCACAGGCGGTCAACGGCAACCAGCGGATGCTCGCGAATGGGACCGCCCACGCGTCGTCGCCGTTGCGAGACTTCGGCCAAGTCGACGTGTCGGACGTGTACTACTACTTCAGCAACTAAGGCTTCGCACGCAGTCCGCAAGTGTTCGCCGGTCCGCCGCAGGAAACAGGGACCTGCGACTTGGTACAAACTTTGAAAATCGCTTCTTCGGCTCCCGTGGAGGCGTTTAATGATTGCTTATTTTTTTCCACCACCACCGCTAGCCAGTGCATTCGAAAACGGCCTCTCCTACAGTCCGAAACGCGAACGCTGCCACCAAGATAACCAAGGTAAATCGGTTTTAAAAAAGCGCCTATGCACGTGGCATCAGTCGCCTGTTGTTTAAGGGCAGGCCAGTTCGCAGTTCGATGCAAACGACTCAGCCATTTGCGCTCGTCCGCTCGTTAAAATCCACTTCAGGTATACCCGCCGGATCGCCGACTGCCACACTGCTGCCACAACAAACCCGGATGCTTATACTTCAGTGTTCATGTATGAGGCATGTGCCATGTATTGGGAATATGCGACCATGTCTTCTGTTATGCATGAGCCATTTGCTGGTTATGTACAATCGTAATCACACGTGTTTAGTATCCAGTCATTTTAGTGTCTTAGTTGAACGACTAGTGTCAGTCGTTGTAAAGTGTGTAGTGAAAGATCAACAGGTTATGGTAAAGTTTGTAGTGAAAGATCAACATTCAGAATACAGATTACCTACTGCCCATAATTTAAATATCAAAAGGAATTACATGGAGGTTTCGTGGAAGAAAATTGCCACATGCCATGGCGCCATGGCGGAGCACACAAGAAATCCAATGAACCGTACCAGTAAAATCTACAATACAATAGTATTATAATGCCTCTATCTATTCATTTACTTTATTCTGGATTGATTCGGCTTTTTAAGTAAGTTGTATATTTATGGGCCATCATCGTTATCCTTATCCTTGTTATCCCTCCTGACTCAGCCCCGTCGCCGATTGCCGTTGCTGAATGCCATTTGCCCATCATTAGAAGGAGCAAGCGCCGGTTGCAGTTGTAACTCTAGTCTAGTCTAGTTAATACTCTCCCAAAAACAAAGAAAGACAAGTACACAGCAGTCACAGAGGCACATAAAGAATGCACTTGAGCTGCAAATGCGCTAGCGAATTCGCTCCAACAGGCCAATTAAGGCTCCAACTGGCGCCTTTCCTCCGAACAAGTCGGCGGGACTGAGTGCTCGTTCGTGTGTCACGTCCCAGGTCCACGAGGCAATTCTCTGGGCTATTTTTGCCCCAGCAGGGCATCGTCTCAATGTTTTTCTCAGGCGCCGGGCGCCAGCCGATCTCATCATCGCCTGTCCTCTTTCTTGCTAACGAAGGATGGATCACGTGGCTGCAATGCTGTAGGCTGTGCGAACACGAATGAACACAGGCCTACGAACACCAGGAATAGCTTCTCCGCTCCAGAAGCAGAAGCGGTACTTAGCGAGGTCGAACAAAGATTCGATTGTGTTCAGGCTCAGAGACTCACATGTATCCGAGTTTGGTGGGGGGTTTTCACCCTCGTAAATCATCATACGTAATGAGCAATTAAAATGTAGCAATGGAAATGAGCTCCGAGAGAAAGTTCGTAAAGTGGCCCAGGCGCAATGGAACTACTGTAAGCACCCTAACCTGGTTAGCTAACCTTATGTCTTATTCTAGCTAAAAAATTATAATTTGACGGCAAATCACTACCGCGGCACCGCGGCAGTCAGTTGCTAGTGGACCTTGCTGATGTATCCATATCAACAGACGAAGCAACATTCCAATTGCGAAAGCCAAGAAAAAGCGCCAATAAAAGCAAGTGAATAAATGAGCAGCGGCAAGGCAAAAATATGGGGCTAATATTAGAAGAAGAGCAAATCAGACACTCATTTCCGAGAGGCCACTTTGTTTTCCATTTCCCTTAGAAGAAAAGAACCATGGCTGAAAGGTTGTCAGAGCTACCGCGCTGTAACGCCTCTTTCACTAGCCATTTCGCGGCGTCTTTTTCGTCTACACCACCACTCTGCCTCGCTTTCTCTACGACGTTGACTGCTTCTTCGTCGCTCATTACGTCCCACACGCCATCGCAGCAAAGAATGAGAAAGGGCGCGTCGGCGCCTGGTTCCAGGGCAACAGTGTTCAAGTAAGGGTCTGCCGTTACGAACCTGTGCACCGATTGCAATGCCAGAAACAAGAGATGGTGATGAAGCAGAATCAAAGAAAGGTGAAATCATCAAAGAGCCACTCTATAAGTGCGGCGCGCAGTGGAAAGAGAAGGAATAAGGTGGCTTCTAATGCAAAAATCATGCATCGCTCATAAAAGAAATAAGGAAAGCATGTTTAGACTTGAGTATCATTCGGTGTTTCCATCGTCTAGTGGCACATCGAACCCGCGTAGGTTGCTCTTTGCACATTAGTTAAAGCCGTGGCCATGTCGACTTCCTCTTCATCGACTTACTTTTTGAAGGCGTGGTCTCCGAAGCTGCGAGCCACTGCAAGGACACCTAACGTGCGGTCGGCATGCGTGAAGCCGCCCTAGTATGGTCAAAAGAAAGTGTACAAAGAAGATGATTGAGACGACTCAGAACCAGCACAAGAACCCAATGTTATACACCGCGTCGTTGACAAAGCCAAAATGCAATGAAATTCATCTGAAATGCAGAAGGTACTCGAAACTGCGATGGAAATGATTTAATCGAAGCTCAGATGCTATGCTCACCATTTCTGCAATACGACACTGCTCAGAGAAGTCTTCGGCTTTGTGGTCGTAAGTTAAACGTTCCGCTCGACTACGTTAGACAAGGCCGTGAAGTGATTAGGAGATGAAGAAGAGAAAGACAGAAAACGCAGCTCACTACTTGCTCAAGCTTCATTTCGCGAAGTTCGCTGTGCTAGGTATCGAAATAGCACTTCATTATTTAAAAAGGACTATTTAATTTAAAAACTCACCCGTCTCGACAAAGCACTGCGCGAGAATCTCCGCAATTTGCCAGCACCAGTGTAAGGGCTCCGTCACGTTCAGCATCTCGTGTCGCTAAGCAGCACACTGCGGTGGAGCCGCTCGTGTCTTTCACGAAGCGCGCTGTCTGCACGTCAGTGAGCAAAAAAGAGGCTCGTAATGCTCGTTCGATGTCAGTTTGAGCTTCGGGGTTTTGAAGAATCGCTGCCAAGTTTCGTGGAAACGCGTGGGAAACGAAATCGACAGTGCCGCGCCCGCCGTGCCCATCGAACAAGGCAGCTAGCGTGAACGCCTGATCCGGCCCGTACCGCTCTAGGAGAAACATTGCATCCTCCTACCATCACGCATGTCAACATATATTATATGTTACTTTGGTTTCGTATTACGCGCTTCGTTAGGATAATCCAAACTGTAATCAAACCTGCGTCGGTCGTTTGCCTGCGTTCATGCTCTCAAACCGTGACACTAGCCGACACGGCGGCGTCTGTTCTAGCTCCATGTGCCTATACAAGAACTACAATACTTCGAGATGCACGCAGCCTACGGTTCTTCAATGCTCCTGTACACGCACAAATTGGACAGGGAGCTAGTACTTCAGCAACTTCAGCACGCTCCAGTTTCCAGTTACATCTTCGTCGTAACCAACGAACTTTAAACAACTGTCTCTAATACAATACCCAAAAATGTACATTTTTTTCGTTATCACGTCATTCCCATCAAGGAGAAGTCGTCGTCATTCAGACAGATTCAGAGCTCGGCACCTCGGCACCTCGGCAGCATATCCTCATATCCTCATTACCTCATCTCCGTCAGCCCGTCAGTCCTCGGAACACGCTTTACCGGAAACTAAAGAAACAAGCCAGTAGTACACTGCGTAGTTTGTCGCCTTCTTGGCTTCTGAGCAGTTTAACTACCAGTATTTCTCAAACTTGGACGATTATTCAAGACGAGAATTTACAAATAATGCACATAGCCAGTCGGGCACTGCGTCCCGCCCACTTCTTTCGTCAAAGCACTCCCATGTGCCTCACGGAGCCATCTTGGGCGGCAAGAATTTCCAGCATGACCCAATTGGGCTACATGGATCGACACTTCATGGCGCCATCTAGCCACTATAGTTCTCGGAGCGGAGTGGTTGCTAGGCCCCAGTTTTGTAATTTGTTCCCACCACGCACTGGACTCAACCGTAGTTGGGAAGCAGTATCTCCTCCGCTATATTGCTCAAGGCGATGCTACAGTTCCGATGAGCTAACCCGCGCACATGCTCTGCTCGACCTACCCCCGTCTTTCTCTGCAAAGCAACTCAAGCAAGCGTACTTGCGCCAATGCCAGCGTTTGCACCCAGACCATTCCGAATTCGGCAAGGTAGCGGCTACGGAACTGTTCATTGAAATGGCGGCGGCGTTTGACATGCTGAAAGAGTGCATCGACAAGTTTGACGCTAGATCAGCCGATGCTGGCACCAGCGATGACGCAGAGAGTTCAGCAGACGAGAACGGGGTACCGGAAGCCACCTTTGACGGCGAAAACGGGTTTGTGATTTACATGACAGTGGCAGAAGAGGAAGCGTACCGGGATGCGTGCCAGCAGTGGGTGTACCTTTCCGCTGAACTGGTAGAAGAGTTGAAAGCAGATCCGGGGTTTCGAGAATGGCTGAAAGGTAATTGCTAGTAGGTAGGATGACCCTGCATGCTACATTCTGGAAGTTCAAAACTTCAGACAAGCCATATAATGCGTGAACTTGATCTTGATTTGTGCCTTTCGATTTTTCTCTATTTTCCTTTCACTTACTTTCTGTTAGGACTGACGGATGCTGCCGACCACTGGCGCTGTTTTCTGCTGAACCATGGTGGCTTGTTGCCCCGCCATTTGAGAGGAAAGCCCGTGCTCGGCGCTGGCAATGGCAAAGTCAGGCGAAAGCGCAAATAGCTACATGTGGCGTACGTCTATTTCCGCTTCCCAATATGATGCTAAGAAGTATTTCATATACTTGCCTACGCTGCTCACAGCACTGAGCATGGGGGGCTGAAATCAATGACAGCTATCTATATCTAAATTTCTCATTCTCATGTAGTTGAATTTAGATTTGAAGGAAAAATATATTCATACAAACCGCAATGGTTAAAGGTAAAATCGATCATCGAGACGCATTAGGACAATCTAATGGGAGTGCGTACGGCGCACGGCCGTTTGTGCTTCGCACTCGAACTATATGGCCAAAATTCCGGAAGTGGGATAGCGTAATCATTATCTCCATGCCAGATATGCACGCATGTTTCAGCGCAAAATTATAACTACTATCCAGTTATTCAAAAAAGGGACAGCAGAAGAAATACCAAAAAAGAAGCGGGAATTTAGAAGGACCTAAATTTCCTTACGCCCCTTGATTGGGGCTCTCCTCGGGTCCAAGAAGGGCAGCCAAAAATTCTGCTTCGCTCAGGACTATCACACCAAGGTCTGCTGCCTTCTTTGCCTTGGCACTTCTGGCTGCTGGTGGACTACCACTGCCGCATACTACGAGGTGGGTGGTGGCTTTGATGACGCTACCACTGCCAATACTTAGCGGCGAGTCCGCACCCCCTAGCTCATGCGCCACCTGAAGGGCGTCTGCACGAGAAGTAACGCCTAAACTTTGCCACCGACTGGACGTCAATTTACCGGTAAACGCCAAACACCTGTAAAAGGTGTTTGGTGTACGAAGATCACACGAAAGCCACAAGAGCAAAAGGGGGCGTGAGGTGAAAGTGAAAGGAAAAAATGAGAAATAGATTCGGTAACACGATAACCAAGATGCCCACTCGTGCATTAGTAACTAGAAAGGCGATTCCTCTCAGCACAGTTAAACCCCCATCGTACCAGCCAGAAAGCGGCCGAGGAGATGGAGTCTTCATCGTTGCATCTGCGCTGCCTCCTTCCTCGCCACTTAAATATACTGACGGTGAAGGCGACGCCGCAACTTTCGGCTCTTCAATTAGGGTGAGACTACTGCGGAGCTTTTCGATGAGTTGAACGTTCGCAGGCTCCTTGGCGAACGCACTCAAAGACGCTAGAACCGATGGTCCAATTCCAGGCACGCCACGGATGGCTTCGTAGGCTGCGACTGATGCACTAGCACTGGGAGTGGACGTCTCCTCAGAAGCCGTTCCTGAAATGTCGTCACCACCATAAGCAGCACCATCACCAGCAATGAGCGTAGTCGCGACGTCCACATCGGCTTCAAGCTCCAGCTCGCTTGTATTTTCCACGCTGATTTCATCAGCTGCATTCACACTCGCTGTAGCTGCTATTGTAGTTACTGCTCCTCTTTCATTAGCATCTGAAAGGGCAAGCATGGCCTCCCACAATGCATCGAAAGAGCCGTTGAATTGTTTCAGCAATTGCTGCGCTGTCGTGATGCCGACCCCAGGCAACTGACAACATACGGAAAGGAGTCGTCGAGAATACACATAACACAAAGTGGAATGAAGACAATAGAAAAGTGAAGAAATCGCTCGGACGTTTCAAAAATGCGAACACAAAACAATGACCATTGAGATGCGATGTGTGCGCAGGAGCACAATTCATACATGGTCATACTGTGCAATCATGCTTTACGTACCCCTAGCGCGTAAAGAAGGCGGTAAGCTGGCAGTGGCGCGGCTGCGGCTAACTCCACTGCTGCGAGGACTTTCTCAACGCTGGTAGGGCCCCACCCACTCCACTGTGCAACGACTGCAGCCCCTGCGCCACTGTTGCTGGCACTAGTACTGCTGCTAATACTGCTGCTGCTCATAGTGCTACCATCACAGCTGTCATCATAGCAAACACTGTCGTGAAGGCTATCAACATCCTGCTCTTGCTGATTCAAGTTAGTCTCGCGATGCCACTCGTCCAAGCGATGTCGTAAATTTACGAGGTCGGCTACGTCCCGCACTACCTGCACCATGTACCAAAAGAAATAAAACGGCGAACATTGGGATCCGAATGAAAGGCGTGCAATTTTTGTTTCATTGTGTTCGTCGATTGTGTTCCTCTTCCCCTCATATTTCTTGGCTTGTCTTTCAAGCTATTCCATATAAAGCAAGCAAAAACACGTACCCCTTTGTCTTGCAGTTCGGCCAATTTCGCTTTGCCAATGCCACGGATGTCGAGCGCCTTGCGTCCTACACTGTGGATCAATTGGCCGACCTGAGATGAAAAGATTTATTAAAATAAGACTGGGTAGGAAGCGCACAGAAAGGAGATAGGAGGAAAACGAGACCACTCATTGACAGGTTTCAAAGTAGTCAAGTAAATCTCTCGTCACTCAATTTCGCTAGCTTTACCGTTTGCGCAGGGCAGGTGTTGGTGGCACTGCAGCGCATGGCCATGCCGTCAGCCACCACTGGAGCATGGCACACCGGGCACAATGATGGCATGGCCCACGGTGTAGGCGTTGTTGCTATGACTTCATGATCTCCACCTTTTCCTGCTCCATGATCTCCCTGTATGTTTCCTGCAGCTACAATAACAGCACCACCATCAGCATCAGAAGCACCATCACCACCAGGAGCAGTCGCAGACGCACCAATGCCAGCGCTGACGCGCCGCACCACTTGTGGAATCACGTCGCCCGCCCGCTGCACGAGAACTAAATCACCCACCTGTAAATGATTGGAAGCAAGGAGGTAAGACGAAGGTAAAGAATGCGTCAAAAGGTACAATGAAAGGCGTGTGTTCAAAGAAGCTTAAGACAAACTCCCCCCGACCCCCCAAATTAAGGTAAAAAAGGTATGTGTGCCCAATTCGCTTGCCCTTTTGACCAAAGGCGTCTTGTTTGAGGGCTCTGTATGTCTCAATTACCTCCAGTTGCAAAGCAGCCACATGAGCAGCATTGTGCAAAGTTGCTCTTCGCACGAAAGCGCCCCCGAGAAGCACCGGAGCCAAATGAGCCACTGGCGTGAGCACGCCTGACCGTCCAACCTACCAAGAGAGAGGGGGGGAAGGGTGAAAGAAACGGCTGAAACGAGGACGACTAAACGAGAACATAAGCAGCTGCATCTCTGACTAGGATAGACTTTTTGTTAAAGTCGGATTTCAGTCTGCGCTTCACCTGCACTTCGATGCCCTCTAATATAGTAGACCGCTGCAACGCATCGAACTTGGCGGCGATGGCCCATCGTGGCGCTCGCGCGGTGCGCCCGAGCAACTGCGAAGGAACCCAGAAAGAGGGCGATTACATGCGTTGTTTTACAGCCACGGAAGGAGCTTCTATGAAACGACTAGTAGGATTAAAATATCTTGTGCCTCCCAATTGCCTCTTTCACCTAACCACCACGCTTTGGCACTCCACTGCACTCACCTCCCGCTGTGCCCACGAGTCGACTTTGAAAACCACTCCGTCCACGTCGTAGCTCAATCCTTCCCGAGCCAGCTCTGCGTCTCTCAACAGCGCCGTGAGTGCCTCAGCGGTGGTGGCAGTGCTTGATTGCACTTCTGCAACAACAGCAGCGACCGCAGCGGTAGCCGCCGCGTCTGCATCAATGTTCACTCCATCTATTTCCACTGCTAATACTTCATCTTCACCGCCCTTTGCTCCCTCAATTTGACCACCTTCAGCTAATCCAGCGGCAGGACTATTCAGATGAAGGTCAATCTCTGCTGATGGTCCTGGGAGCATGAAACCCCAACTCTGAAGCCAATCACGAATTTCAGCATGCGATGAAGGTTGCACTGCTTCTTCTTCAGTCTCATTTCTGCTGTTCGCAACACTATCAAGATTGTTATTGAAGGTTGACGTGCTCGTAGTCGGCACAAACAAATCGTATGCGAAGAAGGACAATTCTTGCACGGCTAGTCTTGCGGCTGACGCAGCCCCCGTTGAGGGCGCTTCTGGTTGCCTACTGGTGCTACCGCTGCTGTCGCTAATTTGTCCGTTGAAGTGGTCGGAAGCCCGTAAAGTGCCTGCCGCAGCGTTGCGGGCATTGGCAAAAGCTAACAGACCCTCGTTGACTCGCGCCGCGTTCAAAGCGGGCAGCACTGATTTGGGCAAGTAGACTTCACCTCGCACCTGTTAAGAAGCCACCATTATCGCAAAATTAGTGTGCATGGCCTTTAGATTTTATATCTAAGGTGGTACAGGAGCAACAACACAATGACGCTGTTACTACCCACATCGCTATCATCAAGAAGTCTCACCTCGAGGAGGCCAGGAACATGCTGGCCCGACGGTAAAGTCGAGGGCAAGTGAGAGGGCACTGCATGAGACAACAGAGCCGCACTAGTGACGTCATCGCCACGTGTCCCATCTCCACGGGTGGCAGCCTGTACGAGCGCACCGTTGACATACCTACGAAAAGTATGCACACAGGAGACGGCGAGTAGTTCAAGTAGAGTGAGCAAAGGAGAGGAGAATTTTATCGAATTTAGGAAGAATTCGAATTAGGGTTCAAAGAAAAGGAGTTATGCGTACCCACCTAAGGGAGAGAGACAGGCCATCAATTTTGGGTTCGCTCAGAAGACGCACGCTCATGCCACCGAATTCACTGCCAGCATTGCCGCTGGTTTCGCTGCTGCCAAAATCGCTGCTTTCGCCAATCATGTTGGCACTGCTGCTAAGCGCTGATTGGCTCATGAGCCGTCGGCTGAGGCGTTCCAGCCAGGCTTTGAGGTCGGCTTCGGTGAGGGCATTGTCGAGGGAGAGCATGGGAGCTAAATGAGGATCTGCTGCTGAGGGGACGCCTCCTCCTCCTTTGCCCCCGTTGTTGCCTGCACCGTTGCTACCGCTAACGCTAAGAGGCGCTTTGGGAGCCCCCTCTCTGTCTCGAGATTCTACTGCGCTCGCACTCGTTTCTGACGTAGTATTTGGCAAAGGCCAAGCCCCCACTCGATCAGAGCGGCTAGGGTAGCGCACGGCCAACTCAGGGTAAGCATGCTCTAATTTAATAGCTCGGCGTTCAAGCTTGTCAAAGGCAGCATCGGAAATCGCGCCCAATTCTGCACCGTTGCCATTGTAGTACAGCTAGCAGTAGGAGAGAGGGAATTAACGCGATGTTCGAGTGATTGATCGCCATATCAATGTGCAAGAAAGGGTGAAAAGGCAAAATCAGATTCAACACGACGAAGGGTCGAAGGATTGGTGAAGGAAGCAAGTAGAGCAAAGGTAACACGAGGCCTTTCTCAAGACAAGATCGATAAATTTAGCGAAATCAAGCTCAGTTTAGCATGACCAATTCTTTTCCGCACGTGGGCACAACTGTCGTCCCATCGAGAGAAGTTTGAGAAGTTTGGTAATCGTCATCGCTTGAGTGTGCAACACCACCTTTTGTGGGTGCTCGTCATGTGCGCACGCACATCACTTGGTGGTCTCACATTTTCTTCAACCCTCACTTCTTACTCACACATAACATAACCTCACACTCTACTCACCCAATCATGGTACAGGAGCGCCTGCGAAAGATACGCCAGCTCAGCCTCTGCTTCTTCCGAGGAGAGTTTCGATATGGCCACGCGACTGAATGGGCTCGTTGCGCCTCTCGGAGGCTCCGGCCTAGGCTGCAACAACTCATTTGAGCGAACTGACGAAGCTAAGGCTGGCGACGACTTGAAAACTCTGCCATCTCCACTGGTGGCAGAGGTTGAGGTGCTAGCATAGCGCACGACCATGCTTCCTCGGCTGCGATGCTGACACAATGCAAGAGCAGAGTTTCTCCTGTCACGTTCAGTACCAGGAATCGAGGCAAACGACACTGTGGAGCGTGCTAGCGGCATTCCTGTTATAATGCGTCGCGTATATGTACGAGTTGGCGTAACGCGCGGCACAGAACTCATGCGAAGCAACACGGCCTATGGGTGGCGAGCAAAGATACAAAAAAAATGTGATTGTGGCATCAAAGATAAGAAGCTCATGTGAATGCATTATGACAAACGATGCACCATCGCAGCAGTAGTCAGTTTCGATCAATGATGCAGATGGCCAATAGCCAGTAACAATGTTTCTGTGTGAGCTGTGGATCTTATACGACAATCCAGGATGGTCGACGCACCAAACTGCGAGGACGATACATTGCAAATGCAGCAAAGCTTGGTAACAGTGCTAGTAGCAAGGCTAGCAACGGCCGCCCACTAGGCATGTGAACTAGCCTGCCCTCGGATAATTGTACACCTGTCTACCACCAATTCCGACTATTCCTCGTCGGGCTGCAGACTACAGCTCTTGGCTTTCTATTTGGCTCTCTTTTGTGGCTATTTTTTGGCTTCTTCCTTGTTGTGTGGCCTTCTTGTGGAGCGGTGTGTGGCTTTCTTTGTTTCTTTGTGTGAACAACTTTTCTCTAATAAACATCCCCTGAGAGGGGGACAGGTTTTGGGTTTTGGTCCAAATAAAATACTACATTCGAGAAGTATATTTTTTGAGGACGAGAACGAGCACAGCACCGCACGCACGCACGCCTCTTCAGAAACAGAAAATGAGAGGAGGCACCAAGTCGGCATCAAGGGAGGCATGGCAGCGTGCTCACCCCACTATTTCTCTATGAGCATCTCAAGCATTGGACCATTCAATTAGATAGTGTTTTTACATTTATCGTAGTTTCATCTCTATCTAAGTGGAGGTTTGATTTTGTTCCACGGAGGTGGTGCTATGCCTTCCAGCTATGATACCATGGCTTTTCGGGCGCTGAAGGAAATGGCCAAGGAGCGGGGCCTGATAACGCATGGATCTAAGGTAATGCACTGCAAAAATATATCTGTGCTTAGTGTTTTACCGCACGTGTCTCGCTTTAGTAACTGTCGCTCTGTAAACATCCAAGATATTTTCTGTACAATCGTTTTTACACCTCTCTTGTTATCCTACGACCCATAAAATAGTCCACAAGGCCAATCTCTTAGCCTAAAAGTAACCCACAATTCTTCTTCAGGACATGGTTATTCAGCGCCTTCTAGAGTATGAAGAATCATCGTCTCCAAGCGCCGCAGTCGAGGCGCCGTCTTCTCCTAACTCGGCAGTCTCAGACGATTTCCCAGCGCCTGATGTAATTGCGCGCGTGGATTCGTACTATGAAGAGACAGCCAAACAATCACCCAAATCAGTTTTTTTCCGTGGCGACAGTGCAAACCCTCAAGTCTCAGAGCCATCTTCTAGCGACGACGATGACGACGTCTACGACTACAATTACTACTTCGAGGATGACGATGATGAAGACGAAGAGAAGGACAATAAAACAAGCTTCTTGGCCCCTCAGAGCTGGCCTAGCCATCAGTCTACTAGTCCTGTCATTCACAATCACGAGGGTGTATCATTGCATACGACAACGTACAATAATTTTTGCCCTGAACCCAAATTTCCTGCCGAAAGTCTCTCCACAAATGCACCAATTCCTGTTCCTCGTGGCCGCCCTCCGGTCGTGATGCGTGGCGGATTCCTTGTGCCGCGTCACCACAGCAACAGCCACGAGGGGTACCCAACAACACATCAACATTCCGACATCACACCATTCCGCAACCCTACGAAGCGGAACTGGGTGGGCCTCGCAACAAGGCACCGATCGTTGGAAAGCGTGTCACCTTGTTCTACTACAGAAGGCGCCAAAACCCCAAGTAGTGGAAGGAACGAAGGCAAGCGTTCGTCGTCTCTTCCTGGGCGCTCCACGTCACCTGATCCTTCTCAAGCTACAATACCCGCCAACCACTCTAGCGGCAAGCATGGTTTACTGAAGCCCGGAGCAGTGAGTTGCGCACCAGCATCTCCGATGCCAAATCCCCCACCAAGGGAGTCGTTTTGCTCAACAGCTTGCGGCGGTACCGTTCCTTAGACGTAGTTACCGATGGCAACAGCATCGTTGACAGCAGGGGAGACTTTAGCCAAAGAAATAGCAGCCCTTCTTCGCCAACTGTGCATCTAAATTTTGAAGACACCACTAGGCCAAGATCCGATGCCACTGAAAGTGTAGCGGAAATGACCGAGACGGCATTTCCGGAGGCGCCGGTTTTCAACGAAAGCCAACCCACTTGCATGGTAGGATGACGTTCTCACGCAATGTACTTTTATGTATTTTTCGTTACGAATATATGCTGCCAGATAAGGGCTGTGTTTTGTATCGTAGAGGTCAGAGGTTGGTGTCAATTCTTTGCGACGGACTACTAGAACATAGATAAGTTCAACAATTTCCTTTAATGCTTGCATCTGTCTTCCATGCCACTCACAAGTCGTTCTCGTTCGCTTGCTTGGCTTCTCTTAGGCGTGCGCGCGAGCTGCGCAACGTGAACTCGAGCTGCAGGCTGCCTTCGAAGCAGAGCGGCTCGGCTTGCAGGCCACGTTTGGCACCCGCCAAGCGGAGTTGATGACGTGGCTGAGCGAGGCGCACGCAAGCGCAAGCACAGAGCGACAAGAGCTTCATCATGAAGCCCAATCGGCAAAAGAGTTGGCCGATGCTCTGAAGGCGCAAGTGGCCCGTTTGGAGTCCGAGTTGGCCAAAGCAGAAGCACGTGCTGCTTCAGCGGAGGCGCAACTCCAAAAGATCGCCGAGCCGGACAGTGGAGATGCAGTTCATCGTGCAACTCCCAAGGGCGCGGAAGCAACGAATACCGCCGCAAACGAAACTGATTCCAACCGAACACATTTGGTCGCGGAGAAATCGCGCAAAGAGGTCAAGGACGAGGAAGTGGCTGTGCACAAGCCAAGCTCTCCTGCGAATTTGATTTCTGAAAACACTTCAGCACAGCACTCGAAGGCAGAAAACGTCGAGAATGGGGCCGTTCTGGAGTCCACCGGCGCCTCAGTAATGACTGCGGCGAAAGAACAACCTGCCGAGGATACTATGATGCAAGGTATTCAAGGTCTGTGGACACCATTCACAGCAGAGTTGACGTCCGAGAAGCAGCTGATTGAAAATGCTACCTCAGGCACACAAGCTGCTCCGCTACCGGTAGAATGCTCACAGACTGCGAAGAAGGTTCAACTCGAAGAAATACATCGTATAAACGCCGTCAATGACGCCGAAAAGGCTGCAATATTGGCTGCAACATCTGCAGAAATTAATGCGTTGCGCCTAGAAAAGGAAAAAGCACAAAAGATGCTTATGGAATCTGCTGCTGAAAATAAGAAAGCGAGAAATGCTGCTGAAGCGACACTTGCTCTCCTTCAAGTTGAAACGGATGCACTGGCCAGTCAGCAGGCAGCGGAGTACGAAGAAAGTATTCAAATTCTTCAAGTGAAGGTAGACTCCCTGGAAAACGGCGTCGTGAAAAAAGAAAACGCGATTGTTGCACTGGAAGCGAGGGTTGAAAGTATTTCGGCTGAATTGAAAACGGCTGTTGAAGCAAGCACTCGTTTGAAAGCAGCTTTGCAGCAGGCTGAGGGCGAGGTTGCTCAAATGAACAAGGAGGCTACACTCTCAAAGAGCGAGTATCAAACGCTCGCAGAGAAGGTGGAGGATTCGCAGGATGAGGCTTCTACCAAGGTTACTGCCTTGCTTCAGAAAGTAAGTTCTCTCGAAAGCTCCTTAAAAGCTTTGCACGCAAAGAATAAATCATCTGGTGCCGAACTTGCCGAGTCTCCAATTCTTCAGCATAAGAAGTCTTCTTCAGAAGAGACCAGTACTTCAGACGAAAGTAATCGAGCACGTAAGCAATGGTTGCAAGAGCACCTCGCTGACGCTTTAGAAGGCTACGACGCAAGACGCGAATCGTTGGAATCCAAGCTTAGCATCGCCCAAGCGAAGAACGTTGGCCAAACGAACGAAGAACTTTCGGGTTTGATAGCAGCACAACTCGCCTTGACAACAAAGGTAAACTTGCTGACGGAGTATGCGATTGAGGCAAGTCGCGCGGAATCTGCCAGGAGTTCTGAGAGGTCAACCAGTGGTTTGCTTCTTGAAGAAGAGGTCGCAATATCGGGAGAGTCCTTGCAAAGTGGCAATCATATTTCGCCTTCTGCTGAAGGAGGTAAATGGGGAAAAGAGATATACCTGCCCATTTGATATTATTCATATCCCAACCAGGAGCCGTTTTCCTTGGGATGTCAGCCTGCTCAAATCGCATGCCCCTATTCGTCTACCCACTTCACTGCGCTAATATGGCTAAAATTAGTACTGGCACCCAGTATTGGGCGGTATTGACAGTTGCCTTCCCAGTGGAATTTTTAGTCATCCCAAATCGCGGTGCGTGTGCGTTTCTCCTAGTATTGCTTCCTTCTGTGTCGGGTCATTTGGCATCAAGGAATTTGGCATTTGGGTCTGTTTACTGTATAAGTATAAGTGTATTGTCTGCGGTCGTAGGTCGAGGTCGGAGGTCGTATGATCGAATCCGAGTTCGATTTCATTTGAACTTGCATTAGTAGTAAATTTGACTGCGGGCTGCGAGTTTTAGGTTTCAGGCCCCCTATTCTGATCTGCTTGCTGCTGATCATATTCTGAAAAGGGTTGATGATGAGCATGATGAGCAGGTGTTCAGTGAAAGCGCTAAACATTTTTGCTGACAAGTATCTTTCGGAAGAACTTAAGGGTGAAGTACTTTACTTTACGGTTGTGAAGCTTGGTCCTTGCGTGAAGATTTATTTAAGCGCCTTCGAAGTTTCCATAACAGGTGTGCTCGTAGCATGTGCCGTGTGAACCTCCATCATACCTTTCGCCACCATATCAC
>Ga0307931_1001234_pt1 | contig 16811 bp, 16 predicted proteins | sample OrgLakmetageno47_FD_201816 | JGI IMG/M metagenome (GOLD analysis project Ga0307931, IMG submission 201816) | Saline water microbial communities from Organic Lake, Antarctica - #47 | ecosystem: Environmental > Aquatic > Non-marine Saline and Alkaline > Saline | place: Antarctica: Organic Lake... | reverse complement strand
GATGAAACTTGTTGACTGCGTTGCCCTTGGGCTTGTCCTCGTTTGAGGGGCAGTCCACTGCAATGTGGCCGTACTTGTTACACTTGTAACACTTGACGTCAGGCCGTGCAGCTGTGGCAGGTTTCGCCGTTACGCGAGCTCCACCACCCCCGCTGCCACCGTTGCGACCACCTCCACCACCTCCAGCCGCATAGTGAGCGACTTCATTCAGCGGAGCTGCAATGACTTTGGGCAATTTCTTGGGGTCTTCTTTCGGGGCGCGGGACTTCCACTCTACCATGCTCTCATGAGCGACGGCGTATTCCATTGCTTTGGCGAGAGTGAAGTCTTTGCTCTTGGCTTGCCTTTTCTTCACTGCGGTCTGCAGTGCTTGAAACACGGCACCATTGGATCCACCAATGAGCGCACTGATATACAATTCTACAATTGCAGACTCGCTCATGCCCCCAGAGTATTTAAGCAGCTCGACGATTGCCTCTTTGAACAAAGCGTTGAAAAGGAAAATCGGGTTCACTGCTGAGAAAGCGTCTGGGTGAGTGTGTTTCAAGAGATACTCGCGCAGCTCGTGAGCAACGGCGGCCTCGGAACGGCCGCCAAGGAGAGCAATGTCAATGCGCTCTAGAATGTAAGGTGCCAGCGAGCTTTTCAAGTTCAGATGCGTGAGCCATTTGGGTCTCTAGCGTCATGCGCTTGTGCTCATTCAAGACGGCGCCGATGCGCGGATCTTTGAATTTACCAAGGGTGTTGAGACCAATTTGAATTGCCACGGAATTGTGATCTTGAACTGCTGTGGCGATACGGAAAAAATCGGAGTGTAGCGATGCCGCACCATTGGCAGCCTCACTAGGTGTCATATTAGTGAGGACATTGAGTGTGGTAGCTAGAAGAGTGTGGCGAGTACTGATGCGAGGGGCAACAGTAGGTTCTGAAGAGGATGCAGGTGCAGCAGATACGCCGCTATCGTCTGCAACTTCAGCGCCACCGCCTCCGCCGGTGTTTTCACGTATGGGCTCTGCAGGTTTAGCCTTGGCCCGCGTGCGTGCGGAGGCCTTGCTGCCTTTCGAGCCGTGAGACGATTTGGTGGAATCGCTCTCATCGGTATCGGACGCCTCGTGGTCCGACGCCTCATGCGCCCCAGGCGCCGCATTTGTGGAACCGTCTTGAGCAGCGAGGGCCGCATAGTTCTCAAAAATGCGAGAGAAGTCGTGTTGAATTCGGGGAAAATGTTCCAAAGGTACCCCATCGCGGGCATCAAGAATAGTCGAACCGGCGTTGGTGATCACGTCGTCGACAATACCGACAGGAACCGGGCAGTTCTCCATAACTGCGATAAAATCAGTCGGGTATCCAAGGCACACCGCAGCGGCAGGGCGTGGCACTCCTTGAGTGACAAACTGGAGTATCATGTACCGCCGGAGTTTGTCGCCCGTCATGGGACCGCCAGGAAAATCGTGAATGGCGGGGAGGATGACGTTGCGAGGCAAGCCCAAAATCGTTGTCAATGACTTCGATTGATGATTGCGGGCGTGGACGTACTGATTCGACATGATTGCAACTGTTTGCACAAAGCCAGAAGTAATCAAGGAAACACGACTTGCAAAGTACGAGTAGTATAGCTTTAAAAAAAGAATGGCGGAGTGAAATCCCTGAAATCAATCCGCGCGCAAAGTTGTCGTCAACACTGAGTTAAGACACGACAAGGCGTTTACTGGCCCTAAACCTTTAACCTTTTAAGCTTACTGTCACTCGGTCCTTTAGCACAACCAACAAAACACACTCAGATAAAATGAGGTTGTGCAGATGAGACAGCGATGATCTGACACTGTGGTGTCAGAATAACCGAGATGTAACTCCGGTCACCAATCTCCGATTGGTGCATACATACTGTAACTCAACACTAAAGAAGCAAACTAGAAATTGGTGCTAATAAGGTGTTTGGATCCTCTTCTGATTTAAGCTGAATTGCTTTGTATTTCTGCCTGTTAGCCCACTAATTCCGGCCCCTAGGAGCCCATGTCAAATTAGCGAAGCTCAATGAATTTTCTTCCATTCTCAGCGGCCTGAATCCACAACGGCAGTGCAGCTGCAACTTTTTTCACTGATATTCGGACGTCAGCCACTGGGTCAGTGGCAAGAGATTCAAACAAACGCAAAAACCCTGTGGCAAGGGCGGATTCTTCGGGCTCTAACGCAAAAATACCTGCGCTGAACTGCACAAAAGTCTGCCTTTCCTGAAAGAACTCGCTCGTTGCGAACGCATGCAGCTTGGCCACGAGATCCGCTTGAATTTTTGGGTTGGCTTCCGAAGAGAGCGCTCTCAACAGCGATGGAATTGCGTCTACAGCAATTTTGCGCACTTGTGCCACGTTGTCACGGAGGAGGTCAAAAACGATGGGGACCAAAACTGCTTCTGCTGCCTCGGGATTCAGGAGACGGGCCAGCCCATCAATTTGCCGCGCAATCAGTTCTCTCGCTCGCCAGTCCATTGACGCTGCTTTTCCAAGCAAATCGCCAACCAAGGGCAAGTAAGGCCTGACCAGGTCAGGCCGCAAGGACTGCAAAAACTGGGCCAAATGCGCAGTGATTCCAGACCGCACGGCGTCTTCGTCGTTGGCAAAAGACTCGAACACGGGAAGCAAGTCGTTCTCGCACAATTCCGAGCCAAGAATTCTGGCGACTTCGTGCAGGGAGCACGCCAGCGTTCGCCGCACCTTTGGGTTTTCGCTCCGGCACAGGCTCAAGTAGCACTCGCGCAGCTCAAACCAACGCCCGCGGCCAATTGTCAGCACGACAGAGGGAACCTGGAAAGCGGCCTGCAGTTTCAATTCTTCTTCGTCGGCCATGCCGCAAAAGGACTGCACCATGCCCATGGACACCTGCGAAGACTTTAAAGTGGCCATGAAAGGACCAAGGTGCAAGTAGGCACCGGTGCGAACGTGCTTGTTGCTGTCCTGGAGGAGCCGCGAGTACGCGTTCAGAAGCACGGTACCTCGAACTTCGGCGCTAAGTGGTACGGCCATGTCTGCAAATGCCTGAAAATGGGCAAAATAAATGTCAGAGAAGAGGGCTTAAAGAATAAAGGAAAAGCAGCCTCAACTACTCTTTAGATCTCAGAAGAAGAATCAAAATCAGGCAAAAGAGTAGATAGGGTCAGGCAAAAACTCACTTCGGTGCAGGCGCGGCGCACGCGGTAGCTGTCGTCCTCCGTCAACCCTAAGTACTCGTCCAAGAGGCGCTGGGGGCCACCCAGGCTGCTGAAGATGCGGCGCATCACCCATGCCACGTGCCGCCGCACGCGCACTTTCGGGTCTTGGGCCAGCGAAACGAGCTCGGGAATCAGGAACTGGTGGCTCAGGTCCGACCCCAAGACCGCACTGAGCTCGCTCAGCAGCCACGCAGCCGTGACCCGGCGGCCGTCGTCGTCGTCGTCGTGAGCTAAGCGAAGCACTACCGTTAAAAGGTGCCGCCCTACGTCGGGTGGCTTGATCCATGAAGCGCATTGCGCGAGTGCTTCGCTCGCAGCCTGCCTTACTTCTTCACGTTCGTCGCACACCAGCCGAGACAAGGGGACTAAAAGACCCTCAAGAAAAGCATTGTAACCTTCGACGCCACCACATTCAACGAAAAAAGGAGCCATGGCGGCTATTTGCTCCGGCAAAGACTGCCGAACCACGACGGCGGGATCTGCGGCTAAGGGCATGAGCAAAGGAAGTAAAGTCGAATTGGCAACATCAAATCCCGCGGCGATGGCTGTGCTGGACAGAAGCTTCGTGTGCACTAGGCGTTGAAGCGGAATCTTACTTTGAACGTACAGAGAAACGCGTTCGAGTTGCGGGAGAGAGTCGTCAATATTCAGATCCTCGAGCGTGGCTCCCGATAAGTCTGGATCGGTCACCCACGGTGGGGAACTGTCGGACATGATGCTTGTCTAATATTTCGCTACTGATAATTGTTGACAGGGTTCTGATTATAATGCGCATTCATGACCAGTGAAGTAACGTCTTATACTCCGCTAGGCGACTGCATCCCATCTATACTCTCGAAGAAAAGCAGCTATGCTGTAAAATAGCAGTTCTAGCTTTGCGTCTTCTTGGATCGGTGTGTCATTTTTTTGTGCAATCACCAGGCAATCACGCAATCACTCAATCATAACTCAAATTCGCGAGTTTACGATTTACGATGACGACGCTAGCTAGCTAGACGCGAGCGACGCATGGTCGGATGTCGATGGTCGGTGGTCGGACAGTTGTGGGATTACTCCAGACACAGATAGATGCTACACAAAACGTCCTGCTGCCCGATGACATGCTCCGTTGCCCATCAACGAGCCGACAGCTTAGTATAATTGAGAATCATGCTATTCGCTTCTTTATAAAATATCTACCGAGCACGAGCCGTCCGATAGCCTAACGTATCCGACCAACTGATGTCGTCGAATAGCCGAACATTTTTAGCATCGATGGCCTCTAGCCTTTTCGGTCAAGACGCTCAGGTAGTGTCGTCAGTAGATGAAGACGTGGCTGTAATAAAAGAAGGTGTATTGTTGTTTCACACCGGCCTCTCATGGAGAGAAAACTACTTCAAATTAGTGTGGCGAGACGAGCTACAAAATTCAGCTATGTTGCTACGTTACAAATCTCAGACAGAAGACCAGCCAGTGCACGGCAATGCTGGGTGCGTGCTTTTGAGCACAATTCGAACGCTCATTCCGATCGAACCCCATGAGTTAGAAATTCGCCTGTTAACCAAAGCCAGACCCAAGTCGGCGGGAGGTTCCTCATCTAGCTCGACATCATCGTTCTCGTCATCTTCCTTATCATCAAGCTCGGCCAAACCGGGGAAATTTCGCTTTGCGATCGACACCCTCGACGGGACTAGCATTCTACTGGCTGCTACTAGCATAGAAGCCCGCTTCGAGTGGACGCGAGTCTTGTACAAAATTCTGGTGCGAATATGCTTACCTACTATTGCTTATTGTCACTCAAACTTAACTCTTTTGTGCTTTGCGTTTGTTTTGCGCAGATCCAGCAAGCTCAGAATGGAGCCCACCAAGATCCTTCAATAATCGATGGGATTCGACTTTGTGAAGCTGAAAATCAGCGTCAGCGAGATGTTGCTGCTGAAATCGATGCCGCTTTGGTCAAACCATCACCTGAGAATTCTCGAGCAGGAACGATTCCAGAAGGATGGCCTGCTCCTGACGCAGACAGTTACCCTGAGCCACCCAGAGAAGGCGACTTACTAGAATTCGATGCCTTCCAATGACATATGGCTTTGAATATCCACTTCAAGTATCGCGGGGATACAGGATAATTTCATACCCAACGAGCCGTTAATTTCTCTGTTGCAAAACAATAATTTATGTGATTTGCGATCAAATACATAATACAGCAACATCAACATCAGCACCGTGCTTTGTGTTTGCGCATATTTTCGTTGCCACAGGAAATAAACCACAAACGCCATTGCGTTCTACGCCCGTATATCTATGTATCGCAAGACTTCGGTAGCAGGTAGCAGAGATGTAGCAAACGCGCTGGATAGGAGCGATAGGAGCACGGCCGAGGGTTGCGATTCCCGTTTCCGCATTCCGCGGAATTCCCGCGCGATGGCTAAAGATTTCACTTCACATGTTTTCCCCGCGGTATTTCCGCGGGTTTTCCGCGGATTTTCCGTGCCGTGGCCATAATCCGGCGGCCATAAAGGCACTGCTAAATTCCCGTCGCGGAAATCACGTCTGATTGGTAAAATTTTTCCCTTCCGCGGGAATTCCGCGGAATTTCCCGCGGGAACCCTAACCTACGAGCAGGGAGTTCGCTACTTTACACTTCGAATACTCATTAATTTATAGATTCAAAGACAGAAAGATAAAAACAAAGGCAACGTGAATTCACAGACCCGAGTTCAGCTGTGTCATGAATTCAGTCACCGCGAAATCTAATTGCGTCTCTCCCAAAGAGTGGCATTTTCATCCAGAATAGAATGTTCTGGCAGTTGATCCGTTTCTGGAGCAAAGAATTGCGCAACTGAGGTGTTTACATCCCTTTCACGCATCGCTTCTGCGATGCGCATGGAAGAAATTTGCTGCCGAAGCCTATGGTCTCTTGGAATACGGAACTCCGTCTCAGTATTTCGACCGTGCAGTTTCCACAGAACCGGGAAGATGCACCGCAGATCTCGAAGTGTCCCCGTTGCTTCTTGAACTGGCGGTGGTTTATAGCCAGGAGAGTCTTCTTCTGGAGGCCAATGCGCGCCTCTTCTCCCTGGTCGGCGGATTTTCTCGGGGGTGACAGTTTGAATGTGCTTTGCCCACCCTTCGCGCCATGCTCTGTTCCCAGGTGCCAGCCAATCCATTGCCATGCCACTGAACTGCTCCCAACAGCAACAATTGAGGCCACCGCACTGGTCACGCGCAAGGTCACTTAGGAGCCCTATTTTCCGGAAGTCATCACGGAGGGTGCTCCACTGAAGCACGAAAGCCCCGTGTGTAGCCCCACGCCACAATTCGTTTGGCTTTGAATTCTTGCTGAACGTAGATGGAATCGCCATGGTTTTTCGCATGAGGTATTCCTAAATGACATTAGACCAGGTATGGTTAAAAGCTAGGTGAGAATCCTAAAGAATGAGAAGCGATTAGATAAATGAGAATTAAATTTTTTTGAGGAACATACCGCAAGGCGATTATCGAGACCGTATCTTGAATCAATGTAAAGTCCGCCCGTAGGTTCATACCGAAACCATGGAACGTCCAATGGAAATGAATGACATGTCCCGCTGTTTGCTAAGTCAACAAGTTCGTCCATTGGTAACGGCATTCGAAGGCCAGTGGAATGCATTAGAAATGCTATGTAACGAGGAGGTGCAACATTCATTGTCCGACTTCTCTGCTCAACGAAGAGTACTGTTGCACGAAGAGCACCAATTTCGCGCGTCTGAGGCATAGAAATTCTGTCAGCAAATCTGAGAGTCATCATAGTTCTATTGATTATAGCATTTGACACGTTTTTATCGAGTGATCTGAAAGTTTGCCCCGCAACAAGATGGATTCCCCCGTGCCATACTTGCTTGCATTCATCAACCGTGTTTAACAACAAATCTTTAGCAGGAGAACCGTTGTCAACCACTAAAATCTCTGCGTTAGGTTGGAACACCTTGACGCTTCGAAGACTGAGGCTGAAAATTCGTGCGTTGTCCTCATTACGGATGTATGCTCCAATGACAACTAAGACGGGATGAAGGCGCTCGGCTCGGCCATCTCGACTTTGATCGCCTCCGGTAGGTCCCCATGTAGTTGCTCGGGTACAAGTGTGATAGCGAAGTGCCTCTGGCTCATGAACATCTACCATATAAGGCAAACTCGCCGATTTATTGAGCGCCAGCATGCAGTCTCGCATGCTGCGCCCGATCTTTTCATAGCTTCGATGCCGCCGATGCCTTTCTTTTGCAACGTCACGGACCTGATTCAATATAGCAGACCAGTTGGAAAATTTGGATTGGCCTAAGTTCATTTCATCTGCTCCCGAGAGGTGACACATCAGCGCAACAGTTCGCACCAGCACGCCAAAGTGCCTCATGGTAAGTAGTGCGATATTCCAAAATGATAGGAGATTTTATCTTCCTAATATTTTCTATCTCGAGGTTTGGGATTTCAATGCACAGCTATGATTTTGAATGACGTATTGACAAAAGTAATTCTATCACTTTCATCTATGAATGCCTACTAAATCGTCACTTATAGTGCTACAGGTAGCGCGATGTAATGCAGTCGGTGCAGGACACATCAATGCCTATTGTCTAGCCAGCTGGTGGAAGACAGCCTCTTTTGCTAACTGGAAGCCACTATCACGGCGGTAGTGTCAATGGTCCGCCGTGACAGCCACTCTACCTGGAAACCACTCTTGCTGAGCTACGCAGAGCAAGCAACCTATCTAGCTAGACTTCACTTAACCTAGTCAAGCTCGAGCCTAGTCTCTAGTCTGGATCCTTAGGCTCTAGCTAAGCCAACCAACCAGCGCCAGCGCTCGAACTAGAGGCCTTACAAAAATACGTCAAATATTTGACCTATATACGTCAATCAATACGTCAGTACCGTAAACTATGTCATATTAGGACATTTTACCACTTAATGCATGGCAAGCACCGTATATAGGCGTATATTTGGCTGAGTCCATCTCTCGCCTGCGCAACTGGCATAACAAACGCATACGTGAAATGTGCAGGGTGACGATGTGTCAATCGTTTGTCCACCAAATATCTTCAGCGAGCTCGCAAAAGCGTACGGGTGTCTTCTCGATTGAGTACTACCTCGCAAGCCACACTCTACTCTGGGCAGGCCACGTCGCACGCATGCCTAGGAGTCGGCTACCCAAAAGGCTCATGCTTTCGTGGGTACACGAGCCGAGGATAGCGGGCGGTCAAGAGATGACTTATGACAGATCTCTAGAACGGCATCTGAAGTACTTCGGCCTCGTGGACGACGGCGGTAAAGCGATCACCTTTTCGGAATGGGCAACCCTGGCGCAGGACCGCGCTGGCTGGCTAAAGCTCGTTACGAAAGCGGCGTGCCCAAGAGACTGAACAACGGCGCGCTCTCTTCAATGCAGAAACAGACGCAGAAACGACTTAAGTCCGGTTTCAAAATTATTTCATGAACAGTTTCCACTTTAGAAGGGGGTGGAAGTAATATGCTTCCTGCCCTCTACACACTATCCTCTTTACGATTTTGACTTGCGCGCAACGCACGCGCGTACACTTCTGCCCGCAGCATTGGCTTCTGTGTCATTTGGGTTTGTATTAGTTCGAGTTCGTATATTTTATGACGTGTTTTTGATGACGTCAGAGGAAAAGAGAATACGTCGCTACGTATTTGCCTTATATTCTGGAGAAAATACGTCAGATGTTTTATTGTAGGGACTAGCCCGAACGCTCGAACCTCGAGCTACAGTAGCCTTTCTGAAAATACGCAACGTTTTTGACCTAAAAAAGATACAGTACTTTTGTAGATACACAAATACAGTACAGAATACTGCAGTCTGTAGTACGCCTGGCCTTTATCAACTAAAATTGGTTTAAATTTTGGCCATGAGCCGAGAAGAAGAGACATTCACTCGTAAAAAAATATGTAGCTGAACAGGCGCAACGCACTATTCGAAAACATTCAGAATCATTTATTGGATTCCAGCGGGAACAATTCCCCGACTTCTGGCCCCACTTCGGCGAGCACGTCAGGAGCAGTGGTCGACCGGCCGTGCTTGGCAAACGCCGCGGCCGCGCTCCGCTTCACCACTACGCACGCAGCCCAGGCCGCCCACAGCGCGGGGGGAGCTTCCGCCAGCGCGTCGTGTCCAGCGCTAGCTTTGGCGTTGTCTCCACCCTCGACGGGTGGGCTCATGCGGTGCGCCCATGTCAAGAACACAATCGCAGTGCCAGCGAGCAAGTCCCCCATCCCGCCACTGCGCCGCGGCGACCCCGGTTCACCTTCGACCACCAGCAAAGCCTTGGCTCCGTCTCCAGCTTCTGACTCCACAATGGCGTCGTATTTGCCCTTGCGAAGCACGGCGGCTCCAAGCGCAGCGCTCACAGCGCGCAACTCTGCGGCTTCGTCTCCGCTGAACCCAGGCTTCACCCCCGGAAGTGGCGCATTCCCCTGTTCTGCAGATGTGGACGCCTCGCCACGGGTGCAGTCACCAGGCGCTGGAGTGGCTTCAGGGGGCAGAACAGCGTCGCGCAGGCGCTTGAATTCAACGGGGTTGGGCGTTAGGAGGACCTTGTTGCCCCCACCAGCGACTAAGGACGGCTGCTGCGAAATGAGGTATAACCCGTCAGCATCGATCACCAGAGGGATCCCGGCAGCCACGCACCTAAGATTCATAGAAGTCAAGTAAAGTTTGAAAATAACGAGCAATGACATTAAAACAAAACCGTACTGGGACGTAACCACCAAAACCTCCTTTCAAAACATCCATCGGTAGTAACACAATGTATACTTATTTCAAGACAGTAATGTTACCGCTGCACGACGCCTGCTGCTACGCGCAGCACGGCAGGATGCCGCCCCAAACCCGGCCCTAGCAACACTCCGTGCATGCGCCCCAGAATCGTGGCGCTCACCGCCTCCACTGCTTTCTCCACCAGCTCGTCAACTTTACTGCTGCCACTAGAACTGGTGCTTTTCGCATCCGAGGAAGGAGCAGCTGCTGCATCCTCAGCGGCTGCTGCGTCAAAAGCCTACTCAAGCACAAAACCAAATGTTACTAGGAGTTTGCGAATAACACCTCCGACTTAAACCGTTCTATCGTATTCAAGTTGCACGAAGTACCTTGATGGAATACATCGGAAAGACCATAAGCTCGGGCCCATAGCATTTGATAGGGATGGCGGCCTCTTCTGCTGTCAGCACAAATCCAAGGTCTGCCCCAACCCTGATTCAATAGAATAGACTACAACATTAATGACTGCCCCTGCCTAGTCTGAATGGCCGCATCACTGCTAGCTTGCACGTGAAAGAACAAGACCCTTACTTGAGAGCAGAGGTGGCGGCGTAGAAAGGCGCGCCAGTGTACTCAGCAGAGCCTCCAAAGACAGCTATTCTCCCACAACTTCCCTTGTGAAGATCTTCTGAGAGTTTCGGAACAAAAGCCCTGGCATGTTTCGCGCCAAGCGCCCACGGCACTGCAGCCCCTCCGAGCCCTAGAGGTGAAGGTGATGTCGTGGACATGGCTCGAGCAATAAATACCTGTGTAGTTCAGAGCAAGGTTGATAAGTTCCTAGCGCTCATATCGGGCTAAATTAGCGCGATTCTAAAGGATTAATTACCGTTGGTGCAGTGAGCAAGGTCGTCAGGGCCCTTCTGGTGACCATATCAGACAGGCATCAGTCATTCAGTCATCAGGCATCGATGTAATGAGCATCGTGCCAACGTGCCAACGCAACACGAACAAGAACACACGCCAAGCTCGTCAAACGAAATTGGCCCCGAAGTATCATATATCATATTAGAGATACAGTATGTAGGGCAAACCATTTTGGAATTTTTTAGCCGAGTCGCGCAGTGTTTGTTATAGGCCTCAAGCCAGCCCCAGGCGCTCGGGTTTGGTGCTTGATCATGGCCACCCGAGATTTGACGCCATTATTTCTCGAATGCCGGAAACGTAAAACGGCTTTCGGCATCCTAGAGGGAAAGTAAGTACATTTTGATTGGAAACTCTTCAACTGGCTTATTTGAATGTGTTCATTTGTCTCCCGATCCTCACAATGTTTCGTATGATTCTTTCAGGCCAGACAGGACCGATGGCCATTCCCGCTTGCTTGGCGATGGAAATGCTAGCTCTCCTGATAATTGTAAGTCCAATTCATACCTTGCTTGCCCCTCTCGATGCGCGCGTCAGAAAATCCCGCGTGATCTCACCTGTACGTTTGCTACCCCATTGTTGTCGACGCTCCTCTTCTATCTGTGGCGCTCCTGTGCGGTGTGGTTCAATGCTGCTATGCTTTGATTATTCTAATACTATAGCATCATGGCGTGTGAACTTACCGCCTAAGTGGGTGGATGTGGTGGATCGTTGCGAGGAGCACATGGACAGCCTTGACAAAAACTGCGAAGCATTAGTCTCACTTCACACAAAACGGCTCATGGTAAGAATTAAGACTCAATGTTTAAGGCAGCATAATTATCGTTGAGTCGAATAGGATGATAGAATACCATAAATTGATATCTGCTTGCAAATACCAGCCCCTGACACGAGTAGCAGACAGCACGTGTAACGTAGCTACGTAGCATGAAGCAGAAAACAGCAAGATTGATGCAGGCTACAAACAAACGTGCTAGCGTGACGCGAGCATGCTGGCATCTTTCAACCAGTATCTAATAAACTGCTGCGCTTTTACCTTCATTTGCTGCGCTTTTACCTAGGTAACGTTCGACGATTCGGGTGAAGCTCAACTGGAACGCAACATAGACGCGCAGGCGGGCGCTATTACTACGATATTGCGCAAAGCTGAGGTCAGCCACCTTGTTCGTGGACCTGTGCTTATAACAATGGCTGTGCACTTCCAACCCTGAAGTCCTGTGTATTTTATGCCACGATACTTTCACCAGAAAGCCACTCCTCTGAACCTTGCATATTTTTCCTGTGGAATCCTTGGTACTCTTCGCTTTTCCTGCTACTGCTGCTGGGGAACAGAAAGACGTGAAACTAGTGGTGTCTGGAGGCGGCGATGCAGCGGACGAAAAAGTGCGACGAAACATTCAAATGTCTTTGGCCAAAAAGTTGCAGGAAAAGTCTACCCGGTTCCGGAGCTTGCAAAAGGAGTACATGGCGAAATTGCAGGGCCAAAAAGCGGGCACTTCCGGGGCGTCCGAACTCGAATTTCTGAACGAAGCCGCAAACCCGCTGCGCAAAAACCAGGTTCGTTCCATTTTTCACGAAGCATATTAATGATACATGCAGATTGGAGGCAGGGCCATAAGAAGTCATTTCGTTCGAAGGAGCTCTTCGTATTGTGACATGAGATATGGATAAACAGCAGAAGGAAGGCTCAGGGGTTGTTTAGTGCAAGTTTTTGCTGTACGATGAAACCTCGATGGTGGTACATTTTTACACGCAACACTCTGATTCATCCCGAATCATTCTGAACATTTTCTCTTCAACTCACAGGGATTGTTGTAGTGCAAATTTTTGCTGTACGATGAAACCTCGATGGTGGTACATTTTTACACGCAACACTCTGTTTCATCCCGAATCATTTTGAACATTTTCTCTTCTACTTCTCTCTTTTTTCTTCCGCACCATCGCCATATTCTTCAGGCGATGCAGCAAATCAGCGTGGGGTTCACGCAGCAGCAGCTCCAAGTGGTGGACGATCTGGAGCAAGTAGCGGAAGAGCGGGACGCGGAAATCACCCGCATCGCGCAGAGCATCGAGGAATTGTCCCAAATCTTCAAAGAATTGGCAGTGCTGGTGATTGATCAGGGCACGATTTTGGACCGCATCGACTTCAACATGGAGCAGGTAAAAAAAAGGGGGGGGTTGACAAACAACATTGAGGCTTGCTTGAGCGTAGGTGTGTGCGCCGCGTGCCGAGACTAAATGCTCTACCCTTTTAAAATAAGTTCGAAAGAACTACGGTTGATATCTGTCGTGAGATGTCTATCTTGTATTCTACTGGGCCACGTTTGCTTCTCTCGCGTATTCGTGCACGCAAGTTTTTAAAATATCATTCCTTGGGACCTGCTTCTCCTTGCAATACTTGGCAACCAAACACAGGTGGTGGAGCACACGAAGGAAGGCCTGAAGCAGCTGGACAAAGCAGAGCAGCACCAGAAGTCCGCGAGGCCCTTCAAGTGCATCTGCCTGCTTTTGTTCCTCATTGCCGTCATGATCACCGCGCTGATTTTGAAGCACCCTCCTGCGAGCGGCGGCGGTGGAGACAGCGGAAGCAACGACTCACATCGAGCGCGCTATCGAGGAGGCGACGACGACGATCGAAGCAATTGGCATTCCAAAAGCCATTGATGGAAGTAGCGGATTGGTTTTCTTTGAATAATTAGAGATGGACCGAGCTGCTTTTGAGTGGCATCCTGGCATTTTGATTTGCTAATTCGAATTCAGATTGGGGTGATCAAGGTGCTCGGGATTTCGGGATGAGCGATATAACTCAGAATCCGGTTACCGGTTACCAATTAACAGTTACCAATAGCCGCTAAATAATTATCGTAATAGCCCGGCTTAATCATGACGGTGGAATGGGCGAAACGCGAAATACCTTAATGAAAATAGATCTCCCGCCTCTCGATCTCTCCTTTTTAGCCGTTTAACATTTAATGAGGTGGGCTTGCTACTCTACTATTGACCGGCCACAAATGGAGATGTAGAGGTCATATGCTGCCACTACTTTTCGATTCGAAGCCCAGGCACATTAATCAAATCTAATATAAATTATGATGAAGATCAAGAGGTATCCAATCCTAAATAGTCGCTTGCTAGATCTCGGCTCCGTTGTAGATCATACAGTATTCATACAGTACTTACTTGGCGCTCTCGTCCAAGTCAGGCAGCTCGTCATCACCCTCAACTGCCGTCGAGCTTTGTGCTTGGATAGGCGCTAGAAGTGATTGAGAAGTTGCATTTTTCTGCTGCTGCAGTTGACGAAGCATGGCGAGCGCTGGTCCGTGGTTTTGTTTCGCAGCCAACTGCAGCAAGGCCGTCGCCACTTCGAGGTCTGGCTCCGTCCCCACGCCTTTCGCGTAAAAATACGCGAGGTGGTAGGCGCCGTCGGCCGAGCCTCCTTGCGCGGCCTGCTCAAACAGCACTGCAGCCCGGGCGACGTCTACTGGTACGGCCCCGCAAGCACTCCCCGTTTGGTGCACGCAGCCTAACGAGCACAGGGCGTCAGCATGGCCTTGAGTGGCGGCAGCGCGCCACCACTTCAGAGCATCCGGCGTGGACGCCGGCACGCCAGGGGCACCCTCGTAGACCAAGGACGCGTAGCGGTGCTGCGCCCCCGCGTGCCCGTGCTCCGCGCCTTGCAAGAACCAGGTTGCGGCCGCTGCGGCGCCGCCTACGCTGTCGCCAGCGTTGCGGCCTTGCAAAGAAAGCAGGCCTGCGTTGTACATCGCGGTGGGGTTTCCTTGACGAGCCGCAGCTTCGATCCACCGCCACGCGGTTGCGTCGTCGCGGCTTACGCCTTCGCCCTAAGTAGCACCCACATTCCCACCGTAGAACAAGGCAAGCAAATCATTGCAAGCAGAGAAGCAATGTCACAGTCAAAAGATGCATCAGAAGCATAAAACAAAGAGTAATTGCAACTTCGACAAAAAAGAGCGGGCTGTGTAATTTACAACCTTTGCAGCCATGAATCCAAAGTTCAGCTGAGCAACCGCTAGACCTCCTTCGGCTGCTTTCCCCATGTGCCGCGCAGCCTCCACTTGGTCCTTTTGGACACCGTGCCCCTGGCAATCGAATAAAAATTAGACAAATCACCACCAGTAAGAGATTTCCATGATCATAGACCAATTTAAACTTTGCTCATGAAAGATTCTACACGCTCCTTGCCAACAAAAGAATGTGCCCCATAGCTCTAAATTGACCTTCACGTAGCGCAGAGCTAGTGCATATTGCGCACGCGCGTTTTCGCCCGTGTTATAGGCTGCTGTTTCAAGGATCTTTCGTGTGCTGTCCATATGCGCTTGGTCCTCTGCAGGCAACGAGGCCCATTCCACCAGACCAGCCCGCACTCGCCGCAGCACGCCCAAGTACGGAGTACATGCCTACACAAGTAGGTTTGTAAAGCAGAACTTGGCATGACTGACTACTTCGGACACAACAAATGCATTGAAATTGACGATCTAGGCTCCCCAAAAGCATAACAAGAAACTTATTGCATGTGCTATGAATCAGAAAACTGTAAAATAGCGTGTGCCACGAAGGAGAAAACTGTTCGTAGCTTTCTGAGATTGGCACACCTGCAACAAGGGATCGTGATGGCTACACATTGGGCACAAGCCGTCAATAACAGCCATAGTTTGAATCTCAACCAGGCAAGCTTTGTGGAAGCTATGCTCGCATGCTTGCAGCGTGCATGCATCCACGGATTGTGGGCCGTGTGCGTTTTTGCAGATACCACAAGCACTGAGCTCTTCAGCAACACCCAGTCCTGGATCAGAGGCTGGAACTGCTGTTAATGTTGCCATCTCCAATCTTCCTAATGAAGTCGAAACAGCGAATGCCGAGCAGGGGATGAGCCTAATCTTAGACGTTAAGTGAGAGCTTTGCCCAAGCAGTTGATCGTTGATACAAGATAACAGCTCAAAAAAAGGTGTCAACGTAGTCAACGTCAACAAAAAATATTCAACATCACAACGGATCACGATGGCATTCGCCATCTATCTCTGGCTCTGGCTGGTTCTCTGATGTTTACTGAATTTAGCCCCCTTCGCCCTTCGAGTTCGAGGGGCCAATTGCCAAATGAGAGTAACCTCTCTCACCAACGAAGCTACCTAGCTACCGGCCGTCTCTCGGTCCCGGTCGCACCCTAGGCACTAATGTGCGAATGGGATATCCGGGGAGGGAGATTAGATTAGATTAGATTATACTCCCCAATTGCAAAGAAACAACAACAACAAATAGCAAAAAAAGCTACGTATTGATGAATCCTCCAGAACAAGTCTGACTGGACTTAGTGTCCTTTTGCGTAATGCAATGTTCATCTTTACTCCCATGAACCCTGTAGGGTCAATTCTCGGAAGGAGGCATAGGTTTCGAGTACGTCCGCGATCTCCACTCCGACCTATCCACTGCTATAGCACGCCATTCCTTGAAGTTGACCTGTAGTCCTTTGAACTTTAGAGCCTTCTTTAAAGTCCGACCCCATGTCATCTCAGGGCATCCATTCGGCCTTGAATGTGCTACCCAACCAGTAAGCAACTGCCGCGGCGCCCGAGTCATAGGCATCCGAGCGACGTGGCCAGCGGAGAGGGAGGCGGAAGCGGAAACGACCTATCCCTATCCGCGCATAATTGAATTATCGGCGAATACGAACCCTAGTGAGCTCCGAGTAATAAGCCGAGCTTACACCCAAGGAGGCTAATATTTAAACACAGGCCATTGCAATTGAGACAATGAGAAAACGAATCTGCGTCTTTTGAGAATAAATAGAACAGTGGCATCAGCCGAAGATCACTAGCGCCGAACCTTCACATACGGGGTATACGCAGACGACATTCTCTCAAGGTGGAGGGCCTTGCGAGGGTTTCGAAATACGCTGGAGGACGACTACGGCTAGCGTTCGTGGCGTTTGGTGGAAGATATATG
>Ga0307931_1001233_pt1 | contig 16812 bp, 16 predicted proteins | sample OrgLakmetageno47_FD_201816 | JGI IMG/M metagenome (GOLD analysis project Ga0307931, IMG submission 201816) | Saline water microbial communities from Organic Lake, Antarctica - #47 | ecosystem: Environmental > Aquatic > Non-marine Saline and Alkaline > Saline | place: Antarctica: Organic Lake... | reverse complement strand
GCTAAACCCATATATCTTCCATCAAACGCCACGGACGCTAGTCGTGGTCATCCTCCAGCGTTTTTCGAAACCCTCGCAAGGCCCTCCACCTTGAGAGCAAGTCGACTGCGTATACCCCGAAGAGTGCCCTACTCACTTTACGACCTCATAACTTATATTCTTATAGAAAGGAAAGCAATTGCGTGTTGAGTGCAAGGAGTAGGCAACTAAGCAAGCACCATCACAAAAATGCAATTCAGCGGCCGCGGCCGTGGTTCTAGAATCATTAAAATAAAGAGCCACGATTCGAATTCCAAAATCTAAGTAAGGCGCAAAGAAGTATGCACCTAAAACACTTCGATGCCTGTTATATATGGATCTCGTTCGTGTTGAGCTGCCGCCACATAAAATAAAAACGCAATTTACAGTAGCAGCTTCGTATAATATGCCAGTGAAAAGAAAAGCATAGCATGATTTCAATCAATGAGCACTTCTTGTGAGGATAGAAGAGCGTGACCAAAAAAAAGTCATTCACTTGAGTTTTTGCTCCTCTGGTTCAAAGCGTCATTCGCCACGGCTGCAATGCGGCTAGCCGAGCCTCGAGCTTTTTCCAAATTAATGGTCACTTTTGGGCAGCGAAATAAGCCAACGATGTAGTTCAATCGAGGGCACCCTAATGCAAGCGCCAACACTGTTGAATCGTTGACCGCGCTCTCTAGTTTTGTGCCACCGTTGCAACCAAGGCTGAGAAAATGAAGCTCAGGGCAGTTATCTGCCAACGACAGAAACGCAACATTTGAAAGTTTGGCGCAGTTGCCCACATAAACCTCTTTGATTTTTCTACAGCACTTTGCGAAAACGGTCAACGCAGCATCAGTGACATTCAATCCTTCGAACCCTACTGTCAACAGGTCTGGACAGTAAGCTGCGAGGGCCGTAACTGATTTATCCGCCATGTCAGTGTACGAAATGTCAATAGAAGCGAGCCGCGAACAGTTCTTGACGAGAGCCAGAGTGGACTTACTAGTTAGCCTACTGCAGTAAGAAATATTAACATCCGTAAGAGCTGGGCACTTGGTCGAGAGAGCTATCAATGCACCGTCATTTAACTTTTCACAGCCGGAGAGGTTGACTGAGACTAGTTCAGAGCAGCATTTTGCAAGAGCTTTCACCGCGGCATCTGTAAGAACTCCGTTTCCATAACACGACAAATCGATAATCTTGAGGCCAGGAAGATGGCACCCAATAGAAAATATTGAGAAATTAGTGCATGCTGAACACCCTCCTAGCTTCAATGATTCGATTTTCGGGCATCCGTCGACAAGGTCGTTCAGCCCTCTATCAGTGAAATTAGAATTGCCTTCGTCATCAAAGTGAAGATCAAATATCTTCAACTCTTTGCAATACTTTCCAAGTGCAGTCAGTGATGCATCAGTCAAAGCGTAACATCCTCCAAGTTTGACTGACTCCATATTTGGGCAGTATTGAGCTAAGGTTAGCACTCCAAAATCCTCAAAGTTTGTTTCAAAAATACAAACTGATGTTAGCCTCGGACAATGTAACGCTAGAGCAACCAACGAGACGTCACTCAACTCGCAACAGCATGAAAGCTCAATTGTTTCGAGGTGATTATGGAACCTCTTTGCTATCGAGATAACGACCGCATCCGTTGTATTGTCGGATTCGAGGTCGAGTTCCGTGACCGCTTCGACGAGTTGAGTTTGGAAAAGCTTGCAGGCTAGCATCAAACTCCCGACAATGAATCGACCAGGAAGATAAACGGCCACATGTTTAGACAACTCAATTGGCAACGATACCAAGGAGTAGGCGCATGCTTTCTCCTTAGCCATTCGCTTTGATTGAGACATTGCTAGCTAGGGTTTGGAAGTTGAATTCAAAAGCTACAAACCGACACCACAGAAGAAGAATTTTCTCCAGGGTTTCTCCGTTTCTTCCGTCCATATCATCAAAAACAATCACCATCGTTGCGTCCTCGGCGGGGGGCGAAGAAGCTTTTTTTTTTGTTCGGTGAAAGAGGGCAGTAGTTGTCACCTCTGAGAAAGATAAGAAAGAAAAGGCTGCATAAACGAAAAGACGGGCCATCGCCCATTACTTGAGACATTCTTCTCAGACTTCATGTGGGTTCTGGGCGTTTTAACTACTGCTGAAGGCCTTGCGAGGGTTTCGAAAAACGCTGGACGACGACCACGACTAGCGTCCGTGGCGTTTGATGGAAGATATATGGGTTAAGCTGCATGATAGGGAGGGGCAGTTAGGCCACAAGCGGCCCGCTTGAATGTTGTTGTTTGGATTTCGAGGGGGGGCTTTTCTATTCACTGCCACTCCGCGGACGAGGAAGGAGTTCCTGTCCCGTCAAAACCGCTTATGTCTCAGGGGCAGAACAATAGGCGCCTTGCGCGCTGAAAGGCACGCTTTGACCTCTGCCGAGTGGACCTCATGTTCCGAATGTCTCGAGCTTCCTTGCTTGCGCGCCTTCCTCTTTATTGTTCAGCGGAGTGCGCAACACCCACAAATACTTCGCTTTTTGCAATTTTTTCGAGGAATTTGGCCAAAGCCCGTCTCCCCTCTGATTCATTCCGCACTTGCTTTGTTTGCGCAACGCACGCGCATTCCCACTTCTGCTCACAGCATAGGCTTCTGTGCCATTTGGGTTTGTATTAGTTCGAGTTCGAGTTAGTTCGCTACTGCTGCAGGTCTACTTGGTCTACTGCATAAGGTTTGCAGGTCTGTGTGCTGTGTCTGTAAATTGAATTTAAATTTTAAATCCCCTGGAGCTCCAATTATATAATGGGCGCCGCCGTCGCCAAGAGAAGGGTATACGAATTCGCTACCATCAACGGAAATGCGCCTACCTACCAGGAGCATTCCTGTAGTCTACAGCAGGCTGCTTCGCTTATACTGCACTATACCATATAAAAAGCCAATAGAGAACGCGAATTCAAATTAGAAAATGGAGCATTGGCTTCTGTGCCATTTGGTTTGTGTTAGTTGGTTTTGTATAAGCAGTTCCCTGTCCTTTGCCCCCGGAAAACAAATGACTATTCATGCGCGAGCTCGATTGTCTTTTGAAGGTGTCAAAAACTTGAATCGCTGGCTTTTTGGGTTTTCCCACTCTTCAGTGCCGTCCTGGAGCACGGTTCCCATTTTAGTAGACGGCTTCTTGGGCAACGGTACATCTGGTGCGCTGCCCTTCAATGCCTGCATATTGGCCTTGCTTAATTGATCGCTGGCGACAGCTGTGGAAACATTCGATGATGATGAAGTAGAAGGGGGTCTCCCTGATGCAACTGACGGCCGGCTGAGCGAAGTCTTGCGCAGTGGATTACTGGCGTCTTTTGTTTTACTGCTCGTAAAACTACTAGCTCGTGCACTGCTCTGCAAGTGAGAAGGTGCATTATTGTTCGCGGGCTGCTCTGCCTTCCCACGCGACCAGGAACCGTTGAATGACGCAGCGGCCGAGGACAGCGCGCCCTTTTTGGCTTTTGGCGGCGATGGTTTCTCGACGACTGGCGTTGTAGCCGGTGCCGAGGTTCCTGAGGCATGCAAGAGTGCTGAAAGCTTTGAACGTGGCTTGGATTTCAGGGGAGTAAATCCTTCTGAGGTCTCTGAGGGCCTTGAAGCTACTGAAGGTGCTGTAACTTCTGCGGTAATTGAGATGTCTGTGGTTGCTACATGTGATGAAGGTGTGGAAGTGGTTGTTGAGAGCTCCAGTGATTGCGATTGTGGCCTTATTCCGTAGGTCGACACGTAGGCTTCTACGGCGGAGAGGCGCTTGTCTACATCTGGCCGAGGGTGGCTACTGAATGAGCCTTGAGGTGGAGCCTTTTCCGCTAACAAAGAGTTCAACCTAGTAGGTCCTCGAACTACTGCCCGAGGAGGCTCTGGGTTTTGTAGACCTCCGTTTTGGAGGCGAGCTACCTCAGCCTCTAACTGCGCAATGCGCTCCTCATAACTGAACCACATTTGATGAAGTGTGATTTAAAGAAGTAAAATGGCGGAGACTTGTGTCAGACGCCTGAATTTCGCGCACAAGCTAGCTGGCTATATTGAATTTTAGAATGTCAAGACCCTTACCTCTTTCGAATCGCACTGAATTCCTGCGTCAAATTTAACACAGCAGCACTCACAGCAGCCTCTTTTTGCGACTCGTGGAGACTAGTCTCGAGAGTAGTGACCTGAAATCCAAAGAACGCATGAACGGATTGTAAAATCATGGTCAGAAGAACATGAACATTAATAATCAACTCCGCTCGAACAGGAAGCTCCTATTCACACCTTTTTGAAGAGATCCTGAACTCCTCCTTCCGGCTTTGCTGAAGTAGATGAAGGCCAACATTGTAGCCATTTGCAACATCGCTTCATACCAGCTAGCAGCGGCCCAATATCCGTTGTGCCGACGAAATAAGCTACCAAAGCGGCTACGTACTCTACGCAGGCACTCCTACGAATACTGTACACATGAGAAGAAACCCTTGCTTCCAGCCGGTACAAATTCTTTTTGGCGTATCTAGGCTAATATTCGAGAGCTAAGTAAGTTTTTAAACTTAGACTGTTGTAGCTCCTGCTCTGCTAAAACTGCAGGCTGGGAAGCTAATAGGCAGCGGCATTTTGAGTACGGTACCAAGACGGGAAAAAGCATCGTTTTGGAACGAAGCAAGAAACAGCTCAAGAACTGCTCTAATATAATATACTGTATTGCCGAATGTTGCCCTGTTAGTTCCAGCGACTGGTGCTGGTGCAGTTCGCAGTTGCAGTTGCTCATCATCTTATAGTTGCGGCAGGACCGAAAAGGGGAAGTAAGTGGCCATCGCCTTCGATAAGCCCGAGTGCACGAAAACCATTGCACTATATCGATTAGTTTAAAGACGCCAAAGCTTACCGACGAGCAAGGTTGCGTTTCACTTCGGCACTTCCACGCGCGATTCAGGCGTAGATGCTACAAATTTCATTTCCGCGTGATTTAAGCCCAAATCTACGTCCAGGGCAGTGCGAACGCGAATCACTTCGGTATCGACCAAAATTTACTTTCGGTATGATATACACGTGATTTACGCGGAATTCCTAACCCAGCCAACGAGGGCTGAGGGCAGGTAGAGGTATGCAAAACGCACAACGCAATTGTATAAACCTCTTGATGGCTTTTAGGCAAGTTAGAAAAGGAAAATCATAAATCTGGTTTATGCGGAATTCCCTTGTGTTCTTGTCTATTGGGCTCTTTAAATCCGCTTCTTCGGGACTGCGTTGGCAATAAGACGGCCAAAACGACCTCGCACAAATAAAAGTCCCGAGGATTTTACGAAGAGGATTATCCAATGCGGAGCCACCTGGGCTGTGGCCGCAGCCCCCTACCGCAGTCTAAGCCATCTCTGCACCTCCCATTCAGCTCGAAAAGCGCTCAAGCTACCTTCCCCCACTCTTCAAAAGTAATACAGTGGACTGCGCAGTCGCAGCCACAGTCGTCGCTGATAAAAGTCTCGCCAATTTTTGCTCTTGTTACGTCCAGCCCCCATACAAATGCGCCGAGCCCGAATAAGTGCTCGAGCCGGGCTTCAACTGCTCGTGGCGCCGCACGTCAATGGCTCGTGAATGGGCAAGCGCCCACCATTCGAGGTACGGGAACAGCGAGTCGGCGCGTTTCTGGTCGCTTTTGATGGATGAGGGGTGCACGTGCCGCCCGAAGTTGTCTTTGCGGTCGGCAACCTGGCGACAAAAAAAAGCAGAAGAGAATACAATAGAATTAAAATGACATAAAAGAGAATAGAATACAGGACACGGAGTGATTTAGTAAACGTCGGGCCCAACTGATTGTTGTAGTATGCACGAAGTAGTCATGGTTACGTGACAGCACATGTAGAGACAGTGAACTCGCAGAGGCAAAAACAATGTTTTGTCTACGTGCGTGTGTGATTTTCAAGTAAAGTTGTAGATGGTGTGACAAAGGAGTTCTCTTACCGGGTGCGACGCTGTCGACAGCATAAAGTAATCGGCAGACACTCCACGTGCTCGCAACATGTCTGCTACGTGCCGGCGCACCTACATGTAGTACATTTACGGCGGGATGTTATAATTACTTTGCAAATAACGTGTTAGTGTGAGAAAGCATAAGCAAAGAAGCGACGAAGAAATGCAAAATCGTTGAAAAGAAGCAGAGAGCAACCAAACCAAGAGGAAGAACAAAGAATAGTTAGGCTTCGAGGCATAATTTCAATCATAAATTCAGACCGCCAATCAAAACGACTACATTGCAGTTCCTACATCGCATTAGTACCAGCGCAGTCTCTGACGCGACGTAAACGCGGCTGTGCATGTTGACCTTGCTCACAATTGAATCCAGCACTTTTTTGGTGCCTTCACTGGCGAGCCAACTTTGCACCTGGAATGGAAACGAAAGAGGACAGAAGATAATGTGAGCGAAGGAAGAAGGGTCAGAAAAAATGTGATTAACACCGAGAAGGGGTAAATAAATTTGACGTGTCGAGCGCCTACCTTTAAAAAAAATCATATCTTTGCAATTACCTTTCACCTCTGTATCGCTTTCATCGTACCCACTCCCCCATCCTCCCACTTCATTCTTCAATTTCTCCTTGCTTACCGTCGCGACATTGGCTGGCGCGGCTTCGTCTTGCCCTGCTTCCACGAACTTGAACTGCACCCGCAAATGCAGCGCCAAGTCCCATATTGGGCCGGATACTACATTTGTGCTGATGTCTTTTTTGTTGTCACTACTACTGAGCGTCCGTCTTCTCCTTGTGCTGCTGCCACTGCTGCTGGTGGTGGTGGTGGTGGTGCTAGAAGTGCTACTAGTCTCTCGTGCAGTAATGGAACTGTTGTGGTTGTTCATGGTGGCACCACTATAACCACTACTACTACTGCCACTGCCACTGCCACTGCCACTGCCACTGCCGCCACCGCTGCCGCCACTGAACGCAGGGTTCTTGTGGCCGGTTTGAAAGAGCAGCGCGTGCAAGCGAGCGGGGTCGCCGTTCCACGCTGCTTCGTACAGGGGGGCTAGCCTCTGAAGGGTTTCCGAAGGGCCGAGGAACAGGTGCCGCAGCGCGCGCCGCTCCCCGCAGTAGTCGCGTTGACTGGTAGTGTTGTTGTTGTTCGTGAAAAGGCCATTACAATACAGATACCATGTACAGTAGAAGGAGGTGGGAGTATGTCAGAATGAGACGAAGATAAACACACAAACGTGTTTTTTTAAACACGAATATTACAAGCGTGAATAATATAGGACAAAATAGAACGAGAAACAAACGCTCAAGAAGTAGTAGTGTCCTGGAGCATGAGTGCCCATGTACTTCATCTGTACAGTCTGTTGTAGTACTCGTACCTGCCGGATTGTCGAGCGGGGTTCACCCCCGTAAGGGGCCCGTCTTTGCACCCGAGGGCCTTCATGTAGCACTTGATGTCGCTGGGAGGCGGGCGGTCGAAATGGAAGTTGCGGCGCCTACTGCACACCACACGGCCGCCGGGCACGTACGGGCCGTTGAGCACCTGTCGTTACATGTGTGCGCGCGTGTATGGGAGGTGTATGTGAGCGCTTGCTTGTATTGCGTTAAAGTGACATTTAGTGCAGGGGGCAGGGAAGAGTATATCACGTATTCACAGCGCATGCACGTGTATGCCACACGACAATTGTGAAGCCGAAAAAGAGCATTAAAAATAAAAACAACAACAACAACGACCCATAGGAAATCCTAGCGTTTATCCGTTGAGCAAAGGAAGGCTTCTAGGCATAAGCACACTAGCACTAGTCTAAGTACATTCTCTAATGATATTTGCGTACCTTGGTAAAAGTGATTACATGGGGCCTTTCCAGCCTCGAATAGTCCAACAATATCGCCGCGGGACACTGTTTGGTGGACGACTGTGCGTCGTAATCGAGCGAGGGGTCTACCCAGGTGACCTGTTATTGTTGTTGGTAGTGGTGGTCCAATTGTCGATGCTTGGTGGTTAAATCGTGAATAAACGAGGTGACAAATTCTGCGAAATAGATTCTTCAAGAATCACTTTCATTAATTTAAAAAAATAGCTTGATGTAAAGTTTGTACCTTCGTACCTCTCTCTTTTTCTCTCTCTTTTTCGCCCTTCTGACCCATCCCCTCATAGCTCTTCACCCCTTTCTCTCTTACCCCCAGGTTGAACGCTTGCTGCAAAGTTTGCACCATTCCATGCCGGCTCGCTACGAGCCGCCTCCCACTCCTTATCGCGTCCCAGTAGGTCGTCAGATAGCTTGGAAACGATAATGGTGGTGACAAAGAAGAAGAAGAAGAAGAAGAGGAGTCCGTAGGCACATGTATAAGTAGGTGCAAGGGTGTGTGAGTAAGTTTCGTGAAAAAGAAAGAGAGGAAAAGCGATGAGGAAAGAGGAAGGGAGGTGTAGTGACGGAGCAAGCGCCAAAAAAAAAATAGGTAGCCGTGTTAACGTAGGAAGATGGCAGCCAAAAAGAACTATTGGGTATTTCCCCCCTCGCTAAGTCTTGTAATTATCTATTACCCCAGTAAGGCGTTGCCCAGGGCATCTACTCCGCTTTGCCACAACATTAGCGGGTCGTCGCCCCTGTAAACACTTCCGCCGCCACCAACACTGCTGCTGCTTCTGTCGCTGTCGCTGCTCCCCTTGCTGAGCCTCCGTCGTCTTTGTCTTTGTGGCTGCTGTGGTTGCAGTTGGAGTTGTTGTTGCCACGTACTAAACCCTCGGCTACTACTTCTTTTCGTAGTAGCATTGCTGCGGTCGTGATCGAGCAACCGGCGACGGAAGCGTTGGCGCTGGTCGCGGTGCCCTTTGTTTGACCCACTTCCTGCTGCTGCTGCGGCTGCTGGCGGCGGGCCCCGTTGTGCGTCGTGAAACAAGAAACGCGTGGCGCGCACTTCTGGCGGTCCGGCCAACTCGCAAGGCATTTCTGCCTGTGCATTAAGACAAAAAAAAATAAACGAGAGAAAAAGAGAGAAGGAGGAAGCTTGAGTCAAGAGAGATGGGGAGGTGAAGATGAAGAAATAGCGGGCGGAGGTGAAAAATAAAGAAAAGAGGGAAACATAAAGTATAAGGTGAAAAAAAGAAATTGAGTCGACGTGAAAGCAAGTAACGAGACATATGAGCAATAACCTATGAATAAGCACACAAACATTTAGGCATCTCCAAAATGCCGTCTTTATGTCTATACCAGCGGCCACGAAGGGTCTGATTCATTGTCATGCCACGTGTCCACTTCTCTTCGCTCGCGTCCACCCTGATCTTCTTCTTCTCTGTGAACTTCCTTGACCTCCTCTACTCCTCCAATTCCTCTGTCGCCGTCTTCCGCTTCCTCTCTGCTTTCGTGTCGCCCCTCTTCCTGACGCTCTATCCCGTTTTTTTTGGTAAGCGTATGTTGGCCAATCACGGGTGCTTCCGACGTGCTAGCTCTTGCGGTGGAGCCTTCACCTGCTGACGTGCGGCTTGATTCATAGTATTGAGTGTATGCGTCAGACGAGACTGACGGGTGCATAGAACCTAACAAAGCAAACGACGAATGAGATGATGAAGCGAGAAGGATAAAAATGCGGAAACAATCTACTACAGAAAAGAAGAAGAGAGAGATAGAGAGAAAGAATCAGAGACCGACTTCGCAGCCAGCGTGAGACAATAACATCAAAACTAGTGCGTAGCTAGCATGTGCTCACCGTCAGGCAGTCGGCAGCGCTTTCCGGTCCTCACGTTGCAGCCCTCAGGCAACGGTGGCAGCGCAACAGCTGCCGCAGCATCATTACCACCACCAAGAGCGTCAACAGCAAGAGGGGCAGCACGAGGGCTCGTAACGTATGCATTCGTAGGATCTTCGTCTTCGCTTGAGTGAACTGAAGGGTGATCGTGCTGAGACGCATCTTCGCTTCTAGTAACGGAGCGTGAAGTCGCTTCTGGCCATGACGATGATGATGACGTCGCTGAGGTGCTATTGGCGTGGCGTGACACGAAATGACGGTCAAACACTGCGCCCGTGCCCTGGGAGTTGCACGAAGAAGCAAGAGCCACAAGGAGCAACAAAGCATAAATGAATCGGTTTACACTGCATCTCAAGAAATAGACATGCCGCGAATGGATGAAGCTAAGGAGCCAGGATTTGATCCTACACACGGTAGAAGAAAGCTGATCAGGGTTTCAAGCATCGCGCCAGCCTATCGATTCATTTCATGAACACTAGTGAGGCACTTAAGTGCTTCCGCATGAGACTTGTTTGTGTGTGTACATAACTTAAGGCTAGAGTACTTAGAACCTGAGAGCCTGGAGCTAGCGCAGTTTGCACGAAGTCTAGGAGCGCATGCACGCCGTGGTGTTCGCCGTAGTGCTCTCCATTGTGCTTGTGGCTGCTGTGGTCGCCGCGGCCACTTGCGTGGCTTTCGCTGGCGTCATGGGATGATCCTGCTGACGAATGTTGGCTGTGGTGGTGACCGTGGCGTGGGTGCTCGCCTGCCGCATCGGCTACGGCGACACCGGCGAGGTTAGACGATGGAGGCTCTCGAGATGCGATACACGTGCTGACTAGGACGGTTACTAGCAACCATGTCAGCCAATTGGCTTTCTGCGGCACCGCCATTTCTTTCACATGGTCATTTTCTGTATGTTTTCTCTGACCTGATCTATCTGTCCTCTCTTCTCCTCCTCTTCTCTTCGCCATTCCCCCGATCCGGGGGAAATCGGTATTCGATGACAGCTCGGGAGGCCGGGGAGGTCCGAAAAGCGAAAGCACATGTGCTAGTTGAGAGGAACTCCTGAATGCGAAGTCTAGATGTGCCTGGATATATTTTCCGGAAGGCCGCACAGGCTAGTGGCGCAGTAACGATTAAATTCGACCTGGCTGATCAGCTGATCATCAGCGCCGATCAAGCCAATTGCCACTTAGTATCTCTTACTTGCGACATAAATAGAAAAGCAGCCACCTCTCTACGACATCCTCTGGTGTCTAATCCTTCTTCATTGGCCCTTCATCTGCACTGCACATCAGTGTAACTTGGCGCCGTAGGCCAATTCCCGGCCGGCCCTAGCGAGCCGCCTCTGATTGGCCCAAATTTCCCCGAGCTCCGACGCCTGCTGCTGCTTCGCGCTGAGCGCCGCAGCGTGGTCCACGGCTGCTTCCCGGCGCACGCAATCGAGCACGAACCTATTTCAAAGGAAGGAGAATTTCAAGCGTAAGACAAGGAGAACAGATGAAATAGAAATGCTAGTCAGATGTTAAAATAATGGAAAGTTGATTGCTTAGATTAGATTAGATTATACTCCCCAATTGCAAAGAAACAACAACAAATAGCATAAAGCTGCGTTTTGATGAATCCTCCAGAACAAGTCTGACTGGGTTGATTGCTTGTGGCAATACAAAGACTGGCATTGATGAAGAATATAACTATACATGAAGGGGGGGTGGTATAGGGCGTAAAGGGAAGCAGAAATGAAAGGGCGATGAAGAAAGAAAACATGGCAGTGACCCCCCCCCTCCCCCCCTTCAATAAGAAATATGGCAGAGCCCCTCCCCATCAGTACCGGTCTCGCGCGAGGTCTTGGTGCTTGTCGTCCTGCGCCGCCGCGGTTTTCAGCGCTACCTGCTCGTCGAGCGCGCCGCGGAGGGTGGACTTCACGTAGTGCTCGAGCTGCGGATCCACCACGGGGTCCACCTAATGTGTTGGGATAAAAATAGAGAGAGAGGAGAGAGAAAAAGACGAGAAAGAGACGAGAGAGAGAAAAGGAAGGAAAGAGGAGATAAGGAGAGAAAGAGAGAACATATACGGAGAAAAAGTGAGTGAATCTCAATCGAAATGGACAGGAACGTGTCCTTTATTTTCATGTGTTAGTCAACAAGAGAAGAGATTTTGTCTTGGAAGACTTAACTGAGTGAAGCCCAGAAAAGCACCGTTACGAGTACACATCGCTCCTAGCGTCTATGTAGACAAAGCGCATAAAAGCTCAATCATGATTACTACGTACCGGATATGTGCGGCTCACGGATTCAGGCGACGGTTTCGAGGCCAGAAACGCTTGTCGTTCGGCGCTGGCATTGGCCGAGTGGAAAGCCCGCTGTTGAGACAAGGTAGCTAGCAAGTCGGCCTGTTGTCGAGTCACGCACACGCCATAAGTTTACAAAGAGAAAGGGAGTCAGGAGAAAAGGAGAACGACGACGACGAAGAAGAAGGCAGTAGAAGGAGAAGCTGGCGACAACAAAAGCCAAAAGCCATTCACTTTGGCGTTTATTATTGAACGATTGCTAAGATATCCATCCATAAAAAATTGCAAATGCATTCAATCATTGGGTGAACCACCCACCCACACGCAAAAGCACACACACGCGCACGTGCCACTCCACCTCCTAATGCGGTATGGTACATACGCTCAAACACCCACCCACACCCATTTACACCGCCGTGCATATTTCACTATCACCTTTTGCGCGGCGTCCCGCCCGAGTCGTTCCACGAACAGCTGCTGGGTGCGTTTCTTGCGGGCGGCCATGTCGGCGGCTTCCGCTAACCCCTGAGCTTGTTGTAACGCCAAGTGCTGCTCGAAGCGATTGAACGCGCCTGCCAAGTTTTTCTCCACCTAAGGGAGGAAAAAAAGAAAGGAACAAAGAAAGATGAAAAACAAATGAAAAAAGAAGAAGAGAAGAGGTGAGTTGAGAAGAGCAGGGAGATGATAAGATGTACACACATCTCAAGCGTGCTAATCAGCGCAATCACTGCATAAGCGCACACACACATCAGAGCACATGATACAAGCAATCAAAACGCGGCCAAACTGCTTTTATTTACCACGTTAGTGTTGCTCCGTGAGGACATGAACCTCGGCATACTGGTTGGGGCTGACATGCGAGGAAACACCGCCAGAGTTTCCGGCTGCACCCAAGACGACGACGACGACGAAGAGGAGGCAGCATTCCCAAACTGCGGAGGTGGTTGAGAGTCGTGTACGCGCTCCGCAGCGGCCGCTACGGCGGGTCCCTCGAGGGCCGCGCGGTTGGCGCCCACGAACTATAGAGATAGCATATAGAACAGAGCAAAGCAGAGAAAAGAAGCACGCGAGCGACTCAGGAAACGAGGGGGGGGGGGATTTATAAGTGATTCCTTTTGCGACGTGTAACGTCTTCGTCAGTACTTTTCAAAACGCATAACACTTATAATAGAAGCAGCTCAAATAGTTCAAACAAGTTTACACCTGCGTGGCTCCAACCACGTTGGTGTATCGGCCAGTCGCCTGGTCGTCTCCTTCCGCCGAATGCGCAGCCCCCCGCAGGGACATGTCATGAGGAAAGTTGGTCGCGTCGTACCCACTCCCACTTCGTCGTCCATCTTCTTCGGGCCCATTTAAGCGGCTGCTGTTCAGCTGACTGTTTCTGCCGCTGTTGTTGTTGTTGTTCTTTCGGCTGCTGTTGCTGTTCCCGAACAGGGACGTATCAGTGTTCGCGCCTCCTTCTCCTCCGTCTGTCGCTTTTTCTAGGGAGGACGGCGGTCTACGAGTGGCCATGGGAGACACCATCGAATAGCTTTCAATGAGGGCAGACGCCGATGGCGGGCCGTTCGCAGCGCCGTTGCTGGTCTGCAGTGAAGATGAGGATGAATGGCCCGCAAATCGAAAGGACACGTCTGGCAAATAAATTTAAAAAAAGAAGAAGAAGAAGAAGAAAAGATCAGGAGGAGGAAACGAATGAGACGCAAGTAGGATGGAGGACACAAAAAAGAGGAGGATTAGTGAACTAGCTAAATCATGAGTCAGTTCCCCGAACACACGTCTCTTTTGACCCCCCCCCCCCCCCCCTGCTTCTTCACTCACCGCGCCGCTGCACCACGTATTCACCTACGGGGTCGAGCAACAATCGCACGGCTTGACCGCTGGCCACCTAAGTAGAGAAGCAATACGCCACATCCACACAAACAAAACATGGAGATAAGGCACCTCAACGCCAACAACTTAGCGAGAGGCAGGTTTCTGGAATCGCCTCAGATTGCGTCATCAGCAACAAAAAGAAAGGAAATCAGGGGGGAGAAACATGAAGAAAAAGCAAAATGAAAGAAGAGGACGGTGGTGCTAGACGTGAAGAAGCCACGAGCAATTCAACTCAAAACACCTACCGCAGCGCCAAGGCAGCGAATCATGGCACTCAAAATAGTGGCTGCAGTGTCCTTGTCAGTGCTAGCTTTGTAAGCAAGTTTGCTGAGGTTAAACTCCAAAGCAGGAGCCAGGAGATCATAGCCTACTTTCTTGTTCGGGACGCCATAAGCACGCGCGAAGGGAGGCGCCACGTTGAAGATTCGCCTCTTCAAACCCGGTTGTGAATCGCGCACCGCATTCTTTACCTAGAAGAGGGGAGGAAAAGAGCAGAAGCAAGTGTGAAGTGAACTTTGGCAAAAAAAAAGGAACCAAACAAAAAAGTTAGCCTTGCTTCACACGTGTCGCATTAAACTACCAGATGAAAGAAACAATTCGAGAGCCTTTTCCTGGAGGTGATACTCGTTTGGAATTCGTAAGATATTTGAATATAAAACTCCAATTCGATAGAAAGAAGGCGCACCGAGGAGAAAGTGCCGAGCGAGGGTATCTTCAAGCCTTTTCCCATTCGTAAGCATTCCTCGACATATCCTCCTAACGCCTGAGTCCCGAGATTAGTCATGAAGAGAAGTCGGCGGCAAGGCACATTCACATCAAGCAGTCCCCGAAAGAACATGCGTGTAAAGTGTTAGAATCAGGTCTGTGGATTCAAATACGAAAAAATGCCGCCATCGAAATGCATCAAGTAGTCTCCACGATACCCCAAACATGCAAGCCCGGCAATCAAACACGCACTAGATCAAAGAGCTGATGAATGTTATCAGCATACCTACGAAATGACACTTCAGTGCAAACGAACGTACAAGCTAAGTATCTATGTTTGCGAGTGAACAATCGAAAATTACCTTCCTAGCGCCAAAGTGATGTACAGCATAGATGAAGTAAGAAACTCTAGCTAGGTTACCAAGAATAGAACGCTTTGCCAAGAACATTTCTTAGTGTGGAACTCATAAATACCTTCCATATTTTCTCAGGTTGGTCGGAAGGAATCCCCGTCTTGGCGACATCAGAGAAGAGGGAGCGCGCGTTATATGTCCCCATGGCCTTTTTCCTTATCTTTCTTGATTGTCGCACAAGAAAAGAAAATGAGCCGTTGAATGAAACCTTCGCAACACAACGCCAGCCAACCACCTCGCCTGAGCTGGATTTTGGATTTTGGTATTGCTCACACAAAATTCCACTTAATCAAAGAACTGAAAGAATAACTTTCAGCCAATCAGAGTGTCACATAAACCAGGTGCCACCAGCAGCATGTCGTGAAAGTAACAAGAACACAAGAACCCGCCGGCCATTCGCCACATTGAATCTGCTCTCGATATATCCTTGAAACCTCAAGGTTGGCTGTTGATGATATACCGCGCCGTGTTACGTGCGGTGCAGGCGCTGTTATACACGTATCGCATTATGAACATTGCCTATGCAATTTATTTGAGCCGTGCAAATGTCCGCGTATGTCTGCTTTCTCTGCTTTGCTCATTGACTATCTCAAAAAAAGATCTATTTTAACTCGCTCTAACAAATTGTTCAACATCTTGCACATGTTGGGCAGGACTCAACAACAAGCATGACTTCCTTCTCGCTTCAGCTGGTAATGGCCCTCGCTGGTATGTTGAGTTGTCTGCTGTTTTTTCTGAGGGCTGTATCCCTTTGTTTCCAACAGTGAGAAGGGCTTGAGTCAATCTTTCAGTTTCCTTTTCTTCTCTGTGAGTCCATTACCTGGTCCTTGTTGGATAGCAGTCGGTTCCGCCCAGGGGATCCTCAAGCTACTTATCCTTGCTTGGAATTTGTTAGACACGCGAACTCCCGTCCATATTCTGTCTTTTTTTTTGTGGCCAAGCATGCATATCTTTTCCATCTCCCTCTGTTCCGAGCTCAAAATTACCTTTCACTATTTCACACACCACCCATTGTCCTCTTCTGTCTCTATGCACACACGTACAGCCCTGTCCCACGTGGCAGTTGCCCTGGTGCCTACTTCGAGCCGCCACATGGCGACGCAGCAGGCTCGCCGCTCGATGACGGCGCGCTCGGCCTTGGACATGAAGTATTCGGTGGCGGTGGTCGGCGGCGGCCCTTCCGGTGCCTCGGCGGCGGAAATCTTTGCTCAGGACAAAACGGTGGTCACCTACATGATTGAGCGCAAGATGGACAACTGCAAGCCGTGCGGTGGCGCTATCCCTCTCTGCATGGTAAGATGAAAGCGCCCTAGTACCTTCGCCTGTTTTGATTGATGCCTTCTTTATTTTATTTTCTCTGCATCACGATCCTTCTCACTTCCTATGTGGCATCGCTTCTGAAGCCCAGTGATGCAACATTTATTTTTCATCGCGTTTCATTCTGAGTGCCTAACATGTATCCCAACCAACCTATTCGCATTCAGGTGGACGAGTTCAAGCTCCCCTCCACCATCATCGACCGCAAAGTGCGCAAGATGAAGATGATTTCCCCCTCGGGGCGGGAGGTGGACATTGGCCAGACCCTGGACGCGGGGGAGTACATCGGCATGTGCCGCCGCGAAGTGCTCGACGGCTACCTGCGGGAGCGCGCCATTGAGTTCGGCGCACAGGCCATCAACGGCCTGGTCACGGAAGTGGAAGTGCCGACCACCGCGCAGGGCAAGTACGTGGTCAAGTACTCCAACTTCGCGGGCGACAAGAAGGTGGGCACCCCAGAGCAGCTCGAAGTGGACGTGGTGGTGGGCGCCGACGGCGCCAACTCCCGGGTGGCCAAGGCCATCAACGCGGG
>Ga0307931_1001232_pt1 | contig 16816 bp, 16 predicted proteins | sample OrgLakmetageno47_FD_201816 | JGI IMG/M metagenome (GOLD analysis project Ga0307931, IMG submission 201816) | Saline water microbial communities from Organic Lake, Antarctica - #47 | ecosystem: Environmental > Aquatic > Non-marine Saline and Alkaline > Saline | place: Antarctica: Organic Lake... | reverse complement strand
AAGCCCCCCCCTCAAAAATGCAAACAACAACATGCAAGCGGGCCGCTTGTGGCCTAGCGGTCCCTCCCTATCAAAGAGCTAAACCCATATATCTTCCATCAAACGCCACGGACGCTAGTCGTGGTCTTAACTGTGAGTACAAGAGCCAGCCATTAGTGGCGCTGAGGGCAAAGAGATGGCAATCTTCTCATAAGAAACGGGTTTTTTTCTTGTTTAGTTAAGAAGTGCTAAATATTGCTACCTAGAATCAAATGTGTGTATAGGGTCTTCAGGTGTCGCCATTTTTCTGGATTCAACATGCCCGCAACTGCCCGTACGCGTGCTAATATTAGACCAATCAGCGTTTCAAAAGCTGCCGACCTGCCGATCACCGATCACGAAAACTTCTGCGGTCCGCAAAAAAAGAACACGAGAACTGGCTCTTCGGCCGGCTGCACGTTGCCGGTTGCCGATTGCCGATCTGTCATCGTATCTTCTTCGAAATACCCAAATACTACAGTACTACCCTTGGTACTACTGTACTTACGCTGTACTTACATCAAATGAGTTACATACTTACAAACGAAGTAAATGGGCATTTAGGGCACTTCTTCGACGCCGTCAATGAAACTTAGATAGCCAATATAAACTTCAGGTCTCATAGAAATAGAAAATGAGTTTCACTTGAAGATCCTAGGGTGCTGAGGTACTTTTCTAGCTAGAGCAAAAGGGTAGACAAATGAAATGCCTTTCTTTTTCCAAGGAGTGATTGAATGATTTCAAACCCTAGGAAATCATCTTCGAGGACATCTCTGCGTCTTCTTCCAGTGAGGTAAAAGTCAGGCAAAGGAGTTGGGTTTCAGATTCTATAATTTCTACCTCGATCGAGTAAAGACTACTCTTGTTATGACATTTCTCGTAAAATGCATGCGTCGTTCCTTATCGCCGAACAAAATCAGCGATAAACGGAAAATGTAAAAAAAGGGTACCGTACGATTTCGTGTATCTTTTTTTCTTGATGTAAACAATGCGCGGTCTTACGGCCTTCAAGCTAGCAAAAAGATTATAGATATTGAAGCGGATAGTCGAGAGTTACGAGCGTTTTCCTTGTTGCCAAATTTATTGCCACCGGAGTACTTGCAGATCAGATCATCAGTTGGTTACACGGTACAGATATCTATAAAATTCATCTCTAAGTGATGGTGAATCTCAAACAAGCTCTTGCCTCAAAGATCGTCCCGCAATGGAAAGACAATTATATCGACTATGGATTGCTTTCCGGTGAGACCTCACGAAAGTTATCTCTGTAGCCGTGCTCATGTTGTTTTGGTACTGTACTGTTGTTAACTTACTTAATAAGCTTGTGTCACGGTACGTATGCGCCATCGCCAACGACATTAAACATTGCTGTAATTTCTAAGCGTTGCAGTGCATTCGCCTCTAAACAGGGAGCCTTGACGCCACAGTTAAGGCTGTGCACGAGCTGCTTGAAAACCAAGTCCGCCGGAACCTGAAGGACAACAAAGACGGTCAGCACGATTCGGCGAGCTCAGTTCGCAAACGCCAATCCAGCAACAGGGTGCATGTGGGCGATGGCCACAGCGACGGAGACGGCGACGCTGGTTTTGCAGTCCAGCAAAGTACGATCGTTATCTCGAAGATCGCCTCACACAATGCTTTTGTGGAGCATGTACGCCGCGAGCTTGTCAAAGCAAACGCGTTTTATGCCACGAAATTGCTTAAGCTCAAGTTTGAGTTTTTGCAGCTGCTGTTCACTCAAATCGAGCTTGGCTTGGTGCGTTCTGTGCAGGGAAAGAGTATGACAAATTGCGCTTCTCTTGGTGTGATTCTCTGTGTTGCATTTATTGTTACTGTGCACCTACAGTATCATTGACACGCGATCTCCGCGTGAACAGATCGAGCGCCACGCTCTCGTAATGCACGACCGCTTCGACCCAGGCTCGACAATATCGATCATGGCCCTGCAACGCAGCTACGCTGGAATCAGCATCCATTTGAACGAAGACTTGGACGAAGAAAAAGATATCCCCGGCGAGGATGGTTCCGAGCCCCTACTGGGCTCGCAACAGTCACACAACCCAATTTCTCGCCTCAGCACACAGAAAATTGTTTTTGAAGGCAATACTACTGAGGATTCACGATACAGCACAGCCTGCACTGGCCCTCAACGTGTCATTGAAGCTTGGTTGATGGGCGCTCAGTTGCCTCAAGGAGCAGACTACGATGCTTCAGTCGACGCTTTTCAGGTGGGCTCGAGCGGAGCGTGGTGCAATGAATGCAACGCCATTGCTAATCGCCTATTGCACTGAACAAGTGCATGAAGTACTGTTGAAGTTGCTTCTGGAGCACATCATATGCCTGTAATTTGCTTTCTTCGACAGATTCGTGTTACTGAGAAGCCGTTGGATCAGTCGAACCTGGGGAGAAGCGAACAACACCGAGCCGAACAAGTTGGAAGCCTGAAACGAGACATGTAATCACTGTATGCTCTTTGTGTTTGTATACTTCACTCTATCTGTTCATTTCTCTCTTTGTCCATTTTATGACATTTGTGGATGCAATTGTGTGCGAGTAGGCTGGAGTTTTACAGAGAGCTGATGCTGCTGCAAGACTTCAGCGATCACAACAATACCACGGTCGATTGATACTTTTAAATTGCATCACCATACTAGTTGTTCATCTATCAAGTATATATTCACTCCTCAATTTGAATGGTGCCCTGATGTTGTTTTTGCTCTTCTTTTTGTTCAATCCAGTTACGCAACATTTTGGAAAAGCATCGAGACGAAGTGGGCGGGCGCCTTCAGCACTTTCAGCTGCTCGAGGCGCCACTCAAAACGTGCCCATTTTGGAGCACTGAGCTCCCTGAGCACAGCCGCGAGGATGCCAGCCTACGGCAGCTCATTTCCGAAACAGAGGCGCTTTACATAACCTCTTTTACTGACCAAGTCAAGTTGGACAACACCAGCAGCGCGGCCAAGGCCCAACGGGAGCTGGCGATGCGCGAGATGGAAGTCGCTCGCGACGGTGGTGCTGCCGCGTGGGCAAACCTGTTCACGACATGGCAGCTCGGTGTTGTGGTGGGCGTAGTGGCCATTGTGGCTGTGGTATTAGGATTCCTCGCCACATATACCGATGCTGCGTCCGTGTCGCCTGCCGTGCTTGTGCCCCTGTACCGCCTCTCGGGCATGAGCATGCTCATTGCTTGGGTGTGGGCCGCCAGCTTCACGGTCTTGCTGGCGGTGCACTTCGACGCCGTAAAGTCGCTCAATTTCAACCCGCGAATGATGGGCCGGTCTTCAGCAAGCTTTTTCGCAGGCTTCTGCAGTATGACCGTCCTTTGGTCAGTCACCTTGGCGGTGGCCACGGCTGCAGTCAAAGGCGCACCACTGCTGGAAAGCTCGTTATCGTACCTGGCGGTTTATCCGGTGCTGCTGTGCGCGGTTGGCGCAGGGATTCTCGTGTGCTTCGAGGTTTTTACCGGAGGATGGCTCAGCCTGTGCCTTTGGGCAACGATTCGTGCACCAGCCTTGCCAGTGGCATTCAAAGACGTGTTCATTGCCGACCAACTCCTTTCGTTCGAGACAACCATCCGCGACGCTTTTTTCGTGGTTTGCTTTTTGGGGGTCGGTGACTATACCAACAACGAAGCCCTTGTGGAAGAGAATGCGTGCGTTGACGTTACCGGTCGAGCGGGTCCGTTCCTCGTGGTGCTGCCCGCCTTTTGGCGAGTCATGCAGTGCTTGCGCCTGTACGCGGACTCGTGCCCCTCCGCCTGATGGAGCTACGGGGTGGTGGCGGAGGCATTGGAAACGAGGCCAGACACTCCATCTGTACAACGCCCTGAAGTACAGCGTTGCGTTTCCGTTGGTCGTGCTTTCGATCAATATTGCGCTTCTGGACCGCGCCGGCGAAGACCAATCGGCCACCCGGCAGATCTTGAGTGTGTTCTGGTGGCTATTTGCGGCCGTGGACGTCATCTACAAAGCGTACTGGGACGTTGCTTACGATTGGGGCCTGGGATCAGTTGACAACCACTATCTCCGCCCACGCGTTGACAATGAAGCGCTGTCCGAGTCCTCCTCCTCTTCTGCTTCGGAGAGCTCCGTGCGTTACCGTGGCTTGGAGGCCTCTCATCTTTTCCCCACTGCCTTGTATTACTCCGCGATGGTGACCACCTTCGTCTTGCGCGCGTCAGGGCCGCTCCTGGGCTCGTCCAACCTTTTTGGCGATCCCGCGCGAAGCTCCGTGGGAGCTTGCCTTGAAGTGTTCCGGCGCGGGCTTTGGAACTGCTTGGCTTTAGAAAATTGCCACGTGGCGCACTGCCACGAACAGAGCGTCCGGCAAACGCAGTCTCTCGAGCACTTTCAACGCTCGGTCTCAAAAGCGTCTCGAAGCGCACAATCGGCGCCAACAGGCTGCTTCGAACTAGCCTTCTCGTGTTGTGGGGGCGTGGGGAGTACTACACGCGTGGCGCCGTCCGAGGAAGCGCTGCAAGGCAATGAGGGGCACGGCAGTCCCAACACGGCTCATTCTTTCAACAGCAGCAGTGATGGTTTGGAGTTGGGCGACATGAAGCAGACAAACGGAGGGACTGCGCTCGACGAGGCAACATCATCAGGCGTGAAGAGCGGCACCACTGGGAGTGATGGCAGTGCGCAGCGGTTGCGTGGTGGCACTGAAGTATGGCTGGACGAGTCATCGTCAGGAAAAGAAGGTACCGCGGCACGGCGCAACAGTACTGAGACTACCAAAATCCTTCCTGCCGCGCCCTTTTTGACCGACGAATGGCTGCAGCGCAAACTCATTGAAATCCAACGTTAGCCTTTATATGTCCCGTCATAATAAATAAACCAAAGTGTGAATGATAGAGCGACAGTTCTGTATTGGTTCGAGAATTGGAGATGGGAATCGCATCTAAGTCCACCAACAAAAGCAATGGCGATGCCCTTCACAAGAGTATCCCTATCGCTTTTTTAGTGTATAGGCAGGGCGGTTGTGTAGAAAAATAACCACAAATCACTGCCCGTGCAATGCCATAAAATTTCCATAAAACCCCCATAGAGATATCACTACAAATCTTAGGGCCAATCGTTATTCCACTACATAGGTGGATCTCAAGCTCTCGAGCCCGACATAATACAAAACCAAACAAATGACACAGAGGCAGTTCCTGAGGGCGGGGATTTCCATTGGGGATTAGATTAGATTATATTCCCCATTTTCAAAGAAACAACAACAAACAGAATAAAGCTGCTTTTTTTATGAATCCTCCAGAACAAGTCTGACTGGGCTGAGTGTCCTTTTGCGTAATGCAATGTTCATCTTTACTGCTATGTACCCTGAAGGGTCAATTCTCGGTCTCGGAAGGTGACACAGGGGTGGAATTTGAATGCTTCTATCTAGTATGATTATGAATCTTAATAATCAGACCTAGCTAGTGCATCACCTATCACCTATGACCAATTATTACTTATTGATTATCTACCTGTTAGCCATCTAATTCCGGCCCCTCGGGGCCTCTCTCAAAACGTACTATAGCAATAGTTAAGTAGCTTCCCAAACGAGCAAACAGATGAATTCTCAGAATTTTGGCGCAGCTACCTCGATGTGCCGTACAAAGCCTCATCATCTCATCATCAGCTAGCTCATCAGCTCATCCGCCGTCGTCCCATCTTCCCATCTTATCCTCCTTCACAGCCATAGCCTTTTGCTGGGCTTCTCGGATTGTCTTGCTAGAATTTCTGGTGGAGCTTTATTTTATCTATTGAAATATGAGTAACCGTAAGAAGGTCCTGTTGATGGGCAAATCTGGTTCTGGGAAGACATCTATGCGGTCTATCATCTTTGCGGACTACTTGGCTAGGGACACACACCGCCTTCAGGCTACTATCGACGTGGAGTACTCATCAGTCCAGGTTAGAGAGATGGAGCGAGAATAAAGAGGTGATCGAAACTGCAATCACCTTCAAGGCCTTAGGTCTTTGTAGTTTATTCACTCGTGATTACCTTTCTGTAAGACAGCTCTTTGTTATCCTGCTATTAGCTAGGCCATTACTCAATCACTACGCGGGACTATGATTAGGAAAGTACGCTACAAGAATTGCTCGTTTATCCAATCTGACTCCCTATACAAATCCAAAGGGCTCTGTTGTGTTACCTTGTGCGCCCAATTCCTATCCTTTTCCGATCACAGTTTTTGGGCAACTTGCACCTTCACTTATGGGACTGCGGCGGCCAGGAGGGCTTTTACGTCAACTACTTAACAACCATGCGGGATCGAATATTTTCGTCCGTGGAGCTCCTTGTTTATGTCTTTGACATTGCAGATGAGGTGCATTAGGCTATGACTATGTATCTTGGGAGCTCAACAGAATATCCTACGTAGATCTGTTCGGCAGAAAGAAATGTGCCCCCCTTGTCAAGCCTTAGCCAAACATGAACTCTGAATGGAGTGAAACAGTTTGCTACTTTCTATGCATTCCTATCTGTTTGATGATTTTTGTACTATATTGCATAATCCACATGCGTGGGGGCTGGCTCCGCAGATGGACATGGGACGGTTCAACGACGTGGTCGAAGCGTTAGACCAGCACTCGCACGACGCCAAAGTCTTTGTCTTGCTCCACAAAATGGACCTAGTGGCCGAGGACGTCCGTGACCAGGTGTTTCGGGACCGGGAAGCGCACATCTTCGAAGCTTGCCGGAACTACCATGGTCTAACGGTGCGCTGCTTTCCGTCCTCGATTTGGGACGAAACGCTGTACCGCGCGTGGTCGCAAATCGTGTACACCCTGGTTCCCAACACCAAGCTTCTGGAAGACAACTTGGGTGAATTTTGCCGCATTTGCGGCGCAGATGAAGTGGTGCTCTTCGAGAGCACTACTTTCCTGGTGATTGCCCACTGTGAAGACAAGAGACCGGGGCGAACTGCGCACACGGACCTGCACCGGTTCGAGAAAATCAGCAACATTGTCAAGCAATTTAAGCTGAGTTGCCGCAAAGCGCAGGCACAGTTCGACGGCATGTCGGTGCAGAACTCGTTGTTCACGGCGTACTTCAACTTGTTTACGAGCAACACCTGCATCATGGTGGTGGTGAGTGACCCGCGGGTAGAACCGGAGGCTATTCAGCTCAACGTGGAAGCCGCGCGAGTGCATTTCGACAACTTGATTCCGCAGTCCACGGGCACCTCGGGGGCTCCATAGCCGCGTTGGCAAAGGAATTATATGTCGCCTTTTCTTGGCTGCACTGCGCTATGCGCTATGCCCTTGATTGTTTATCTCCTCTACAGTACGAAGTACTGTTAGTAGGACCTTCCCCGATTTATTTGTAATTAATTAATTAATTACAGTCGTCGGGTTTTTATCTGGGTAGTCAACTCTGCTGAGTACAATGGTGCAAGCTTGTAGACGAGCAGCGCAGCCTTCTTCATTGACTGCAGTGTAGAATTTCTAGCAAGCATCGCGCCCGGCGATGAGCATGCTTCTTGTTCGCTCTTACATGAACAGCTTTCGTAATTGAATTCAGTTCAGTATGTCTGGTAGCATGCTTATTTGTTACTCGTAGAATCGCATTCAAGATGCCTGCAAATGGTTATGCCCGGTGATGAGCACATTTCTTGTGCGCACGAGCTCTCATTGTGGGCCTTACATACTGTTACCGTAGCCTCGCATTCGATCGGTAGCAAGTACATCTCTTACGAGAGACAGGATGCCTTGCAAAAGCGCATCCAAGGTGCCTGCAAAATGGCCACGCCACACCCGAGCTTTCCCTGTGGGCCTTACATACAGCAGCCTCGCAATCCATGATGACAGGTATGCTTCTAACGAAATAGAATGTCTCGCTCACGAATATTACAATGTTTTGACCATTCCCTGCGCGTTTTTTTTCTCTTGCTATTTCGCGCCCTCTCAGACCTGTGAGCCCAATCTGGATAATGCGCGCCCTCGAAGCTGCTCGGACGACTCGTGGCGATGCCTGTACAGTCATTTCCAAATATATTTCGAATGATTGCCGCACGTTGAAGTTATTTCACGTGCCTTCGACGACGCATGCAGCTCTGCCAAGCAGTACCTTCAATAAAAATCATGGCACGTGACAACAAATCTTGCAGCACATACACCAAGGCACTATTTTAACATGTTCGCAGAAGGCCCGAAATGTAACACTCTGTGTGTGCTTAGAATATCACCACGAAGCCAAATTCCTTTGCATACTTCGATAACTCGCACTACCTGCACACGGGGTGTGTCTGAGTTAATAAGGACTACACATACACCGATGCAACCTAAATCGGCCATAATAAAACAAATCCCCCTGTAGAGGAGCTTAACTGGGCTTTATTGCTGATAGGCGAATCGGGAATCCAATTCCAGATAAAGACCTTTGACCTGGGACTTCGGATAGCGAATTAGTATTGGAGCTAGGGCTGGAATTATATAAAAGAGGCTAGAAAACAGCAATCTGTTGCGCCTCTATAAGAAGGATTTATAATATTGCTACGACTTTAGAAGCGGGATCTATATATCGCAATCCATTCTCAGCCACGCACCACCTTGGTGCTAATGTTACTAATCACGTAATCATATATCATAATCACTGATCAGGAACTACCAACATACCACTTCAAGTGCCAATTAGGAGCAGAGAGTAATATGCATCGAGCTCTTTTTTCGTAAAGAACTCCAACCAGGTCCTTTAGAGCATCCAAACCAACATCCCAATGTCCTATTACGGCTAGAACTCTTTCCAGCGCAACAAAGAATCGCCACCCCTGAAGTCTATAGTTTCTCAGGACACGGCCACCGCGCACTGAGAGCAGGAATATGCACCAACTTTTTAACCAGCAAAAAGAATTACTGGTCTGGTGGTGCAGGGAGCCCGCTTGCAGCGCCCGGGGGCGGAGGCAGGCCTTTGCCAGCGCCAGGGGGCGGTGGAAGGCCCATGGCCGCACCGGGTGGCGGCATCCCTTTCGGCGGCATCCCTTGTGGCGGCATACCCGCGGGAGGCATGCCTGCAGGGGGCATTCCCATCGGTGGCATGCCTGGAGGTGGCATGCCGTGTGGAGGCATCCCCTGTGGAGGCATTCCTGCTGGGGGCATGCCCATAGGTGGCATTCCCTAGAAAAACGCAGACAGCCAAGTACAGACTACCGGTAAGTACAGGTAGAAAGTACAGGTAGATTACTTCCATGTATACGAATCAACACATAACTGCACGTACCGGAGGCAGTTGCTTAGGAGGCATTCCTGGAGGCATTGCGCCAGGTGGCATACCCATCGGGGGCATGCCCCGAGGAGGCCCACCCTAGAAGTAAATCGAGGCGAGAGAAGCACGAGCATCGAGTTATAAGTGGATTGGAAAGAGGAGCAAGGACCAAACTAGCCCTAAACTTACCATCATCATCCCAGGTGGCATCCCTTGAGGAGGGCCGCCCATTGGACCGCCGTAACCAGGCGCACCGTTCTGGTTCGATGCGAGGAAACTATGGCGAAGAATTAATTCGACGAGAGGGGGTGAAAACAATGCCGAGGTTTGGATCAGCAAAAAAGTCAGTGAAAGGGGAAAGTAAATAAAACGGAACTCTTCATGCCAACGCAACTAGTAAAAACAAATGGTAGAAATGTGCATGTACTCACTCGGGCACGTAAGGATCGTAATAGAGCTTGACATTCTCACGGTGCTTCCAACCCCGCATGTGCTGCTTGCGGCCAGGAGCCGAGTCGTGCGTCAGGTAAGTGTCGCAGTAATCGCAATAGTAGCGCGGCATCGCTTAAGAGAAACCGTTGCCCACTATAGGAATATGGAGTAAATATTCTGCCGCACTATGCACTCTAAGTTCTTCTGTAGCTCCTGCACGAAGGCAAGAGTGGAGGGAGGCAAGTGTATGGATGTATGTGAAATGTGAAGTCTGTCTGGCAACTCTACACTACACTACACGTCTCTCGCTTCTCGCTTCGCACCAGAAGCAGAAGCTGTGTTTTTTATTTTGCATCGTGTCATATTAGCACACAACCTATATTTTTTCCTTCACCGAGCCGACCGAAGACGATCTATCTGACGATCTCTCAGCTTCTTCTTCGCGTCTTCACATTCTCGCTGAATCATTGTTGACTGTCGCGCAAGCTAGACAACCAGGCTACTGCTCAAAAGCTCAGCAGTGAGCGAGCGTTCTTTGCGCGAAGAGTTTGAAATCAGTCAACTATGGCGTCAGGCGCTAGTACTACTGCGGCGGCCCCGGAGCCATCGTTAGACGTGTCTGCTGAAATTGTGTCAACAGTTGAGCACTACTTCAGCGATGAGAACTTGTTGACGGATGTGCACCTCCACAACCTTATGGCCCGCGACAAAACGGGCGGACAATGGGTACGCCTAGAAGATATTTTGAGGTTCCCTAAGCTGAAGCGACTCACCACAAAGGCCTTTAAAGCTAGGGCAGCCGCTGCTCTTGCATCCTCGACAGAAACTGCAAATTCGCAAGCGGCGGCTGGGACGGAAGGCACTGGGGAAGCTGTTTCAACTCCAGTATCCACCTCCCCCGCTCCAATTCCTGCGCTGGCTAGCTTATTGGTTGAGATTCTTGGTGCTTCGACCCAACTGGAAGTCAGTAGCTCCGCAGATAGCCCTAGCCGTGTTCGCCGCGCTGCTCACCGCCCTCCACCACGCCCAATACCAAAAGCAGGTGATCCGCTGAGTCACCTCGTGTTGGATTCGGGTGCACTCATTCACGGCTCAGCAGAAGAGCTGCGCACAAAAGCCGAGCATTTTTGGACGGTGCCTGAAGTGATCGCTGAAATCCGCGACGAGCGAACCCGGAAAGTTCTTTCTGCGTTGCCGTTTGAGCTCCGCACGAAAGATCCTTCAGACGAATCAATGGCCTTTATTTGTCGCTTCGCCAAAGCTTCGGGCGATTACAGTACCTTGAGTCTTGTGGACCTTAAGGTACTGGCCTTGGCATACATGCTTGAGAAGCAGGAGTCCGGCGATAAGCATTTACGTGCTACGCCGGCATTGAAATCAGTCGCCGCTCAACCAGGAAATTCGGCTGCGACACCTCAGCCTCGAAAAGTGGCAGCCTCTGCACCAACCAGCGGCGGCAAGAGCGATGGAGCTGTTTCACAAGACACCACCTTAGCTGCTCAAGATGAAGTGGAGGTTGCGAATGCCAAAATGGAAGCATTATCGATGGAAGCCGGTGCGTCCAGCCAAGAAACAGGCCCAGATGAGGCCAAGAAGACCTCCGAAGCAGACGGACCAGATACGGGCAATCAAGTAGAGGATACAAATGCTAACGCAGAGTATGCTGAGGATTTGGGATCTGACGACGAGTGGGATCCAAATCAAGCCGAAGCTGCTGGGCAATTTGACGATGAAGACCTCGAGGAAGATGATGATGATGAAAGCGCAAACGACGACGAGAACGACGACGCGCAAGCACTTGACGATCAGCTGCATTACCCCAAGTCAAACAACCCAAGCGCTTTAAGCATGAGCACCGAAGAAGACCCCAAACCATCAACCAGAGTGTACTGGGGCAACGCACCGGAAGCAAAGCCAGAGCCTTTCGTGCTCGAAGCAGAAGCGTTTCCGTCGATCAGCGGCGACCAAACTGCGGTCAAGCTACCGGCCCCTGCTTGGGGCGCCAAAGCGAAACCGGCAGCAGAATACGTGAAAGCGTCGGCAGCTCATGTTCCTTCCAGTGAAGCGACAGCAGTGGCGCCGCAAGCATGGGCGCGGCAACGCCCGCTTCCCGAAACCAATGCCTTGGTTGGCGGTGCTGGTTCGAGCCTCAAAGCCAAAGATGATGCGGCAGGGCAGCAACCATCTGCAACGTCAGCACTCGCTGAGGAAGCAACCCCAACTTCATCGTCTTCATCACCACCAGTGGGTATGGCCGGCAAATCTCGGCTTCTCGGAGCAGCTTCGAGCGGTATGGCGATGGCGAGTGGGACCGCCGAGGAGGACGACGGCGTTGGGTGGTTTGGTCCTTCCACCTTGAAGGCCAAAGTTGCCATGGGTGAGGACATGTCGGGTCAGCGCCGCATTGACACCGCTGGCGAGAAGAAAAAGTCTGCTGGCGCACCTGCTAGTTCTTCTACCGGGGCTGTTTTAGGCTCGAAGCAAACCTCAAGCAGCGAAGGGAAGAAGCTTGAGATCAAGGAGACTAGCAGCAGCTCTGCAGGTGTTCCAACCAAGAGCGATGGCGGCAAAGGCCAAGGTGGTAAGAAGAGTGGCAAAGGTGGTCAAGGCAGCAAAGGAGGTAAAGGAGGCAAAGGTCAGCGCAAGATCGCCCAAGAAACGGTGGCCCGCAGCGGTTGCGTGACCACTGATTTTGCCATGCAGTCGGTGCTCCTTGGCATCGGCCTGCGGCTGTTGAGTGTGGATGGCTACTTGGTCAAGCGCGTCAGCCAGTACGTGCTCCGGTGCAACGCGTGCTTCTTGGTGCAGCCCAACACCGAAAAGCTGTTCTGTGGTCGTTGCGGCGGCAGCCACCTATCGAGAGTGGCGGCTTCCGTAGACCCCAACACGGGTGCACAAGTGCTCCACTTGAAGTCCGATTACAAGTACAAGCAGCAGGGCACTCAGTACGCGCTGCCGAAGCCGGGCGCCCAGCGCAAAGGGCGCTTTCAAGGCGCAATGGTGCTCCGCGAAGACCAGCTCATGATGGGGATCTGGGCTCAGAAGACAGCGCCCAAAGCGAAGGAAAAGACCTCCATGTTTGGCGCGGAGGTGAACGAGAAGACGGGCGTGAACGTGAAGAAGTCGGCGCACACCGTGGTGGTGGGGGCTGGACGGCAGAACCCAAATGCCGCCAAAGGCCGCGAGCGTCGGGGGCAGAAGAAGAAATAGGTCTATGACAGATATATGGTGACGACTTTAAACTTACTTAATGAATTCTGACTTAGTAGTTAGGAGATTGGTGTTTCTCCACACAGAGCTAGAACAAAAGAACGCCCAAATGCCATCAAATATCAAATCGAACAGCGAACAGTCAAAACAAATACGAGAAGACGAGGCCAAAAAGATATGAAATATCTCGAATGATTATAATCAGAAACACGCAAGCCAGGAAGCTTAAACTATCATACCAAATCCCACATCCCAATCCCAGTCGAACTAATTTTGGTTTTGGTTGGGTTTACAGGGTAGGGCTGGGGTTGGGGTTGGGGGTTGGGGTTGGTGTTAGGTGTTTATTTCTGCCTATTTCGCCTAAATTCCACTACATGCGGCTTATTTAAACATTTAAGTGCTTAATTGGTTTTAAGCGCGACTGTGGTGGGCTCTCTGACCTATATTGTTATCGTTCACCTATAGCTGATTCGATTTAGCTTTGGTAGGTATATGAATACGAATTGCGTGGTAATTTTTAGTATACTCCTTTATCCTGGGTGCTGGTTGGTGTTCGGTGCACGGGCTTGCTACAAGTAACTTATTCCGTATTGTTTGCCACTGAATGCCATTGATGTACATGTGCGGTGTGGGAGTAATGCAAAAAGGTATTCAAGGCTTATCGGCGCAGTGCTGTATCGTCACGTGGTGAACGCGCCGTAGCTGCGCTCGCCGTGGTCTTTCATCTGGGCTTGGCTCTGCGCAAATTCCGCCTCAAACTGTTCGTCTCGCAATTGGGCTTGCCGCAGTTCAAACTTCTTTTGCGCGGCTTGCAGTTCTTGGTCGATACGCTCGCTTTTGCTTCGTGGTTCTAATCGAACGTTGTTGTACCGGCCGTAACCGTACCCACTGCCACCTCCTTTACTGCTGTTGCTCGAGGCCCCACGGCCAACTTGAGGAGGGGCATGAGATTGCGGCACTGGTGGCAGTGGCGGAGGTGGCGAAGGCGGAACCGGCGGTGAACGAAGACGAGGAGCTGAATCTCCTTCGGGAGAGCCTCTCGTTGTCGTGTAGCGCCCCTCAGGGCGCACTGGGCTCAAGCCATGGCTGCTGCTCGACGGCGGGCTGTTGAAAGGGCGGCGAGGCGCAGGCGGCTGCCCACCTGGAAGCTCCCCGTCTTCCTGGATTCCTGGCGGCATTTCGTGGTGCATCGCGTCGTCATCACCTCCTCTGTGGTGGGGGTGGTGGAGGTGCTGGGGGTGGTGATGAAAGGGTGGTGGGCGCTCGGGCGGCAACCTTCGCGTGTGCTGCACCTGATACGAAGACGAAGAATGGGGTGGCGGCGGCGGTGGTGCTGGAGAGTACCCCGGTGCGCCGGCAGCCATTTGTTCGTTTGGAAACATCGCGGGCTGCAGAGGCGAGCGCGAATTCCTCTTCCGTGCCGCTGCAATCTCATCCGAGGTGCGCAGACCTTCCAGGTACCCGCCAGGAGGAGGGGAAGCGTGGCCGCCATTAATCACACGTCTGCCCCCTGTATGATTCTGCGAGGACGATCCGTAGTTGTCGTTGGAAGCATTATCTTCGGGATAAATCCCCAACGGCACACCGTCGGAACTTTCGCGCACGCCCAACGGAGGTGTTACAGCGCGTTGTTTCAGCTGCTGAGGTTGACCGCTGGAGTTGGTGGGGCTAGGCTGGCCCTTGGTGGAGGCAGAACCACTGTTCGGGTTGTTGCCATTGTTGTTGTTGTTTCCGTTGCCGCTATTAGCATCATCGTGGTGGTCGTGATAATTGACGTTGCCCTGGAGCGCAGCTTGAATTTGAGGCGTGATTTTGTGCACCAAGATCGCCGCCAGCGTGTCTTCGTCAGGCTGGCCTCGCAAGTCGCCTTCGTCGCGCAAGAAGGCCCGCAGTGCGCGCCGGCACTGGAAGTCTATCAGCTCGTCCAACGTCTGATAAAAGGTGCATTGATGCAAGGCGTGGAAATGGAAGCAGAGATGAGCACACAGGGCGAACAAAAGAACGTCGTAATAGAATAGTAATGGTGTTCAGATTCCTTTGCTCTTCTTTCATCCACCTTAATTGGTATTTTTTCGCCATCTCAAATGTTCAAACGAAACAAAATTGTCTTATTGAATGTCATAGGATAATAGGCTCGATCGATTCATTCAACACACTCAGTTTTCTTTACCTGAGGAGTAAATTTACGGCTCGCAAACTCCCTTGCTCTGTCTTCGTTGGCGGCGGCTTGCCCGATGCCGGCATTGTCGGAAAGGTTCTGATCGTAAAATATTTTCATCTCGCGCGTGCGACGCACCTGTCGACAAGAAGCACGACGTAGAGACATGAAAAGGAACCATGAATATTCGCAGACGCAGAAACATTAATATGGCAAAGCTTTGCACTTGTTGGAAATTGCACACAACTTTCCGACGAAGATGGACCAAAAAAAAATAAAGAGAAAAAGAAAAGAATGGCAGATGAAGCGAAGACATGCCAGCATAACATAGCCTACGCTGGAACGTAACGATGCTCATTTTCAAACCACTCCTTCAGTATCACCTCTTCAATTTGTGCGATGAACTCTTCGAAGCTGACCACGCCGTCGCCATCGACATCGGTGTCGGGCATAAGCGCTTTCACTTGTTGCTTGGTCAAATAAATGTCAAAAGTTTGCAAGCCTTCGGTCAACTCCTCAACATCCAAATTGCCCCCTCCGTCCGAGTCAAAAGCTTCAAAGAGCAGTTTCATCTTTTCTTTTGCCGCGAGTTCTCGACTGCCTTTCCCCAAATACGCAATCACCTTTTTTGTTTTCGTTTGCGGCAATCATTGTTCAAGAAGAAAGTGTCAAATAAAAAAAGGGCGTATTGACTCGGGAAGAACGGAGAAGACGTAAGGTAAAACTGCTTTGTAGCACATATAGCGAGCACATTAGAAAGAATACGAAGGAAAGTTGAACAATCCTTAAGCGCGCACCTTATCCCAGGCCTCTTCGGTGGCGTTATCGTTGATGCGCTTCACCACTTTGTCCCAGGCTCGGTTCCGGTCGTCGCGCAGAGCGACGGCAAGCTTCATTTCCGCAGGGGTGCGCGCCAGCGATGAAGGAGACTCTGGTCCTGCAGGCGCGGCGGCGGCTACTGCGGCGGATCCAGTACGCATTGAGCTGTGCGCAGCGCCTTTCGGGCCGTTGCCTCCTGCTTCGGATCCTTCGCCTACCACAAGGCCTTCGGTGAAGCTCACGTGTTGCCCTTTGCTCCGACCGCTTCCCCCGCTCCCGCCACTGCGGTTGCTTCCACCGGTGCCTCCACCGCTGCCGCCGCCTCCAAACTGGCGCACGTCCTTGGCGAGCTCCAGGTTCTCTGGGCTACTTCGCCCGCCGCTGCCGCCTTTCATGGCGCTGCTGCTTTGGCGTTCTTTGCTGCTCGGTGGGCTCGGCGGAGCAGAGCGTGCTGTTCCTGAGCCATTCGCGAAGCTGCCGTTCTTTTTACCACTCCCACCGGCCGCGGTGCCGCGCGCAAAGGACGAACGATGCGTCACGACAGACGCTCGGTGCTTGGCTTCAGCGTTGTGCTCTACAGTGGCGGCTTCCACCTTTCAGTGAAAGATTGATATTGAGAAACAGTGCAAGGGGTGAGGAGAGACGTTTGAGAAAGTAGCCGCTATTCGTCCTATTTTGTAGTACCTCTTGCACTAGGGCATGGTACGCGCCCATCCCGTTGGGAAATATTTTTTTCGCGTATTTACGGTCGTTGCGGCACTTGAGCTCGATTTGCTTCAGCACCACCACAAACATGACGAATTCGGAAAAGCCGAGCTCCGCACTTCCGTCCAAGTCCTAATGTGATGTTGATGGATATGGCGCACACGTCCGTGCAAAGCGTGAGAAGTACAAAAGGCGGAAAAGGGAAGAAGGAAAAGTACGACATGAATTCAGCGTGGCGTCACAAAAATGCGACAAGCAAAGGAAAGCGGTTAGCTTACCATC
>Ga0307931_1001230_pt1 | contig 16818 bp, 12 predicted proteins | sample OrgLakmetageno47_FD_201816 | JGI IMG/M metagenome (GOLD analysis project Ga0307931, IMG submission 201816) | Saline water microbial communities from Organic Lake, Antarctica - #47 | ecosystem: Environmental > Aquatic > Non-marine Saline and Alkaline > Saline | place: Antarctica: Organic Lake... | reverse complement strand
AACGCTGCTTGGGTTGTGGCAGCACTAGTCACTGGCGTAGGTTGGTCCGCAGCAGCAGCAGCAGCAGCAGCAGCAGCAGCAGCAGCAGCAGCAGCAGCAGCAGCAGTTGCCGTGCTTGTTGCTGCTGCGTCTCCGCCACTGCTTTCTAAAGCAGGTACACTTGACGAAGCTGTAGCGGGGGGAGCTCCGAGTTGGCTCCGTGCCGTTGGCAACGCTGCTTTTGATGATGACCCACTTGTACTAGAAGACGCAGAGCCACCCACATCGTGTTGGCCAGGCAAGGGCGCTGCAGGCACGTTCAGTTCCAAGGCGCCAAATGCACTGGCAGCCGCTGCAAGATTACCGCTGTTTGCTAACATTGCTGCATCTGCAGCTGTGCTTGTTGTGCTTGCGGAGTCGCCGGTGGGTTCGCTGACAGAGCTGCTGCTGCCACTCGAGGCTGAAGGCGCAGAAGACTGGAGAGTTGTTGCACCCTTGACTTGATTCGTAGCTGCGTGTTCTCGCAACAATTTGATGATTTTGTCGCGTCGCGCGAGAAGCCTAGCTTCGGAGAAAGCAATCCGGCGCCGTGATAAGAGAGCAGCGTAGGAAGACTCGGGGGCTTCTGGATCGATAGCGGGCGAAGATGGTGTTGCCAGTGGGGTTACAGCTGCTGCTGGTGCTGCAGCAGAAGTTGCAGCGCCTGCTGTTGCCACTGCTGCGGCCTCGCTCACTTCGTCAGGCCCGAGCTCCACGGAAAGATCGAAGTGCGCCAGCGACTTCGACGGCGGCGGCGGCATGGTCGTGTCCTGGCTGCCTCCCTGCGCAGACGCCCGCACGCTGAAGTCGCGGTGCCTGCCGAGGGCGCTGTGCCCTCGCACAAGGTAACACCCCGGCCACAACGTGAGCATTTGGCCCAGGTGGCGTGGGTGAAGGCTGCGGCCCGCTGAGTTTTCCACAGCGAGCTTGAGCTTACCCAGCACCGCGGGTTCCCCACGCCGCCCGAAAAACACGAGTGCCGTTTCTAGAGCCAGCCAGCGGTCTAGCATTGCCTGGTGTGCAGGCGGCAGAGGAGCAATGTCAACCGGGGGCTCGGTTACCATTTCAAACGCGATTCCCGTGGCGGCAGACCCAGATATAGATGAATCGGATACAACTGAAGCATTCTTCAGCCCCTTCTTCGCTTGCGGTGTGGGTGATGCTGCAGCCCTAGCCCTCTTGGACGGCGATGGAGATGCAGACTCTTTAGGTTTGGCTGGCGAAGGAGGTAGCTTATTCTTTGTACTAGGCGCAACGCCAGCTAGTTTGGCAGCGCGCTTCGACATCAGAGTGTTGCGTGAGATTGAAGGGCCACCGTACAGTCGTTTCGCTACTGTTATAGGTAATAAGCAAATAATACCGCTGCTTACGAGCACAGAACTCTTTTCTGAATTAGGGCGGCCAAGACAAAGCCAATGCCCTTTGCTTCGATTCGTGAAGGGGTGATTCACGCGCAGCGTTCGATTCCTAAACGATTTCAAAACGCGTGAATGAGCTGATGCGCTGATTCGAAGTGCTGTGGAAAAGACGCGGGAAATTTCCCCTCCTGCTGCTTCATGCTTCATACTTTTTGTATACCCCCCTGTAGTTGTAGAACTGCAGGGAGGAACACGTCATCACGTCATCAACCCTCGCCAGCCAGCCTGAGCTCCTGAGGCTCCGGAGCGGAGGTCGTCGAAAAGATTAGACGACTGAGTGGGACTAGTAGCCCTATCTGTGTGGTTACGGTAGACCAATGGCCAGTCTGCGAGTGTTGCGAAGCTCACTGCTGCATGCAGCGCCTATTCGAGTATCCTGTGTGTCTGCCGTGCCTGGGCGTTCAGTAGCCAGCTACAGCGACCGCCTGTGGCCACACACACCGCCTGCACAGCCTCTTCTCCAGAGCGCTACGCGTCGCTGCTTCCATGCCACCTCCAATGTGCAAAAACGAGACTACTTTGACGTTCTTGGGGTCAAGAGGGGTGCTTCAGATAAAGAGGTTAAGAAGGCCTACTTCGAAATGGCCAAAAAATACCACCCAGACACGAACAAAGACGACGAAGGTGCTAAGAAAAAGTTCCAGGAGGCAGGCGAAGCGTACAGTGTCCTGAGCGACTCTTCCAAGCGGCAAGCTTACGAGCAATTCGGCCACGCTGGAGTAGACAACTCAGCCGGTGGCAATGGCGGCGGTGGGGGCTTCGGCGGTGGAGGTTTTGGTGGTGGTGGGTTCGGCCGCGGTGGCTTTGGTGGTGGGTTTCAGGGCCAAGGCCAGGACTTGAATGACTTGTTCGAAGAGCTCTTTACGGGGCGGCGGCGGGGCCCCAAGCGAGGCGCAAAGATGCAATATCGCTTACGGCTGTCGTTCATGGAGGCCGTCCACGGCGTAGAGAAGAAGCTTAACTTCCAGTTCCAGGTAGAATTGGATTGCTGTTCTTCGAGGCGCTATGGCTGAGGGCTTGGCAAGCTTAGGGACTGCCACGACGTCAAATGAGAGTAGTGATTTTTTTTTCCTTTGAGCTGTAGATTTCTAGAATCTTGTTTTGAGGTAATGTTTATGACTGGCTGTAGACTGTTCTAACGGTGGCGTGCGTGTGTGTTGCTTGTGCGTGGTCTCTGATGTGTGGTGCTAGGGTGCGGTGGATCCTAAGACCGGGCGGCCCAACGTAGAGACCCGCGACGTCACCGTAGACGTGCCACCAGGGGTTGAGTCCGGGATGTACATGCAGATGGACGGCGAAGGGGCCAGCGGAGACCCAGGAATGCCGCCGGGAGATTTGTTCATTGAGTTTTCCGTGGACAGCGACCCGTACTTCAAGCGCGACTCGGAAAGAGCGGAAGACGTGCACGTGGAAGTAAGAGACACGCAGTGCTATCGAAGTGGAGCAAAGTAAAATTGCGATAGAACAGCGACATTGTGGTAGCCTAGCATACTAATGTGCCCAGCATATTTTTTGGAATCATGAGGTGTTTACGTACCACAGTTATTTTCTCTAAAAGAAATTGAACTGAGGTCCAACCACTCTTTCTTAACTCCCTTGCTCCACCCTTACCAGGTACCCATCTCAGTAGCTCAAGCAACTTTGGGCGCCACCATTGACGTGCTTACATTAGACGGCATGGTAGAATTAGCCGTCCCCGCTGGCACGCAGCCTGGCGCGAAACTCTTCTTGCGCGGGAAAGGGGTGCACCGCGTGAAGAGCAGCGGCCGAGGCAGCCAATACGTGCACCTGAAAGTGCAAGTGCCCCGCAAACTCACGCCGCGCCAAAAGGAACTCATGGAAGAGTTTTTGGCGGAAGAGCAGACCCCAGCCGCGGCCAAGGCAGCCAGCAGTGGCGGCAAGCCAGACGCGACGGCTTCTTTTGCGAAATTGTGCGAGCGCACGTTCGCGAAGCTGAAAGGTTACCTCAAGCCCGAGGAAAAGAAGAAGGATTCGAAAAAGGATGAGAAGAAGGAGTCTGAATAGCTTTATGATTCTGTTTTTGCTTCGTCAATTAGTTTTATTTTTGGTTTTGTCTATACGCCCCACTCCGGCTTCAGTTAAGTAAACCACCTCGCCTTTGATGAAGCCATGGAAAAAGGGCGCAGTATAAAGTATTATGTTTATTTCCCTTATTTCTTTTTCTAACTGCATAGTTGAGCCAAGGACCTTTTTTCCTCGCCCGAAAAGAACTAATTCTGCATTCCAAGAACAACTAACTATTCAAAATCTACTGTAGTGCTGTGAAGACTAGAAGTTTGAAGTGCATGGCGGTTCAGCGAACCGCGAGCTATAAGCTGGCACTAAAGGCCAAAAGGAGCGTCCTTCGCATAAACAAGAAAGCGAAATGGACTCAGGCGTATTATTCGAAGAGAAAGAGGAAACTTGCGAGTAAAATGTGCTCAGGCCACTTCAAGGACTCCTACTGGTAGTTCTGGATGGTTCCACTGCTGCTGAAACTTTTGAACGAGGGGGCACCCGCATGGCTGACACCATCATTCAACAAGTGTTCCGCGAGCCCCGGATTCGTGAAACTCTCGCCGCTGCTGCCAGCCGACCTGTGGCCTAGCCGCGGGCCGTGGCCACCGCCGCCGCTGCTGCTCAAGGGGCTTGCCGCCCCGTGGTGCACCGCTGCCCCCCTTTCCGGGTCAAACGCGCCGGAGCCCATGAGGTAGGCCTGAGGCTTGTTCGCACCGCGCATCTCTTTGGGGACCCGAAACCGCGGCCGAGTGCTGTGGTGCAGCCACAGTGACACCACCACGCCAGTCACAATGAACACGGCCATTACGGAGTAGCGAGAGCTGTCTCTGCAAATGGAAAGCCAGCCCAGTAAGACCCCACTCAAAATGAACGACGCAATGCCCGCGAGATAGATGCGCACCGCCCATTTGCGCTCTTCGTACATCCCTTCTGTTGCTCTGCAATTATCACACCATGAAGAAAGCAGAGAGAATGAAGGTCAGAAGGCTGTGCGCATCAAGAAGATTCAGGTACTTGAATGCTGACTTAATAATTCAAAACGCGGCGGGTGTCAGCACGTCTAGGCAACAGGGTAGGATGCAAACACTTGAAACTAAAAGCGTTCCATACCTTTTCATGGACTCGAAGTCTTCGCCGCGAATGCCAAGGTCAGCGCCAAATACGAGCGACCATGAAGTAATGGCCACGACGAGCACGTTAAAACCAATGCTGAAGGACACTGCGGCCGCGAAAAGTATCTCAGGCGTGGAGTCGTAGGAGCGGCAACCGTAACTCTCATTGACTGGTTCGTTGAAAAGATTAGAACGCAGCAACAGTAAAAAATGAATGATTAAATCGTAAGATTGTGAGCACTGCTTTAACCACAACTTAAAACAAGCCGGACTGTAGCTTTAGCGTGTGGAATTACCTGCTTTGACGTACTGTATCTTCATGTGCAACAAAACAAATCCTTGGCCTGTTAAAAACGCTGCCTGCTTTCCTAAAACCTGAAGGTTCTGATGGAAAAGCCTGCGAAATAGCAAGAGAGTAGAGGAAGTACACGCGTAAGTGCATGCAACGATGCAGCCTTTGAGCTCTTGAGGAATTATGTCACTAACAACGTAGAATACTGTAGTCCTGTCGAGCGATCCAACTCTTCGTACACCAGCACAAAGATTTTTCACGCTGCTAATCCTGCTGAACATAATAGGTTATGTTCATGCTGTTCAAATTAATTAGCTTGTGCATGGCTCTCTTTCCACATCTTACCCAAATTCTTTCTCTCGAATCACGACGGCCAGCTGCCGCATACGCGACTCTAAGTGAGCCCGATCCGCCTTCAGCATGGTGGAGGTACACGGTGGATAGGAATGCTATTGGCGAATCTCTTATAAATTGTCTTCTGCTGAGGTTAGCTCCAGTCTTGGCAGGGACAGCCTCAAATGCACACTGGTATCTTGCGCCTCTCTGCCCTCAGCCCTCTGCCCGCCCTCCACTCTTAGCTGTCAGCTGGCTCTAGTCTCTAGTAGCTCTCAGCCAACAACTAAGTACTACACGGATACAGGGTACAGTAGTACTCATGGTAGTACTGCTGTACTTACACTTACTGCTGCATTGCTGCATTGCTGCATTGCTAAACTGCTGCACTGCTACTGCACGCTCGGCACGCTCAGCGCGCTCGGCTCACTGCCCACTGCTCATCGATTGTAGAAAAAGGCATAAGTATTTCAGTACCGTGGGCTCACCAGGCTAGGTATCACTAGTAGTGCATTATCTAGGGAAGAGGTTTGATTCACCAACTTTACTTGCAGATCTTCGTGGTGCTGTAATGCTGCGTGGTTTCCTCCTTGTGACATATTGCGGCCTAGCTAGCTGCCTTCAAGCTGGCAACATCTTTTTCCCGAGTAGAGGCCGCAATCGGCTTGGCATTCACCCGGCTACTCGTCACCTTACCGTCATGCTTGCTTCGGCCGATGATTCATCCAGCTCCGATCCGCGTGAAGCAACATCTCATACTAACCCTTCGTCGCCTTCAGCAGAGATTCAAGGGACGAAGAAAGCTGCGGGATTTCCGATCTTGTCTCTTCAAGTGTTGCTCATGGGGGTTATTTTTGGCCAAGCAGCGAACGGTCTCTCAACTGTTGTACCTTTGTTCCTTGAAGCAACAGAGGCCAGCCGCAGTAGTTTTGCTCTGCCAATAGTGCTCAACCTTGGACTTATGGGGTGGGCTTCCCTAGAACTCGGCAAAAATTTTGGATTTCTTGGCAAGGTGAGATTCGACCTTCGTAATGATACATGGCATTGGTTACTTTTTACAGCATTAGCTTGACTTTTATCTTTATCTTGTTTGTGCGCAAACAACGTGTCCAGGAAGACTACTATGATAGGCTGAAGGGCGAAGAAGTGAATTCCTTTGCACGCGAAGCGGCTGCCTGGGCTTTAGCCGGTGAAGTACCTGTTCGTTCGAAAGATGGCGTCTGGGAAGTGGCCACATTTGCTGGTGGGTGCTTTTGGGGCACCGAATTGCACTTCCAGCGGTTGCCTGGCGTAGTAGCTACCTGCGTGGGCTATACCCAAGGGGAAATTGACAAGCCAAGCTACGGCCAAGTGTGCAGTGGCCTGTCTGGCCACACTGAAGGTCTGCAGCTCACTTACGACCCCGCTGTAGTGTCTTATGCCGCCCTTTGCGACAAGCTTCTCAGCACTGTTGACGCGACGGCACGGAACCGCGTTGGCAACGACCGCGGCACGCAGTACCGCCACGGCATCTACCCGCACACAGCAGAGCAGCGAAGAGTGGCCGAGCAGCGGGTCGCCGCGGAGCAGACGCGGCTAAGCAAACCCGTGGTCACTGAAGTAGTAGACGCTGAAGTGTTTTGGCCTGCTGAGCCCCGGCACCAAAGGTACCTCGAAAGAGGTGGGCAGAGCGCGGCCAAGGAGTGCACGGAGCGTGTTCGGTGTTATGGGTAGTTGCACAACGATTAAATTCGAACGCTTCTCCGGTGATCAAAGGCAAGGCAGGGAATGCTCCTGGGAATGCGGTGAATCCATGCAGATGTCGATTCTTTTGCTTTTGCTCGCTTTAGTCCAATATTCTCTAGCGCCATTTCCAGATAAGACTGGATTCGATTTCCCCTTTGAGAAGAAAGAAAAGTCGAAACAGAATACTATTATAAGTCCTGATTTCTGAGTTGTGTTATGAATACGCGCGCTCCAGAGGGCTCTATCTAGCGCCCTTCCCCCGAAGAATTCTGCAGGGGCCCAGGTGCGAATACTGCGGTACTACCGCATCCTAGGTCCCCGGAGCACTGTCCCAGGCTGTTTCTGCCCCAGGGATAATCGGTTTCAGGCGGCGGGCTGCAGCCGTTCTAAGAATCGCCCGTCCTCTTTCTTGTTGGGTCATTTGCAAAGGCCAGTGTGCGCGTCGTGTGTTCGTCGGGCGTAGAAATTATATAAGAACACTCGTGTTGCTGAGTGCGCCAAAGCCAAAAGCGTACTATGCCAGCAAGCAGTAAGGTTTGGAACGGAAACCTTTGCCGCACAGCTGGAGTAGTGGCGTAGCGGCGTGGCCCGCGTGAGGCAGCTGAGCAAGTGGTGCGCCGGAAACCGCAGTCAGGCGCAGAGCCAAGACAAGAAGAGAAGACGAAGACAAGAAACGAGAAGAACAGTTACTATTTCCATTCCCCGCTGAGGAGGGGTTATCCAGGAGCTGGACCAGAATAATCAAGCGGCGTGAAACCATCCAACCATCCACAAAAAGTAAATTTTGGATCGCTCTACGCACCAAACGCGTTTGGATCGCTCTATGCACCAAACGCGAGCTTGCTGCTCTGCTTATTCTGGTCCATCTCCCTCAATTTCTTTTGTGTCCTTCGGGAGGGGGGTGCACGCGCCCGGCCTTAGGTCTCCCAAATACCCATACTTGCCTGATTTAGTGTTTAATGGTAGTTCATTCCAAGTGCAGCACTGCTTCGACTACTTGCGTTCGTCCATGTGCGTGATTGATCGTTCAAGTGTAATATCTGATATGCTGTGTATAAGTCTGCCTCAAATGGCAAAGATAACTAGGTTTTAAACTGTTAACGTTAAATCCTCTGGCTTCTGGCGCGGCGCGCGACCAAAGCCACTTCCCAGTCGCTCCAATCAGTCTGGAGGACATCAGAAGCACGTGCATGAAGGCAGGCTAATGCTAGGTCCATAATAAGTGGGCTGAAGGGCTAACAGAAAGGAGAAGTCCACAGAGAAGGCCAAGACAACACAAGGAATACAGCACAACAATTAACAGTGCAGTCAGTTGAGGGCATGAAGAAACACTCATGCTAAGAATTTGAGGGGTAAAATTTAGTGATTTTTTTAAAACTAAGGGGAGGAAATCGCGATTTCTTAGAACCACATGTTCATCGCCCTCTTCTTCTCTCAGTGGAGGGAATTCCTAATTAAGTAACTGAGGGGGGGGGGGGGGGGCGCACATGGGACTCGAAGAAACGGCCTAAGAAACAAGGGGGGGGTGCCGTTTGCCGTTTTTCTGCTTGTTGCCCGCAACTGTATACTACTGTATACTTTTACTGTACCCATAGTTTTTACTTTTCCTCCTCTGGGGTTATTTTGAATTTTGAATTCATCATCACCTAAATCTTCATTCATGATGATGACTTTGCCGCCACATGCACAAGAAGACGAATGATATCGCCGGCGTAACGCACTAGTCTCAAGGTTTCACGCGACTCCGATAGCAAGACAGTCATTCCATCTGCACATTTGAGAATTGTTCAATCCAGTGATTTCATTTCGAGATTTGTTTGAATGGATCTCCATTGAAGCTTAGTCCAAATTTACTCGTACGGATATTGTTGGATCCCAACTTTCGAGCCGAAAATGGCACAGCAAGAACAACAACGTGGAATCGTCCTAGCAGCTGTGTTGAAAAACTGGTGGGCCCTGGAGTATGCCTCGGCAGATCTCAAAGATGGTGAGCTCGAGGGACCTGTTCAGCTTGTGTTGCGGAATAACCCTGTCGAGAACTAGAGGGATATTGGGGAATAATTGGGAAATCCTGTTTCTCATTTCTCTGCCATTTGGCTTATTTCGCAACAGCTTGTGCGCCTTTCCGTTATAACTTTTCATAATTACTTTACAACTCGTAGCCCACTTCCTTCTCACAACTTTTGGCTCGTCTACGTCCTTATTTCTCCCGTCTCTAGATGTGGAAATCTGCTTGGCGGCTGTGGAGCAGAACTGGCAAGCACTTCAGTTTGCATCACGAGCGCGCCAGACGGACCCAGAAGTGGTTCTAGCAGCCGTGGAACAAGATTGGCGAGCGCTGCAGTTTGCAGCCCCCGAGCTTTTGAGCGACGAAGAAGTAATGCACGTGCTCGTGCAGCAAAATGGCCTAGCCCTGCGCTACGCGTCAGCTGCCTTAAGGAAAGACCGCAGCCTCGTTGCATCGGCAATAGCTCAAACACCGCACGCATTCGAGTTCGCAGCCCAAGAGCTCCAGCAGGACCCAAAGCTTCTCCAGCTGCTAACAGGTGGGCCCAGTGGAGTGGTGGCCGTAGCCCTGCCATCTAGTGAACAAGAAGTAGCCGCTAGCTGTGCTGCTGCCAAGGCAGTCAAGCACAGTGATCATTCGTTGGAGCAAGAGTCAGTTGTGCACACTTTGCAGGCACACTCGAACGTGAGCGCTGCAGCTTCGGCTGTTTCTGCAGAGGTACAATCCGTTGGTGGAATCACGCCAACAAGACTCTCTCTAGGTGTCGGCAGGGTGAACACTCCTAATTCTGCTCTGTGCAATAAACCTAGCGTTGAAACTCCGTCGATCGAGTCTTTGACCGAAGAACTAGCTCACGTGCGCGCAGAAGCAGCAGACAGTGAGGCTGCCCACGCAGCTCGTGAGAAGGACCTGCGCCGCGAGCTTGAGTCTACGCAAACACTTGCCATGGAGGCACAGCGAGCGCTCGCAGCCGAGGTGGACGCCGTGAAGGTCATGTTTACGACGGCCAAAGAAGAGGTGGCCTTAGACCAAGCGGCGCACAAGGCGCGCGAACAAGAGCTCCTGGACAAAATCGCGTCGATGGAAGAGACATCGGAAGCAGCAGCAGGTACAAACGCAGACCCGGAGTCGAAGTCTTACCCACAACTGCTGGGCAACATTCAGCTTCGCACCGCAGTGGAGCGAAAAGAAAAAGCGGAAAAGGAGTTGCTCGAGGTGCAGATGAAACTGGGCGCCACGACAGAGGCGCTGCAATGCGCCGAAGAAAAAATCGCCTCGCTACTAGCCGCGTCTGGAGTCTCCTCCAAAAGGCAAGTGGAGGCAGCCAGTGAGATGTCGCGGTTGCTTGATAAGGTCGAGTCCACAGCGGCTGCGCTCCGAAAAAGTGAGCACGAAGTTGCTCGCTTAGCGGCCAAAGTGGCACAGGAAAAGGACGCGCGGCAATCGCTGGAGAAAGCAGCGGCAACCTCCAGCGCGGAAACCGAACAATTGTCGGAAGCTCTGACCCAAGAGCTCAACACGCTCGTGGGCATGTTTGCCACTGCCCAAGCGAAATCGGCTGAAGACGAGAAGGATTGGGCATCGCGGGAGAAAGGCATGCTCGAGCAGATTGCGTCGAAGCAAGCGCTGGCAGAAGAGGCCGAGCGCGCCATGGCGCTCGAAGTTGAGTCGTTGCAAGAGAAGATCGCAGCCACCCAGGCCAAGTCGTCGCAAGATCTAGCGGCTCAGAACGAGCGCGAGAAACACTTGTTGGCCCAGATGGCGTCCCTGGAAGCTGCGCGCTCCGCGCTGGAAGTGGAAGTGGCGGAGCAGATCGCCACTTACGAAGATGCCGCGAAGGCGTCAGCCGCTCAGGCCCAGTCGCTGCTCGAGAAGAACGAAAGTTTGTCGGCTGAGGTTGCGGATCTCCTGAAGAAGCTTGAGGCCAACGAAGTAACTGCAGGTGAAGCCCAAGCAGCTCTGATGGAGACGGTAGCCTTGCTGAAAGCCAAGGCAGTCGACGACGATGCCACTCGCGCGGCGCAAGTGAAGGCACTGGAGCACGAGTTAGCGGAAGCGCGAGCCCAGGCGAAGTCCGCTGGCGAGAAGGCGTCCGCTGAAATCGATTCCCTGATGCACACGCTCGCAGCTTACAAAGCCAAACTGGCGGAGCTGCACGCGCGCGTGAAAAGCCTCGAAAAGGTTGCCGAGGCCGCCAAGCAAGAGTCTTCGGATCTAGCGGAAGCCCTCACCGCTGCAGGTGCTCGGGCCGACGAAGAACGAGCTACGCACGAGGTAGCTCAAAGGGAGCTCGAAGCAAGTATGGCCGCTTCTGCCGAGCGCATTCAAAGCTTGGAAGCAGCTGAAGAGCTTGCTCGGGCGTTGGTGCGGACTCAAACAGCAGAGCGAAGGGCGGCAGCGGAGGCGTTTGAGCAAGAGCGCACATCTGCGGCAGAAGCAGCCAGCAAGGAACGCGCAGCTCTCTCCAGTGCACGCGCCGAGGCAAATTTGAACACCCAAGCCCTTGCTTTTGAACGCCGAGCCTTGAAAACCTCTCTGAGTGACATGGAGCGTGAGGTGAAAACTTTGAAGCACGATTTGAGTCAGCAACGGGCAGACTCGGAGGCCACGAAGAAAAAGTTGCAAGATGAATCGAGCGAGCTCCAGAGGCAACTGTTGGTCGCAAAACAGGAGCTTGAAACGCGGTCAAAGGAAGCAGCGAAACTTTGCGAAGAACAAGAAGGCACAGTGCGAGACCTAGAACAGCGCCTTGAAGTGACGGAAACGGAAGCTGCACAAGCCCGAGCAAGTTTTTCCGAACGGAACTGCGAACTGGAAGACCATCTGGTGAAAGTGAGAGTTTTGGCGCAGGCGTCTTCGGATGCGTTGGTCGTTGAGAAGCAGGCACTTGAAGCCAAAGAGGCGTCGATGAAAAGCGAATTGGCAGCTATGGAGGCTGCTTATTCGGCGAAGATTGACGAGCTTGAAGTGGGTATGTCTTCGACCGAGTCCAACGCGCGCGCGGCGGTCGCTGTCGCCCGAGAAAAGCTCGAGCATCTCAAGGCAGAGCACGCAGAAGCTCAAGCGAGAACAGCGGATTTCATCACGGAGCATTTGACTAACGCTGCTGAGCTCGAAGACCGGAACGCACAATTGATGGCGGAGCGAGAGGCAACTTCTCAGTTGGTGGCGCACCTGAAGGAGTCGCTGCAAGAGGTCAAGGATCAGTCCGACGCTCACCTGAGCGCAATGGAGAACAAGATGATTATGGCTGCCCGGGATTTAAACATTCTCAAAGCGAAGCTCTTAGAGACAGAAAAAGAGTTTGAAGCGTGCGAAGAAGATTCTTTGCAGCAAAAGGCAACTCTTGAAAAAGAAATGCGTTCAACCCTCGAGGCTATGGCGCTTGAAAACAAGGAGTTGGCCGACGCGGTGTCAGCAAATCAAGCCGACGCTACGAAGGATTTCGAAGCTTGGAATGACACCGAAACGGCGCTGCGAAGTGAAATAGAGGGGCTCGAGGCTCGTTGCCAAGAAAGCAAACAGGCACAAACACATGTAGCCCAGACGCTGAATGCGCTTGTGGCAGCCGCAGAGTCAGAAGCAAAGGAAGCGGAGAGGAAACATGCTTTGCAAGTACAAGACTTGACGTCCGCTCTCGAAGGGCAAGAAGCAGCAGCAGAGCTTGATCGTGTGAAAGCTACGGAGGATTCGTTGGCGCTAACAAGGAAACTGGAAACCACCCAGGCTGTGCTGGAACAACATCAAGCGACGCACGCACTTCAAACCGAGAAGACCCAAGCACAGCTGGCGTCCCAAGCAGCAACTATCCAGGCATTGAGCGAGGAACTCGAGGACGTGAAAGCAGCAGCAGCCCAGGACCAAGTCACGTTTGCCCAGCGCGAAAGCGCGCTTCAGGAGTCCGCGCAAGCAGCCGCCGACGCCGCAGCCGCCCAGCTCGAATCCGCGTGGGCGGCCCAAGCGCGCGAAGCCACGGCCCGCGCAGCGAGCTTAGCGACGGTGAAAGCGTTGCGCGCCGAAGTGGCGTCGGTAGACGCGCACGCCCAATGCACTGCTGCGGCTTTGGTAGCAGAGCTCAAGAGCGCGACCGCGGCGCGGGACAAAAGCCAGCAGCAACTCGTAGAACTGGCAGCAACAAGTGCCACGGAGCTACGCGAGGCTGCCCTCGAGGCCGAGGCCCAGCTCAAGGCTCAGCAGGAGGCGACTGCCGCAGAGCTGGCCACATGCAAAACAGACGCAGCTGCGGCAGCCACCTTGGCAGAACAGCGCTTGGAGGAAGCTGAAGTTGCTGCAAGTGCCAAGCTTGCTGAGGTGGAAACGGTCTCTCAACGCCAATTTGAGGCTTACCGCACCAGCATGACGGCACAAGTAGTGGCCCAACAGCAGAGCCAAGAGGCGGAGTTGAAGGTGCGGTCCGCGCGCGAAGCTAATTTAGTGGCCCAAGCAGCGCAAGTGTCGCGCCAAAACAGTGTGCTGGCCGCCGCCATGGCTGACCTGAAGGAGTCCCTGGAAGGTGCCGCCATTCGTGAAGCGGAGGCAAGTGAGTTAGCTGAAAGTTTGACGAATGATCTAGCCAAGGTGAAGGCTAAAGCTGCTGCAGCGCTACAGCAACACCAACAGGAGAAGCAAGAAGCAGAGCAACAATGGCAGCAACAGCAGCAAGCAGTGGAGCAGCGACATCGAGAAGAAAGGGAGCGCGCCTGCATACAAAGCAGCGAACTCGAGACGAAGCTGGTGGAAATACATGTGCGCTTGGTGGCCACTGAATCCGACGCCCGAGCTGCAGCTATTGCCGCCGCTGCCGACACCGCAGCGAAAGTTTCTGCAGCGTCTCATAAAGCTACACAAGCAGCCAACGAGGCTGCGGCGGCTGCCGCAGCGTCAGAGAGAGAAGCAGCTGCGACCACGGCGGCAGCAGAGAGGGAGGCGGCCGCCGCAGCCGTGGCTGCTATAGCGGAGGCTGCCGCGGCAGCGCAAGCCGAAGCCATGCGTGCGTTGGCGGACGTGCACAGTAAGCTGCGGCAAGCTCAGTTCGACTATGCTGCTGCGGTAGCAGAGGGGCGCGAGGCGCACGCCACTGCGGCGCAAGCACGTGGACAGGCAGCGGTTTATGAGGCCCAGGCCCGCGCTGCGGTGGCGCAAGAAGCAGCTGCGGAACAAGCCCAGGCCCGAGCGTTGGCTTTCGCCGAAGCGGCCGCGATTCGCACGGCTGCCCAAGACAAGTCGTCACGGGCGCAGGCCGCGGAAGTGGCCGCGTTACAGCGGCGCGCAGCCCAGGCCGAAGGCCGCGCGTGTTGGGCGCTCGAGACTGCGGCTCTGGCGGAGCAGAGGGCGGCAGCAGCGAAAGCGGACGCCGGGCAGGCGCGCAGCTGGCAACGGTTGGCTTCGAGCAGTGCCAGTGACCACAACTACAACAACGGCAGCAGCCGCCGCCGCCACCCCAGCACCAACGTTGCGGAGGTTGGCGAAGACGAAGAAGGCAAGAAAGCAAACAACAGCAACAAGGCACACGGTTGGCGCCCTTCGAGCAACTCGGCGTTCGTTCTCATGCCTACCGCTGCAGAAGAAGAGGAAGAAGGAGCGCGTGAAGATGCTCAAGTTAACGACAACAACAATGAGAGTGGCTTCAAAGCGGTGTTTCCCACTCAAGCGCCCTTTGTGTCCCCAACCAAGCCTTCCTTTGCACCACTGCACACGCCTCCTCGCCCTGGGTTCCCATCCCCAGATGGCGCCGCAGACTTCCCCGCCAGTCCAGAGTACTTCAACGACGACATCAGCGATAGCGACAGCAGCGATAGCGACAGCAGCAGCAGCAGCGATGACCACAGCACTGACGACTGCAAGAAGGAGGGCAGCCGGCGGTTGCGGCAATCGTTCTTCGGCGCAGGCCCCAAGGGTGCAGCTGCTGCTGCTCCCCTCTTGGCTGCGGTGCGCGCAGGGTGGGCAGCAGACGCTGAGATGCTTTTGCAAGCGGGCGCTGACGCACGAGGCAGCGGCAATAACTGCAGTGTGGATAGCAACAGCCAGCGCGACTATGTGGCCACTTCACCTCCACTGTTCGTGGCTGCGCAAGCTGGGCATGCGCGCATGGTAGCACTCTTGCTGCGCTGGGGTGCAGACGCGAACCACGACCTAGGGCGATTGGCAGGCGACGATGAGAACGAAACACTGAGCGTTCAAAAACCAATCACAAAAGGAGCTGCGGCAGCGGAGATGAGTCGAGATGAATCGCTGTTGACACCTCTTTTGGCTGCTGTGCTGGGAGGTCATCTCGACGTCATGCGCTCTTTGCTGGAGGAAGGCCGAGCTGACCCGAATGCACGGAGCGCAAGTGGTCTTGAAATTACCTGGCCTTCTGCTGACAGGGCAACCGAGAATGGAAACACACTGCTGCCCGTGGTACTTCCTCATCGCGCTGGGCCTGGTGGTGCCACTGCCACTAGTGGTAGCCAAGCTTCACCTCTGAGTGCGCCCATGAGTGCTCTCTACGCCGCGGCAGCGAGTGGCCAATGCAGGGCTTGTCAACTCCTGCTGGACTGGGGCGCTTCCCCCGACTGTGGCCGTGGCGACTTCACCCCCCTGTACCTGAGCGCCAAGCAGGGCCACGCGGAGGTGGTGGAGCTGTTGCTGTCTCGCGGAGCAGATCCACAGGGCAGGGCTCAAGGTGGGCTTGGTGGGGCATCATCAGAGAACAGCGGCGAGGGCGATGGCGGCAGCAGTGGCAGTGGCAGTGGCAGCAACGGCAGCAGCAGCAGCAGCGGCAGCAATTATTACAGCAAGGTGCTGCCGAAAGCGTCTCTGTACTATGCGCGTGGAGGCGGCGCCACTGGTGGGAAAAGCCCCTTACATGCCGCTGCTGGCCGGGGCCATTTGCCTGCAGTTGTAGCTCTTCTGGAAGGGGGCGCGGATTTGAATGCTCTTGACGCCGCAGGTCGCACCCCTTTGCAAGTAGCTACACTCAAGCAGCGTGTGCCTGTCGTGGCTGAGTTGCAGAAGTGGCAAAACAAGCAGCAACAGGAAAAGCGGCGGCACACCAATAGCAACAGGAGGAGTGTATTATCGAGCAGCAACAACGGCAATTCCCAGCCCCAGCTCCTGTCGCCGCCTAAGCTGCCTGCAGCTGCGCACCAATCTCGTTTAGCCTCTTCTAGGACCTCGCAGCAGCAGCAGAAGCATTTTTTGCCACCCCGGAATGCAAACCGATACGCAGTTGCAGGGCCAACTAGCCACTAAATGCCAGAAGGCCCCTGGGCCTCAGCGATCTCCTATATCCAATACATCCGCCTCGTGCGGACGGCAATTACGCCGGGGATTTTTGTTTCAAAAGAGAGATACAAATCTGCTGCTCAGCTATTTTCTTTATTCCTGAATTCCTGTGCTTTTGCTTATGATAAGTTTAATCCACTAATCCAACTCCAACTCAAGAACCATTCACGAACCACTAACCACTTTTGAAATAGAAACTCTTCTGAGCCTTCGGCATTTTAATTTTTTCTTCGTAGATACATACCCATACCCGGAACACGAAATAGCCAGGATGGGTGGCCTGGGTCGGCCTAGACCAGAACAGCGAAATACGAAAGTGAAAGCGAGCAGGAATAATGCGGCATAAGTTGCATAAGCGAAAGGCAAAGGCGAAAAGGCTACAATACGCAGTAGGTTACAGAGGAGACTCGAAAAAGTCGTTAAATTCCTCTTTGCCTCTTTGCGTGTTGCTGTGCGTTAAAAAATGCAGAAGTAGGGTAGCATTCTAAAAGATTCTATTGTGCAACTAAGCTAAGCCACTTTCCTATCGAAATCCCGTCAGACTACATTCAGAGCTTGCAAATATTCTGTGAAATGAGTAGCAATGCACCAAAAGGGCGCAAGAAGAGAGGCTCGCCGACTCGCACC
>Ga0307931_1001226_pt1 | contig 16835 bp, 19 predicted proteins | sample OrgLakmetageno47_FD_201816 | JGI IMG/M metagenome (GOLD analysis project Ga0307931, IMG submission 201816) | Saline water microbial communities from Organic Lake, Antarctica - #47 | ecosystem: Environmental > Aquatic > Non-marine Saline and Alkaline > Saline | place: Antarctica: Organic Lake... | reverse complement strand
AGATCGTGCTGACAATGCTTGTAGCCGCCGCCAAAATAAATCAATCCTCCATTGTGCCTGCCTTTGATCAAACGAGAGTCCCACGGATAATTCAAGTACCAAGCGGTGCTGCAAATTCATAACGGATTATGTGTTCATTTGAAATTCCATTGTTTAGCTTTCGTTTCGGTGTTTCGTGTTTCAGGTCATAGTCATAGCTAAGGCGCATGGCGCTACAGTTAGAGGTTTAGATCTGTTGATGTGAGAACAGTGGAGCCAGTGGGGTCGTGGGGTTGACGTTTGAAGTCCCCTTTGGAGCTGCAGAGAGATACAGGGGGGCTTACCTTCCTGGCGATTCCTTCCACTTCCCAGACCCAGAACAACGATTTCCACTTCCGACTTCCGATTGAAACTTTGAACTTCCAAAGCATAGCAAAGCTGCTTGATTTAGCGAATCCAAATAAGAAATAAGCAGCAGGTCGCCAATCAATCTCAAGCCAATACAATCCCATATCGCTTAAATTGCCGATGGGAAGAACTAGTATTATAACCAACAGTTATCTGAAAGCAACATACCAAAGTCATTACGTACATAAAAGGCAATGCATTCAATAGACACCTCTCTCTTTCTCAGATGCTGCTTTTGTGGTCCTTCAACGTTTTATCCAATTTTAACCCCATACACCTAGCATCCTCCCGAGTCCCTATCCTCGGCCACTGCGCTATGTCCTCAGAGAGACAGCGACGTCAGCCACGCCACCACGACCAAGGGCCCAATTGCCGACAGGAGCGTCGGTTGCAGGCGGCCCCAGGCACCCGCAGTAATGGAAGGGGTGCACGGCCCGCCGTCTTCGGTGAACAGCACACTTCCGTCGGGCTGTTTGGCGCCCCTTTTTAGTTGACCCGCCAAAAGGGGGTTGGGGTGCGACAGAGGGTAGTAGCAAGCCCCACCGGCGCAGCACCGCTCTTCGCACTCCGCCTGAGTGATTGGTCCCCATCAAATGCAAGCAGTTAGACGCACATGCGCCACACATGGGTACACGCACATGGATTTTCATCAGGGAAAAAACATAAACAACGATGAAAAGCTCGGAAGCCAACACAAATTTCTGGAAGAAGATAGAACAGGAGACAGGATCCAATTCAAAGCTTTGAATTTTTGTGCAATTAAATCTCACGCACTCCTTTCTTATTTACTTAAAGCGCACCTGCAAGTCTTGAAAGAGCCCGCTCACGAAGTCTTCGTCGCAGTGAGCTTCTTTCAGGCACAGCAGGGCATCGGGATAGGCCGACGACGCTTCGAAGTCGTCGATAGTGCCGTTTAAATTAGGGCAGCACGCCCCCCACTCGTCCACATTTTCGTCGATGCCCAGCAGCTGCATGCCCGATTTGGACACCTGTGAGGCGTTGGTCAGCAAATTGGTTGGCGAAAAAAAAAAAAACTGTTCAAGTTACGAAAGTAAACAAACCATGTCTACCACGATCCCACACCAAGAAGAAAATTAAGGCAAGGCAAAAGGTAACTACTACACGTTGTGTATGCTGCTGCCTAACCTCTTCCGTCCAGCAGTGACCGGTTCTGTTTTCGCTGTCTGTTGAGAAGTCCTCAGTCGCATTGCAGTAAACCTGCGAAGGACAACAAGGTTCCGATACATCATCAGAAGGAGCTCCAAGATGTGGGAGAAGCAAAAGAATCATTAGTAGGAGGAGGAGAAGAGAAAGGGTTATTTCATAGGTTCAACGCAAGAGGAGACTAGGCACGAGCTAGCTTATCAAGCACGTGTCTGACATCGAATAGGGTCAGGGAAAAGTGGCAAAGGAAAAACAACCTTGCTAACGTTGTACGAGCAGCTAGGGTGCACGTTTCGGCTGCGGTTGTGTCTCAAGTCTTCTAAGCAGTGCAACGCTTCGTCGGTTTGACAATAGTACTGCTCATCGTGGCCGGCGTAATCTCCAAGGCCACGGCAAATGTAGTACTCAGGCACTTCGCCTGTCAATGAATTGAGAGCAATTGAACGTTTCGATTATTTTTATCAAATGACGGGGACATGCCTTTGATCCTATGATGCATCACTCCCCCTTCCAAAGCAGTCAATTTGCAGTATCTTCAAAGTTGACACTTTAAATTAGCTCAATGGCCTACGCACCGCCGCCCGTTTTGAAGCAATTGGAGCTTGACGCAAACGCAGCTCGCAAAGAGCTTGAGCCGGGGGTGGTGGTAGGCATCACGTCGTCGAAGTTCTTCGGGTCCGTTTCTGGCTTCGTAGAAGCAGACGCTGACTTGGGGTTAAACGCATTGTAGCCGGCGACGTTGTCACCTCTGGCTCCTGTTGGTCCTTCGGAGAGCGCAAGGAGGCCAAAGCTAAGCGCGGCAAGTAACGGCTGAGTTGCCAGCATTCTCAATACAAACTACTGTACTAAGAATAGAAAAGTTGCCACAATATTATGGGCTATGGCGTCACTGGTATGAGCAATACGTCGCTTTATAAGTGCAAAGATCCTAGCGTTGGTGAATTTCTAGCGCAGCCTCGAATGCTCGAAGTATTATTTCTAGTTTCAGAGTTGTCGTTACCGCGCATTCTCATTATTTGTGCTTGTCTTTTCCACCTTCTTCTTCTCTTCTTCAGAGCTCTCCCAAACCAGAGGACGTTTGATTGGTTGATTGGAGCATGAAAAGACCGAAGTTGATATTTCCTCGCTGCTTCGCTCTGCTCTGTGGGTGGGTGCGGCAGCATAGCAGCAACACTGCAGCATTCATTGTGATCCTATAGTACGGTCCGACACTTTGCGCTTATAGCTTATTGCAGCACGGCCTCTAGTTATCTAGGTAGAGCTCACCTTTTGTCATTTGCTGTGAACAAGCACCCCTTCTCCAGAACATCTGCGAAAAGCCCATGCATTCATGGAAATTCATATAGCCTCTAAGCGACGTATAGAGCATAGTAGTAGTAGTACCTCATTGGAGCCAATGTCCAATGCAAAGTCCTTGAAGCAGCACAATCAATCGGAAGTGCTAGCACCAGAGGCGTCAGCAGCGCCAGCTGCTTCACCTAGCAGCGCACATGAGGAAGTTCGCAGCATGGAGCAGCGCTTTGCAACGAGCGGCAGCTGTATCGTGAAGGCCACGCCCGATGAATGGCAAGCTTTGAGAGCGGCGAGTCCTCGAGCAGTAGGCGTGGACACAGAAGGGGTGCACTTTTCGCCGCCGCTCCTGGTGCAAGTTGCATACCGGTCGCCTCTCACGGGCTTAGTAGTAGTGCTCCTGGAAGCTCCCGTGAACGGCCAACTTTCGTCGGGCCTGAAAACCTTGCTAGGAGACACAGCCATCGCCAAGGCCTTCTGTGCTGCGGATGGGGACACTGATGCCCTCGGGTGCCCCGTCCGAAACATCGTTGATGTGCAAGCGTGGGCTAGGACAGGGAAATTTGGCCAGGCTCGTTCGAAACAACTTCAAGGCCTCGCGCAATTAGGGTCGCAATTTGCTTTTAACGGAGCTCCCATTAAGAAAAACAAGAAAGGTTGGGCGTTCTTTGCGTTCATCAAGAAACGGCCCTTCCACACGAGCTGGCCGTGCTTGCAACAACAGCACAAGCTCTGTGCTTACGCTGCGGCTGACGCCTGGATGACCCTTGAAGTTTACGACGGCATGCTATCCGCTCTGGCCAATGTGCTGTCACCTCCTTCTCTTCCTTCTCCATCAGCACATGCCACGTCGGCAAACTCGACTGCACCACCACAACCGCCACAACCGCTGCCACCATCGCCGTCATTGTTGTCAAGCAATGATAGACAAAGGCACCAGGGAGGAGAAGGTGGTGGAGGTGGAGGAGCAGGAGGAATAGCCAGAGCAGCAGAAGCAACAGTGGCTGTTCAAGGTGCTTCGACCGCCGTTGCCAGTGAAAAATTCGCACCCTTCTCCTCTTCAACGGACATTTACGTTTGCTCAGCCTGCGGTGTAAATTGTAATTCGGCACCTAACTTAGCCGACCATAAAATTGGAAGAAAGCATTTAGCCGTGCTTCGCCGCTTGCAATCTCTTCCTCCAGGCGCTGCTGGAGACTTGTTGCTTGAACAGCAGCCCTCACGTGCTGCTCCTGCTGCTTCTGTTCCTGCCTCTGCTGCTGGTGGTGGCAGTGGTGTGGTTACGAATGCTACTACGGCCAGTACATTCGCTGCATCGAGGAAGGCAGCCAGAGCAGGGAAGGCAACGGCAAAGCTCAATAACAAACCTATTGAGGTTGGTGCTGCCGCTAGTGCTGGCGCGACCATTAAAACTGCTGCAGCTGCTCTTCCTGCTGCTGCCGTTCGCGAGCCCACCGGCGCCCATCTTAATGTACCTCCAGTACCTTTACGCAGAAGCAACAAAAAGAAGGCCCGAGGAGCGGGGAAAGGGGGAGCTCCGCCAAACGGCACCTAATTTTATAGTTCGCAGTTCGCAGCTTAAATTTAGCCCAGCATGGCAGCAGTTTAAGTATTTAAGTGCCCTTTTACATCATCCAACCAAATCAAATCTCAAAACAAAACGTTAGGATGACGCAAAAGGATTGGCGTTTATCTCGGAATTTTCTTCATATCGCGTCCTGAAAGGTTTCTGAAAGGCTGAAAAGGCCCAAGAGGTAAGTTTATCAGCAAGGTCCTCGCCGTTTTTACCTGTATTCAAACGTAAAATTTTTGTAACCTTTGCCCCCTCCTTGTTCTAAATCCCCACCTATCACCTATTTTGGTGCGCCCAGCCCATCACTGTACCTTCAACGCGTCTCGAAGCGTCCCTCTCTCTCTCGCTCTTTCTCTCTCTCCCAATTCAGTAGCCCCAGCTCATCACGCAAGCCATCCGTCTCGCAGCACGAGCCCCAGCACGGTTTCAACAGTCTTGCGCTTCAACTGTTCGCTTTCGTGAATGACAGCTCTTTCCGCACTCAAGGCTGCACTTTTTGCAATGCGGACGCGCGCTAAGGCCTGCGCAATTTCAGCCGCCTAGAACGTCAAAATACAAATGAAGAGCACAGGATTTGAGAGAATTATTACGAAGAGAGAAGACTGGGTATGCATATAAAGATGAAAGAGAATAGAAAGTACACAAGTTAAAAAATATGTACTTTTGCTTCGCATACTACAGTCATTTTTTTCTTTTTAAGTATCAACAAACCTGAAGTTCCAGTACCGCTTCTTCTTCTGTACAGTTGTCCAAAAAAGTGGCCAATTGCACGCTTCGGTTCCCGAGCACGTGCCGCGATGCCCCCACAACTTTCAAGGAATTCCGACTCTTGGAGCGAGCTTCGTGCACCTGGCGATGATGACGATCAATGCGTACAAATACAAGGAAAAACATGCAAGAAAAGAGGAAACTCAAAGAAAAGAAGAGAACAATGCGTTATATTTATAGACACATAGACACTCTTTGATTCTCATGCATACAAAATAATGATGTTACTTTCTCCTTTCTCTTTTTATTTCTCTCGTCAGTACCAGTGTGTCCGCGCCGGGCTGGTAAACGTTGACGAAATAGTCCAAATGCCGAACTTTCCGCCAGGGAGCGCCGCCGTTGTCCCAGGTTAGCCTCAAAGTGCCGCTGTTTTTTACGGTAATTTCGCCCTCGACTGCCGCTACCTGTGTCGTGTTGTAGAAAAGCAAGGAATGACCTTAGCTAATGCAGGGTATCATCCTGCGTCAAAAACTAATAAATGGACTGAGAGGGAGGTTCATTTGCAATAATGGAGGGTGTAGCTACTAGTAAGTAGAGAAACACCGCAAAATCCCTATTCTTCGTTGCGCTCACATGGCATTGCTCCCGCGTGCGTGTTCTCAACTCCTTCACGTAAAACTCGTCACTGCCCTGGTCCTGTGTCCGTACAGAGAAAGTGCCGCATATACACAATGGTAATTAGACAATAAATCAAACACAGCAAACATGAGCAACAAAAATTAAACCCAAAGATCCAAAGTTGAGGGGAGATACCCACAAATAGAAGTGCTTCCAAAGGGATTTTGAAAAAAATCAGCAACATCGACCACAGGATCCTAGCGATTCAGATTGTGAGAGCACAAATTAGGATGTTGAGCGCATTTATGCTTCCATTACCAAGAAATGTGCTGCAAAACACAGGTCGCCTCCTACGCTTGAGAAACGAAACCGCACTTTTACTTCAGAGCCTGCATCTACCAAGACTGGCACTACAGTGGCAAAGCAAACAAAATAGAGAATGCGAGCAAAGAGATAGTTAGGGAAAGAGTGAAGCAATTAATTAAAATTATGACACTGTGTTGTGTTTGAAAGAACACGATCATGCCCCTGCTCCAAGACAAATACGTAGGTAAGTGGGTCTATTGATGAAGAAATCATTATCGATAGGCATAAGCAAAAATGTGGAAAGATTTCCGCACCCGGCAGGTCAAATTTATTGGCAAGTGAAACGTTGCGTGCAGACCATTTCAACGAAAGGGCCTTAGGAGCTGCAATCCCACTTCCCGTGGTGAGCGATGCTGCCTGTTGAGGATGAAGTAACATTGTTAGGATCTTTCAATGCAGCCTCCGGCCACTCGAGCTACCTTGAGCTGATTGGCTCTAGCACTAGCTCTAACGCTAGCAATTGTATTGTTCGTGCTCCTGAGAATTAGTCAATGCATATTATACTCAACGACAGGAAACTCACTGATGCGCCTGCTTTGTAGTGCTCCTTGAACCAAGATTCCCACGCAGCGGGCATGTCGAAGGCCAATGATTATGTATAATATGAACCCGTTTAGACGACAAAAAGTCTAGTGGATAGCGCTCTGACTAGTCTTAATTGTGATATACTACTCTACGCTGAAAACACACAATGCTTATTGCTTTTCAAACTCTCACAGCGTTTATATGGTTTAAGATGCCGGCTTCTCTTTCTCGAGAGCGCTTGATGAGGAGCTTTCGAGCTTAGATTAGATGAGACGACGAGACTATCTCAACATTCCAACAACGATGTTTTGCTGCATAGTTTGCTGTGCAGAAGAAGCTCTTTGTTGTCGCGTCTTTGCGTAGTTCACACCCTGTAGCTACTTATGTACCGCTGCGCTGGATTCAGTAAAACGGAGCGAATAAGCGAGCAACTTTCCCAGCAGTCCTCAAAAAGTGCTCAATGCTCAATGCGCTTTAGCCCACACTTGAAAAGGCTACTTCAACTGAAACTATTTGTTATCATTATTTCAGAAGTAAGCTCCTTGCGTATTCAGCTTGAGCCTTCATTCGGGTCTCAAATGGCTAGCTCGGTTGTTCCTCCGTCGAGTGATGGTCGGCGCCAATACATTTGCTTAGTCCGTCACGGCCAGTCCCGAGCCCAAGGCACGAACAAAAAAGAGCGACGCTCCAACACTCTTTTAGATTGCCACTGCTCCTCAAAAGGCATATCCCAGGCGTATTCGTTACCCGAGCGTTTGACGGCGCACGGCGGCGTGAGCGGCGTTGAATTAGTGGTGTCATCACCACTCACGCGTGCACTGACCACAGCCCTCCTCGGCTTCCGAGATCGCCCCGAGCATGTGCCCATTGTGGTGCACCCAGCTTGTAGAGAAACGGGCTCAGAAATTCCTGAAAACCAAGCTCGCTCGGTAGCAGCCCTCGAGCGCGACAAGGACCTTTCGAGCCTTCCTCGATTTGACGACCTCGACTTCGGGTTGCTCCCATCGTACTGGCCAAACGACAAGGATAGCGTATCGCCGAGGAGTGCAAATGGCGCAGCAGATGGTGGCGGTGGCGGTAGATATCACACTCGCAGCAAAGGTCCTGGTAAGGGCAAGAGTGTATTGTCAAAGCCTAAAGGTGGAAGCAGTCAGCTCGACCGGAGCAACGGGCTCTTTGATTGGTTACGAGCAAGGCCGGAAAGTCGCATTGTCGTCGTGTGCCACCACAATTACATCTCTTCACTTTTGGGTTTTGGCGCATTGCGAGTAGAGAATGCCATACCTATTGAGTGCATCTTAGACGACCAAGGCATAACGCTAGCGACTGAGGTTGAGGCTACAGAAACTGGCAGTACTTCTGATAGAAATGGAAGTGGGACCCAAGCAGCAGCTTCTGAGCTTTGAAAAGGCTCTTAGCCCTCAACTTACTGGCAACCCCCATGTTTCTGTATTTTTTTGTCGATAACTGCGAAGATATTCGACGTCGCCCTTAAGTAATGACTTTGACTTTGAATCATATGAGATAATTGAAGCAGGGGCGCAGGGCTCTTGGTGTAGGTAGTATCCATGCACCCGATTTATTCTATCCACCATCCACGCCGCATTGGTTCTTCAATGGCCTTAGAGGACTTTCAACTGAAGGTATATTTTTGTTATGATCTACGGGATTTAAAATTGATAGGTGCATTAAAAATAAAAATGGAAGGCCTATGAAATTTCCATTTGATTTGGTTGCTACTGTACATCCACCGGGTTACGGGTTATTTGTTTAGAATCCGCATCAAAGTTCCAAGGGGGAATCAATTCCGAATTCCTCTTGAAGAAGAATGCTTGGAAATGGCTAAATATCCTGGCATCTCATTAGTCTCGCATGGCACCAAACGCTGCGAGTTCAGCTGCCTGAGCGCCTTCTCCTCGTGAATGGCCGCTAAACAGCTCGCGCCGCACCTGAATGGAAATAATTAAAGCAAGGGCATTTGTTTTTGAGCTGTAAGCATACGACGTGGAATGTTCTTCATATAGAAAAGCATGGGCTCAAGATATAGCTCAAATGAAAAACACGCGAGGGTTGGATTGAGCATTTCCCTTCCAAAAATAAAAATCTGACTACATCTGTTAGGTATCAACACAGTGCAATAGTTGATACAAGCACTAAAGGTTGGGTATCAACACAGTGCAATAGTTGATAAAAGCACTACAGCAGAAGGGCAGAGCAATCCCAAAGACAGGGTACTACTAGCACAGAATATGTCTCTTCATACCTCGGGTGTGATTTGGTGGTGGTATTGTGCTTTGAACAGCGCTTTCAGGGCTTCTTTCTGAGCTGCTGTCACGTCATGCTTGTAGCGCTGGATAAACACATGCACACACCAAGATGGATACAAGTAAACGCGAGTACATTTGTTGAATACATTACAGTCATGCTGTTCAAGAAAAGAACCGTGAGAAGTTCAAAACAAAGAAAAAGAAACACAATGCCTTAAACGTTTGATCAAGCCTTTGGATCAATAATCACCCCTGTATTCGTCGTGTTCTTTTTCTTACTTGAGCAAACACCAAGAGAGACTGGTGCCAGAGCACGGGCAGTTCTCGCTTCTCGTTCACGAAACTCAAGAAGTGGTCGCTGACGGCGTCAATCACCCGGTGGGGGAGCGCGTACCTTGAAGAAGAGGAAGAAGGGGTCAATTTAGCAAGCACTTGGAGTACATTAAGGAGGGAAGACAGGTAAGGAGGGAGTACAACAGGGCTCAAGGATTCAGGCAAGACGTTTCATATCAAAAATATGTCGAAATTCTTCACTGCTTCGTGTGCGCTTACTTTTTGTTGAGGAGCACGCGAATGAACAGGCTGGTTGGACCGCTGTACGGCAGTTCACAGAGCTTCAGCAAGCACACTGCAGAATGGTTGGCGGGGACGGAGACTTTCGACAAGCATGCTGCTACCACCGTCGCCTCCTTCAAGCTGCAGGACCCCGCCGCCAGTGGGAGCAGAATCCCCCTGTAAAAGGCCGCGGGCTTGTAGACCGCTTTGCGCAAACTCGCAAACAAATGGTAGTTGAGCCGCCTGGCAGTGATAAATGAATGAAGGAATGAGTGAGTGGATGGCAAGGAGAGGTTACAGGGGCGGTATAATCTTTTTCTAGTCTGGAAGGATAAAATATACAAGCAGGCTGTGCATTGCCTAGCTGTAAACACTCAAGTTGTTCTCCCCTTCTGGATTGCTCTCTCTCACGCTTGTTTATATCTCCCTCTTACCCGTGCGTTTCAATGTCAGCCTGGACCCGGCCCAGCAGAATCAAGTTGAAGAACCGCTGCGCCATGCGCTCGTTGAAGTTGGACGCAAAGATACGGGTGGCCGCCAGCACCGAGGCAGGGCTCCATTCGTCAGGCTTGGTGAGCCAAAGCACCTGTCGGCAGGACAAAAAACACACACACCCAATCAACCAGGAAGCTCGCATAAACCAAAAGCCAAAAAAAGACTTGACATCAAACACGTGTAGTGTTTTTGGTAACGCGCGGTGTAACCCAAGCTGCCATACTAAAGTCCCGATTCTTTTCAAATTTTGAATTATTCTAGTCATGTTTTTGCTTACCTCTTCCCAGTTGGTTAAGCTTGGAATAATTTTGAAGGCCTTGGGCAGCTTTCCGGCGCTGTAGTGCTTCAGGAGCTGCGCAATTTCCGTGTACACGGCCACCACTTTGGGCGGCAAGCGAGGGCCACCGCTGCTGTGGCCAGCTTGGCTGCTGTCGTCCTGGGCCTGAGCTGACGCCGCCTGCATTTCTTCCTTTTCTCGGATTTTGTCCATGATCAAATCGTTGATGGTGCGCCGCTCCACTGCACCGCCAAAGAAGGAGGACATCACTGCAGATTCGGCTTCCGACAGACCTGCCCCAACTTCTGCTATGTCTACGTACCCGTCTTCGCCCATCTTGTGGTGTGGGTGCGGGCGAAGAAAATAGACGAAAGTGGAAGTTGAGTCCTAATACAATCTCAAGTGTTTGTTCACTTCGCCTAGCAATCGTGATTCGGTCTTCTGTAAAGTGTATCAAATGGAAAAAAAATATGTAGTCATAGAAGATACCTCGTATTCTTCGTCCTCAAACTCTTCCTCGCCTTCTTCTTCGGATTCGGATTCGCCCGCTGCGAGAAGGCCCATGCCAATGCCGCCAGCTCCGAGCTTTCCACCACCTGCATGCATTTCGCTAGCGGCAGAAGTGGACATCTCAGCGCGAGACTCTTCGTCGCGCTGTTCTTGCGCTTGCTGCATGATCTTTTTTGAAGTTTTCGCATCGAGAAACTCTGCTTTTGCGTTTAGACCGTCGTCTTCGGCGTCTCGGCGCTCAGCGGCTAGCTTCCGCCGATCAACCTTCTTCAACAGACCCTCTGCTGTCAACTTAGTCTTTTGAATGTGCTCGTCAAGGGGTACGTGCTTCATGTGGGCTACTCCACTCTTCGCGTGGTCGCCCTTTTCCTTAGGCATGTTAATTGTCGCCGACTCGGGCAGCTTCTCGCTGAAAGAGTAAATACAGCGATCGAGGAGATCGGGGCTCGAGGCTCGAGGCCTGCATATTATAAACGAACGAACGAAGTGCCTACAAAAAAAGCTAATATAGTATGTGATAATAAAATTTTCCGGAAGTTTGGTATCACCCTCTGGGTGCACTCTATGCGTGTGAGCAGTGAGCAGGAAGCTGAAAGCTCTCAACCTCTCTCTTTCTACTTGCCAGACAAGGTGCTCACGGAAGCGGGCACGAGGCGCAAGACTCTTTTTGATTATATTCGCTTTTCATTTGATGTTTAAGCTTTGCGTATAGCTGACACACATTTCAATATATACTTCAGCACTGTTTCTTATCGCCTCGCAAATGCAGATGTCTGGAGCATTTGAATCACATGCGAGGCCAGGGGAGGTAGCTACCGGCACAACAATTATGGCGGTAGCCTTTGACGGCGGCGTGGTATGCACGCAGTGTAGTTGTGCTAGCTATTTTTTCATCGATGCGACCCATCTCCGTGCTTACTTGCGCGTAATATAGTGTTTTTAGTAGCGTGTTCTTTACGCCCCTACGCCGGCTTCTCTCGTTCATAGGTGCTGGGTGCTGATTCACGCGTGTCAACGGGCACCTACATTGCTAATCGTGTCTCAGACAAGGTACGTATAGGCACTTACAGCCTATAGCCGTCTATGTGCGCGGCTTGATATTTGAGTAGCTTTGCATCTATCGATGCCTTTCACACCGTTGCCAGCACTTCCAAGCTCTTTTTTCCTCCTCTTTTCTGTCTAACTTGGCCCTCAATTGCACCTATGTAGATTGCAGCTCTGCACGACAGTATTTTCATGTGCCGGTCCGGCAGCGCCGCCGACACACAGGCGATCTCAGATTACGTGCGGTTCTGGCTGGAGAGCCATGCCACTGAGGTGTGCCAGAACTTTGATACACTTGCTTGATTCCAACTAGGAGCCGTTTGAACTTTTCGACTGAGAGGAGCATGAACGTTCGATAGAAAGTTGACTTAGAGAACGCGCAGGGGGCTAAGGGAGAATGGAGCATAGAGGGGGGGGAGGGCTAACGCAAACTCATTGACATATGAGGGTCTTGGAACTGAAGGATGCGACTACTGTAGTCTGTTAGAAGCCCGTGCCTAGTCAGCACCTCACAGCGGCACTCCCTGTATATGAAGTCCGATGCTCTTACTCTGCACATCTTTGCGCACAGGTGGACCGCGCGCCCACGGTGAAAACTGCGGCCGTGCTCTCGCGCAAGCTGTGCTACGAAAACAAAGACGCCCTCATGGCCGGCGTGATTGTGGGCGGCTACGACGCCGTAGAAGGTGGGAGCGTGTACGTGCTGCCCCTCGGCGGCACCCTCATGAAAATGCCGTTTGCGATTGGCGGCTCGGGTTCGACGTACATTTACGGCCACGTGGACTCGGAGTACAAGCCCAACATGAGCCGGTCGGAGTGCCAAACGTTTGTGAAGAAGGCGATCGCGCACGCTATGGCCCGGGACGGCAGCAGTGGCGGTATCATCCGGCTGGTGACTGTCGACGCCAATGGCACGGAGCGCGATTACATCCCCGGAGACCAACTCCCGTACGGGCCTTAAAGGCCTCTTGTTCCACGGAGTTTAGGCTAACGACCAAAATATAATTCTATCTTTTTCCTACCTGACAACAGCAATTATTATTGTTATGCTATACTTAGTACTTAGCTATTAGTGTGATAAGAAGTAGGGCCACTGCGATTAAGCGAGTTGCGAACGCGTAGTCGAGCTAAAAGAAATCCAAGCGGCACAAGAGCCAATTCCTCGGGCAGAAGAGAACGCGCGTGCGTGCGTTGCGCGCAAGTCAAAATCGGAAGGAGGTTAGTGTGGAGTGTGGAGAGAGCAGGAAGCAGGAAGGATTATTCTTCAAGCCCCCTTGGAGGTATAAACGATTCATGAAATAATTTGAAGCCAGGCTGCTTCTGCTCTGGTTCCTATTCATGAGAGCACGCCGTTGTTTAGTTCCCTGGGTGGACACGCCGCTCCAGGAGAGAGCACAACTCAGTGGGCCTTAAATCCAATGAAGCCCCTAACTTAAGCCTAAATAAGCTTAAATTAAAACAAGCTCATTTAAAGGGGAAATAAGCTTTGGGCTGTGATTATGAATGCAGTGGCCTGGACCCTTAAATTTAAGCCTAAATTTAGGCTTATTTTAGACTTAAATTTAGGCTTAAATTAAGCCCTTAAATATGCTTAAATGCACGACCACCGAGAAATTAAAGAATGCCGTGGCCTGGACCCTTAAATTTAAGCTTAAATTTAGGCTTATTTTAGACTTAATTTTAGGCTTAAATTAAGCCCTTAAATATGCTTAAGTGCACGACCACCGAGAAATTAAAGAATGCCGTGGCCTGGACCCTTAAATTTAAGCTTAAATTTAGGCTTATTTGAGGCTTAAATTTAGGCTTAAATTAAGCCCTTAAATATGCTTAAATGCACGACCACCGAGGAGGTAAAGAACACCGTGGCCTGGACCCTTAAATTTAAGCTTAAATTTAGGCTTATTTGAGGCTTAAATTTAGGCTTAAATTAAGCCCTTAAATATGCTTAAATGCACGACCACCGAGAATTTCAAGAATGCCGTGGCCTGGACCCTTAAATTTAAGCTTAAATTTAGGCTTATTTGGAGCTTAAATTTAGGCTTAAATTAAGCCCTTAAATATGCTTAAATGCACGACCACCGAGGAGGTAAAGAACACCGTGGCCTGGACCCTTAAATTTAAGCTTAAATTTAGGCCTAAATATTTAAGCTTATTTTAGGCCTAAATTTAAGCCTCCCGCTTTTCCAGATAAACCCTAACCCTAACCCTAATCCTAACCCCGAGAGGGCATGCAAATGAGCAGCAACGCACCGCAAGAAATGAAAAGGAAAGAGTAAAGTGCGAGCCTTCTCATTCTAAACCATTTTCTATGTCTGATGAAACGCTCACCTCTTCCTCGTTCGCATTTAAGCCATCAACTCCCGGATCTTCGGGGACCGAGGTGTAGGCTTTTGCCTTGGTGGCTAAGAAGGTGGCCGCGGCGACTTCCGCAGGAGTGGCAATTAAGACCCCCTCTGTAGGGTCGCCTCTTATGGGGGGTGACTCGGTGCCACTTTCGCCTGCTGAGTGCTAAGCGGGCCTATGAATTAAGCGACAAGCAATAACGCACGGAGAAGAAGAAGAAAATGAAGAAGGAAATTGGGATTACAAAAGAGTGGATGGAAAGAGCAAAACACGATATTTACGCATTTATGCTGCTTAATTGTTTGTTTTTGTTCTTACCGTTTCCACTTTCGACTCCATGTCCGCTGCGCTTTCGGCCCAGGAGGAGCCTAGCGGCATCGCGGTCAAGGGCATGGTACCCCATCGCTTCGTGGCTGACGCACGCGCAGCATCAGCAAACGCGTTTTGCTCGGAAGAAAGCGGCTCCTTCTGAGTAGATGGGTGGAGGCACGGGAACACAAAAGGTGGCGTACAAACGCAACAAAAAATAGACGTGATTTTCCGAGCAAATATAAATTAGCTTTAGGTGATGAAGTGGCAAATCTTCAACTTTAGGCATTTTTATCAAGTTCTACAGCTTCATGATGAGAAAGAAGGATGTCATCAGGGTAGTCTACCGCGGGTAGGACGGGCAGGGTTGAAGGAAACTTTTCGATTTTCTTCCAAGGTGCAGGGACGTCAGCTATCTTCACTGCCGAGCCACTACTGCTGTCTTTGTCCTGTGGTTCGCCGTCCTGTTTGCGGCCTCCATAACCTCTCGCACCTGGTTGAGGCGACGGAGAGCTACCTCCGGCATTCTTTGCTTCTTTTCCTTCCTCTGCATTGTTTTGCTTCTCCGGTGGTAGGCCCAGAGCACGAGCGCGCTGCTGCTGTAAGGACACGTAAGCGGCATGCATTTTCTCGACTGGCCAGTACAACGCGTATCTGGCTTTTCGGGCTCGCCTTTCTTTCGCAATAGCGTGTTTCAATGCGGCAGCTTCCGCCGTGGCCAGAGCACTTTTATAGGCTGGAGAATCTGTATCCTTCGAAGTAGGAGTATTATCAGTTGTACCACCAGCACCTGCAGTGGTTGAAGCTCCAGTAGTAGCAGCATCACTGCTACTCGTGCTTCTTCCAGCTTTCTTCAGCTGTTGCTTGAACACCGTGGAGAAAAAACGTCGACGGCAGAGGGGTGGACAGAGGGGCGGGGTCGTGGCCTGGACCCTTAAATTTAAGCTTAAAGCTTAAATTTAAGACTCAATTTAAGCTTCCCACTTCCGCTTCTCCAGATCAACAGAATTGATATATTTAAATTCATGGCTAATACAGGCTTAAATTTAAGCTTATTTTAGGCCTAAATTAAAGCCTCCCCGCTTTTCCAGATAAACCCTAACCCTAACCCCGAGAGGGCCGTGGCCTGGACCCTTAAATTTAAGCTTAAATTAGGCCTAAATTTAAGCTTATTTTAGGCCTAAATATTTAAGCTTATTTTAGGCCTAAATTTGAGCTTATTTTAGGAATTTAAGCTTCCTTTAGGCCTAAATTTAAGCCTCATAAAATCTCTTCAATTATTATTATCCTTAATTATGCTTAAATGGATTTAAGCCCGACTGGGGTGTGTTATGCTCCAGGAACCTCCGCTTCTCCTTTGGTGTAACCCTGGTGTCGCGTGTCGCACCGAAGAGGCCGCAGCTGCGGTTTCCTAACGCCGAAAGGCGTTTTCGTGACGAGTTTTAATTAGCCAGCGCGGTCCTGCGCCAGGGTTGCCCATTCCGAACAGTTGGTCGCTTTTCACCGCCATCCACGAAGCCGAAGTACTTCAGATGCCGTTCTAGAGATCTGCCATGAGCCATCTCGTGAGCGCCCGCTAGCCTCGGCTCGTGTACCCACGAAAGCACTAGCCTATTGGGTAGCCGACTCTTTGGCATACGTGCGAAGTGGCCCACCTAGAGTAGAGTGCGGCTTGCGAGGTAGTACTCAACCGAAAAGACACCCCTGCGCTTCTGTAAGTTCGTTGAAGATATTTGGTGAACGGACGATTGACACATTGTTACCCTGCGCATTTCGCGTATGCGCTTGTTATGCCAGTTGCGCAGGCGAGAGATGGACTCAGCCTGCCGTGAGGCACCACGACTCGCAGCCATACAGCGGCACCGCACGAACACCACCAGAGTAGATCTTCCCTTTGAGCCGCTCAGACACATCGCGAGTACTGAAGAAATGGCCACGTAGCGCACCAATGGCCTTGGAGGCTCTCTTGATTCAAAGTGACGTTATGATGATCTGATAAGTCGTGATGAAGCTCTAATAATATGCGCGCATAAGAACTGCCCGGGTGCAGAGTTCTAGTAGAAGTAGAGAATGCCAAGCAAAGGATTTATGTATGCTGCGGCTACGCGCTGCGGCTGGTACAGGCCTTAAAGCTCAGTCTCATCTTGACATCTTGGACCTCGTCGCTCAGGAAATACCTCGCAAACACACAGCATCCTACAATACACACAACAAGCTCTCTGAAGCCACAGCCATGTTCAGGCAGAGGCTTACTGCACGTAAATGGGATCGCGCAATTGCCCTGTACTGACCGTTTATTTCCAAAAATGGGCGAATGCCGGGAGGTGCTGGGCGGCGGACCAGCACCTCCTTCGAAGCTATAAACGCTTCGAGTGCAACCGGGATCTCAAACTTAGTGAGGTAA
>Ga0307931_1001223_pt1 | contig 16870 bp, 18 predicted proteins | sample OrgLakmetageno47_FD_201816 | JGI IMG/M metagenome (GOLD analysis project Ga0307931, IMG submission 201816) | Saline water microbial communities from Organic Lake, Antarctica - #47 | ecosystem: Environmental > Aquatic > Non-marine Saline and Alkaline > Saline | place: Antarctica: Organic Lake... | reverse complement strand
AGTGGACCTCGTGTTCCGCATGTCACGAGCTTCTTTGCTCGCGCGCCTTCCTCTTTATTGTTCTGCGGAGTGCGCAACACCCACAAATTCCTCGCTTTTTGCAAATTTTTCGAGGAATTTGGCCAACGCCCCTCTCCCTCCTGAATCATTCCGCACTTGCTTTGTTTGCGCAACGCACGCGCATTCCCACTTCTGCCCGCAGCATTGGCTTCTGTGCCATTTGGGTTTGTATTAGTTCGAGTTCGAGTATAAAGTAGAAATCTTTACTTGTGAGTGTTAAGTGAATTGTATTTGTCAAAGAGTACAATAAGTTTGAATAATCCGTTAAAGTTACTCACTGGGAAAGTAGAAAGGGATTACAATTACAACTTCACATATACCAGATAGAAAGTATCGGCATCTGTTTGAATGCTACTTGCTTGGCCACTGCAAGGCTGGGCGTTTCCGCTGTGTTGTATACCATCATGGTAGAACCAAGTCTCATTGCGGTGGTCGTAGTAACTGGCAGTCCAGTGGTGTGGTAAGTGCTGGACAATGGCTGCAAGTGCGTACTTTTCGCTGCCGTGGGCTCCGTCGTGCATGGGGGCTTCTAGGGAGACTTCCAAGGCTTGTTCAATCCAGGATTGCCCTGGTGGTGCACCTTGGGTGCACAAGACACATAATTCTGGGAAGTTCACGAGCTTAGTATCGTTGGAACATGGTGCACCGCACTTGTAACGATTCCCAGTATTGTGGTCTTCAATGTACACGACTCCTTTTGGTTGAGTACTGACTTGGTCGTTACCGACATTGATAGCTCCATGCTCATTTGAGGTAAGCATATTGGTTACCACTTCTGTTGCTGTAACTCGCACGGTGGAGTCGTCAGTATACATATTGCTATATTGCTTTACTACTCTTCTTAAGAGCTTCGCAGACTTCGATGGAAAACTTCAGAGGTCGAGCTTATTTATTTTTCAATGACTCTCCAAGTCCCCAAACTTTGACAAGCTTAGACCTTACTTCATTTGAAAAATGGATTCGTTCTGAAGCAACGGACAAATGTCCACGGAGGACGGGTGCGTCAATAAATCTTGTAGAGTCCTCCTAGGGACTAAAGCCCCTAGAGGAGATAAAACGCACGTACTGCAGCGGCGCGGGTGCGCCGCGCCACGATCAACGATGGTATACCCATCAAGGTAGGACGGCAGGACCGAATTCCCGGTGCCAGGATTTCAGGAAATAGTGGGTTCATCGGGAATCTAGACCTGATTCGGGAATTACGCAAGGAAATGGCCCGCTGAAGGGCAAAAACTAGGCGAAACCCCAGTATTAGCGCCTTCGGGACTGGCGGCAGGTCCCGTAAAAGTACGTCTTGTTTCCTGTACGTAAACTTAAGTTTTATTCTTTATTTGAGCCCCTACTCATCACAGGGCTGTGGCTGATTTGGCCGTAAAACAGCTAAATAAACCGGGAATTTATGAGGAAATTTCAAAATTGTGATAAATCACATCACGACATGAACAAAACGAAGAGATTCCATTAGGACCAATTCCTGATATAATCCTTCTCTCTCTCTCTCGTCTCCTCGTCTCTCTCTCTCTCTCTCTCGTCTTATTTCTACTACTCGCGCTGTGGAGTAAACAATAGCTCAATTGCAATGGCGGCTGGCACCCTCATCTGTGTTAGAAAGCCTGTCATCTGCGCTTAGTCAATACGAAGAACCATTTCCCATATGCGGTAAGCTCATTTAGCCCAATTCCATAACATTTGAGGTGGTCTCGAAGTGTGCAAACTTTCTTCGAATCGTCACTCCGTACCTTTCGACCATTGCCACCAATGCAGTTCCAATCAAAACCATCAGAATGTAGATGTTATGCTGTATGCTGTACTTCCTGGTGGTATTTTGTGTCTTCGTTCAAGCACTTTGTTACTCCTCCGCGTTGTTCGTTGATGAAAAACTACCACATGTCGTCGTGCCGAACTATGTAAGTATGTTGTCACACTGCTTGGGCCTCTTCTATAAACGCCGCGGTGATATCACACTTCTGAGACGGCAATGTAAGCACGCAGTCTACCATCGGGAGAATCTTATTTTAAGGCTAACAGGAGCTGACCTGTGGAAATGACAGGACATGTATGTAAAGTTACCCAGATATAAATGTGATGTGGCGGATAGAGATTTTTCCTCGGTATGCACTTCCTGGCCACGTCGACACTAAACATCAAACTTCGTTGATCTATTTATCTAAAATAACACTTCCGCTCCTCACTCGAGGGGAGGGCTTAAAAAATGCACTGCAGTAGTAGCATGGTTAAAAAGAAAATGGGGCTTTTCGTATTTGGTGGGGTGCAAGTCTCATTTTGGGTCCATATGGGGGGGGGCAATTCATATTTTCTGCCATAGGGGGGGGGGGGTATTCGAAATTTCCTCATGTGGGCGGGTGAATGTTGAAAAAATAAGCCAATATGCCGGGCGGCATTTGAAGTCGAATTCCAATATGCCGGTCGACTGGACTGAACACCAGGCGAATTGGCAATTCACTAGATTGACACCCCTCAATATTGAACGAGGTGTACGGTGCTGCTACTAGGGATGCTCAAACAGCTAACAGGTCAACACGTTCTTCCGGCCCATTAGCAGGTACTTTAATTCGCAAAAGGGCGTTGAAAGGTTCACGTCTGGACGACATTCTCAAGAAGGATGCTAGACTTTAAATGCACACTTCCCGCCTGAGTGTAGCTCGGCTGCAAAAAGCTGCTAATGCAAGCTTGATTCTGCAATTCTAGAACGGATTTATCTGAATCAGCCGGGTAGCGAGCGCCCCCGAGTATTATTTGTTGCCGTGTATGGCAATGGTTAGAATGTGGGCAGTGTCACAGCGTATCTGAAAAACGTGTCGACGGGCGACAACAGTGCCCCTTCGGCGCTGTTAACACAAGTTTAACGTAGTAATCATTCACTGTTCAAATAAATGAAGTCGATGTCGAGGTCTATTGTCACGCCTAACCTGCAATCGAAACAACAGAATCCTTGTGCGTGCTTTCATAGAACATTAAAGAGAAAATATTGGCAGGATAGACGGTCAGAGTAGAATGTACTACAGTACTAGTGCCAATAGACCTCAAACAGGTCCGGCGGACCTGTTACTGTTAGTGGAAGCTGTTAAATGGCCTGTTGGAGCATCCCTGGCTGCTACTGATATTAGTATCTATACGGGGGAAGGGTGCCATTTAGGCGCCCTCCAATTATAATGAGAACCCTGCCGGCTCTACTAAAATTCTGACTTCTGTAGAACCTGATCTCCCCTTTAAGGGGGAGTGACTGTACTGCAACTTACCGTTACTGAATTAAGTTTAGGTGCCCGCGCGATGCACGGCTAAGGTAAGCGATGAGTTTGCTCCGGCAAGAAGCAGGTGAATTGCTAGAGTGTTTTGATGTGCGCCCTTCTTGTGGAGCCCGTGGTCTGTCTCCGTGCCCGTGCTCCTCCTCGCCCCGTTGTTATGCGACTTTAGTACGGACCAATCAAAAACACTTCGCTCCCCTTATGCGGGTTCGTCCAAATATATACTTACGCCAGACACGGATCACGAACGTACGCAGAGAGACACGCGTCCGCCGCGCCGCGATCAACGAACTCATTTTCGTTGTTCGTGAGTGGCAGCGTGCTAGAGCATACCTAATTTTAAAAAAATGCGATGTTACAGGGTCTCAAACAAAGACGCTTGGTAGTGACTTTTTGATCTCGCGCAAGAAAATATCAGCTTCTTTGATCTCATTCTCCTGGATTTGCTTGCTTGTGATTCAAAACGCCATACGATATACCACGGAATTTTGAAGCATAAACACGTGAAGCGGGTTTTCAGCCCCGAGTGCGAGTGCCACGCGCGTTGGGGTTCTGTTGTCGCCGTCCAGGCTTGCGGGATGTGCCGTAAATCCACGAATAAATCGCCCGTTGGAAGAATTCACCGGTTTTAGCGCGCCTTTCGCACAATAAATTCAGCTCGACTGAACTGGTAGGTAGGATCGATTTGGGCTATTTCTCGGCCTTAAATTCAATAGAAATAGATGGGACCCTGGCATCGGGGTTGCCCTTTGATGTGGTCAAAATACCTGGCCACAGCGGCGAGACCACGTGAACATGGCTGGGGGTAATCCCGATTCGATTTGCGTATGACATGGCCAATAAAGGGGCGGTTTTCTGAAGTGAGCCCCCTTTAGCAGCCAGTTAGTAAATTACCAGTTAAGATGCGGGGGTGCTGGGTGCTGGGTGCTGGGCTGCTGGGTGTGGGTGTTGAGTGTTAACGGTGCTGGGTAAAGTTTTTGTGTTGTGAACTTTGAGAGGTGCATTAACCGCGAAGCACCATAAAAACCTAATACTCGGAATATTCTATCGTTCTAACGACCCTTCTTGTTCTATCATATGGCATTGCCATTGCTTGTGCCACGTTTTTCTTGTCGATTGTCCGTAAAGAACGAACCACCCGCCGCCTGCTCTCTAAATCTACCTGTATTCGCCCTCGAATTCCGGCCCTTCGGGGCTTGGGTCAGTTACAAATCGGTAGTGCATACAGTGGACTGTATTTGATCTAGGCGTTTGTATGTGCCCGGTAAGAGTTGAAAGCCGACCGACGTACTTCTTCTCTCACTCTCACTCGAGCTAGAACAAGGTGGAAGGATTCAGGATGAAACGCCGAGTTGAGGGCGATATATGTATACCAAATCAGCAGGTTCATAAGTACTTGACAAGCAAGAGTAGTGTTGCAAATCTCTTCTGAGCCGAAGCTTGCGCATCTAGCTTGCGCCATGTCATCAAGATCCCAGTAAAGTCGAGGGAAAAGAACAACAGCGTATAGAAATATAAATAGTGGGAGAAATGCTCTGTGAAAATAGAGGCGAAGCGGGTCGGGTATAGCATCCGAAAAGGCGATGCAAGTAAATGCGCAGAGATCGAAAAACTTTCCAGCTAATTCATGGTATCCGCGAGCCGGGTAGAAGTAGGTGAACGTTGCAATAGAAAAAATAGCTGAATTCCCAAGAAGGTACCAGGGTTTGAATTGACGTAGCAGAAGATGGAGAACCCGTTGATGAAGACACCAAATAAAAGTATGTACCATACGCAGCATATAGGAAAAAGCACAGTCCATACGTAATTGAATGCGGGTATTTCCTCATAAGAGCCATCGTCCATGTGACGCATGAATATCTGAGACATAGATCCTAGGCCCAACAAATGAAAGACTGAGCCTACAGCAATGAACAAACGTGGACGCCTTAAAACGAGCACCTTTACTCTACTGGATACGTCTTGACCGAACAGAATCTCGGCGAGGCATCGGTTGTCTGGGTCCATAGGAAAGTTCGATAGATCCGCAGTCCACATCGCTTCCCTGCTCCCCTCCTCAACATCCTTCAGCCACCCGGTCAAGTGCTTCATCATAGAGTTGTCCTCACTTTCCATTATAAACTATCTGACGGACCCTCCAGGTCAACTAAATGAAAATTCGTACGTAGATGCAGTCGAATAGACACTCATTGAACGGACGTATTGGCCATGTAGGCAGCGAAGCCATGCAAAGAGTTATAAAATCATGTCTCATTTTTCATGTTCCCTGCTGTTATCATCGTGTCATCCAACAACTTAACTGAACCAACGCTATTCCCCCTGTAAATCGTTTTAGCGTTGTCGGACAAACTGGTTGAACGGACGAACTCGCGCGCGGCAGTAGCTAGTGCAAAGAGCTTTGCGTTGTAGTGCGTTGTAGCGTTGTGGCAAATGCTGCTTGGTCAAGTTTATCACAGCGTACCAAGAATGGTGACAGCTTTGGCTTTTCTAGCGACTCAATGAGTTTTGACGTTGGAAGCTATCTCGACAGGATGCTAAGTATATTAGATGGCAAATATAAGATAATGAAATTATACTAAGATTACTATACAATGAGTCGAAAACCTCCGGCGCGGCCGAGCGGGTACGTACCAGGACTTACCTAGCGTTCGGTTGCGAGCCAGAACCTGCGAAATTCAACTCTTTACTCACGAAATTCAATTTATACTATCCTCGCCTTGATTCTATTTGCTCTATCAACAGCGCTCCACCGCCTGATTTGTCGTCGGTACCTAAGCCCAAGGCCGATGCAGGCGGTGCTGCCCCCCCCCCAGGGCCTCCGGGCGGAGTGCCACCGTCCATGCGGGGAAAAGCTGGGGAAGGCCCCAAGAAGCCACCGCCGCAAGGGGCACCGCCACCCAACGCTCAAAAGGCCTTACCGGACTCAACGCGACCACCGCCGAAAGCACCGCCGCCTCAGCCTGACTCCAGCGCTCAGGCCAAGCCGCCGCCGCGCGGAAAAGCGCCACCTCCAGCCAAGGAAGGGGGCACCACTGAGCCGTCGTCGGCCTCGGGAGCACCACCTGCGGGGGCGAAAGGTGGGCCGCCGCCGGGGCCCCCGGGAAAGGGCAGCGAAGGTGGCAAAGGCATAGGAGGTCGCCCTCCCCCTCAGGGAGGGCCTCCGCCGCCGGCCGGGGCGCCGCCGGATGCTGCCCCAGGCAAAGCACCGCCTAGCGGCCGACCGCCTCCCGGGGGGCGACCACCGCCAGGAAAAGGCGGCCCACCTGGCAAAGGAGGACCTCCTGGGAAAGGTGGCAAAGGAGGACCTCCAGGCAAAGGAGGCAAAGGAGGGCCTCCAGGAAAGGGAGGCAAGGGTGGCCCTGCGCCTACTTCAGAGCAGGAGCAAGAGCAGCCGCCGCAAGAAGGAGAAGCGCGCTACGCCGAAGCGGCGTTCGCGCCAGAGCCCGTGTACGGTGCCCCAGGTGGGCGCGCGCCACCGCCGGGAGGTCCGCCAGGGCTAGGGCCGCCGCCTCCGCAGCAACAACTAGAAGCAGCAGGTGAAGGAGGAGTTGGTGAAGCTGAAGAAGGCGGCGACTACTACCAGCAGCAGGAGCAGTGGCAAGACGAGCAAGCACAAGGCGATGGGTATGGCGGCAAAGGAGACAGTGGGAAGGGCTACATGAGCGACGGCAAAGGTAATAACGAAATTGCTCTGTGATGACATGAGTTAGCAGTATCATTTCTGCTTTCTTTCGTGTTATGAAGCACAAAAATTCCACTATCTATGTATCTGGCACAGGTTTTGTCTAAAGCCATGTCTGTCTTTCTTTGTTTGGTTGTACGTTGTGCCAGGCGGGAAAGGGAAGGGCGGTAAAGCGGGCAAGGGCGGCAAAGGAGTCGGGAAAGGGAAAGGAAAGGGTGGCAAAGGAGCCAAAGGTGGGTTGGGGAAAGGCAAAGGCGGCAAAGGTGCCCCCGGTCCACCCGGAGCTCCGCCACCTCCCGACGAACCACCCCCCGACGACGACGACGAAGACGGGCCCCCGCCGGGAGCCCCGCCGCCGCCCTCGGGTGCGCCGCCACCGCAAGCGCTGCTGGGCGCGGGGTTGGACGGCAGCGGCGGCGGGATGGGCGACTTAGGAGGCGGCGTGAGCAACTTGCCTGCGGGACGTTTGTTAGTGAAATGCATTCAGGTATGTTTATTCATGTATTCAAAATATAGATGTTCGAAACGTGCGCCTGTCTTTTTGGGGCAGATGGTATTTTAATTTGGCTTCACCTGCTTATGCCAGCCACTCTGGGAATCTCCTTGTTCTTCATCTAATTCGCTCTACCTCTCGTGGCGCCCTTGATTCACTTCCATTCTACACTCGCATGATATAGGGCCACAACGTGCGGAAGAAAGGCCAAGCGGCAGGTCGCACCAAAGTCGATGCCTTCTTGGCGATGGTGCTGGGCAATTCCAAGAAAGCGCCCAAGGGCAAGTCCGCTGTTCACAAAAAGTCCAACGAACAACCCAACTTTCAGGTATGGTTACTTATACCATGCATTCACACAAGGAAGAAAGGAGGAAAATTTACTTAAGAAGCGTAGGCTTCCCCGGTAGATTGAGAGAGTTGCGCAGCCCTTCTATTCCGACACATGTGCAGTTCCTCGCTCTTCTCCTTGGACTTGCACGCTTACCGTGCCTCTGATCCTTCCATTCCCACTTCATCTTCTCCCTTTTTCTTCTGCAATTTGAATGGCACAGGGTGAAATTGTGCCTTTCGACGTGATCGACGTGAACACGGTGATTGAGCGAACCAGCGGTGACGTGGTGTTACATCTAGAGCTGTTAGACGCGGCCGGGGGCAGCAACGCCGTGGTCGCTACCATGGACTTGAGTGTTTTGCCCTTCATGGAAGAACCGAACGTGCCAGTGCGCGACAAATTTCCGCTGAAAGGTGGGTGTATTTGGAATCCATCTTTGCTTCTATCGACTTCCTGATTTTTTTTCTCATGAAAATACTTGGAGATAACTTTGCGCGGAGGATTGACTAAATTTCGTTTGATTTCGATTTCTAGAAACTGACGCACCATCTTCATTTCCTCCTGTGATTACTGTCCAGGCCCTGACGGAGCCTCTACAGGCGGGCTCTTAGAACTCGAGCTCACCTACATGGAAGCCAAAGTAGGGGTTGTGCTCTTGACCTTGTTCGAAGGGCGCAACCTGAAGAACATGGACACGGTGGGGAAACAAGACCCGTACGTGGTGTTCAACATCGGCGAAAAGTACCGAAAGAAGTCAGAAGTGGCCACCGACGGCGGCGTGAACCCGTACTTCAAGGAGGTAGGTGTGATTAGTATACGAAAAAAGAAAGCAGAATAGTTGAAGTCTTGGTTCCTAATGAGGCGACTGGTCACTGAGAAGAGGTTAGGTGGGGCCACACGTTTCTTTTAATTCGCAAACAGGTTAGGAGGCGGAGCTTTAATATAGTCGATGATTTGATGCGATTCAACTTACACTACATGCGAGGGTTGCTACACGGCTGTCTCTGTGCCTCTGATCTTTGCGTACGTATGTGCTTTTCTCATCTCACAGGAGCGCATCAATATGTGGGTGGACCGCAAGAATTGGGTGCACGACTTGGCGATTTCTTGCTGGGACGAGGACGAGGGCGCCGACGATTTGATTGGCCAAACCACGCTGAGCTTGCTCGAGTTGATGGCTCAGGGCCACCCCGACACTGTGAAGGTGAGGGGGGGGGCATGTGTGTGGTGTGGAATAATTTCATGTATATTAGGGCACGAGGGCGCGTGCGTGAGTGTGCTTTCGAATTTCGACGGTGATGTTTGAACGGCTACTTTCGGAGTGAGGAAAAGATTACGTAGCCAAGAAATCGAAAAGATGTCATGTGACGATACACATGTTGAAGGGATCTATTCTCTATCTCTTTATTTTATTGTCAACTTCTCCCCAAATGCCATTGCAGGAGCGTTTGGTAGAGTTATGGAATGTGGGGCAAACCAAGAGCCACGGCCACTTGTTGCTTCGGCCTCAGTTCTTGCCTGCCGGCACGCTGAGATGCCACGTGATGGACGCCAAGGGACTGCCACTGGCCTCGGACCAGCGCCAAGATCCGTGAGTATATTAGCTCTAAAGTTTGCATGAATGGGGGGGGGATAAAGACAAGCACAAAAGTAAATGCGATACAAAAGATGATTCATCTTCTTGTTCCATTCTCACCTCACATACGTGTACTTTTGCACCTCACCCAGGTACGTGAAATTGACAGTGGACGGGCAGGCGGCTACCATCAAGAAACAGACCAAAGTGTGCACCGACGGTGGGAGCGACCCCGTGTGGGACGAGTCGGTGTTTTTGGACATCGTCGACCAATACGATTTAGTCATTGAGGTAATACATATGAGTCAACGGAGACCCTGACTTTCCTACTACTTCTTCAACGTATCTTCTATTCTTCACCTTTTCACCGCCTTTTGTTGCATTTCAATTTTGTCACGTTTCGTTTTTGTTTGCAATACGCCCGACTTCCTTTCTCCGATGAAAAATTCCTACGTCCTGCCCTCCTCTGTCCCTGAAAGTTCATTTAACTGAAACTCGAATTACTCTTCCATTTCTTCTATTTCTAACACCTCGCCTACAGGTGTGGGACCACGATTTACTCGCCGACGACAAAATCATTGGCCGCTGCGTGGTGAGCTTGCTCCCCGTGTTTCGGAAAGGCGAATTGGACACCTGGGTCGCCATGAAGACGGTCGGGGGATTTGGCGGCAACCAAGCAGCTGGACAAGTGCACTTGCAGGTATAGAATGTGGTTGCTGCTTCTGTTCTTTTTTGTTTGCTTTTCTTCGTTTCTTTCTTTGTTTCTTTTTTGTGGCGTATACTAGTAGAAGTTTTTTTTCCTCTCAGCAACGCGCACACTTGCAACGATTTTTCGCCTCCCCTTATTGTCCACTCTTCCAACATCAATGTTGTCTCATCCCTGAACGGTATCTTTATTTTTCCCTATCGGCGATGGTGCCAGTTGGAGTTCGAGGGTCCAAGTGGAGTACGGTACCCGCTCAACCAGCCGGGAGTCGATTCTTTCGACGAGAAGGAGCGCCTCAAATACCTCAAAAACCTGCCGCCCGCCACCGTAGACAACGACTCGTCTTCGGCGATGGTGGCGGCATCCAACGAGCCGAAGCGAGCCCGAGACACGACCTTCGACGACGACGAAATCGAGGCCGCGTTTCGGTTCATTGACCTGGACAAAAATGGGTGCGTTCATGTACTGTTGAGATTATTAATGTTAAAAGCCTTTTGTGCGAGCCGCGCTATTGTGTCGACTTAATGCTCTGGAGATACTACAAATCTTTCGTTTGCTTTTTCTTGGAAAAGGCCACTTTCATTCGTAAGTATTAATTCTACCTGCCTCATATGCTAGGTACATTGGTGCTAACGAATTGCGGCACGTGTTAATATGCATGGGAGAAATGATTACCGACGAAGAAGTCGACATGATGATTAGCATTGTTGACGGCGACGGAGACGGGCAGGTGAACGATAGAGAGGCGTTACTCTTTTAATTTTATGTAGATACTCTTTTTAATCTGGCGGAGGTAGCGATTGACAGTGGTGCATTTAAAATACAAACGAATTGACGCGTTCTCCTTGTTTTTTTCTACTCAATGCAGGTAAGTTACACGGAATTTTACGAGCTAGTAACGGACCCAGACCCAGGCCGCCCGGACTTTGGAAAACCAGGCGCCGCGGCGCCGGGCAACGACATGAAGCGCAACGCGCAAGATTCGGAGCAGAGGGCGAAAGAAGCCGCGGCCAGAGACGAGAAGAGGAAAATGTTGGCGGCGTTCGTGGAAGAAAACGCAGTGGGGGTGGCGGAGATTCAATATGTCGTGGAGCAGGTAAATGAAGGAACTCCTCTCGTCTTTCTTTTCTTGTTTTCGAATTTAATCTCAGTAATTGTTGAATTGCAATACAACGACTTTGAGTTACGCGCCCACTTGTGTGCCCTCAACAGGCCATCCAATTGCCACCGGAAGCGCGCACCACCGACGGCGGCATCGACTTTGGCACTTTCTGCAAGTTGAACCAAGTGGAGCCTACGGGGGAGTACTTGGCCTTGTTTTCGCTCTTCGACCCCGAGGGCGACGGCACCTGCGACTACAAAGCCATTACTCTGGGCATGCTCAATTTCGTGGACATGCCCAAAGAGCAAAAGTGCGACTTCGTGTTTCGCATTTTCGACGAAGACAGCAGCGGGTTGCTGGAAATGAAAGAACTGATGCAAATTTTGGCGTCCAACCACATGCAGTCCCTCGACGCGGTGCGTTGTGAACCCACAAGATAATCGAATGCAAATGATACAGCGCGCGTATCTCCATTTGAAGAGACTTTTGTACCCCAATCAGCTCGTTAGTCACTTGATTGCACCGCTCCTCCTTGTGCCTTTCTTGTCCTCCAGGTGAAAAAGAAAGCGCAAACCATCATGAAGACTGCCGACAAAGATGGCAACGGCGAGCTGAGCATAGAAGAATTCCGCGTAGTAGCCCAGAAATTCCCGAACGTGCTTTTTCCCACTTTCAACAAGCCTTCTCAGGAATGAATTCGTTCTGCTTGTACATGTATATGCGCGGCTCTGCCGTACACACCGCCCATCTCTCATGGCAGCCACAGAGGCTAGGCACAGCAGCTCGGTCCTTTCTGAGAAAGCCGAAATCCGCCTTGCTTTTTCTCCGGTTTTTGAAATCTAATTCAATTATTAAATGTTAAATCACCACAACCACATAAGAGTTAAAACACAAAAACAGAACTGCAAACTCTAATAGTTGTATGTCCATTCTACTATGAACTATATGCGAATAAATCCTTGGCTACTCTTCGGTTTACGTCTTATATCTATTTTACCACCTGGCGATGGCCCCTCGTAGTTCATTGCGCCCTTTTTGCCTTAGGAAACCCCGTTGCTCTAAGGCACACAACGTCCGCATTTAACTTCCAGCTGCCAGCTATTACAATTATTGTGTGCTAGTCGCTAGACATGTGAAAATACTGCTCCACATGCATCCGGCAATTAAAGCAGAGGAAACATTGCGCCATAAGCATCACCCAAAGGCACGTCACCTTGTTTATCGTCATTGGGGAGGCCCACGTTTGGACCCTACTGCCTGTTTGGGCCGCGCGACTGGCAATGGATTTAAACGTGCTCCGATTCACTTCAGACTTTACAGGAGCTTTATTCAAGTCGTTTCGAAAGTGCGTGCAAAAAGGCGCGGTCTGAATCGCCGAGAAACCCTTTCAATGTTTTGAAGCTTAGCCCAACGCCAACACCAATAAATTCCTCGTTGCTCCCGCGCTAATCCGAACGACAAATCAACCTAGAGGGGCGTAAACGTCGACACACCACTTCCAGATAAAACGCCAAACTTTCCAGATACCCAAGGCAAAGCCCGTTGTGCCCACGCCTTCTGATAGCACGATGTGTATCAGTTCGAGGCAGCTTCTTAGCGCGCTCTATCTCGAGACATACCTCAATCTTCTGGCCACTGCAAATGGAATTTCGTGACCTCTTATTCTTATCTATTGATGATAGGCACCAATTTACAAGCGGAATGGCCTATTCGAAATGGCAAAGCGCGAGATCCCGAATAGGCTACTTAGTTCTTCAATCCACAACAATCTCCACGTCGAAAAGTGTTCACGAAATCTCAAAAGTAAATTTTCCCAAATAGACAGTATTGCCTCTGGAATTTCGAAAGCGCTGCACCTCGTGCCAGTTCTTTCATAGATGTGCATACACCCACCAAGACTCCAGCTGCCTACTTTTTGTTCTTAGCAGCTTCCTGGGCCTGGAGCTCTGCCATCAAGTCCTTGTTCATCGAGGCCATGACCGACTGCGCCGTCTTCTGGGACTCCGCCTGCGCTGCCTTCATCGCTTTAATGGCCTCTTCGGCTACGCTTTCCGCACCCCCTGCGAGGGCCTCCGGCGACACCACGACGCTGGTGGGCGTCGAGTCAGCCGTGTACACCACCGACACGCCGCCGCTTTCGCCGTGGCACTCCGTCGACGATAAACGTTTGAACATTTTCTCCCGAAAGTCTGCAGCCATCTTCATCTCTTCCTCGTACTCCGCCTGCACGTTTTGTACTTTTGTGAGTCAAGGGGTGTTACACTCGAAAAGGTAAGCTATCGAAGAACAGCCAGTATACAAGAAAAATAACAAGGACTGAACAAGAAAATATCATAGTGGGCACCTGCTGTGCCTTCTGCTTCGCAGAAAGCTGTGGCGTTTCCCCGACAGGCTGCTCCTCGGCACCGCCAAATAAAAACAGCGTGGTCGAAGTTCGACTTTGCACCCATGTGGATGGAGTTGTCGGCACAAATGCGCTCGCGCCGCCCTAAAGAAATGCACCAATTTGAAAAACACGATTTATATGAGTATCTAAGAATTTGATCGTTGGTAGGCTGGAGTTGACGATGCGTGCTGATAGGAGGTCTTGAACACGTCAACTCCTAGAAATACTGAACTTAGTAATCATTGAAACGCTTGAGATCAAATTTCGCCCAAATTTTAAGCTAGATACAATGAAGCAAATCTAAAACGAACCGCTAGAGCAGCTGTAATTACAGCGGTCGCGACTTTCATAGCTTAGAGGTTGCCGTGATAGAGAGGGAGGAGGGCTTTTGCTATGCTCCTTTCAAGAATGAAGCTGCTGGTTCAACCAGCAGCTCGATGAACTCTCCTACTAGCTAGACGACTCCACAAGTACACAACAAGAACTCAAGCAGCAAGAAAGAAGCCTTCACTGCAAGAAGAACTCGTAAGTTTAGGGTTACCGAACCCTGAAGCTCTTCCGCTCTTCCTTTTCTGGAGCTGCAAAAAGAAATTTAACAGCTCATCATAATTAATGGCGACCCAATTGCTATGCATCTCGTTGAATCTCCATAGATAGTAGCTCTGAGCCGTCCTCAGCGCATGACTAGAGCATTAGAAACGTTGATACGTGTGATAGGCATTTTGCCTTTCACGTATGCATTCGTTCCGACGGTATCGACGGCTGTGCTAAGGTAACAATTTTGTCACTAAGCAGTGATACTAGGAATGTCCTCTTTCGTTGCTAGAAACGTAGTGGGCTTTATTGATAAATGAAGTTAAGGCTTCGACAAAATTTAGAACGCTATTCGCTTTTGTGCCACGTGCGATGGGACTCGGAGCATGGTCTAATCTCTTGAAGCTAGTTAAGAAAGCACATGCATGATATCTGTAGTACAAGGAACGAGTACGTCATGAGTTTCGCTAATCTTACGACTGACCATGTTTCTTTATTTTTTCGTGCCTTGATGCGTGCAGTAAACCGTGGAGCAATTCAAAAGTTTATACTGTCAAGGGTTCAACCGGCAGTGGAGCTGAAAATAGTGCTTATATCAGCACAGCTCATGCAAACGATGGTCTTCTTAACGACTACGCTACAGGGCACGAGGTTACCCAAGCTCTAGGGCTTGAGGATCCTCGAAATGCAGCCATTGACTCAGGGACCTCCATAGACAGCAACGACAATAACAATGCTCCTCCGCCTGGCTCAGCTGCCGCTGCGGCCGCTGCTGCGGCAGCACTCGAACCGCTGAATCCCATGGATGTGCGAGTAGTCAAAGTAGGAGCCCTCGAAGCAAGTAGGTCTAGTGGCGACGGCACTGCCGAGCAAACTTCAGAGGCTGCGGCTGGCTTTGTCAACAACATCCGGTCGGCAGGACCTTACTTGCACATGCATGCTGGGCAAACGATGGTGCGCAAAATCGCCATCCTGCGCATGACTTCTTTGCTTAGGGGGCATACATTCATCCTAGGCCATTTTACTCGCTGTTGATGCACATTATTATTACTTGCGTCTAATACAGTGGATTCCACATCTCAATCTTCTCAACTCAAGGTGGTGCACTTGTCGTCCGCACTGTTCGAAATGCCAAGCGATGTACTTTCCGGTCAACAGTCGAGCTCAGTATTGGGCGCTCTCATGGACGATCTAGCCTTAGTGAAACTGCTCGGGGTTCGACTAGTGCTCGTGGTCTCGGTGCGGCGTCAAGTCGACGAGAGACTGGCCGCCTTAGGGCTTGACGTAGAGTATGTCGGGGATTGGCAGGTGACGTCAGGCAAAGCCTTGCAAGTGGTGAAGGAAATGAGCGGCGCGGCACGTGCTACGGTAAGTGCTTCGCAGAAGAAACCAAAAGGAAATGACGATAATAGCCCTTGCAAGTGTCATGGATTATAATTATGAAGAAGTGCATGCGTGTTTTCAGTAGTGTGCGCACTTGTCTTGATGCTATGGCGACCCTCCTAACAAAGGTGGAAGCTCGCTTGAGCCGGTCGTTGCGCACTCCTTCGGGCCACAATGGCGCATCCCAGGGAGTGCGCGTGGCCAGCAGCAACTTGTTCTACGCCACGCAGCCGCTGGGCGTGCGAGGCGGCGTTGACTTTGGGTACGCAGGCGACGTGCGAAGGGTAAGAGATAAAACCACACCTTTGCTCAAGCATTCATGTACGACGTGTGAATGAGAAGATAGACTCGAATTCCTTCGTACCGGTTATCACATTCTGATGTGCTGTTGTTGTTTTCACTTTTCTCTCCTAACACACGTGATCCCTCGCACGCGTGCTTGTCAACCTGCATGCGCATATAATTTAGGTGGACACCCAGGCGATTCAACGGCACTTGGCCAGCGGTGACGTGGTGCTGCTGACGTCACTGGGCTACGCGGCCAGTGGGGAAGCGTACAACGTGGTGTCCGAGGCGTTAGCAGCCGAGTGCGCGGCTGCTCTTAAGTACGCGTGTACGGTGCTATGTACCACTTTCATTTTTGCCCTGCTGATCTTTATGCTCATTCAAATCACCACAAACAAATTGGCGGGTGTTTGTACGCTATCAATATTTCCTAACGACATTTTTCTCTACACCACGCTCCCCTCTGCACGCAGGGCGAAGAAGTTGATTTGGGTCAACGACGGCCACGTGCTCACGTCCGCCATTTACCCCACCAAGGGGGTAATTCAGTCCATGCGCATGTCCGACGCCACCGCTCTCCTCAACCATTTCCGCGTGCCGGCTAGCGGCAGCCAAAGTTCTTCGTCTTCCTCATCTCCTTCTAGTACTCGTCGACAAGTTCCAGCTTTTAGCGCCCCCGAATATTCCCCTTCCTCGTTGTCGTCGTCAAGTTTAAGCAGTGCTAGTAGCGGTATCAGTGGCGGCGGTTCCACTGCGTTTGGGGTGGCGCCGTCGGGCTTTGCCTCCATCGGCGTAGGCCCCCCAGAGGGGGCTCCAGCGCCAAGGGTGTGGTACGCGCAGCGCCCACCGCTCACCAAGCCGACTGCTGCTACGAAGGTTAACGACGACAGCAAAGACGATGATAGCCAAGGTGGTAGTGACGACAACGAGATTATGCCCAGCGATGCTTCTTCTGCATCTAGTGACGACAACGGTAGCCATAGAAGTAAGGCTCGGAGGTCGAATTCAGCACCAGAGCAGTCTGTGTCACCGGTCCACGCGCGGCCTCGGCACGCAGGGCGTTTTC
>Ga0307931_1001220_pt1 | contig 16877 bp, 2 predicted proteins | sample OrgLakmetageno47_FD_201816 | JGI IMG/M metagenome (GOLD analysis project Ga0307931, IMG submission 201816) | Saline water microbial communities from Organic Lake, Antarctica - #47 | ecosystem: Environmental > Aquatic > Non-marine Saline and Alkaline > Saline | place: Antarctica: Organic Lake... | reverse complement strand
GCTCAGGGCACCGAACGCATCGAGTTTCTGACCAGCCTTGATTCACTAGTGGCGAGCTTGCAGGAGAGTGCGAAGAGCGCGAACAGCAACCTGGAGCTCGCAACGCCTGATGCGGACCTCGAACAACAGGTCAGCGCCCCGGATGCTGCCTCTGACCCAGCACTGGTTGCACACCTTGCCAATATGGTGGAAGACTGGTGCTTACAAGTGGAGGCCTTACTCAACGGTGGCAATTCGGGGTCAGGTGGAGCGGGGACTGGCGGTGTAGGCTCGGGCCCTGATACCGAAATAGAGTATTGGCGGAGACGTCTCCAGCAGCTCACAAGCGTAACCGACCAACTCAAAGCGCGTCCTTGCAAAAACGTGCTCGCAGTGCTCACGGCAGCTGCTTCAATGAAGGCGCCTACCACGGGTGGCAACAACGCCGCCATGGTCAACAAGGCGCGCTCGTTGGCGTTGCTGCGGCAGTGGCGACAGGTCGATGTCAAACTTACCGAGTCTAGCAATGAAGCCAAAGATAATGTCAAGTGGCTGGCTACGCTCGAGCGTTACATGGAGCCATTGTATTCCGGGGACCCCGAAGCCATTCTTGACCTGATTCCAGCACTCATAGGGTCCGTGAAGATGATTCACACAGCGTCTCGCTTCTACAACACGTCGCAACGAATTGGTGCTCTGTTGGCGTCCTTTTCATATCAAATAATGGCTGCATGCACACTGTGTGTCAATGGAAAAGACCCGCCAGACGCGCTCTTCGATCGACCGCCTGAGTTCGTGCTGCGCGTGCTCGAAAGCTGCCTGAAGCTCAATGAAAAGTTTCAAGAGCAGTATCACTTGGCCAAAGACCAGCTTCAGGCGTTTCCAAAGGGCAAGCAGTTTGATTTTTCCGAGTTCCTCTTGTTCGGGACACTCGACGCGTTTTGCCGCCGTGCAGTTAAGCTCATGGACGTCTTTGCGTCAGTGCAGCAGTTTCAAGCGCTTGCATCGGCGCGAGTTGAAGGCTCGGCATCTTTACTAGTAGCGCACGATGCTACCTTGACTGCGTTTCGCAAGAAGAACCACCCGCTGTTAGATGTTAGTGAAGGGCCTGCCCAAGCGCGGTGCGAAGCGGAATTAGCGCAATTGCTGGTGCAGCTGGACGCAAATGAAGTTCAGCTGAAAGCACTGGTGGACACCAGTTTTGCGCATGCGATCTCAGCAGAAGCACGACTTGACTTGTTGGCAACGTATGCCCCCGTGTTAAAGCGACCAGAGCTGAAAGCTCACCTCGACGCTAAACTTCAAGCAGCTTTGGTGGCTTACGCGTCTGAGCTTGCAATCGTGCAGTCAATGTATGAGCATGACAAGCACGCACCCCCAGTCCCGCGCAACACTCCACCGGTGGCCGGTGCCGTAGCGTGGTGCCGGCAGCTGCTCCGTCGCATTGACGCACCCATGCAGCGTTTTCAGGCCAGCTTCTCGAAAGCAAAAGACGACCCCTCCTCACAACCACCTCCAGCCGCTTTCAAACCCATCGTCAAGACCTACAACAAAGTCGCCCGCGCGTTGGTGTCCTTTGAGTACGTTTGGCTCGACGCCTGGCAAAAGTCCGTGCACTCGGCGCAAGAAGGCCTCCAGGCGACGCTGGTCGTGAAACACCCGAAGACTGGCAAGCTCTTCGTGAACCTGGACCGGGAAGTCTTGCAGCTGGCCCACGAATCCAAGTGCCTTCGCAGGCTGGGGGTAGAGCTGCCGGATGCCGCCTTGGCAGTGCTAGCCCAGGAAGCACACATCAAAGACGTAGCTTTGCGGCTTGGTGAAATGCTTGAATCGTTCGCGGCTGCCACGGAGAAAATTCTGCCTGTGACCCTGAAGTGTCTGGCGTCACACATCAGCGTCGTGGAAGATGCACTTCGGCCAGGCCTCGTAAGCCTGACGTGGACCTCGCTCAACGTGAGGACTTACTTAGACAGCGTAGGGAATGCAGTGGCCCAATTGAGCGAGCTCATAGGGCAAGTCAATGATTTAGTGGACAACCGCATTGATCGCCCGCTGTCGGCAATGGCACAAGTGGCCCTTATAAAATTGCCCGACCCCGCGGACGAACGCCTCTTGAGTTTGGATACCTTCATAGAGATGCAAGAATTAGCCGCGTTGTCAGCAACTGCCACTTTGCAAGCCAAAAACAGTGCCGTTGAAGCTGCCGTTGGTGACTTGGTTGCTCTCATTGTCGAAAAGAAGAACTTAAACTCGACTTCAAACAGTGCTGCAAGTAGCAACGTGCCTGCTGCAGCGCTGTCTCAACTCCGTGCCCACTACAACGCGCTCGCCTACCGCGCCTTGCTCAGTGCGACCCGCAACGCGCTCAACGCTACCAAAAAGCGGGTGTGCAGCCGGGCTGGATCGGGGTTTTTGTTTGCGCAGCGACCCTTGTTTGAGGTGGACATTCAGTTGTCGGTGCCCTCAGTGCGACTGTCGCCGACTTTAGACGATGTGCAACACGCGATCAACCGCACTGCCGTTACCGTCATGGCGTGCTCCAAGCGTGTGTGGCAGTGGGGGCAGCTCAGTGTGCCGGAAGCCGAAAAGAGGTCCTTCTTTGACATTTTAGGGTGCGATCTGGAAATCATCAAAGTCTCCCTGCTGCTCACGGGTGCATTGCACAATACCAAGAGCGCTGTGTCGAAGTACTTGTCGACTTTCCGCATGTACGACTGGATTTGGAAGGAAGACAAAGACGAAGCGTACCAGCGCTTTTTGGCCACCACTCCTATGACGGCGGACTTCGAAGCAGAGGTGATACAAAGATGCAATGTTCCAGTTTTCTGTGTTGATCGCAATTGAATAATTTTTCATAAGCTTTTCATCTATGTCATTCATTTTCTTTCCCAATAAATCTTGCTTTCTTTCTTTATCTAGCTAAACTTTATCTGTAATTCTGAATTTTTCTTTCATTTTTTCGCTCATCGAATCTCTTATTGCTCCTGTTGCTGTCGCGTGTTTTTTTCATAACTCCTACTTAGTTGCGGCGCTTCTTGGTTTTGGAGTCTGAAATTGACAAGATGCAAAGCTCGCACGACATCGGTGCCCTAGCCCTTCACACTGCGAACTTGAAGCTCCAACTTCGCAACGAAAGCCGCTTGTGGAAAGTGCAGTACTCCAACAAAGTCCACAACCAGGTCAACATTGCTTTCTTTCATTTGTTCTTTCTTTTGCATCTCTCATCATATCAAATGTCATAATTATTTATTGAATGCTTAATTTTCGCTAATACAAGTACTTTCTCAATCAATATATTTGTCATCAAACTCTTCCCTGCTTGTGCTGCCTTCACTCATATAGGCCAAGATGGCCATGAAAAACTTGGCCGAGTACATTCGCCTGACGGCCAGCAAGCTGAAGTTAGACGTCAAAAACATCGACAATTTGCGCTACGTGATCGAAATTTTGCGCGAAGTGCGCGAGCGGGACGCCTCCATCGAGTTGGAGATTGCGCCTTGCGCAGACCTCTACGGCATGCTTGAAAAATACTTGCCAGGTGCTCTGGTCTCGAAAGCCGAGATGGACCAGCTGCGCTCTCTGCGGCCGAGCTGGCGTAAGTTAGTGTCGTCAGCCGAAGCCGTTGCAGATTCTCTGAGTGGCCTCCAGGGGGACTTGAAGAAGACGCTAATGGCTGACGTGCGGGCGTTTGGGACTGAAGTGCTCGAGTTCCGAGCTGATTTCGAAAAGCACGGCCCGGGGGCGCACAACGTGTCTCCTGATGAAGCCATTGAGCGGCTGAAAAAGTACCGCGGGCTCCTCCAGGCCAAAGAGGCCCGTCGGATTTCGCTGGCCATGGGCGAAGAGCTTTTCGCGTTGAAAAACACCGAGTTCCCGCTGCTCGCGCGCACGGAGCGGGACATTACCCAGCTGGATTCCCTCTATAGTCTCTATGCGCGGGTAGTGGCCGCAGATACAGCGTACCGGCAGTTGCCGTGGATTTCGGTGCCCGGGCAACTGGACGACATGGCTAGCGTGATTCGTGATTTGAACGCGCAATGCCGCGCGCTCCCCAAGCAACTGCGGGTCTGGAAAGCGTTTGTGGACTTGGAGTCCGCCATTGCCGCCTTAGACAACGCCCTGCCGGTGGTGCGGGACCTGGCCAAAGCGTCGATGAAGCCGCGGCATTGGGCGGAAGTGAACGAAGTGCTGCTGGAGCACAAGTCCAGGTTGGAATACGATTCGCCGACCTTCACGCTGGGCGATGTCCTGGATAGCGCTGCAGTTGCAGCAGCGCCGGCCTTGAAAGATATCAGCGCGGGGGCTGACAGGCAACTCACTATTGAAACGGAACTTGCTGATGTAAAGGAGCATTGGGACCATCGTGCTTTTTCGTTTACGCCAGCTGTCAAGAATCGTCAGGAGGTAATGCTCTTGACCAACGTAGACATGGTGATCGATGAAATCGAAGACGCGTTAGTGACGCTGCAGAGCCTCCTCGCGAGCCCTTACGTGGGCCCCTTCAAAGAGCAGGTGCTGGAAGAGCTCAAAGAGCTGAGCGACACCACCGAAGTGATTCACACCTGGCTTGCAGTGCAAAACGCGTGGAGTGCCCTCGAAAGCGTCTTCACAGCGCCGTCCAGCGACGCGGCAAAGCGAATCCCTGCCACCGCAAAACGCTTCGCGAAAGCCGACCTGGAGTTCGTGAAAATCATGAAGCGTGGGGCTGCTACCCGGGGCGTGGTAGCGGCGTGCTCCAACGATCTCCTCAAAACCTCCTTGCCGGTCTTGTTCGCTGAAATCGAGAAATGCCAGCGTGCAGTGGACGGTTACCTCGAGCAAAAGCGTATTCGTTTCCCCCGTTTTTACTTTGTCAGCAACAAGGCGCTTCTGGTGATCTTGTCAAAGGGCAATGATCTTGTGGCGATGCAAGGCCACTATGCCAAGCTCTTCGCTGGCGTTACTTCCGTAGATCACGGAGCTCACGGTATTGAGTCAATTTGCAGCGAGTCTGGAGAAGCCGTGCAGCTTGCGCGACCTGTCTTTCCCACAGGCTCCGTGGAAGATTGGCTTGGTGCGCTCGAGAAAGAAATGCAGATGACTTTGAAAGCTCTGGCCGAGCGGTGTGCCGAAGACTGCCTTTCGCCAGCGGTGCCCTTGAGCACCTTCGTGGAGTCGACGTGCGCGCAACTGGCCTTGCTTGGGTTGCACATGAGCTGGACGCACGCGTGCGGCGCTGCCCTGGATGCAGCCACCACCAACCGCCACGCGCTGCCTGACAACGGCCAAGTGCAGGCCCGTGCCGAGCACGAGCTCTTGCGGTGGTGCCAAGGCCACCGCCTCAGTGCCCAAGACCGCTTGAAGCTTGAAGCGCTCGCGATGGCGCAGCAGCACTTCAACCGCCAGTGGGTTCAGTGCGAGCGCACCGCGACGAGCCACGGAAGGAGCGTTTCGTCGAGTGACTTCGTGTGGCAAAAGCAAATGCGCGTGTATTGGCAACCTCAGGTGAACGATCGCCACGGCCCCGGATCTTGCTCAATACGCGTTTGTGATGCGTCTATGAATTACGGCTACGAGTACCTAGGGGCTACTGAGAGACTCGTGGCAACTCCTCTCACCGAGCGCTGCTACCTAGCTGTCACGCAAGCCCTCTCGATGCACCGTGGCAGCGCTCTGGTAGGCCCTTCGGGTGTCGGCAAAACAGAAACCGTCAGAGACCTTGGCCGTACAACCGGCCTCAATGTCGTGGTCACCAAATGCAGCCATCATTTTGACGCAGCCGACTTGGCTCGACACTTTAAAGGCATCAGCCAATCCGGCGCCTGGGGCTGCTTTGACGATTTGGACCGCCTTGGTTCTTCTACGCTGTCGCTGCTGGCTCAGCAGATTCTCGCCATCTCCGCCGCCCAGCGCGCCCAAATGATCCGTTTCGTGTTTCCAGGCGACACTAAAGCGATGTACCTGTCGTCGTCGGCTGCTTACTTTGCTGCGATGCAACCGGCTGGAGTGCAAGGGCGCCTGGACTTGCCCATCAGCTTGAAAGTGTTCTTTCGCGTAGTTCAGCTGGTGTCACCGGATTTTGAAACGATTGTGCGCGTCCGGCTTTACATCTTTGGGTATTCTGACGCCGCTGTATTGGCCCGCAAGGTCGCTCTTTTGTTCGAGTATTGTGAAAACCAGCTTACGCGGCAGCACCATTACCACTTTGGCCTCTTGAGCATGCTCCGAGCGCTTGCAGCATGCAACCATACAATCTTAGCGCAGCCGTCGGCGCGTGGCGACGAGAACCTCTTGGTGCGAGCGTTGCGAGACGCGGTTGTGCCCATGCTCCTGCCATCCGACGTGCCCCTCTTTCTCACTTTGCTCTCCGAGATGTTTCCGTTGCAACAGCCGCCCAGCGTCAAAGATGCGGCCACTCAGTCCCTGGAGAGCGATTTATGTGCGGCTGCGGAGGCACGCGGCTTTATTGCGTACACGCCGTGGATTGCCAAGGTGCTTCAGTTTCACGAAACCACCTCTGCACGGCGCGGGGTGCTGTTGCTAGGCGCCACTGGTTCAGGCAAAAGTGCAGCATTGTCAGTGCTGCAAGATGTTCTCGTGAAGCGATCTCACCGCAAATTGAAAGAAACGCGCATTTACCCCTGTGCTTTGAAGGTGCAAGACGTTTGGGGTGGGGTAGATCGAAGCAACGGTCAATGGGTAGATGGCGTCTTGGCCAACGTGTGGGCAAATGCCAACGCCAACGCCACCGCCAGGCAGGAAAGCGCATGGGTGGTCTGCGACGGTGACGTGCACAGCAGCTGGGCGGAGCACTGGCATTCGGCTCTAGACCACACCAACGCGGTCACCCTTGCCGACGGCGGGCGATGGCCGATGGAGCCCAATGTGCAGTTGGTGCTGGAAGCTGAAGACATGCGCCACGCGAGCCCTGCGATGGTAGGGCGCATGGGGGTGGTGCACTTCAGCGACAAGGACCTCGACTGGAGCACATTGTTGGAAGCTTGGCGGCGCAAGGCCCAACAATCCACGGCCTCTCCGAATAGTTCCGCCTCCGCTACACCGCCTGTAGTGGTGGGCCTCTTGATGGGCTGCTTCGCCAAACTTGTAGGGCCGCCACTGGAAGCTGATTTGCCCAATCAGCAACCGAGGAGCTCGCACCTCTTGGATTTCTTCGACAAGAAGTGCAGCTCGAATGCCGCGCTCGGAACGATGCCCCGTGCCGTAGTCTTCAGCCACACCTTGCGTTTGCTCGACTCTTGTCTACAGGTAGCCAACTTCAGCGTGGACAGCCCTGAAGTGCTTGCGGCTGAAGTAGAGCGCCTTTTGCTCTTTGCGCTGTGCTGGAGCATTGGGGGCGCCCTCGTGGAGGCCAAGGACCGCACGAAATTCGATACATTCTTGAGGCCTCTCTCGGAACAAATGCCGCCGTTGTTTGTGGGACCTCCACCAGCAGCTGAAGGTACCAAGGCCTCAACGGACAAGAGGACGTCTTCTGAAGGGGGCAAAGCAGCACCGCCACCTCTAAGAGCGATGACGGCGTTTGATTACCGTCTCAACTTGGAGTCCATGGAATGGGAACCGTGGCAGCCTGAGACGAAGCTGCCGCCACTCATGCACGGGCTAGGAGCAGGAAAAAGAGGATCGATCCATGTGCCCACGGCGGACGGCGCCCGCGCTCAGCAGTTGCTGGAGCTCCTGCACTTGCACCAGAGAAGGCCCGTGCTGTTGGCAGGTGCTCGGGGGTGCGGCAAAACTACGGCCGCGCACCAGTTTTTACCGGTGCTGGACGCCTCCATGCCGCTGTGCTTTACGGCCGCGACGCGCCTGAACGCACTCCAGCAATGCGTGGAAAACGAATTGGAGCCCCGAGGGGGGAAATCGCTGGGCCCGCGGCATGGGAAAGCCCGCCTCACCTTCTTTCTCGACGACCTCAATTTACCCGAGGAAAACAACTGGGGCAACCAACCACCTTTAGAGCTGGTGCGCCAGTTAGTGGAAGCAGCCACCCTCTGTCATCTCGACCGTGAGCACCGCGGCAACATGCGCGATCTCGTGGACCTCAGCTACATTGGCGCCGTGCAGACTTCATCTTTGGGTGGTAGCAGCAGCAGCAGCAGCAGCAGTGGTTCGAATGTGCTCCCTGCGCGCCTGCAACGGCATTTCTTCCCTGTAGTGCTGTCGGCCCCTTCGGACGAGACCGTGGTCAACCTCTTTGCGCCGGTGCTGCACCAACGATTTCCGGCGGCCACCATCTCGCCAGACCTCGCCTTGGTGCTGTCCAGAGTGCCTGCCGCCACCGCAGGGATCTGGGGTTGGGCCCGAAAAACACTCCGCGCTTCGCCTAGCCGCGGCCATTATGTCTTCGAACGGCGCGACGTGACCCGTATTCTGGAAGGCATTTGCCGGGTGCCGGTGGCGAAGGTGCTCCCCAGCCACGAAAACTTCGTGCTGTTGTGGCGCCACGAGTGCGAGCGGGCCATGATGGACAAGCTCTCAACTGCTGACGACAAGCAACTCTTTCTGGAACAACTGAACGCCGCCACGTCCGTGGTCATGGCCGAGCCAGAACCGGAGCCCGTGGACGAGGTGCCCTTGGCACCAGCGGCGCCTCCTTCCGACAAGAAGGGCGGCAAGACAAAGAAAGGAGGCCCAGGTGGGCCCAAAGGTGGCCGCGGGCCAGCCAAGAAGAAAGAACCGGACGTCTTAGTAGTGGAAGAAGAAAAAGAACCACCGCCGCCGCCGCCGAAAATGGACCCTGCCGCGGGAGTGCTAGCCATGGAGCCCATCTATTTTGCCGACATCATGGAAGAGGACGACGACGACGAAGAAGACGAGGACCTTGGCCTTGTGATGGATGCCAGCGCGATGGATGGAACTGCTGACGAAGGCATTCCCGGTGAAGATGGAGTTCCTGGCGAGGAAGGAAATATTGCCGGCGAAGGAGAAAATGCCGAAGCCTCCAACGTCAATAATGCCGACGATGACGACAACAACGGCGCGCTGATGTTACTTGACGACAACGCGAATGGGCCCGTATACCGAGAAGGTGGCACCTTAGCGGCGCTGCGGCCGCGCGCTCAGGCCCTGCTCGACGAATTTTACGACGATGATGACAACGACGCCGCCGCAGGAGGAGGTGTCGTGGCATCATCCAGCAATGGATTAGCATCACCGCCTGCGCAACCGCAACCGTCTCGTCTCGTGCTCTTTGATGATGCTTTAGCCCACCTCTTAGCCGTTGGGCGTGTGCTGGGCACCCCCGGTGGGTGTGTGTGCCTGGTGGGGGATCCAGGCAGTGGGAAACGGTCGCTCGCGGCTCTAGGTGGGTTTGTCGCGGGGCACGCCACGGTGACTCTGCACCTTTCCGGGGGAGGAGGTGGGACTTCTTCTTCCTCTTTGGCTGCGGCGCAACAATCCCGCGAAGAGCTTCGTGACTTAGTGCGGATTGCCGCTGAGAGTCCAGTAACGCTCGTCTTAGTAGACGCTGAAACGACCACTGGATCAGCTCGTGATGCTAACAACGACAACGAGGATAACATCGACAGCAGATTCCTTGAGACTGAAGAATGGGGAGATGTCCTTCTAGACCTAGTGAGCGCCTTGGTGGCAACTGGAGAAGCCCCCGGCCTCTTCCTTCGCAACGAGCTGACTCGCTTGGCCGCGACGCTACGCGACGAGGCCGCGCGCCGCCGCGCGGACTTCGTGGACTCGCCGGCTTACCTCCGCAACTATTTGGCCGAAACGGTGAAGGCCCACCTGCACATGGTGCTCTGCTTGCCCGCGTCCCCGCAGGGGCACTTTGCGTCGCGCGCGCGCCGCTTCCCTGCCCTGATGTCGACGTGTGTGGTGAATTGGTGGCGGCCCTGGCCGCGGGACGCGTGGCTTGCGGTGAGCCGCTCCTTGGCGGCCCCCATTGCTCTGCCCATTGCTCTGCTACCGGACAACGATGAGGGTGAAGGCGGGAGCAGCAGTGGTGGCGGCGTTGGTGTTGGTCCGGATGGTGTGGGTGGCAGTGGCAGTGGCTTCATGGAAAGCGTTGTGGATCAAGCCAGCAGCAACGAGCAGGGTAGTAGTGCCCTGGTTGACATCAATGGCAGTGGTGGCATCGGCGGCAGCGGTTTAATTGACGAATACAATGACGACGGTGCCATCATTAGCCCCCGTAACGACCCCAAAGATGCATTGGTTCATCATTTCGCAGCTGTGCATGCCGCTGCCTCAACCCGCAGCCGAGAGTGTGCGATACGCACCTCAAGGCCTATTGTCTGCGGGCCAGACACCTTCAAGTACTTTGTGGAGCGGTACACGAGCCTCTATGCCCAGAAAGCGAAAAGTGTGGAAGCGCAGGCGCAACGGGTGCGCATTGCCTTGGACAAATTAGAGCAAGGGGAGCGCGACGAGGAGGCGATGCAGTTGGAGCTCAACAGGGATGAAGTGGAGCTGCGGCAAGCAGACGAGTCCACGGTGCGATTGTTGAGCCAATTGGAAGAGTCCAGCATGGTCACCAAGAAAGAAACTGACGCGGTGGACACGATCAAACACAAATGCGACGCCGACGCAGCATACATCAAGGCAGAGCGCGCCGCAGCCGATGCTTTATTGGCCACAGCGCAACCCTTCGTGCAGTCGGCCGAGCGGGCGCTGGGGAACGTGAAAGCGGCTGATTTGAAGGAGCTCTCGCAGCTGACCAAACCCTCCGACATCGTGAAGTTAGTGTTCGACGCGATTGGCCTCTTGCGACAAGAGCCCATGGCCCCGGTAGAGCTGACGGAAATTACCCTGGGCATCGGGCAGGACAAGAAGACCTACGGGTTTATTGCCGACTCGTTTAAGATGTTGCAAGCCGGTATGATGACCGACGCGAGGCTCCAGCAAAGTTTGTTGCTCTTTACCAAGCTCAAACGCGACTTAATCAACGAAGAAACCCTGGAGTTCTTGGCCCCTTACCTTTACCTCGATGGGTTCACTCCAACCGTAGCGCTCAATGCGTCCAAAGCTGCAGAAGCTTTGTGTCAGTGGGTGCGCGCTATCGTATCCTACTGCGAAGCGTCGCGAGAAGTGAAACCCAAACTGCAGGCGCTCATGTTGGCGGAAGCCACCCTCAGTGACGCTCGGAAGTTGCAGGACGTGGCGCAGGGGAAGCTCAACATTGCGCAGGACAAGTTGGACAAGCTGAAAGAAGACTTTGAAGTGGCCATGGCCGACAAGAAGAAAGTCACCGAGAAAACCGTAAAAATGCGGGACCAAATGAGCAAAGTTCGGAGCTTGGTGGACGGCCTCTCGGACGAACGCGCGGAATGGGCCAGTGCGGCGAGTGAGTTTGAGAACGCGAGGGCAGAGTTGGTGGGGAACGTGAGCCTGGCTGCGGCCATGTGCGCCTACGGTGGACCTCTGGATGCGCAAGCCCGATCGCAGCTGTTGGAAGAGGACTGGGTTGAAGATCTCGACGAGCGCGAGTTGCCGTTCAGCGAAGGCTTTGACTTCGTGGACTTTCTCACCGGTGGCGGTGGTGACGAATCTACTCGAAATCCCAACGAGTCTTCGTCTTCCTGGGGTGGGCCGCGGAATTGGATCGCGCATTCCTTGCCGCAAGACCCTCGTTGCCTGGAAAACGGCCTCCTAGTCGCGCAAGCCACTTCCACCAAATGGCCGCTGTTGATTGACCCGCAAGGGGTAGGGGCGCGCTGGATTTTGGCGTGCGAGGGGTCCAAAAAGAACCGCCTGCCGACGTTTCGGTCCACCATGTTGAGCCACGAGGCCTTGAGAGACCGCTTAGAGTTTTGCTTGTCGGAGGGTTACGCGCTTCTCATTTCAGACTTGAGCCACGGAACAGACGTGATGTCCCACGACAGCTTGCTGAGCGCGCTCGTCGCCAAAGACATGGAGATTAAAGCCACGGGCCATGCCTACGTGCGCGTTGGGGGCAAACTCTGCAACCTGCACTCCAAGTTCGCGCTGTACTTGACGACGCAACTCGCGGCGCCGTGTTTGCCGCCAACACTGCAAGCAGCCACGGTGGTGGTGGACTTTACCTTACCCATGCCTGCCCTGGAAGGCGAGTGGCTTGGGGCTACGGTGCGACGGGAAGCGTTCGACTTGGAAGTGTCCTTCGAAAGCTTAGCTCTGAACATCGCGGACCTGGACGCCCAGTTGGCATGGTTGAACACTCAGATTGTGGCGGAGCTGGCCGCCGAAGAAGGAGCACTTCTGGAGGACACCACCCTAGTGGCATCTCTAGCGAGCGCGAAAGCGAAAGCTGTCAGCGCGACCCATGACCTCCGCGCAGCGGAAGAAGAACAGGCCAGCGTGGAAGCACAGCGCGCCGTGTATTATCCCCTCGCGAAACGCTGTGGCGTGCTCTATCAGGCCACGGCAGCACTAACCCGCGTGCACAGCATGTATGCACCGCTGTCTGTGGAAGCTTTGGCAGCTTTGCTGGGCCAAGCACTGGATCTGTCGCCTCCTGCTGGACACTCTTCTTCATCATCATCTTTGTCGCAAACTTCCAACACCACTACGGTGGCAGACTCGAGCAGCGAAGGCCACCACCACGACCACACCCACGACCGTTTGATGAGCGCTGTCGACCACGTGACTTGGCTTACCTTCCGCACCACGGCGCGCAGCATTTTTGCGCGGCACCTCCCCGTGCTCCAGCTTCTTCTGGCCGTACAACTTCTGGAATCGTCGGGTGTCGCTGACCACGAGGACGCTGCGCTGCTGTTGCGGCTGCCGCAGACGGCACCACCTCCACAACCTCCACATGCTGATACTCACGCAGGCACAATCGACTTGGGTGCGCCAGCTCAAGTGTTGCCCTCATCCAATGATTTGAGCGTGAATGAAACCATGCCCTCTAATAGCGAAATGGTGAAGAACAGCACGAACGAAGAGACCGTGGATGTGCAGTCCGCAAGAGGCCCAAAGCCTGCATGGCTCAGCGAGGAGGCCTGGTGGCGAGCCATACATGTGGGCCTTTCGCACGCTCGCTCCATGCAGCCCTTTCGCGACCTTCCTGATGAATTGGCGCGAGCTAGCAACGATATCCCTGACAATCGCAGCAGCATTGTTAGCAACAGAAGTAGTACCAACGGTCACCGTGGCAGCGATCTGACGTGGCAAGCGTGGTATGAAGCTGCGGAGCCCGAAACCATTCCCGTGCCTCATTACGAGCACCGCCTCACGGACGATCCGGAGAAAGGTCCCCTGTGGCGGCTGCTCCTTGTACGTGCGCTGCGGCCTGACCGTCTGATGTTTGCCTTGCACGCGTTCTTGAGAGCGGTGCCCACGGTGCCCGGGGCTGCAAAGCACGGCCATCACGACAGTGAACCAGCGCCTCGGCTCCCAGGTCTCGGAGATCGCTACGCCGAACCGATTCGTGACACATTCGAGGCCACGATTCGTTCGTCATCCCCGTGGGAGCTTGTGCTCTTTTTGCTTGACGGCAGCCAAAAAGAGGGAGCTGGAAGCGGTGGAGGCAGCGACGAGCCCACGGCTTCTCTAGTAGCCCTCGCAGCCCGCGCGCAACGCCCGCTCGAAATCGTTGCCATGGGTCGAGGCGCCGAGCCCACGGCGGCGCGGGCCCTTCACAAAGCGTGCGCCGCAGGAAGCTGGGTGCTGCTGCAAAACTGCCATTTGAACCTCGACTTCCTGGAGAGCACCGTGGAGCACACGCTGCATCGCGTGAAAGCAGTCGGCAACCCCACTTTTCGTGTCCTGGCCACTGCTCAAGAGCATATTCGGTTTCCCGCGGGAGTTCTGCAGCGCGCGGTGCGTTTCTGCATCAACAACGCCGCCATGTCCCCCGTGGGTTTACGGGCGGGCGTGGCCAGCAGCCTGCTGGGCTTAGTGACGCGCGAGAGGTTGGAGCGGGTCAGCGGTGGTGGCGCGCCGCAGTGGCGGTCCCTGTGCTTCGTGCTGTGCGTGCTGCACAGTGCGCTGCACGCCCGGCGGAAGTACGGCGCGGTTGGCTGGGGAGGTGCCCATCCCACGCTTGACTTTGGGTCTTCGCCCGACCTCGAGGGTTGCCTGGTCTTCTTGGAGCGTCACTTGCAGAAAGGCCCTCTGTCGTGGCCAGCGCTGCAGGCGATGGTGGTGCACGTGCACTACGCGATGGGGGACATTTGGGACGAAAGGCTCCTGGACACTTATGCCCATGCCTGGCTGTCCCCGCCAACCCTCACCCCCAACTTTGCGTTCAACCTTTCCCCATACGCTGCTGCTGACGGTGGCAGCAGCAGCGGCGGTGGCGGTGGCAGTGGCAGTGGCAGTGGGGATGTGAACAACTACGCTTACCGCGTGCTCGCTGGCGTGCGCAGTCCAGCCGAAGAAGCCAACCTGGGTGCAGTGATCGAGCACACGTGGCCGGAATACGAGTGCCCTTCGGTGTTAGGGTTGCACCCACACGAAGCGTTTGCTTACCGTGCCCGTGAATCGTCGGCTCTCTTCACGGCACTGTCGCTGGCTCATGGGCAACACGCTCCAAGCGATAGTTCAGCAACGCACCACCACCATCATCACCACTACCATCACCATCATCACCACAGCAGCACCACCAGCAGTGACGATGCTCGATTCGTCGTACAGTGCCAGTCGATGCTCGCGACGTTACCAAAAGCGCTGGGGGCCGTGGCCATTTCTGAGGCAGTGCGTCGTTTGGGGGGTGTCAGCGACCCGATAAATGCGTGTGTCGCCCTCGAAGCAGGGAGAGTCAGTGCTGCCGCTGCTAGAGCACGCAAGGACTTGAGCGCTGCTGTAGGAGTGCTCAATGGCGACATCCAGGCGTCTGCTGCCCATTTAACCACGTTGCGTGCGCTGAGAGCTGGTCAAGTGCCTGCGAGCTGGTCAAGCTTTGAGTTTGGCGTGCTCCGTTCACCGCTGTCGTCTCAAAGCAGCGAAGGCGCCTCAACCGCTCCAGATCAAGCTGCCGCAGGAGCGGGAGCGAGAGCTGGGGAAAATGCGTCATTGCCATCCTCTCTGGCGAAATGGGTCGAGGGTTTGGCTGCAAGAGACGCCCCCTTGCGGTCGTGGCTGCGCTATGGTTTCCCGCGCTCTGTGTGGCTGGGGGGGCTGACTGCGCCGCGCGGGTTTATTGTAGCGCTGTTGAGAGGCGCCGCCCTTGCCAACGAGTGGGACCTGGACTGCGTAGGTTTAAAGTGCGAAGTGACCAACCTGATGGAGCCACCGCCGCCGCCTGTGGCCGCTCCTGGCGCACCTCCGGATGTTGTGCCCACTCCACCGCCTCGCGTGTTAGGGGCTAGCTTGGTGCATGGCCTCTCGATAGAAGGCGCAGCCTGGGATTCCGAGCGCCACTCGCTGTGTGAACTGCAGCCGAAACAGCTCAGTTCCGCTTTCCCTTTGTTTATGCTGTCAGGCTCCCTGAAAGACAGCGTAGCTCCTTCAGAGGTGAATGCTGGGCAATGGATCTACCAGTGTCCTGTCTACCATCACGCAGGACGCTCCAACGCAGCGTGGATTTTCACCGTGGGTTTGCCTTCGAGTGACTACCAGCCTGGGAACTGGATAGTGCGTGGCGTGGGGATTTTGTGCTTAGAGTAGCTGGCTTAAAGAGGTGTTGTGCGCTGTTGATTGTGCCTTTTACTGGCGTCAAGTAGTATGTTGGTCCACAGCAAGTGCATTATTTTCTTGGCTAATTCAGCTCAAGCCCAAGAGAAATCTCAAACCCAATAGAAATAGCAGCAAGTTCCTTGCTAGTAGTGCCAGTGCCCAGTGCTCTGCTGGCCAACTGCACATCACATGGGATTAACACTTATCGTATTCACGACCAAACACCAGTGCGCTATATTGCTTGCTTTGTTCTTAATTCTTAATCCATCTCGCAATCCGGTACGATGACGTAAAAACGAAGTACCGAAATTTGTGTTATATCCCCGGGTCCCCGGGATTTTTGTATTATGGAGCATTCAAGCGGACTAGGCGGACGGCTAGAAAACCCGAAATAAACCGTGGCACGAAACTACAGCACAAACCCTATTGCTTTTTTTAAACTCCTTAGTCCTCAGTCCTCAGTTTTTTGCTTTCCGCGCCTTCCTCCAATGAATGCTACCTTGCCTTAAAGAACGAGTGTAAACCAGATTTCTTGGGTTTGGGCTCTGATGACGAGTTGCTGCTCAGTGGGCGCTTAGTTGCACTGCTGTTCGCAACCAGAGCGCTTGAAGGAGCTACTCCAGCTTTGGGCTTGCCAAAAAAGGACGTAATTGACGAGGTTGCTAGATGCGATTGGCATTTGCGGGTTGTTGCATCGAACTTAAATCCACCGCTACTGAGACTACTGCCACTGCTGCTGCTGCTACTGCTACTGCTGCTGCTTGTGGCACTATCAGTAACCTCCGTAACAGCACGCACATCATCAAAGACCTCAGCACGCAACAGGAGGCTCACCGCAATGTGGTCGGAGTACTGAGGTGGGGTGTAAATCATGCCGGTGGCTGGGGGGCGGAAATGGTGGTCGTAAGCCCACTGAGGGGCATCTTCCAAGCCGCCTCCACTCATGGGCACTGGCTTGAAGGTTCCGCTCAGAGTGCACGCAGCGAGCGCAGCTGCTCGACTGTTGGGGTCCATTGTGACGGAAGATAGTTTTCGTGCCAGCTGAGTACCTTCCGCAGACACCAATGCTGCATTTGATGGGTCCTTCTTTTCATCATTGCTGCCTACGAGGGCTACATCTTCATCAAACTCCTCTTCTGCTTCTGGGACTTCATCGCTTCTGCCGGCACTAGCCTGACGAGTACTCCTCTTGTCGCTTTTGTCGGCCGGCAATTGCGGAGTGAAGAGGCCGCAGTCGAGGGGCGTATCGCCTTTCAAAGCATACTTCTCAAAAAAGGCGCCGTCAACCAGGGTGTAGTCTATGCGGCCACCCATGTTCTGGTACCGGGCGTTCTGCTGCTGGTTCCAGCAGG
>Ga0307931_1001218_pt1 | contig 16886 bp, 11 predicted proteins | sample OrgLakmetageno47_FD_201816 | JGI IMG/M metagenome (GOLD analysis project Ga0307931, IMG submission 201816) | Saline water microbial communities from Organic Lake, Antarctica - #47 | ecosystem: Environmental > Aquatic > Non-marine Saline and Alkaline > Saline | place: Antarctica: Organic Lake... | reverse complement strand
AACCGCTTCAGCAGAGCGCAGAGTAAAATGAGCTCAAACAATCATTTATTCTCCATAGCCAAACTTTTTGAGTGCATCGTCGGACGACCTCCAGTCTTTGTTCACAGCAACTTTGGTTTCTAAGAACACTTTCTTGCCGAAAAACTTTTCCAAACTTTCTCTGGATTCGGTGCTCAACCGTTTAATTGCTGCACCCTGCAGAAGTAAAGATTAAAACGAGAACAAAGACGGAACGAATGCAGCGGTGAACCGAAGGATCATTTCCCTTTAAATGCAAATAAACATGTGCATACGCTAAAATGCATCAATATCGTCCATCGATTTCTCCCACGTGTCTTATAATACACGCACCTTCGCTCCAATCACAATACCCTTCTGCGAGTCACGCGAAACCATGATGGTGGACATGATTTTGAGAAGCTTGGGCGTGTCCTTAAATGCCGTTACCAGCACCTGAGAGCAGGAATCAATTTTTGGAGAGAAGCAATCAGCAGCCAAAGATGCATAGGACCATAGCCACGAGATATTAGCAAATAGCAAGAAGTGAATAGTAATATCTCTTGTGGAAACAACCACTGGAGTTCACCAAAACAACCAAATTTAGCATCGACTAGCATGAGCTCAACAAGAGTAAGCCTGAAAAGGGCTATTGAAGATACCTCGCACGAAAATGGAACTTCTTTGCCGTACAAATTAAAAATATTTTCGCGGATAATCTGCCACAGATTCAAATATAAAAGAAGGAAATTGAAAACAAAAAAAGAAACGCAGTCATAGCCCTACATTTTAAGCATAGTTGCCGCCGCTCGATGATCAAATTCAAGGGCGAAAATAACAGGTCTCTGCTCACCTCCGAAGCAAAGAATTTCTCTGGTTTGTCCGTGATGGTATCCGCATGGTAAAGCGGCAAAGATTCTGGCAGCAATTCAGTGAGCGCTGGCAGTAACGCTTCCGTGTTATCGCCCTGAATAAATGCAGGGGAAATAATAGAATGAATTCGACTACATTTGAATCGAACACGAATCATTCTTGATGCAAGCACGAAAGAGAGCAAAGGGGATAGCGGATGTCATGATGGTGATGGTGATGGCAATGATACTACAGTATTTAAAAATCACAACCAGTTAAGAGGTGATACCAACAAGCGCAGTCACCAAAGACGTGCAAAATTCTCACCGTCAAAGCAGACACCGGTAAAATGAGCGCTCTAGGCACTAAGTCACGCCAACGACCTTCGATTGCTGACACTTCGCTTCCGCTCAACGCATCCACTGTGAAGAAAAAAAAAAAAACGAAAGTGAGGCGAGGAAGACTTAAGACACAATAACGCATTAGGAAATCGTATATACAGACAAACACTGTTAACGACAAGCAAACTCCAGGTAAATGATCATCTCACCTTTGTTCAACGCCAGGACTATTGGCTGGTGCGCTGTGGAAAGGACTTTCAAGAAGAAATCGTCGTCCTTTGCTTCTTCGCTACCGTACCCTGAACGACTGACACCGCCCAATTCTGACATGCCAGCAGCTGCTGCTGCCTCTGCTGCCACCATATCTTCGTTAAGTCCAACATCTTCCCTGTCAAGGCCATTCTCGTTGGCTTCAACAACATCGTCAAGCGCAATTCCACTCCTCGCCAAGTTGCCACCAGCACCAGCTCCATTCCCAATTGCTGCTGTTATCGATGAGAGGCTCTGCGGTGGTGGCTCCGTGGCATCAACCACAGCGAGCAACACGTCTGCGTCACTCACAGCTGCTTTCACGCTGCGCATCATAGAAGCATGCAAGCGGTATTTGGGTTGCACGACGCCGGGGGTGTCGGAATACACCAATTGAAAGGCAGGGCCAGTAGCTACGCCCATGATGCGGTGCCTATTTGGCAAGCATATGCGGACGAGAAAAAAAAAAGGGGGTACATGTGAAGGAAACTTAGTTGGGGCGCTGCGCCGTGCGATTCGTAGGAGTACATTCCCTAATCATTTGATGACAGGTTGCATGCAGCATCTCCACTAATCGCTCGGTAAAGACGAGGGAAGTTTCACAGCACTCATGATACCTCGTGGTTTGAGCTTTCGCGGTAGCAATGCTCAAGTTTTCGCCTAACAACTTGTTCATCAGTGTCGATTTCCCAGCGTTGGGGTAGCCGACAATGCTCACAAACCCGGCTCGGAAGCCGGCGGGCACTTGAGTGGAGTCAATGGTGCCGTCTGCTTTCGACCAGGACGGCAAAAGATCCGTAGTTTCGCCGAGGCGTGGCTGAGATGTCTGGGCGCCTTCTGTCGTAAGCCCTTCGCCGTCGGCCTCGCCGTTGTCTGCTTCAATCATCGCCATCATGTTCTCACGCTTTTGCTTCGAGAGAGCCTTCCAGAGTTTCGGGTCTACTCCTTCAGGGCATGGTAGTGCGAGCAGCTGAGTGCGCAGGCATCGAGGCACTGACGAGCTCAAATCTAACTGGCAGTTGCTCCTTCCTACGATTGCTCCGAGATTGCTGCGGCAAAAACCGAATGCCCATGAACTACACTGGATTCCTAGAAATATTAATCCTAAGAGTACGCGCCCTCGAGGCGCCATCAGCCCGGTCGTTTCTGCTTAAACAATGTTTGAAGGACTCCCTAGAGTGGTGACCTTCTTATGAATCAGTTGCTTGCCATTTAGGCTCTGATAGTACAAACTAGCAGCGAGATGAAAGGGAAAGCAGCGGCGGTAGCGATGGGCATAAAAGCAGCAAAATGAAGCAGCGACATGATGAGTAAATATCAAGCAGGGGAGGGAGTCCCCTGCATCAAGGATCTAGCTAGTGCAGGGAGGAGCTATTGTATTCACCTTGATGTTTGTTCCGATGTTCTGATGATTGATTCGTCAATCCGAGATTCAGCAATTCAGCAATTCAATCATGGCGCCAATCTGCACGGAGTTAGGCCTCGTGAACGCGTTCATAGGCACAGGTGGTTACGGCTATGGCGTGGGGTCTCTCAGTCCTGCTGCACAGTTTCCTTTCGGTGCCATGCGCCTCGGCCCGGATACGGCGTCCAGCGCGGGCGATGTAAGTTGGCGGCATGCTTCAGGCTACAATTGGGCGGACACTTTCGTGCGGGCATTTTCCCACACGCGGCTAGTTGGAGCCGGTGTCGTCGATCTCGGAAATGTGGGCGTGATGCCTTTAATGCTTGATCCGGAACCCGAAGCTGGGTGGCGCCTGGCTGATTTCGGATTCTCAGACGCCCCGAAGCCCGAGGCCATTGACGACACGCCTCTCGCTTGGTGGTCACTTTACGAACGTGACTCAGAGACTGCCAGTCCTGGGCGGTATTCAGTTGACTTGCTTGGTCCAAATGCCACAGCTGAGCTTCTGGCCATCGGCACCTACGCGGGTGTCCACCGCTATTCCTTTCGTGGAGCTCCAGCGGCTGTTGAAACCAACAAAGGGGAAGCAGATTTACCAGCTGCAGCAGCGCCTGCATTAGCGGTAGACGTGTGTCATGCAAGCGCTTACACGACGCATGACCTCGGTGATGCTTCATGCCTCAATGCGTCTTTCACGCTCTCTTCTGACGGCCAGTCTTTTGACAGCATGGTGCACTTCAAGGGCAGCCTCTCTGGTGGCTTCGTGACAGCCTACGTGCATGGCACGCTCTCACCAGCAACTCCGGCGTCAGGAACCGTGGGCAACTGGACTATATGCGACCGTGACCTTGGCTGCCATGCCCTGGCAGGAGGCGAAACTGTGTCGTCGACCTCCGGCACTCTTTTCGCGCTAGGGCAGGTTGTGAGCTCCTCAATCGAGCTTCGCGTTGGCTTAAGCTTCCTGTCCCCTTCGCTTGCCCGTGCGAATCTTGCCGTTGCGTTAGATGCCGTTAACGTTACCACCACTAATGCCATTGCCAACACCAGCGAAAAGGCTAGCAGTGACAAGAATAGCAACGGCAATGCAATTCAAGGCAGCAACAACTCGGCCCCCAGCTTTGAAGATCTGGTTTCGGCGACTGAAACTGTATGGTGCTCTGCTCTGGCAGGCTTGAGCGTGAGCGATAGCCCTGGCGACCCAACTCTGCCGACCCAGCTGCATTCGGCTCACTACCGCACGCACCTTTCCCCCACTATATATTCAGAGCCTGCTTCCTCCAACGGCGAATACACGGGCTTGGACCAACAGTTGCACAGCGCTGAGGACGATGCAGTAGCCCTTGGGGCCTGCCCTGCCTCACAAGACAGTCTCCGTTTTGAAGGTGAAGAAAAAGCGCAGAAAGGGTCTAAAGGGAGCAGTGCAGACCCAGCATCATTCGAAGCATGGACAACTACGTCTCAAGCTTACGCGGCAGCTCACTTCAGCGACTTGTCCAATTGGGACATTTTCCGCTCGGTCTTGCCTTGGCTTCTTCTCACGCAAGAACCTGTTGCTATGGGGGTCATGCGCTCTATGGCTGTGATGGCCCAGCAGCAGGGTGCTTTCCCGCGTTGGCCGTTGGCGAACCACGAAGGCGCTTGCATGATTGGCAACCACGCAGCGTCGTTGCTAGTGGACGCTCTTCTTGTCTTCACAGACGAGCCATCCGAGTCTGCAGACAGCACCATGCGCGTCAGTAGCACCCCAAGAAAGGGGGCATATCCTTGTGGCACATGGGCAGCAGCTGCCGTGGCAGCAGCCGCCGCAGCGCAGCCTGCCCTCCAGCAGCAAGCCACGGTAGAAGGTGCCTTCATGGGGCGCAAGGACCTAGCACACTACTTGGACCGTGGGTTTGTATCCTTTGAAGTTGACGATCAAGCAGCTGTGTCGACGCTCACCTATGCTTATGACGACTACCTTCTTGGCATTCTCTCACAGCGTTTGGCAGATCTTGGATCTGATGCAAACGGTGGTCTAGACCCAGATTCTCTTTCGCAAACGGCTCAAGCTGCTCTGGAACGTGCAGCCAATTACCAAAACGTCTTCAGCCGCGAAAATGCCTACATGTGCCCACGCTCCAACGGCACTGGCAACTACTCCAGCATGTTACCTATCGTCACTAAGGATGTAGTCGACGACGATGACTTCGCCAATGAGCCTCTGGTATGCCCTGTTGGGGCAACCCATGTAGCAATTGGTTCAAAGTATTTCCGAGAAGGAGACGCGTGGCATTATGCCTTTTGGGCCCCACACGACGTGCCTGGCTTGGTTGCGTTGCATTCCTCGCCTCAAGGTTTCCACGACACGTTGAACGACGTCATGGCGAAATCGACCCCTAATGTGGCCGCAGGCATCGACTTCAAGGAAACGAAGCCAAACAATTACTACTGGGCGGGCAACGAACACAACCTTTTGAACCCATTCTTGTTCAATTACGGCCCCAATTGTTCGGCGACGCAGTATTGGTCGAGGCGCATGACGGAGTTGCACTACAGCAACGATCCTGCGGGTATACCAGGCAACGACGACTACGGTGCCATGACCACTTGGTTGCTCTTTGCGAGCCTCGGCTTCTTTCCGAATGCAGGCACGGGTGGAACTTTTCTGATTGGGGCGCCACGCGTTGCGAACGCCACCATTCGTCTCAACACGTTTGCCCAGACAATTACTTCAGCGACAGCTACAGCAGAGGGAGCTTCAAACCAGGCTGCTGCTGTTTCGAACTTTACCACGCTGAATGTCGTGGCGCACAACCAGGGCCCTGGCATGTACTTCGTCGAGAAATTGTTGGTGGACGGCACTGAGTGGACCTCTTCGTTTATGCCGCGCTCGGTGCTCAGCAGCGGCCCCACGCTCGAGTTTTTCCTTACTAGCGACCCTTCAGGCAGCGGCATATGCCCACAATCCACTTGATTGGACTTTACCAATAACGAAGTCTGACATTACCAGAACTGCGCCTGGCTTAGATTAGATTAGATTATACTCCCCAATAGCAAAGAAACATCAGCAAATAGCAAAAAAACTACGTATTAATGAATCCTCCAGAACAAGTCTGACTGGGCTGAGTGTCCTTTTGCGTAATGCAATGTTCATCTTTAATCTCATGAACCCTCTAGGATCAATGCTCGGAAGGAGGCATAGGATTCGAGTACGTCCGCGATCTCCACTCCGACCTATCCTCTGCTATAGCACGCCATTCCTTGAAGTTGACCTGGCTTGTTTTTTGCTTTACTGTATTATTAGCTCTCGTAGTTCTTCGCGTTCGGTTGTACTGAGAAGAGCAACGGGGATATCGGTTGTATTTGAATAAACAATTCAATAAAGGGGGTAGTTGTGATATGTGGGGATCATTCAGGAGCTGAGTAGGGCAAGGCACGAGAGGTGGTGCAAGGTGTGCCGCGATAAATTTTTTTTTGAGACATCAACATTAGAAAACAATATTTCTTATCTGGTTCGCAAGAGCTTTGGCGGCTCTGATTTTGCCGAAGACAACCACGAGCACGACGAAGGTAGCATACGACATCAAGTATAGTAGACCGCTAGACAGCAAGGCTAGCCACAAGAAGTTTAAAGCTTGGAGCAGGATTCGCTGCGTTCTGATACGTGCTGGACTTAGCTCTTGGAAAATACGATTATCAAATATATATATTTCACGCTATAGTAGAACTTGCTAAAACTAATTTATTAACCAAATCTATCTACCATGAGTGAGCAAGAGCATGAGCCAGAGCCGAAGCGCGCACGCGAAGAAGGCGAGGAGGTGGCAGCTGAGCCTAGCAAAAGAAAACATACGAAAGCAGATGAGAGTGACTCAAGTATCCCCCGCAATGCTATCAAGCGCATTATGAAGCTCGATAAGGACGTCAAAAATATTCAGGTGCTACTGATAATTGTGCAGATGCGCATTACCTTACCATATTAACTGCTGTAGACAAAAAACTTACTCTGTCGCCCCAATACGTGCGCTGTACAATCCAAGGCGGAAGCAGTGATGTTAGTTGGGAAGGCTACGGAACTTTTCTTGGCGAAGTTAGCTCGAGATGGGTACAAAAAGTCGCAGGAGGCAGATCGCCGGCAGGTAGGTGCTCTCTCTCTCTCTCGTCACACTCCATCGCCAATCCTTCGAACCTTACTGTCTAAACTGCTTTTCTATGCGCAAGCTTACTCTCTCAAACTTCACGTGCGACTCGCTTCTACTTTGCGTCTTACAAGAGTTTTTTCTTTTGTTGTAATTCACAGTTGCGCTACGTTGATCTGGCAGAAGTTCGAGCAGCAGAGCCGCAGCTTTCGTTTTTGAAGGACGTACTGCCTGAGTAGAAAGTTGCCGTTGCTATTCCTTTTAAACAACAATGCGCATGGTTACATGTGCTTGGCTCTAGAGCGAATGTAGTCTTCTGCAACCTTTTGCTTTGTTTGATACCGACGAGCTCATTCTCTGACTAGTGTCCGTTGCCTGGTTGTGGCTTCTGCGGGTCTCATATGGCATCATTCGTGGCATATGCTAATGTGCACTGGAAGGCTTTTCTTTTATGAAACTTTTTATTTCCTTTAGTCTCAGTATGAACTTTTCATATGGGAGTGTAGTGATAATATTTCATACATAAATAACACGCAGCACCACGATCCTTTACTTGGTGATTAAAACTTCTACCTTCTTGCTGCGCGAAGAATTATGCGATTTGGACCCATAATTAAGCGAGGAGTTGCCTTTTGATACGGTGTTCGCCAATACCGAGAGCTACGAACCTTTAACTGCTTAGTGGGAGTGGGTAAACCTTTACGGCGGCTCGTCAAAAAAATGGGTAAGTCAATTTTTTGCCAAAAGGAGGCAGGAGGGAAGGAGGGAACTGAAACCTCCTGTTGAAGCCCGTGGGTGCTGCCATACTATATCTTATAGTCAGGTGGGCGTTGTTTAACAGGGCGCTTATGGCCTAGTTGTATGCCTCCTTGATACATACGCAGCAAAATCTCAAGTAAGAAAAGAAAAACAAGTGACAAGTGAGGAGTGAGGCATAATAGGTTACAGGGGAGATTGTCCCAAAAATGTCGTCGTCTTGTCGTCGTCATTGAGGCATAATAGGTTACAGGGGAGATTGTCCCAAAAATGTCGTCGTCTTGTCGTCGTCATGTCAATCGTCAATCTCTGACTTCTTAGTGAAGCACGCATGATGGGTCGGGGCTCTGCCTGATGCAAAATGGTGACAGCGGAGAGCATGCCCTTGTAAGAAGCTGACTTAATTTTCCATCTACGTAGCTTAACTCGAAAGCCATGCAGAACTTGCTTTCAAACGTCCTCTCTTTAACCCCACTCAAGCGGCTGATTGCGACGACAATTCAAAGCCAGCTGTCTCGCTTCATCGAAGGCATTGAATTGGATAGTCTCGGGTTGCTTGGAGGCGACCTCGTGCTTGAGAATCTAGAGCTCCGTAAAGATGTGGTTCAAGAACTGCTGGGTATTCCTATGGCTTTTGACCTTGATCGCGGATTTATTAAAGAGCTGCGTATCCACATCCCTTGGACTCGCTTGACCTCCAAGCCAATTGAAATCAAGTTTCACACGGTTGAGATTGTGGTGGTACCCACCAAAGGAGATGCAGCCAGTGCTAGGAAGAGTGAAGCTAGGGCAGGTAGCCACGATGAGCACTCATCAGATGACACTCACAGCGATCCTGGTGATGCGGATGTTGACGCTGCCGCTGCTGCCGTTGCTTCTGAAGCAGCTTCAGCCCCTAGCTGGACTCAAACTCTTATTACAAGGGCTCTAGCGAATATATCACTGACAGTTGAAAACCTTGTGCTGAAACTAGACGACGGCGAAGTGGTTCTGTCAGCGACTTTACCGTCGTTTCGTGTACACTCCGCAGACCCAGACCTTGGGTGGGAATGCCGCTGGCTTAACCTGTTTGGGCCTTACCAACTAGTGCACAAGCTAGTGGAAGCCAAGCAACTTACCGTATGCCTGGATCGGTACACTCCCGGAAACACCCCGTCCAACAAGCGTGCACGTAGCATTGTTGGCTACGAACGACCTTTGCTTGACCGTGTGTCGCTTACCGTGCGGCTGCAGATTCCGCTGGAGCGGCGCCCCGCCTTCGAAAGGCTCGAGCGCGAGCAACTGGGAAATCGAATATTGTCAGAGGGCACTCAAGCAGACCAAGATTCGTTAGCAGCCTATGGCTCCGGCGACATTTCTTCTGGGTACTTCGATGATGCCTACGGCTGGGCTGGAGTCGACGGGAGGTCCTTTGCCGATGGCGCAGGGTCAGCGGAAAAGACGAGCACTCCGAAGCTTGCCCCAGTTTTCAAGTTACCGTGCGCCTCAAACTGCGGCCGCGCTCTCGCTGGCGAAGTGAGACGCCCGTGGGTACGCAAAGACGACCAGGATCCTGTATACACCCAAGATGGCCCCTTCGATGACCGAGACGAGCTTTGGGTGCCCATGCCCGGTTGGTCGAGACCGGACTTGACCCTTGTAGATCCACTGGCAGAGAAATACTCGACAGATGATGCGTCTGCCAACACTACATCAGCTGCAACGCAGGTGCTTCCGTCCGAAATGCCCATGCCTAATTTGGTCGCTGATGTGCACTGTGCTGCGCTTAACTTCTCGTTCAGTGAGCGCCAGATCAGCATGCTTCACAGTCTTGTGAGTTTAACAAGTGGGCCCAAAGAGCACAGTGCGTTGAATGCACATCATTCACCCAAACCGCTTAAGCGCAACACTAAAGCTGTTCCTAGAAATTCCCCTCGGAACCATGCTGAATCTGACCCGAGTCAAGCCAAGGCTGCACTCCCAGAAGTATTGCAAGCAGCACCAGAACTCGATCCTCCTCTGCAAAGTAGAAGCTGGCTCAGTCGAATTTTCTTCAAGGATAATGTAAATGGAGAAGCAATGGATAACGTGATCTCGGAAGCAAAACATGAGGTCGGTTTGAATTCAACTGGATCTAAATCTACCGACGTTGGTGTGAAGAAAGCTGACCATAGTTTGGTTATTGTGAGCGTCTCTCTCCCGTGCGTCACAGTCGATTTGTTGCGACATTCTGCGAACGCTGATGGTGATCTAGGAGATAGCACACCAGTCGAGGGGTCAACGCATGGTACATCAGAAGCTGGCCTCACTGAAGAAGGCGACGAAAGTGACAGCTCCGAGGAATCCTTAAATGTTCCTGTTTTCGGGCTAGGAGTTGTGAAAGTTGATGGGCTGAAAAGCCAACAAAGGAAAGCGGAATCGCCTCATTCGCAAAGCAGAAAACGCGAGGCTGGTCGCTCGGAAGTTGCATCGCACGATAATCGCTTGCCTAAATCTTTCCTCCGGTTTGAGCTCAAGGGTTGTATTATTGATTCGCATCAGCTGAATGGCGGTGGGCTCAGTTTCTTAGACACGAAACTTCAAATCTGCGGCGCCTCAGTTAGCCCTACAGGGGCTCTTTTAAAGTCACTGTCTTCCTCCATGGCAATGCCTCCGCAATTGTTGGAAGTCGGGCGGGCTGACTCGTCCTCCTTACCAACAGAGTCGTTTTTGTCTCGGTCAGCTGAGCACTTGTTGACGAACTACACACTTTTGCGTTGCGATGATTCTACTCTTGGAGAAGCTCTTCATACGTCCAGTTCTGCAAATATGGAGGTTGAACCAGTGAAAGGGGCCGCTTTGGAGGCTCGTTTTATTAGCGTTTCGAACAAGCTATCGCAAGATTCGGATATTGCAAATGAGGTGAATGCAGATCAACCTAACAGTAATGGAGAAGCACCTCAGAGTTCGGATGGACTTTCCATGGATATTCGTGTCGGCGTCACTGAAGTGAATTGGAGTGAGAAGGTTGTTGATCACCTCCATGGATTCTTGACAGAGGCTCCCTTCAATTCAACAGGGAAATTGTTCGAAATGACATCTTCGGGGTCGTTCGAATCGTCCAAGCAGAAAGAAACGAGAACTTCATTAGTGCGAGAGCCAAGCCATTGCGTGCACTATTACTATGTTGATTGTGCAGCCATAACCACGACTCACTTCCGAGACATTACTTCTGTTCGCGTTGAACCTGATATCTCTGGAGTGTTCTCCGCAGCTACAGCTATGCAAGTGAAACAACCCCAGCTTGCCTATAGTATGGTCGAAATGAGCGAAGAATGTGCCAAGAAATATGCTCAATCTGCTAGCAAGCTGGCGAATGGAACAACAGAAGACGTATGTGTACGATGGAGCTCTTTTGAAGTCAAACATACGGACCGATTTGGGTTTCCTGGAGGCAGTGATTCTGAATTTTTGCCATCGCGCTCAGTTGACCACCATTTATGTAGTGCATTGGATGGTATGAATGGGTGTATTTTTCGCATTGATGGACTATCGCTCCAATCAAGCATCACGACGGCATTTTTGGAGCGACTTCATTGTGCATCTGTCAAAGTTCTTGTGGATAGCAGCTTTGAAGCTAAAGCTTCTAGTATCAATGCAACCTTAAGCTTGGAAAGTATACACGCACTAAGTGAATTTTTGAACGCTGCTCAATTGCTCACAAAGTTGGGGAAAGCCCAAGCTCTTGAACTCCACCTAGGCAACCAGCAGCAACTCAACTCGGCATCACGGCATTCTTGCCTTCAAATGGCAGGTGCACTTGAAATGTGCACGAGCGACTTGGCGTTTCAGGCTTCTGCGCAGGGCGCTCGTGAAGAGAAGGGCATTGAGCATACTGCAGTTTTTGCTGTACGTGGCAACTTGGGCTTATTATCTCTCAAGAAGAGCGATTCTACCAGTGTAAATCGTTTTCCGATAATTTCAACACGACATGCTGCTGGAAGTAATTTAAGCAGAACATCCTGTCCTTTTATTTCGGGGAATGTAAAGATTGAAAACCCTTCAAATAAGTTTTTAGATAGTGTGCGCCAACTTTCTGGCTACCAAATCTTGAGTAAGAGATTGACCACGCAAACGAACCCTCCTTCCGATTTAGCGGTGCCAACTCTACGATGCGATGCATCGATTGGCGAAGCTCATTTTGACGTGCAGAATGCCACGCTTGCATTTGCTGCCCTTGGTGCTATGTCATCATCTTTTTTTGACGCCATCGCAATGCAGTCCTCGTCGTCAACAAAGGCGCTGAAGAAGAATGCCCACGTTGCAGCTCCATTGGACATGACTGAGTTTGCCGTGGTTCCAAATATCCAGACATCTGCATGGCTGTTGTGGCTATCACCTCATCTATTGTTCAAGTCCCCAGAAGTTAGTGTCGTAAAAGCGAGTGCCAGCGAGCAGATGCACTTGGACTGTTTCATGACCATGACTGGAAGCAAACTTTTGGGGAACACTGTACCGTAAGTCTTTTGTTGCTTCCTTCAGTACATTTTGATCACTTTGGTCAGGAATGACCCGTATATGTGATGAAATTGTTGCATGTGTGCCTACAGGTTTTACGGTGGGCGCGATCTGCACTTACCAAGCAGTAATCATGAGATATTTTTCTTGAGTAAATGTACTACTCGTGCTAAAATTCCTCTGAAATTGCCACTCAAAGAGCCGAGGACATATGATGGTGATCGAGTTGTTAATGAAATTGTGTCCATTAGCGTAAATTCTTCAGACGTGTGCATCGATTTGGACGCTACGAAGGTTGCCATATTGTCCGCTTTTCTACGATCATTGGAAGTGAATACTAAAATGCGAGCGCAGTTCAGTCAAATGAGGAAAATCGACAACGTAATGACTTCACTGGACGACAGCGCAATTTCAAATACAACGTCGTCTCTATCTCCAGAAATTAAAGATCAGGCATCTATTTCTGTGATCCCAGCCGCCGGGCACCGTAAACGTCTAGACCTGTGTTTTGATGAAGTGTTTAGGCAAGTTGAAACATTTGTCCCAGAGAAGAACACCGACCCGCCACCGCCGACGACGAAACCATCGTTCCAACCGATCTTTTTCGAAGCCAGTGTTTCGAAGTTTTCGTTAGCTCTGAAATTAAGATCAAGTTCAGCAAGTCAGGTGGGCGGTGTTGACAATCGAACTTCTCATACATTTCGTGTCGCGTTTCACAATATTCAATCATCATTTACTGAAGAGTTCGGTGGGCAGTGCACAGGGTCAGATCGCTGGGAAATGTTATCTCGTATGAGCCATCATGCTCATGCATCATTTTTGCCAGCAAGTGCCACTTCCTCAGAAAGTATCGACAATAATCCATCTTTCAATCAAGTGCAAACATATCGCTTTGTGATTGGAAGCCTGGGAGCTTGCGAAGAAGATTGGTCAAAGCCTCATCATCAGTCGCCGCTCGGACTTTTGCTTCTCGCCATTTTTACCTCTGAGCCGTCTGCTAGTGATGCCATTGCGTATTTTACAACGCTTCGCAGTTTGAACACTCTGGCGCCATTGATCACAGCTTACATTGGTGATCCTTTGACAACAAGTGAACTAGCGCCCCGCGCACTTTCACTAGCCTTGGGGCTCGGAGTATCGCGACCACACCTGTTGCCGAAACGCACACCTTCGGAGACTGCTGCACATGCTCCATGGCCTTGGCTGTGCACCGAAAGGAGTGACAGCCGTCAGCATTTATGGTTTGAAGCACAAGTTCAGCGCGAGACCGCACTGAGCAATCCGGAGTCGACGTCGACAGAAGCAACAGAACTGCCGCATTCAAAGTTAGTGCAGCGGCCAAAGGCCCATTTGAAGCTTCGTAAGTCGGACGTTTTGCTTCACTTGCCCACTTTAGCTGCCATTGCCGATCTCTTGCATGGCCTTGTGCCCCGAGTGGTACCGGTAGCGATGACTGATATCAAGACTGAAAACGCCGCGCCCTCTAAGTCAGCACCGTTGCACGCTACAGCGAATGCTCCTGCCGAAGGCTCTGAATGCTTTTTGCCATATTTGACTTTTGAAGTGCAGACACTTCGGATGCTCGTGGTGTACACCCGCATGCAGACGAATGATTGGAGTGCTATCGCTGCGTTTCAATGGACTTTAACCGTATCGGCCAAATCACATGATACCACAACAAAGCCAGGGCTATCCGCGGATTCAACTCATGCTAGCAACCCAATGCGAGAGCATGCTGAAGTCAATGCAGAGCCCTTCCGTATAGCAGGTGTGGTGGGACCGATGGACGTGGCGACTGTATCTTGGAAGCGCCGCTCACGCCTCCGAAGTGGGACAGCCTTGGGTGACGTCAGTTCACCGGGCAGCATAGTTCTTCAAGGTAAACGCTACAAAGAGCGTCACTTGGATTTCGTCTTGTGCAAATGAATTACATGCATGAATTTGATATCATTGCATTACGTTTGCTTTTCTGTTGTGATACTCGCGCATCATTGTAGGCCCTACAGCATCTTACTTCGAAAGTTTGGAATGCTACGCCATGGCCCAAGAAGTGCTCTTCGGTGACCCTTTTGAATTTTCAGTGATTGCAGAAGAGATTCCTTACGGCCCTGATAATGTTACAACTGCCGCTCAGGTATTTTTATATACCTTAGTTTTTGATTTTTGTACTCCTTTACGTTTTATTGATTTCCTATTCAATGAAAATGATACAGTTATATCGAGTGTGCCTGTACGTAATGGTTTTGGATATTTGCATGGGACTAGTCTCATGCGTGTATAACTATTGTGTTGATATTGTCTAAATACTTGTCTTGTTGCACTTTTGTAGCTTCGCCTAGTGGTTGAAGCGTCGCCCGCCATCTTCACTTGCCAGCCGGACCAGTACGCAGCATGTTTAAGTCTCCTGGTTTCAGTGAGAGACGCTGCGCGTAGTGTAGCAAGCACAAGGGCAGCCCACGTTGCGCGAATCCAACAATTGCCACGTGCTACTGAGCCAATCTTGCCAGAGGATACCGGTAAGCGCAGTAACCGACGATCAGCTGCAAAGTCAGGTGATCTTAAAGGGGCAGAAGCTCAAGCAAGCACTTCGGAAGAGGTAGAGGAAGGCGATGGCGAGGTCGAGGACGATGAAGACTCTAGTTATACATATCCCACATCCCTGGAGCCTTCGCAGCAATATCGAGGACGGCGAGCAAGCTCACCAAATGACCTTGCTTCTTATGAACAAGGAGATCAAAATAATCCAGCTTTAAAATCAGCGACAACTCTTTTACCAAAACAACTGTGCATCAATTACTCTTTTTCTGCTCCTGAGGTAAAGGTAACTCTCTTTTCACCCCGGCCTGCACCTTCCACGCCTATGTCAACTTCAATGACGCACCTGTCGATGTTTCGACCAAGCTCATCGAGCGGTGAGAACACTACCAGAAGTGCCCACGTCATACCGCTTCTGGATCTCCGGACGTCGCACGTCGCCATAGCGGGTACTTCACCCGGCTCAAGTTCAATCACGGTCGACAACTGTGCGATCCGCTGTTGGCCTCATGCATCATCATCGTCGGCGACTTCGTCACAAGGTGTCGCTCTGTTTGGATTAGCTGCGGAGTCAGCAAGCAATGGCCGCTCTCGAAGCACTGATAACGAAACCGGTAGCTGTACCAGTGACCACAGCTCTTGTGCAACTTCGCCAGCGAATGAGCCTCTTCTGCGCGTGGATTGGACCACAGAGTCCAACGGACACTTGCCAAACGATGTTCTGGCGCAGCTCCGGCCTGTGTTCATGTTTGCTTCTCCCGCGGTCCTGGCGGCTTTGATGCAGTTTGCGTCGCAGGGGATTCCCAGCAGCACAGCGACACGTAGTTCTGCCAGCACAGCAAGCAGTACAGATAATGAAAGCGATGCTGCTGTGGCAGCTGCTGCAGTAGCAGCTGAGGAAGAGGCAGATGCAAAATATCTGACTCCTTTGCGTTACCCGCTGCCTCTTCGTATGGGCACTCGATATGTGGCCCACGATCGCAACCGTCATGACAGTGCAGCCACGGCCAATTCGTCCTTTCTTGGAAACGTGTCGGTTAAATTTCTGTCGCGGCAAATTCAGATGGTAGCAGCTACCGACGCAGAAGGAAAGCAGGGTGCAGCGGCTATTTTTACCATCTCGCACGTGTTCTTGAACAAGAAGAAAGCTCTTCCAATGAATCACGGAGACTTTCGTGCAGGCACACCAGCTTCAACACCTTCTGCCACCACCGCGGGTGCTGCTTTCGGGGATACGTCTAAGTTGCGCGAGCACGATAAACATGGAGGTTGTGCAGAGAGCGACAGTGGCAGTGCAAGCACGGACTCAAGTACTTCAAGCAGTGGTGATGAAGATACTGACGAGAATGAAGGCTTGAACGACGGCGATTTCAAAGAGAGAAAGACAAAGAGGTCTTGCCCAGCTTCACGTGGTATGCCGCGTCCGGTTGCAGAAGACGAAATTATGCTCAATGCTCTAGGCTGTAGTTTGGAGTTTCGCACAGACTACCGCCGCCGCCGCGATCCTCATGTGACTGATGATGATAACGCCAACGACGTTAGCAATGCAAAAAGCAACATTTACAGCCACAGGAGTCGTCATACTACTGGTAATGTACTCCCATTTGCATTGGCGAGAGAACTCGATTGCGTTGACGCTGACGCGTGCTTTGTGCCACCTTGCGAGTTAAGCCTGGCGCTGCGCGGTCAAATACTCAACGAATTGCGACCCATGGCATTAGTGGACCTGGCAGTAGAATGCGACGAGCTAAGCGTCAATCTCTCAGCTGAACGATTTCAAGTGTTTTTCGCTGTGGCAAGTGCTTTGGTGAACACACTTAATCTCCCACCACCATCGGTGCCACCACCATCGTTGCTTACACAATCAGGAAGCATTTCACCCAGTAATGTGCCCTTGCAACCTCGTAAGCGCCCGCATCCAGCACTAGTCCCACCGCCCACTCCAAATGCAACAACGCACCGGGTGCAACTTGGTGTTCCACTCGACGTCTTTGCTGATCGCCGTCTTGGTTCGTTGCATCGGAACTACCAGGCCCGAGGCCGTCGTGAGATGGCGCAGCAATTCCCGCCTCCATTGGGTGTTTTACTCTTCGGCAAGAACTCTTCTGCCTCAAGTGGGAGCTCAGCTGATGTGCATGCGCAAATTGACCCAAGAGC
>Ga0307931_1001214_pt1 | contig 16896 bp, 18 predicted proteins | sample OrgLakmetageno47_FD_201816 | JGI IMG/M metagenome (GOLD analysis project Ga0307931, IMG submission 201816) | Saline water microbial communities from Organic Lake, Antarctica - #47 | ecosystem: Environmental > Aquatic > Non-marine Saline and Alkaline > Saline | place: Antarctica: Organic Lake... | reverse complement strand
TTGGTCCCGTCGGTCTCTTGAATGCGCTCTAACTCGGGCACGAACGAGTTGTTGCCGTTCCTCGTTGACATTTTGTTCCATTTCTCCTGTTCTTCTCTCTCTGCCGCCGCTTTCTTCGCTTCCGTTTTTGCTTCCATTTTCGCCTTCAGTTGAGCTGCTGCTTTTTTGGCCGCCGCAATCGATCTGGCTTTCTCAGCCGCTTCTAAAGGTGGTACCTCCCGCAGTTGCTTGGGGAGGCAGCACTGCACGTACCGCAGAATCCCTGTGATGGAGCGGCAGTCGGGTTCGGGGATCATCAGTCCTTGCGCTCTCAGCGCCTCGTTCTCAGCGGCCGTTTCTATCGCAAGCTGTTTCTTACCCAGGGGCGTGTACTGGGCTTTCGGAAACACTAAGGCATGGCCGTTAGGGCCTCCTGCTTCATGGAGAGCGACTGACCTCAAGACGATCTTCAAACGGTCAACGAGAACACGCTTCAAAGTGACGCTTCGCACTCCGTCGCAGATGCCCTCTGCTTTCAAGCGAGCAACAATGCGGTCCACGTCAATGGAGAGCCGAAGCACCTCCAGACAGCCTTTGTACTTGTCGTCTTCCGGTTTGTTCGACACTAGTTTCTTCAAATCGTTCATGTTCAACTGCCGCGAGCGCCGCACCGCATTTTGCCCGCCGTTCACTTCTGACATGTTGCTGGACCGTCGCTCCATGCGTGCTTCTCGCGCTTTGCGCTCTGCTTCTTGGGTCTCTGCCACCGCGCGCATTTGTTCAATCCGCAAGCCATTGGTGGACTCTTGAGCCATGCGCCGGCGCCACACCGACTGAATGCGAAGCGCCATTTTCTCGGAAAATTCGGACTTGTTCTTTTCTACCATGGCCTGAAGTACCGTAGAGCTCATGGTGGTGCCCGAAGCAATGAACGCATCTCGCCCCTTGGTACCGTTAGGGAAAGCATGCTTCACGAACTCTTCATCGGTTTCAAGCAATCGTTCGATTTGTTTGGTGACCGCCAAGAACATGACGAATTCTGGGAACCCTAACTCGGAGTCACCGTCCACATCCATGATCATGAAGACCTGGTCGACGTACAAGCGAAAGGTGAACAGAAGCCGCAAAAGCAAAAAGTCAACAAAAGGTGAGGGGTGCATAGATTAAAGTTGTCTGATAACCCAGCACTAAATATACAACCTCATGCGCATTCGTTACCGTCATGGGTAGTATTCTCGTTATGATCATTATGACGAGCATCATCGTAAGCAAAGTCGTCAACATGCATGCGTTTTACCTGCTCTTGCTCATCCCGAGTCAGATTCACATCAAAGAGCTTGTAGAAGACGTATTCATAAAATGGCGCGAGCTCTTCTTGGTCTAAGTTCAAGCCTTCGTCAACGTCAATCTCGTGGAAGACGTCCCGCATGGCTCGTATGCGCCGCTGGCTGAAGAACTCGGGCATCACCGCACGCACTTCCACCACCGCCTGTGAAAACATTAAGGAAATAAGAAAATGTAAAAAAATAAACGGAGCGTTGTATTGAAGTCTTCAGACGCATCGTTTCTCGCGCACTCAACATCTCCATAAAGAGAAACAAAGGTAGGGAGTGTAACCAAGAAACTGACATCTCGTACCTCCTCCATATCTTCCATCATTTCATCGATAGCTTCTCCCCTCTTTTGAGCTTCGTCGAAACTGACCACCACAATGCCAACCAGTACCGTGGGGAGCACGAACGAGCCAATCAACAAAATGCCGGCAAAAATCGGGAAGACAATCCACCCGAGCCCTTGACTGTTGGTGCATTGCAAATCCTTGTTGGTTACGATGGGGTATCCATTGATGGGGAATTCGGCACACCCGAGCACGTTGATTTGCAAGATTTTGTCCCACGAGTCGAGCGTCTCCATGCGCATGATCGTAAACATGGCTTTCCCCACGGACCCAAAGTGAAACGGGTCGTTGCCTTTCATCAGCAGCATGCACATGCACCCACTAATGTAATTGAAAATCAAGATCAAAAACACAACCCAGCCTACGGCACTGAAGCCGCTGATGAGCGCCACGACAATGGACCTCAACCGAGGCAATGCATTGGCGAGACGAAACACTCGCAAGAGGCGCAGGAGCCGAAGCACCACCACTGGAAATGCGTCGAAAATGAAGGAGGCAGGCGACATCTCAATGTAGCCTACTAATACGACGAAGAAATCTGCGAGTTGAAAGAGAAGGATACAAGAGAGGTAAAAAGAAAAGGGTAAGTCAAAAGAGTAGGGGCAGGGAGCAGTTGAATAGAAACTGGTGGATTTCAAAAAAGCTCACGAATGCTCTTATTTCTCTGCATTTCTATACTTACTCTACATCCAATTGACTCTCTTCTTCTATGGCTGCTTCCTACTACAGGATCGTGGCCTTACCTAATTGGTTCCAGGCTTCATGGAAGTACATCGACGGCGTGATGCCAAACGCAAGCACTTTGATGATCACTTCAAAGGTGAAGATTGTTTGGGCAAAAATGCTGAAGTAGGCTGAGAAGTCGGATACCGCGCAATCTTCGTGAAATTCCCCCTCAATCTTTGACCGCTCGTGGAAGTAGAAACGCTCACAGCGCTGCAACCAAAAAGCAATTAAAAAAGGACAATTAGAAGATGCTTTTGTGTGTAAATTCTTCCATGACCGCCTACAAAACAAGGGATAAAATATAAGTGCAATTCAGTATAACAAACGAAAGTAAGGGAAAGAGCACAACGACCAGGAGCTATGACTCTTAAACACACACACACAATTACCATGGAGGCATCGGCATCCACCCCGGTCATGAACGCAACCACAATAATGGTGGTGGTAATGGTATTGGTAAACCACGGCATTTCCTCAATGTCCCGGCAGAAGATGCCCACCTGCACCCATGCCCGCATGAACCACAAGTTCTCCACGTGCTCGGACATGTCCGGGTGCAGCACGTTGTCGATTTTGTCTCTCAAGTCTGGCAAGTCATCGAGCGGGTCGCGTGCCTTGGAAATGTACGCATCTGCTTCTTCTTCCGTCGCAGTGACCATCGCCGCCTTCATTTCATCCACCGCTTCCTTTCGCCTTGCTTGCTTTTTAATTTTGCGCTCGTACTTCAAGCGCTTCGTTTCGCGCTTCATGGCTTCAAAGGCTTCGAAAATACCGATGGAAATAACACCGACGAAGAGGGACATAACGACCCACGCCGTGAGCACCAGGTAGCACCCAAAGAAGACAGCTGTCATGACGGGCTCCTTTCTGAATTCGTCGCATTTGAAGCCCTGAAATACGCCCAACAAAGTGATCACCCGGCTCGAGTGGTCGGATTCTTGACCCGGATAAAAAGGCGAACCGAGCTCGCTGTACGAGTCGCCTTGCCAGTTCCCACACCCCCACCAGGACGTGTAGGCAATGTTGGTCCAGCTGGCTTTGGTGGAAACCTTCGAAAGGATTAGCGCGTGTTCATGAGAGGAGGTCGGACGAAGCAAAATGAAAACCAAAAGAAGGCAAAAGAAGTGTGCGCGTGCATCAACCCGATAGGATATAATGCGCATCTGCAGCACCCCTTCGTGAACAGGGATCAAAGTCGGTGCATCACCCCCTCACCTGAAACAGCGACAGCATGGCTTCGGTGACGCTCCCAAACCGCGCAGTGTCTGCGGTGCCAAAGAGAAGGCAGCCCATGATCCCAAACAAATACATGATCAGAAAGAGCAGCAGCACGATGTACATGACGCTCTTCAGCCCAGCTAAGAGACCGGTGATGATCCCGCGCAGCATCGGCACACCTTTCACGAACGTCAAGAGCCGCACCTGCCCAAGAGCAAAGATAGCCAAAAGTAATGAACTTCGCTGTATACTAGGGTTGTTTGAAACAAAAAGATAATGCAGAAAGCTGATTTGGAAGCGTCAGTATGGCCGTGAGTGTATTTGATGGCGCTTGGACCCATCTAGACCCCTCTCCACGGGCGGATACGGAACGACGTGCTTATACGACGATGATAGGTAGTTCAATGCACACACACACATATCAAATTGATTCTGGAACTTAGGGCCTTACCAGGCGCAGCATTCTTAATCCGCCGAGCGCGGAGCCGTTTTCGTTGCCAATGAACGCGAAGCCTGCGACCACAATGGTGAAGTCGAAGGTGTTGAAGCTGCCGTCGTCGCGGTCTGTGAAATACCTGCGGGGATAGCACAACCGAGGTAGAAGGAGAAGATGAGATAAAATGATAGAAAGGCACCATATCACTAATGCCCAGGGCAATAATCAGAAACACTGTCGTGAGTTGAGCTCCCCGCATACTCCAAGAAAATAGTCACCACCCCTAGCCCTCTTTCGACTCTCCACTCACACCTCAGCTGTTCCACCTCTTTTCCACTCATGCCCCACACCCTGCAATTAAAACACCGATTGAATGACGGACTTGCACCCTTAATGCTTACCGGTCTGGGTGGTAGCCCTCGGCAATAATCTTCAAGAAGCACTCCATCGCAAAGATGACTTTGGTTACTTCGGTCACGAGGTACAAAAACAGCGCGATGCCAGGGCTGCCTTCGCCTCCGTCAGTCTCGAGGTCGACCCCCGTGGCTACGCCAATGAGCAAAATACAAATGAGCACGATGGTTTCAAACCACGTGCGGCACACAATTTTGTCGAACACAAACCACGCGAGCCTGTCGTTGTTACGGTTGGGAAGGCATACATGTGTCAGGCAAAATGCGCACTTTGGCCGCGGCAACGGCCTTTTTGAAAGATGTGTGCACAAGTTGGTTTTCCTAATCAATATGCACACTGGCTCAACCTCTAGCTCTAGCATTCTTGGCAGTGGAGAATTTTTAGCAGGGACAGGCATTGCTATCTCTGGTAAGTTCTGCACCTTTCGTAAGGGGCTTTGGAGGTGCCCATTTCCAGCTTCTTCGCTTCGTACTTCTCCTCCGAGTAGTCGCGAATCTCGAGCTCAGGCTCTTCTTCCTCCATCGGCATGCGCAACAGGAACTCTTTCATCATGACCTGGGAAAAGGGAGGTCGGTATGAGGACCATCATATCGACTTGAGAAAATGCCTCCCCTTCAACCCCCAAACCACCACCTCATCACCGCAGCCAAATAGAAGGCGCAGGACTATAGGGTACTGCGCAGCACTTACATTCTTAGACTTCAAAATGTTATCACGATCCTTTTGCTGAGCCTCTTTATCTGTGGTGGCATAGAACAGCAAACATGTCAGTGGTGTGAAGGTCAATTGGCAGCAGTTGCTTTGCTCGGCTGAAGCTCCTGACACCATATGTACACATTTTTGCTTCGATTAAACTCACAAGCTTTAATCGCGGCGTTCATGCCCGCGAGAGCAAAAATGGCTGCCATGTCTGCTGACCGGGCGAAGCCACTAGCAAGCCTTGCGCCAACAACGCCGCCCCACTCAGCTCTTCTGTAGAAGCCCAACCAACTTTTTCAAGCACGGCTAATTATTTTACTTTTGGGGAATGACCGACGGAAAATGAGGAAAAGCAAAAAGAACGTCCACGCCGGCCCCAACAGTAAAATTGGACGGAAGTGCAGTATCGTCCAACGCCTACACTAAAATCCTCAGTCCGCTTTCGTGTGCAAAGAAGACTATCGGGGGTCGGGGGCACAGGATTGGCAGGCAATCTTGAGAAGTAAGCGGGCGCGGATGGAGATGTTCAGATCATCTCATCGCATGCAGTGGAATTACATTTGTGATGAAACATAAATGTTAAGGCTATGTAACCGGGCTGCTTTCTGCAACTTAATTGTAAATACTTCGCCTTACTACCAACAACCGTTATACTGCCCGTGTTGCTGCTTCACGATAGCAGGCTCGCCTTCTAAGAAAGGACCATGGCGCAGTACGGCAAGACGTCTTATTGGGACGAGCGTTACACAAAGTAAAGACTGTTTATTCGCGAGAGTATAATCGTAGCCTACCTACGTAACATGTCTATTCATCGACTTGAAGGGAGAGTAGCCTACCCCAGAACCATTATTTCTCACCATCGTAGCTGCTGACTGATGATTTGATTGCTTGCTTGTTCGCTTTTTTCTAGGGACCCGGAGCCTTTCGACTGGTACCAAAGGTACTCGGGCATATCTGACCTTCTCAACAAATATGTGAAGAAGGACGATAACGTGCTGGTAGCCGGCGCTGGCAACAGCCGCCTCTCAGAGGACATGTACGAAGATGGCTACCAAACCCTCACCAACGTAGACGTGTCACGAGTGGTCGTCGATCAAATGATTGAAAAGTACAAGGACAAATCTGCGCTCACCTACCAGCAAATGAACGTGTGCGCGCTCGAGTTCCCTGACGAGTCCTTTGACGCTGTTCTCGCGAAAGGCCTCGTGGACGGCATCTTGTGTGGCGAGGGGAGCACGGCCAATGTCGCCAAAATGTGCCAGGAAGTGTCGCGTGTTCTCAAACCGGTAAGATCGCAGGCACATGTCATTCAAACCCTCTCGCCTAATGTATCCTTCTCGTTCAACTTCTAACGTGCTTGCGCCTCCCGTTTGTTTCATGAACAACAGCACGGCGTATTTTTCATCGTGTCGTACGGCGTTCCCGACAACCGTTTGCAGTATTTGGAAAACGAGGACTACAGCTGGAATGTGACGGTGCACACAGTCCCAAAACCCACGGTGTCTGCCACCGCCGTGCCTGACACCAAGGACGCCAACTCGGTGCACTACATTTACGTCTGCCAAAAGGGCGGCAGCAGCGACGAGGGTTAATGGACAGAAGCACACTAAGCTAACTGCAGATTCTTGGAGAAGGGGTCCGATTTCCGTCTTTCTGATGCGGGTCTTGTTTTACTTCACCTGTGTTATGTCGATTAATTGAACTGTTTAACGCGCGCTGATGCGCTGATACCGATACACGCTGTGACTGGTTTTGCGTTTTGGTGAACGTAGACTCGGACTCGGGACTTCAAGACTTTTTGAACAAGGAGCATAAGAACATCCAAGTTCCCAAGAAGAAGAAGCACAAATATATATACTATTCAGACTGAATGACATGAGAAAACTTCGTTACGGATGTAATATATATAATATATCCATAAAATTATTATCATATTCTATATTTTTCATTTGAAGCGACAAGCGACTGTAAATTAGCAGAAGAAACAAAAACATCACACAGCACCATGGCCCTGAAAATCAGACGGGCGCTGCGTCAAATTCCTCCTCTCCCCCTTTGTGAAGAACATTGCGCGTTTGCATTTGTGGATGCACAATACGCCCTGCAAATAGCTCAGTCCACACGCACACAACTGCTTTAGTGGCCGCCGCCCTCCTTGATCCGGAGCTGGGCCGCGCGTTTGCTGCTCAACTTCAGGGCCTTTGTCTTGCCCTCGCCCTTCTCTACCTTGTCACCAGCCTTCGCCAGGATCACTTCGCAGTGGGCGGGGCGGGCCATGTACGGTCCGATGCGGCCGTGGGCGCGGTAGGTGCGGCGGCGGGTGGGGGAGGCGCGGTTCGCCATGCAGTGCACCAAGCTCAGCTCGTCCACGTCCAAGCCACGGGTTTCAGCGTTGGCCTCCGCGTTGGCGAGCAGGTCCAAAATCACCTTGGTGGCCTTCACCGGCCAGGCGCCCTGGGAGCCCGGAGTGTTGCTCTGCTTGAGCTGCGCGTGCCGGCCAATGCCACCCTGGGTGTACTTGGTGTACGGCACCGCTTCCTTCTTCCTGTTAGTTTGATAAGAAAACAGGCAACCACAAGTTAGATTGACAATACAGTTGGTACTGTCTTGCAGCTTCGCCTGCATCTATCCTCGAGGGTTTCTCATGCCACAGGCACTTCAGAGCTCGCACCCATGCATGCGAGTCTTTCATAAGCGCATTTCTCGCAGCTAGAAAACCACTCCTCAAGCTTGGCTTGAAGTGTTGTTTGTGTTTGGATACATGCTACAGAATCGCTTGCTCGCTTGCGCGCCAACTTACTCCAACACGTTGCCCAAGTACTTCTTGGCCTTGGCCAGCTTCATTCCCCGGATGGCGTGCATGATTTCACGGGTGTGCTTGAAGTGCACGCGCAGCGCAGTGCCGCGGGACTTAGCACCTAAATGTACAGAAAATCCGAGAGGTTTGATGAGTTTAGCCGAGGAGCAGCTGTTGCACAGTGCTAACGATGCGAGAGCTGCCTCGCCGAGGGATTGAAAGACACGGAGGGGCTATAGGCTAAATATTACGAGGGGGACGCACCATCAGCACCGTCGAGGTTGAAGTTGTACTTGCCCATCTTCCTTTAATATCTGTGCGGCACAAATAGTATGGGTGAGAAAGGCGAGGACTTCTTAGCGAGAGTGTTACCACCAAGCACGTACATTGTCTGAAGTCCTCTCGACAGACGACACCATAAAATCGGAGCAAAAAGCCGGGTCTTTCTAACGGATCATAAGATTTTCTGCAGGGAAGGCAGGCTGGCTTGAAATCGAGGCATAATACCCCCTTGGTAAAATTAGCCCTTTTCTTTCGACTACACCCTGTAGTAGCTTCACACACTGGGCGCATAAAAATACTTGTGCTCTGCCTCAGAAGCTAACAAGGTCGCCCTGCTAGGCTTCGAAGGCTTGATCTGCTAATCTTTGTAGATTCCGCAAAACCAACAAGACCGATATCAGGGAATATTTTTTTAATTGGGTGCTGAGTCTATCGCGCTGGCACTAGGTAGTTGAATCAAAATTCCTTCTAGACTCGAGGGATTTTGGTTAGCTTCTAGCTGTCCCGTTTTGAGAACGTGCCTTGCATCGACTTACACCTGGAGCATCACTGCACGAACTCAAGAAGTCAATGCAATACACGTCAAATGCAGCGGTCTCTGAATTGTTGTCCTCTCGGAGTACTCCACCGCCACCCCCAGCGAATGTAGCGGTGCAGGCGTCGGTAGCAAGCGCAGTTGACTATTTGCGAACCCACGGGCGGCGCAAAGGTGTGAGCTCTCAGGAGCTTGCTCGCAGCTTGAAGCTAGCGTTGATAGATGAGGATGTAGCCGCTGCCCTGGAAAGGCACCGCAAAGTAACCAAGGACGACTTTGGGCACTGGCTTTACAAGTCGGACATCCCGCACGTCACAGACCAGGTGGGCCGCAATTATTTATCTCTTAGTTTGCCACATCTACAGCATTCCGCGCCTTCTTATTTAGATCACGGTCTCGCTGCCTTGCTCGCAGGCTTTTTGACTTCTTCCCTGTGTTTTCCCACCGATTCACGTATTCGCTTCTGTAGGTGAGCTTGCTTGCCGAAGTGAATCGTCGCGCCGTGGTGTGGGGCCGTACAGGGGTGCCGCTCGAAAAACTCTTGGACTGCTACCCCAACGCCATCACCGACGTTCGCGAGCTCGTGCGCACTGGGAGGTATTATGCTCGTACACATGTGTGGGGAGAAAGAGGCTGGGGCGGAGGGGACTAGGGGTAGTCATTTTGTATTCTGACTTTGTTGAAAAGAAGCGACAGACTCCAATCTTCCTTAGATCTCAAGAAAGTTCCTTGCCTGGCGCCTCATTATCTTTCACTCTCTCCCTTCTCTGTTTCGTGTAATTTTCGATTATATATTAGGGTGGTAGCCGTCGAAAACGTGGTGGTGGGGGAGCGCAGCACGGCGACCATATACCCTCGAGGCCCCCTCTTCGGGGTCGAACTGCGCGATGCGTCAGCTTCAGCTTCAACTTCGCTGCCGCCCAATGCTGGTGGCACCTCTTCCTCGGATCTCGTCGGCAGCAGCAGCAGCAGTACTAGCTTGAGCAGCAGCAGCAGTGGTGGCCACATGCGGTCGCGCAACGATGACGCAGTGCAAAGTGCTTACGACTTGAGTGAGGAACTGCACCGAGGAGAAGCAGTATGGGTGCTGCCGAGAAATAATAGCAGTGGCAACAACAAGCCTGAGGTCGGTCTGGGATGCGAAGGCATTGCGTCATCTCTTTGCTCTTGTCTCCTATTTCCTTTTAGCCTTCTTTCTTGAGGCTTTGATAACCTGCATTGCTGATGTCCTTCTTGCGAACGTGTCGATTGCTCCGCATGTCATACACGCCATACAGTAAAGAATAGCCCTTATTACCTGCATTTTGAACGAAACAAACAACGCTAAATCTTCACACGCATATTTCATGACCGTCGCTTCGTCTGCTCATCACCCATTCTAGGTGTGCCGCGTGTCGAGCAGCAAGGGCGGCAGTGGCGGGCGTGCGGTGCTGGAAAAAGGCTCTGAAACATCGGTATATATGTACTACAACACAATGACCTTACACGGCTTTGTGTTGATCAAAGAAGAAAAATAGTATCTTGTCTTTCTACCCATCCATCTTGACTTGCCTAATTTACAGTGCCCTGCCGTGTCTCTTCGTCTTCTTCTTTTCTCAGGTGAGTGCGTCGCCCTCGTTTGAGCGGGTCTACAGCGTGTCCCTCGAGCGAGCTCCCGGCGCGCATTTGAAGCATGCCCCGGTGTGGGAGCGCCCCTTCACCTCGACGGTGCTGCCACTCGACAAGCGGGCGCCAGTAGCGGGGCCGGTGGATCTCATTCGCTTCGGGTGCACGTCCGACGTCCAGGTGAGAACAGAGAAGTAAAAAGAATGAGCGAACATTAGATGCGTGGAGCTCCCTCGTCTTTACCAATAGCTCGACAATCTGCCATGAAGAATAGGGTGTATGAGCACTGCGTTCTAATCCTAGCTTTTTCCTTACTCCATTATTTTACCTTTCCTTCGCACTACCATCACCCATCGTTTTCCCTCTTTACTTTTTTCAGGCGCTGTGGCGAGACACCGCGGCGTCTTTGCCATCCGACGAATCCGAGCTACGGGAAACTTTAAGCCTCAAAGCCGAAGTATCTCGCCGAAAAGTGCTAAAAAAGCCGGCCAGCAAACAGAAGCGCAAAAATTACGCCGCTGCGAAAACCACCACCAATGCCCACCTCAACCGCTGAGATGCCCATCTAATAGATGGGATCTGCTGCCCTTGCGGTGGAAGTTGATTTCCGTGCTTATCTCATGACTATGCGCCTATATCAAGTTCAATTAGCGGCTGGTGAGTATAGATGAGTCTCACAGCTGCTTGAAAATACAACTGTTACTAAGTTATTACCAACAGCAACATGCGAGCGTACAAAAAAAAAAAGAAACTTATGGTCTCTGCCGTAAAGATCCAATTTCATCATAAGTCATAAGTCATTCTTTTCGTTATATTCAAGATGCTCAAATGGGCAGACACACGATTTATCTACCTGACCCGCTCAAACTCAAACACCGCGGACGAAATAAATATAGGATTAAGAAACACCGCCCGTCGCCCCGTGCATTTCGCATTCCCGATTCCCGGTTAACGGAAATAACCATATATCCATGCCCGTAATTTAAAAGCACAAGGCCCATGAGGACCCAGCAGCCAGCAGTGGCTCTGAAAGAGAGATATATGTACAAACAGCAGCGCGCAACTACCCAAACAAGTTTTCAAGGATGGCTTTTTCGTTCACGAGTTCTTGAGCTACGAAGCCAGCAACGGCGATCATCGCCAAACGCCCATTTTGAAGCTCTCGAGCTTGGGCCCCGACAAAATTGGGGGCTTTGCACGGTTTGAAACCCAACGGATCAAAACCAATGTCACCCGGGTAGTAGTCGGCTTTGAGCATCCAAAAATTGGGAGAACCTTCTTCGAGGGGCCTGCCCCACCCTACTACGCAGCGGTGCAGCTCCGAGAGGGCGATGATGCCTACTAAAAACTCGAACCCAAACGGCGCCACCTCTCGCACTTCGTCTAAATGGCGAATGGAAGGGCCCGTCAGTTGTCGGTTGGAGTGGTACACTTTCGCCATGAATTTGAAGAGCGGATGGAAAGGTGACTCGGACACCAACATCCCGACTGTAGCTAGCATGGCAACGCGGCCATGCGTGACTTCTGCCTCCCGAAATAGCTTCACTCGCTCTAGGGATGCCTCGGACGAGAGGCCAAGCGGATCGAAATTTCCTAAGGGCGCGCAGGAGCCCGGCAAACCCCAACAAAAAGCGTTCTGGTCGGGTGACCATCCATTCGCAGTCTGCGATGCAGATCATAATAAGCGTTCTGGTATAAGTTTCGTGTACACTGAAAACAAATTCGTTGAGTCGCGAAGAAAATAAGCGTTACTGCAGAATTCTGCTTGCAAATAGGAGCGTAGATTGAACGTGGAGAGCAAATGATAGGAGGCTTCTGAACTCACCAAGGTCATCGGAACCGGTGGAGTTTCGGGTACCGATGGTGTATCCGCTTTATCAAGCTCATCAAGGTCTGACAATTCTGTTTCTGAAGCTCGGGGTGTAAAGCATTTGTGAGCAACGGTGGGCGCAGTGAAGGCGCTGACTGAACAGCAAGTGCTCAGGAGGCAGGCGGTTGAAGCAATCCTCATGCCGGCAAATCTTTTCATAAATTATTGAGTGTATTCTGCTTTCTTCCATATTATATTCGTCCACCTTTCAAAGAACCAACGCAACTGCTGTGAGAAAGTATAAGTAGTGATTTGAGCGTTCGATAGCGTGCCCCACGCCTCAGTCCGAAGTCGATTCCGTCGCGCGATACCAGTTACCAACCAAAGTAACGATCTCTTCTTCATTTTTTCTATCAAGAGTACGCACATTTGGGTTGCCCCTTGGAAACTGCCTTCGTGAAGAAGGGAAGATATAGTCGCTCCCGCAGAACCAGCGTACTAACATAGCTCTCATTCCGAGACTTGATATTAAAGGCAACGCTGCCCTAGAATTGACGCCATGCCGAGACCACTAAGCGTTGTAGCGCGTAGCTATTGCAGTCGCTGTATTCGGATGCTAGTGACGGTGGACTTTCTGATTGTAATAACAGTTTTGCCTAGCGTCGTTCTCAGTGTGGTAGCAGTTCCTGCTCTTTCTTCGGGGCGTGGATCTACTCTAGGTTGGGTGCCCTTCGCATGCCTGGTTGGCGGTGGTGCAGTAGTCTCCATCACCTTGGGCTTAGTTGATGTGCCTGTCAAGTTTTCGCACCTCAATTCGGCTCAAAATCTATGGGTCCGAGCCCTGGGAGCAACTGCTAGTGATGCTGCCTTTGTGACCCGAGGCCGCCTCCGCCAATCTTTTGCGGTCGCCGCCAACAACGAGTACCTCGCTCTTCTGGAGTCGATGTGGGTGCAACTATTGCTGAAATTGCACACGTTTCCGTACGAAGTATGCCAGGTTTTCATCACCGCTCTCTGGGTGATTTGCCACTTGACTCAACCCGAGGGTGCCTTCCGAGAGAGCGAGTCTGACGACAGTTGGTCGGACTGGCCAGTAGTGCTCGGCCTCGGATGCACCTACGCCATCGCGCTTGACTTGTTGTTCTTGGCCGTAGCCAAGCTCGTTCTCAAACGCGGCACTTCGCTCACTGGTCTGGTGCAATTTGGGTGGAGTGGCAGTTGGAGCATCACCAACGGCAGACGGAACGGTCGCAACGACGATGACGGGTGGGGGCACATAGAGCTCATGCCGCCGCCGCCGCCTCCTATGTCGTCGAAAAAGAACGCATCCTCGGGTGCGAGGAAGACGGCAGGTTCAGGTGGAAGCACCGTGTCGCCAAGTAGGTTGTCGGTGCAATCCAAGCTCCGAGCCCACCGCCCTGACCATGAGGAGCCATCGTGGCAGTGCGGCCGGCGAACGCGCGCTTGGCTCCAGCTCCTTGATTGGTTGATTTTGGGCGCCAATGTAGCCGCCATGGGCTGCGTGCAAGCTGGCTCTATCCGCATGCACAAGGGCAGCACCAACGATGTCAACGAGGATGAAGAAGAGTGGGTGGCGTGGGCCGTAGCTGGCTACCTCGTAGCGGGGAGCGCACGCCTCGTTCGCGCAGGGCGTTTTTTCGACGCACTCGAGACCAGTGTTTTTGGGGTTGGTCCTGCTAGTGCGCTCCTGCCGAATCCTAGCCAGGCCCATGCAGCGGCGACGCTGAAAGGGTGGCTGTTGGCCATGAAGGGAGCGCTGGTCGTGGTGGGCTGTGGTTTGGGCGTATGGGCGTGCGAATTCATGGTGCTCGAGCTCGCAAGCACGCCGGCCTTTCAAGACCGACACGATTGGACGCTGGCGGAAGCATTGTATTTCTCTGTGGTCACTCTGAGCACGGTACAAAATTAAATGATGAGAAAGGGGGGTGAAGAGCGCGCCTTTATATGAGTAGTTTGTATTACTGAAGAGAAGAAATGAAGGAGACCACTGCTGCTGTCCGATCTAGTGTATGTGTGTTGTGTGTGCCAATTCGAATGTATAATTCTACGTTGACCACATTTACTAATGGTGCTTTCTTTCATCCTTCTTCTCTTTGACTCTTTTAAGGTGGGAGTCGGCGACTACACGCCCTCTTCAGCGCTCAGCCGTGGTGTGGTGGTATTTGCTCTCGTGGTTGGCTTCATGACTATGCCACTCGCGATCAGCCACTATTTGGACACCTGCCATATAGCCACCACTGCCACTCTGGTGCGGCAGCGGCAAGGCCAGGACATCGCTGCAAAAGTGCTGCAACGGATGGCCCGGAAAGCTCAAGCTAGGAGAAATTTGCGGTCGTTTGTGGAGCGCACTTTTGTTCGTGACTTCGTGGAAGAGGTGAGGACAGAAGACAAAGATGATGAAGCGAGCGTTTCTTCACCAATGACCGTATCTATTTGCGAAAATAAAATATTCGTATTCCTCTTCAAAAGTAAACGCACTCTTCGCTGTCCCCTGAAGTGTTGGTCTCGGATGCCTTCTACCTGGATGCGTGCATTCGTGTGCTAGGATGGGGAATGGGTGGCTCGACTCGTGGATAAGCGAAGCAAACGGGTGCGCGCGGATTTGGAAGCAGTGAAGTGGCCAGCACTGAGGCAAATGCTCTGTGCCTTGCCCTTTGCGGCCGTGCCCATCATGATGGATGATGACAGTAACCCCTTCAAGCCATCCAACAAGAAGAACAACAGCAAGAAGAACAAGGCTGCCAAGGGATTCCCGGGCAACAGTGGCAGCAATGAGCCTGAGGGAATGGCGCAACGGCTCTTGAAATTGGAAGTCGCGATGGACGAATTGACGTCGATGACCGTGACTCAAAGCGTGAAGGTAAATACAATGAACGGAAGGTTCAATTTTGAATGGTCAAAAGATATTTTTAAAGGCAACGTAGCGCTCTCTTTTTTTCTTATCTTTTTCGATGCCTTGTTCCTCCTTTTCACATCTCGTTTCCCTTACGAATACACCTGACTCAACCTGCGTGTGTGTGTGTTTCTTCAGGTGGACCGCTTGTTGGATCTGCAGCTTCATGGCCTCGGCGGAGACACCCCTGCGAAACTGTCACACATCGAAGCCAACCTGGAGTCACCTCCTCTCAGTGCAGCTGCCTCTTCCGCAAGTGTGACCACCGCCTCATCAGACGCCCCTACTTCTTCTTCTTCGTCCTCATCTTCGTCGCGCCGCCCGCATCGTCTGCGCACCCCACCGCCTGCAGCAGAGGGCAGCGGCGACGACGACGAACTCAACCACGACAACGACGACCACGAATTCTCGTCCAGCGACCAGTTGAGCGGCGTCAGCAGCGGCATTAATGGTGGTGCCCGTTCACACAGCGGGCCAAGGCGGCCAAGGGCATCGGGCCGCGGGAGTGCACCGTCGAGGAGCCATCCTCCTAATAGCAGCGGTGGGCGAGGCGGCGGTAGTGAGGAGTCGTCGGTTGGTCGGACCCACACGCCAGGGCGCTCGAGGCAACAGCGCACGCCGCCCAGTAGGGCAGCAGCCCCCTCCAATAATCAAGCCGGAGATTCGTCACACGACAACAGCACATTTGAGTCGCCCCCTGTAGCGCAGATCCCGGCGGCGCGGCGGCCGTCCACGGGGAAGAGTCCGTACATGATGGGCCGGTTTGAGGACGAAGAAGACCTTGATAGCTAAGAAAGAGAACAGAGGCAGGGCAAGGCATAATGCAGGTCGCTGGAGGCAAAATTATACGGCAGTCGGCCATCTCTGCGCTGGTTATTGCCTCGTACCAATTTACCAACATACCAGTGATTTCTTTAGAACTTCGGTTTAAGAGCCTTTTTTTGTTTTTTGTAGTGAAGTCCGACCAGAACTTAAAGTTAGAAGTTACTTAATACAAAATGATGAAGATGTATAATTAAGAAATAAATAAATGGCAAATGGCGGCGTACTCGTACTCTTCTCGTGTTGCTTTGTGCCATTTTATGGAAACCGCCGATATAGATCAGTCGTGTGGTAGTGCTCCATATTTGACACAGGCCCCGAAGGGCCGGATTTCGAAGGCTAGCAAAAAGGAATTCAACAAGTGTGTGCCTTAAGCACCCCTAAGGAGAACATTTTCATATCTCATATCTCTCGTGACACTGGTGAGCCCTGGGCTCTGGGTGTTGGGAGTGCCGAAGTGCGATGCCGATGCCCGATGTTCGATATTAATCATCAAGATATGTAGCCTTCTTTAGAAGTCAGCCCCACTGGAGCTGGAAAGCATTCCACTAGGAGCAAAAGAATAAATAAAAGTTATATAACAACCTTTGGTTTTTGCCGCTCAATGCCAGCGACCAAAGCGATTGTGGTAATGGTGGTGGGTGCAGCTGGTTTCATTGCGCTATTTTCGACACAGGCCCCGAGGAGCCAGAATTAGGCGTCTACCACATGGAGATTCAAAACCAAGCAGCTCAAACAACGAAGCCGATCATGCACACATGCGCTGTACTCCATCCTTCTCGCTTGTCGGCTTGTTGGTTCTGTAGTGCAGTTTGGGGTGTGGGCCCCGTATGGGGCGTGTCCGCTGCCTGAACGCCCACGGTCGACGATTTGGCCAGAAAGTGGACACTCTTTAAAGGACTGGGTGTACGATTTCGGAACCTGTTCTGGTCGTAAATCGTGAAATTAGCTCACAATGCAGCTTCCGGCGGCGATATACCT
>Ga0307931_1001205_pt1 | contig 16940 bp, 18 predicted proteins | sample OrgLakmetageno47_FD_201816 | JGI IMG/M metagenome (GOLD analysis project Ga0307931, IMG submission 201816) | Saline water microbial communities from Organic Lake, Antarctica - #47 | ecosystem: Environmental > Aquatic > Non-marine Saline and Alkaline > Saline | place: Antarctica: Organic Lake... | reverse complement strand
TGCTCAGTCACACCCCCACGTACCGCATCCTTCAGGAGTGCCTCATTTGAAGGCCGAGGCGCATATCAGACCAGGACAGGTTAAGGCTGACGACCGCGCAAGTGCTAAGCCTCTTGACCTTACGTCGTTCTGGGCAAATGAGCATGGTGATATCAACACATTTAGGAATGGCTACGATAACGCTAACATTGACAAAGATAGAAGCCCCGACGTTTATGGCGGCTCAAATTTAAGCTGCCTACTGATGGATCACTCTTCTGAAGTAGACGCGCGTGCTGCCGACCTGCAGGAATTGGCCGCTGTAGACCGCAAATTAGAACAACTCATGACTGCGGCGAACGATGCCACTGTGGCAGGCAGTGGTGATAATCGCATTAGTAATCATCCAACCGGAGATGGCGACCGCAGCTATAGCGGCAATAGGGACAAAGGAAGCTCCACAGACATCAACAGCTGGCGCACCGCAGCTGAAGTTGCGTCCTTAATAGATGCATTACGGTGCGGTCAAAATATTATGGATGTGAACAATGACAGCGCGTATAACGATAGGCGTTTCAGCCCCAATGCTGCCAATGGTGGAGGACCGCAGCATGGTAATTATAGATTGGACTCGAGCTGTAGCATTGAAGCCGTTGGTGGTGATGGAGAAGATGGCAGTCACTATGGCTATTACACCCAAAATACTAGTACTCATAACATCAGCAGCAGCGAAGGAAACGTCGATGGAGGTGACAGCGGCGGAAGCGATAGCGATGGCAGCAATTACCACCATACCAGTAACGTTGGCCCCACTATAGTTGGAAGGAACCCTGCCGTGGAAGCAGGAACTCGCCGCTTGGGAGCGTTACTCAGGGAAGCGCGCCGTGAAGCACTGGCTGTGGGGTTACTCGTGCGGCAAGCAGCTCAGGTGGAAGCTCAGCAAACGCTGAGTCAGCTGGTGTCCGCGACCAGGACTGCGGGGCCGCTTGCGGTGGTTGCCCTCTTGCGTGCTTACCCAGGAAGCGAAGCAGTGCAGGAAGCTGGTTGGCGGGCTGCAGGCGATTTGGCCGCCGGTACTGCACCGTACAACCCTCCTCGAACTCCCTCTTCATCTTCGTCATCTACTCATCACCTACCCAATGAGTCTAGCGAGCCAGCTTTGCCTCCTTTGCCTCCAAACGTAGTGATTGGTCTACAGGGTGCTCCACCAAGTGGCATGCTGGCAACCTCTGAAGCCGCTGCTGGAGCCACATCGAGAGGAGCCACTGGTACAGTTGGTAGCGTTTCGATTGCCAGCAGTAAAGACAGCGCCCGTGGTGACCACCAGAGTAGTTGCAATCTCAAGAGTAGTAGAGGCAGCGGTAGCAGCAGTAACAATAACAGTAGTGGCTCTAGTAGCAGTGAAGGTAGTACAGGCAATCAATTAGGGGCCTTAGCAGCTCCTGCTCGGGCTGCTGCAGCCGCGCTCGGCGACGCTGGCGCATGTGAGCTTGTTGTGTCCACTATGCAGCGGCACGCAGGCCACGCGGCTATTCAGGCGCAGTGCTGCCGCTTGCTGTACCTGCTTGCGTGGGGCCTGCCTCAAAACCACGCGCGATTAGGGGCTTGCGGCGCGTGTGCGGCCCTTGTGCAGTGTTTACGGAATTTCGCGGAAAGTCGTGACGTCATGGGGTTTGGCGCCCTTGCGGTAGCTCATCTGGCCTGGCACCCAGCTGCGAGGGACACTTTACTGGGAATGGGCTGCTGTGCTACGCTAGAGACGGCGGCGTTAGCACACGGCGACGACCCTGAGGGCCTGGCGCAAGTCATTGCCAAGGCTCAAGGCGAACTCGTGGAGAATGAGCGCTGCGCGGTCATGTGATGCGCCATATATACAGGAGAGTATTAAGGGAACTTTATTGTTTTGGTTGGCTAATTAGTAGCTGAAAGAGGGCAATTCAGAAAGTTCCTGTATAACGCCATCATAGCATGAGGAACTCGTGCTTGGGTTATTTATTTCCTAAGACCGTGGGGCCGTGCATAACTTTCGCATCAAAAATAATAGATAATCAGATAATAGATAATAGACCGTAAATAACTTACGCATCAAAAGTAATACCTCTGCTACGTTATCTTGGGTTTTGGGGCCAAGAATCGGCGCGAATGGCGAATAGCACAAAATTACTAGTACAGTCAAGTGCCGGATTCTCTGTGCGAGAGAAGCTTGCACGCAAATGGGGTCACGCAATTGCTCGGGGATGGGCGACTCTTCTTCTGGATTGCCTGAAGGACTTCGTTGTAGTCCCCTCCTCTGCGGGCGGAAACTCTTCTTTTGAGCGGCACTCTCAGAGCATGGAGGAGCGTGCCACTTTGGATCGCTACCATCACTTCCATGGCCACTCGGGCATGTGCGCCTGATTGGCTTCTTAGGTCTAGTTTGCGCTGCTTTGCTTTTCTTCTCTACCTGTTAGTCTTCTAATTCCGGCCCTTCGGGGCCTGTCTCAAAAAGCCACAATGGCTTAAAATTTAACATCTTCACTTCCGCGTAAAGAGACCATCTTTAACTACCGGTTTGTCCCTGAAAATAGGAGTGTAAAGAAATGTACCATACTTGCCCTGGAAGATTTCCCGAGCAAATACAGCCACGAACCCTTAAATCTTGATTATTGAAATGAGAAATACATCAAAATACTAAATACAATGCGGGTTTGGCATAAAGCTGCTATAAGGGACTAGTGCTGCTGAACTCAATACTCATGTTCTGCTATCTCAGTGAGTTCAATAGATTGTTTATGCTCAAAACTACGAATGTCTCTAATCCTTAAAGGCACTGTGAGCTGTGAGCTGTGAGGCTGTGTATCCCGTGTAATCATTTAATTTCCTGGCCTCAAGGCGCCTTTTTATTTTTAACCCTATGTAATTAGATTAGAAGTGATCATATAATGGTACAAATAAAGAATGCAAATTTCCTCTTTAACCGTCTAGCAAGTGCATCTACTGCAAGGCACCTAGGCCAACTAGCTGCTCCTTGCCATTGTGCCGGTTGTTGCCTTTGTGCGCCTTGGTCGCTTTGGACTTCCTGTGCCGCACGCCACCTTGCGCGAACGACGGCACGAAATTTCCCTCTGCCAGAGCTGCCACACGCAACGACTTTGCGCGGCGTCCAGCATTTGCGCCGTACACACCCGCCTTCTTGGCTTCCTTGTGCGCGCACTTTGCGTTCCATGCTGTTGCTCGCTCCACCTGCAGGCGCTTCATGTGGTGCCGGCGCCTTTGCCCTAAAGACTTCGACGATTCCGCCGACTCAAATCCGAAGTCAAAGACCGGCAGCATCTCTATCTCATAGATTCGTAAGTCTTCCGCTACCTCTTCTTTCGCTTCGTCATTCTCTTCGGCGAGCGCCTTCCGGTGCGCAAACTGCGCCTTTCCGAAGAATTTCTTGGTGACAGCAGCCGTGTCGATGGACGAATCCGTGTAGTCCTCGTGGCGCTGCCGGGCGAGCAAGTCCACGTGCGTTTCGAAAGCAGTTGAGCGGGCTAACGAGAGCTCTTCGGTGAGCTCTTTGTTTTTGTCGACCTCTGCGCTGAGCTGCGCTGCCAACCTTTCCTTGTCGGCGGTCAAGCCTTCGACGCAGGCTTCGAGTTGGCGAACCTTGGCTAAGAGCGCAGCATTGCGGATGGCATGCATGCTCGGAAAGTCTGAGGCAGTTTGCTGAATGGACATGTTTCGGGCTGATAACTTGTTCGTGGTGTGAAGGAGCCTTGTGCGTAGAATTGTAGTTGTAGCTTTGATGTGCTGAATAATTCGTTTCTGCGTCCGAGGATGTCATAAGTCAGTTTCACCGGAAAAGAATTTTCGAGGAAGTTTGCGAGAGCGACAAGCGTTGTTGTCCGTTGGAGCGGACATTTGGTTTTCTCCACGTGCCGAATCAGGGGACGAACTGAGGCCGTTTGATCACAACCACAAAGTTGTTTCAGCTAACGCCCATTTGTGCCCTCCAGGCAAGTCGAGCTGAAGGACCACGGCAGAATCAAAACAAACGGGCAGATAGAGAGATAATGAGAGCAAACGACATGCACGTGAAAGTGCTATTTGATTTTTTCTGGTTACAGGGGAGAACCACTCATAAACTCATAAATTTATTTTTCATTTTTGAGACAAGCCCCGTGAGGCCATAATCAGAAGGCTAACAGGTAGAGGTTAAAAGCAAAGCAGCGTAAATAATAAGTAAGAAGCTAATCAGGCGCACATGCCCGAGTAGCCATGGAAGTGATGGTAGCGGCCCAAAGTGGCATTTTGACACAGAGGTTCAGGCGCCCGCGCGATGCGCGGTCCAGCCGCAGTTGATTTGCTGCGCGGCACACAGTAGGTCTGTGTTCCTAGCACCTTTCTTTGCGGCCTTGAGGTGCCCGTGGATGAGTTCCCCGTGTAAAGACTGCGGTGCGTGTTTCTTCTTGTGCCCGTGGAGCGCTAGTACAACAGAACTGCACTGTAGTGCAGTACGAAAAAAGGTGCCACTTTGGGCCGCTACCATCACTTCCATGGCCACTCGGGCATGTGCGCCTGATTAGCTTCTAAGGTCTAGTTTGCTCTGCTTTGCTTTTCTTCTCTACCTGTTCGTCTTCTAATTCCGGCCCTTCGGGGTCTGTCTCAAAAAAGGGCGGACACGAACGAACCATGTACGAACGAACGAAACAACAATTTTAATAGAGAGGATTTCTGACATTGACCCCCCGATTCTGGGTTTAGTAACAATTCGAGCGAAGGATGCCAATCATTCGGCATTTACGTCGTCAACCAAGTGAACCAATACGGACTGGATATCTTCCTCTCTGCAGTAATCGAATAGCTTAAATCTCCGATCTTTTTGGGACTGAGTGTGCCTAAGCATCAAGACATCAAGACTATTACTGAGCATATGTAGAAACTTATCTCCCCTGTAAGGGGAAGTTACAGAGGTTGAAGTCACAACTGCTGTGCACTTCCCTTTCCTTTCATAACCTTTTCTATTAAACTAATGCCTAGCACTTCTATTACTTCTACCCCTTCAACCTCTGTAACTTCCCCTTACAGGGGAGATAAGTTTCTACAGCATAATGGGCACCTAAGTAGAACGGCATAGCACGAATTCCATAACCCCGAGTAGTCATTGCCATATCTAAACAAGCAAGTTTTCTAAGGAATGTGTGGTTGCTACACTTTGGGCCACTTCAGGACTTTCGAACGCCGTCACCAAACCTATTGCCACACTAATATGTATGGCTAATTCTAGTTCGCTCTTTCTTTTCCTAGTCCAAGTCTAGTCGATTGAATAACCCCAAATACAAAGAAACACCTCAGTAACATAAACATATACCAACAGAAAAGTGTAGCCTTCAGAAAAATTCCGACTGGGCTGAGTGCCCTTTCGCGTAAAGAAAGTTTAATCATTTCTTCTCGAGGTGTCCTTAAGCCATCAGGTATCAAGGAGTTTCGGAGTGGAGTGCGCCTGCTGTTTTGAATGGTGAATTGCGAAGTGCATTTCGATATTTCGACACAGACGCAGGCCCCGAGCCCCGAATTAGGAATTAGAAGGCTACCAGGCGGTAATTAAAAGCAAAACAGCTCAAACTTTCTGCCTTTTAACCCTCTAATTACGCATTATGGCACCTCGGGGCCTGTGGCCCGTGTAGAAGCAGCCAGGGAGAAGCAAATCATAAATTATGCCATATTTTATGGGTGATATCCATCTCGAAGTGTAGGGAGATGGAGATGTAGTCAGTTCTTTCATGCGCGTACTCAGCCCTCTCTGTGAACTACTTTAGATGACCATTAATGAAGAACCAAAGTCAGCTCGAGTTTACTGATGGATTCGCATAAACCACTTCAATTGCTCTAAGCACCGGTGGGGGACACAATTTTCAGGGTGGCTTCATAAAACACCGGGCGCGGGGGGCGCATCCAAGGTGGTGGACCGCCGCTGCCGCTGCTGCTGCTTGCGTCAGGCTTGGCAGCTGCGGTTCCTTCAGGTTTTGCCTCCGAGGCAGCAGGTGCAGCAGCAGCCGAGGCAGCAGGAGGAGGAGTGGCGCCGTGCGCAGCCTTGAAGGCGTTGCCGTTGCGCCAGGCGTCGAAAGCGGCGCGGTCGCGCCAAATCTAAAACGCGCATGGCAACATAATAGTAGGAGCCGAGGGAGAAGGCACGAAAGGATGTTCATAAGTGTAACATCAACGTCTTCGTCGACGAATTTATGGTAGGTTTGGCATGTATGCTTTGAAGCAAAGCACGAAGAAAAAAAAAAAAAAGATGTAGAAAATACAGTGGTTCTCTTCGAAGAAATAGGACATTCCGAACAAAGAAAGAGCAGGAGCAAACAACCCCATAATATTTCATGTGCCGCACCGTGGTGGACTGATAGTTGGCTTCGCCCTCCGCAAGCGGTGAGACTCCGTGGCCCTTGGCCTTCACGTCCCGCCGAAGCATCGAAAACGTTTGAAACCCGTCGCACTCCTTCAGCTTCGACTCACGGGCAGCCCATCTGGAAGTGCAAATAAGAGCATGTTTTATATTATCACAAGCGTAAGATATGCGTCAAGAAAAAATGACCGTGTGTGTGCGTGCATAATTGTAGATAAATCACGTTAATTGGACGGTCTTAAAAGCACCTCCGCAGAATCAAAGAGCATGAGAGGAAAGTCGAGCAACACAAGTGCAGAATCGTGTATACTAAGAGCGAAAAGAAAAAAAATAATGGGGCAGCCTGCAGGAAAGAGAAAAGATGAAAATTCATTTCCCACCGCTTCTCAAAGGCCGCGCAGTTGTCTTCGCCGGAGACGTAAAACTGGTTGCAGGCCACGAATGCTTCGGTGGGCAACAGCGAGACGCCGTCCGCTTCCACTGCGCGCCACCCGTCCACCTGGGTAAATCAAGATTGTCAAGGAAAAAAAAAAAACAGAGATAATTGGGTAGCAGAAGGATTTGTGGCTCTGCTCAAAGAATTAAGAAGAATAAGAGCATTAAGGTTTTTTAAAAAAAGAGATAAAATCTGTCAAAGCATCTTCTGGCCAGGGCGAATCACATAGGTGAGCGTGCTGTACATACTGTTGTAGTAGTAGTAGTAGTAGTAGTAGTAGTAGTAGTAGTAGTAGTAGTAGTAGTACGAGTAGTAGTACACTTCAAACATACCGTTTCAGGAATGTCTTCAGGTTGAGTAGCTTGCACCAGGAGGCCGTCGTAGAAAGCTGGCTTGGGCGCCCCGCGAAGCACCCGCAATGAGCTCACCATGGCCCCCAGAAAAGCACTGATGGAAGTGCCCCCATGGGCTTCCTTGAAGGCATCGCCGGCGCGCCACGCGTTGAACGACTTCTTGTCTTCCCTAAAACAGCACAAACACAGAACCAAGGAAAAGAGAGAGAGATAAGGAGAGAGCGCGCACATGAAGCTGCCGTCAAAAGTCAACTCAGGTCACCACCTGAGACGCACTACACAGCAGGGCTATCAAAGAAAATGCAGGGAGCGTAGCGCATTCAACACGGCTAAAGGCATGTGAAGACAACTCGCAACGTATACGGGGAATGGGGTATACGACAATAGAATTAGTTACCAGATCGTGAAGCTCACGTAGTTGTACTTGTCCTCATCGTCAGCTTCTGCGCCGTCCTCATCAAGGGAAACCCGGCGCATGAGGTGGAAATACTTGAAGCCTGGCAAGGTTGCCAAACGAGACCTCCGAGTTGCCCATCTGGTAAGATGATAATGAGTTAATAAAATTTTTACAATGTGCGGACTGCAACCTAGCTAGGCATTTGCTCGCCCTGCAGCCTTTAAGGATCCTCAAAAATGATCTCAAATGTAGAGATCGTTCATTCTTACAGCCCAACGCTGACTCATTGGTAGTACCCTTGGTAGTAGAAAGATTGGGAAGGGACGAATACATGAACGTAATCATTTCAATATCGATCTTGCGCTCTCTGAACACTCGGAAGCCTACTTCGTTCCAACGCACCGCTTTTCAAAGGCCGCCTCCTTGCCCTTTCGAACTTCGAAGCGGTTCGTCGCAATGTAGCGCTCACGAGGCATGAGATTCGAAGCCACTGCAGTCGATTCGTCCGCAACTGTTTCCACGGCTGTCGAGTCAAGAGCCGATTGCCGCCCCACGAAGCTTGGTACACGAGGTGCAAAGCTAGTCACCGACGGCGTGGTGAACAGTAGAAGGAAAAGTGCGTTAAGCATTTTTGGCTAGCCTCTCGAAAATATTGTGAAAACTTTGCTTCCTATTTCTGATGCCCTTTGGCTCCTTGTAATAAGAAATAGTGCTGATGACGAATTCATTCAGAAGGAGGATGATGAGTTGTTGAGGAGTTGTTCCGTATCTTTGTTGAGGACGTATTTTTACGATAGCTGGAAGCAAAGCGCGTGTGCGTGCTGCGTGAAAAAGGGAAATTTCTTCGTGGTTGACAAGAAGCTGAAGTAGAAAATTGAAGCTAGAAGAGGCTGTAATTTTCTTTACAGCAATCCACGCGCACGTGAAGATACACGTTTACAAATTCTAAAGGTTTCGAATATTTTCCTGGCTAGGAACTAATCTAAGAAGTAAACAATGTCCACTCTAAAGCTTGTTGCCCGAGGAAAGGGTTCGTCTTGCCGTCTCGAAGCCACAACCGCTACTTTATTTCTCGACCTTTTGAAGCAACTCAAGGCAGGCTTGGGGCTGAATACAGTACCTGACAGTGATCTCGTTGATCGCGTAAAAGTGCTCACCGGATTCCCGCCTAGTCCTCTATCGCTGGCGGCGGATGAGCCCATTGATGGACATCTGCAGAACATGGGGTCACTCAAGGTGGAGGTGGCCGAGTCCAACTCTGCTGCGACCGCAGAAGCTGCACCGAAAGCTCCCGCGAAGAAGAAGGCGCCTGCTGCTAAGCCTTCAGCAAAAACTAAGAAGGCAGCATCTCCTCCGAAGGCATCGGGAGTAGCTCCTGGCCGCCCAAACATTCACACCCTAGGCGGTGGTGGTCCTGGCCGAGGCAAGAGCGTTGGGGGCAGCACGAGCAGCAGCAGCAACAGTTGCAGCAAAATTGGTGGCAGCAGCAGTAGCGGCGGCGGTAGAAGTAGTAGTGGAGGTGGTGGGGCGAAAAAGCGCAAGCTCAACATTGGCGGGTCTGCTGATCAAGTGGGCTCAACGCTCTTGTCCGCCATGCAGAGCGGTGCCGGTGGTGAGGACACGCGCTTTTGGCGCCGAGTGATGTCCTCAGCTGTGGGCAACCAATACGAAACCACCAAAGCGGTACAAACCTTTTTTCGCGTTCGTACTAGTGCTTGTGAAGAAGTGCATATGTAGCGCTTGTAGCTTAGGTCTGTGATTGCACAGATGCATATCTCAAGTTTCGTGCATACGCATGGTACTTGTGTGTGTGTGTTTACTTGCATATAATTGATGCCAGGTGGACCGTGTTACGGCAAGCCGCGCCGGCACTTGGACAGTCACGGACGACGCCGCAAGCGGACACTTGGGCAACGGGTCAACCGTGTGCTACGTCATGCACTTTCCTATGGAGGTGTCTGCGAAAAAGAGCCACGAAGACAGCGGCCTGACGCCTTACTCGCGCGATGAGGTAAAGCCTAGCGCAACCTCGCCCCATAATATTAGAGTATTGTGGTTAGATTTTAAAATACATGCATTTCATGCACTATTAAAAGATCTCTACACTTGTGCTTAAGTTGGTGTCTTCCAACCTGTTGTCATTTATAAACGGTCGCAGGTGTGCGCAGTGGTGCGCGAAGTGCATTCCGACGCCAAGTCCCGGGACATGCTCAAGCCAGAAAACATGGCCCTGTGCTCTCCTCGAGTCTTTTGGGCAGTGCTGCGCCATGGTAACCAACTTCTGAACGTAGACGCTGACCTCGAAGTTGATCGGAACGACAGCAGTAGCAGTGGCAGCGGCGGCAGCGGCGGCAGCAGTTACAACAACTGCAGCGGCGGTGCTGGCAGCACTGCAAGCATCGGACTGGATTTGCCAGCCTCACTGGCTCAGTTGCTGCCGGACCTCGATTGGCGGTTCTTGCGGGAGCGTGCACGAGCGCGCTCGGCGAAAGCCCTCGAAAATGACCGACAAGCAGCTCGTCTGGTTGACGACGATGATCAAGAAGACGACGACGACGTCAAGATGGCTGACGGAGAAGTTGGTGGCGAGAGTAGCGCCGAAGTCAGTCTTGTTGGAGATGACAACCAAGGCGCAAATAAACCTGCAGCAGCAGCGGCAGCGGCAACCGTATCGCCAGTGGCAGCAGCAGCAGCAGCATCTCCTCGAGTCCCGAGCGCCCGAGAACGCGCGTTAGCAGCAGCTGAGCTGCGGCAGAAAGCACAACAAACACAGAGTAAAGAGGTTCCTTCTACAGATAACAGTGGCAACCAGGAGCTTGCTTCGACCACCAATGCTCCTCCTACCACGATGAGTGGAGGAGCTTCTGTATCGTCAGTGGGCGAGGCTGCTGCGGGCAGTGACGTGGCAACCGGTGCTACTGTTATTTCCATCGACATTGAGAAGGATGAGGATGTGGTCGACTCTATAACGGCGGTGGTTGGTCATAGGTGGGCTGCCCTCTGCGCTGCTCAACTTCCTTCCTTGCTTTCGTCACATGACCTCATCGCAGCGTTGGCAGATCAAACCGACCCGGCTTTGCTGGCTGCTCGTTTGCGCGAATCCATTGCTGCTACTGCTGCTTCTCCTTCTTCTTCGTCTTCCCTTTCCTCTGCAGCGGTTGCAGCTGCCTCCACCCCTTCAGAAAGTGACGTTACTCAATGGATCAAAACTGCGCGCAACCGGGAAGCCACGCGTGCTATGCATGCCATCGTGCGTGGAACAATACAAGATGAAGAAGATCTCCGCCAAGTTCACCGCCGCAATCTTTTGGTAAAACAGCTTGCCGCCAACAAAGTGTGCACGGTGCGAGATTTAGCACTGTGGGCCAAGAGGCCGAGCCTGTTGCGAAACATGCTTGCAAAACACAGCGCCAAAAGCAACAGCAGCAGCAGCAATAGCACTGATGGAATATCGCCAGAAGGGCTTTTACCCAAGGATGACGCGATCATCATGGAGTGGGCTTCTTCAGCACAAGGCATGATGGATGCGCGGCCTTGGATGGAAAGCTGGTCTACCAAAGTTTGAATTGAGTGCACCTCAGGCGGAGCTTCTGCTTTGTATCGCGTGCTACGTCAATGTCTAATCCTCTGAGGCCACACCATCGCACTCCCGTATTTGGTTCATCTGAATTATACTTCGATTAATTCCCTGATTGGCCACGGGCCATCTTCTGATAACCCGGATTTCTAGTTAAGGGAATTCTTTTTCTCTGTTTACTCCTTACGCAGCGCGTTCGATGAACGATACGCAGCAACAGGGGAAATTAGGATGCATATAGCCTGGCTAGTGTATGATAGTATTAGTATTAGTGTTACTATAGTACATAGTACGGCTAGGTTCGGTTTCCCGCGGGAAATTCCGCGGAATTCCCGCGGAAAGGGATTTTTTTTACAAATCAGACGTGATTTCCGCGACGGGGATTTAGCAGTGCCTTTATGACAACGGCACGGAAATCCCGCGGAAACCCGCGGAAATCCCGCGGAAATACCACGTGAAGTGAAATTTTTAGCCATCGCGCGGGAATTCACCGCGGAAACGGGAATCTCAATCCTGTAGTACGGCCATTTCCTTGCTGGTAACTGGTTATGAAATATGGAACTTACGACATACGCAAATAGAAGACGATTCCACGCCACCATTTCTGGCAAATTCATAATATCCATACGCAGGAGCCCTTTGACCTATTTCTGATGCCCCTCTGAATTATATGAGATAGAACAAACTGAAAACATACATGGCTGTTTGGTTTTGCCTTGCGCCTTGCATCTGCTGATGAGTCCACCTCTGTTTTATCAGCTCAATTTTCCAGATTCATCGAGGGCAAGGGGCGAAATGAGAGCGAGATGGTGCGCTGGTGTGTAGCGCTTTCCTGAAGAAAACAAGTCGACGATGCCCTTGTGCTTGGGTGGCACCTGTAGAATAGTTCGTTTCGCAGGAAATTAAAAAGAACAGGATTTTAGTGAAAACACAAAAAAAGTACGCGTAGCGAGTGAAATAGAGAGAGAAAAAAGAGATAGATGGGCAGGCATACAAGGTTAAAAAACCAACGTGCAAGGAAAAAAATGAAGAACAATCAAGCAAAAAAAGATAATACAAGCAAAACTTACTGCGTTCACTGCAGCCTCGGCGCCCTTGGCCAGCGCCTCGGAAGTCAAGTATTCGCTTTGCCCCGCCCACAGTTGCAGGACTTTGCGAAGCGCCCTCCGCAAGAAAGCTTCGCCTTGCAAGTCTTCGTAGGTTACCGTCATGCAGCAGGGGGTGGTCCTGATTTGGTGCAACAATGGTGGTAAGTTGATAATTAGTTGGTAGTTGTTGGAGGAGGAGTGCCGAAATCGAATGCACAGACATGCACACCTTCTTGAAGTGCACAATTTTAGGAATATCCTGCGTGGTACGTAATTTGACCAAAAATGCAATAGAAAGCCAAAGACAAGGCGTAAACGAAGAAAAATTAAGGTCAGGGTCATCATGCACCTGGAGTCGACGGCAGCTCCACCAGGCACATTGTACCCACAGCGCTGGTCCCAGTACCGGTGGAACTGTCATTTTGAAACAAGAAGTTTAAAATCACAACAAAAAACATGCACAATCGGCAAAATATGAGAATAGGCCGCAAACTGCACAAAATCTATATTGTTCCTAAAGCTTGTAGGTAAGTATCCACTAAAGATTGTGCCTTAGTTCCGCTTTTCCTCTCAAAATGTAATTCCTTCAGAAATTGATCAACCTCCTTTGAGTAAGCGCCCTCACAAACCTTCCGGTAGCGTTGAATTTTATCAGCAGCAAATTTGTCCCATGTTCCTGTCTTTCCGCCTTCCTTTTTGACGTATCTGGTCGTTGATGAGAAAGCATTTATGGGAGTAAGCATATAGTTTCACTAGATAATTGAAAGAAGCGCTTTATTTTCTTCCAGATCATCGCGAACTGTCAGGTTCCTTTACTTCCTAACTCACAGTCGAGCCTGCCCGGCTCACTATTCCACAACAAATATGTACGACGCACCGGTAATTTGCTTCCACGTTTTCGAGCGCGGAGCGCACCACTCGAAAGACTAATGGAGGGCGTTGCGGGTACTTCACGCGAGCGGCCATTTTCGCTTCGGTTTGTCGGTCGGACTCGTGCGTGAAGAGCCATTCCATGGTGGTAGGCTGAGGCGAGCCCGGGCCAGGTTTCGACCGCGTCACGGGAAAAGACTTGTACCCGAACTTGAACTCGTGCGTGTCGTTGAAGTTGCCTGCGCCGGCCGACTGCATGGCGAGAAAAATGAGCTTCTGGGTCCAGCCTCGGCCGCTGGAAGGAAACGACGGCTGCAGCAGCGTGTGCACTTGCCCGACAGAGCGCTCACAAGCAGCATTCAAGAGTAAGCTGTTTTTCTCAGCGTCTTGTTCGTCCATAACATCGATGGGCCCTCCTGCGTGAGCGCTACCTGCGATCATTGCTAGCACAGCTAGTATCATAAATAGGTAGCCCCTGAAAGTGCGCTGCGGCATTTGACATGGAGCCACCGGCCGGACTGCGTGAGCCTTGAATCATAATGAAAGTTAAAAGCGCTATCGGTTAGATGCAGGGCGAGTAGACGATGTCTTTCGGATAATAGGAGCATGCTTTCATTTATTTTGGCGTTGTCGCAATCTTAGATACGATAGACTCCTTGAAATGGTGGCGGCATGTTTACAAGGTGCAATTATCTTTGAAAATGGCATAAAATCTCCACGATTGATTAGGGTGTCGTTGACGTAGCGAAGGGTTATAGCAACAATCATCATTGTGGTGTCACGGCTACCCACGCTAAAACTGACACACTCAACAGACCGCCATTTTTTCCCGTTGTCAAAAGTTCGCTAGCAGGCACATAGTTCTGAACATTACTTGCGCGAAACTCAAGCGCTGCAACTAGAGTAAGGTGAGGCAGTAGTTCATAGACTTACCATCAGGGGACTATTTGTGTGCCTGCTGTGGACCCGCTCGAATAGATGTCTCCTAATCCTTGTGGAATTTGGACAAGAAAAAAAGCCGCTCGCAGCTCGCAAGCACTGCAGACTGCAGAGCACGCAGCAGCGCCGCAGCACTTCTCAGATTTTTTCCTCCCTGTAATCTTAGCTGTCGCTGTTTCGCCGATTCCTTTGACCATCCTAAGCAAGCCTTACTACAAGCACCCTAATCAAAGAGCTCGAAGCTGGGCTGAGGGCTGAATCATAATAGAATAGCAACTCAATAGCACTCCGGCCGTGAAACCTTGCCGTTCAATCGACAATGCCACGTGAGGACATCAATGAGCCCATGGCTCGGGGCAACCCGTCGCAAATCAAGAACAAGGACAAGCGGGCCAAGGTGATGGCGAAGCTGCGGACAGGAAAAAAGAAGGACAAACGAAAGCGTCGCGAAGAAAACCAACGGCAAAACCTCGAGGCGGTTACGCTAGGCGAGGAAGCACCGCGAAAGAAGCCGCGCACTCAGGAAAACACGCGGATTGACGAGCCTACCTTCGTAAAGGATGACGACGAGGAGGTACAACGGGGTGAACTCGCACACTAGTATTGTCTCTGCTTTATTCGTTGGTGCATTCGTGCTTTGATTGCAGTACCATTTATTGGAATGACCTTAAGGCCTACTAACATGCTCGTTGAGGGCGCTTTAACATTTACTTTGGTGAGCTCTTGATCTTAGCGCTGGCGTCCTCCTCTATACGTTCACTTCAGGTTTTTGGCGACGAAGCAGGCGACGAGTTCGCTGAAATCTTCGCCAACTGCGAAAGCCCCAAAATCATGCTTACCACACGGCCGCGGCCCTCGAAGGGTTTGTTTCGGTTTGTAGGCGACATCATGCAGACCTTTCCCAACTGTTTCTACTATCCTCGCAAAGGCTTTGACGTGAAGTCGATTTGTGGGTTTGCTACCAACAAACAATTCACGCACTTGATAGTGCTCGGCGAGAAAGCGAAAGTCTGCAACGGCATGCTGTTGTCAAGACTACCCCATGGCCCTACGGCCAACTTTAAAGTGAGCAACGTGGAAATTTCGGCTGATTTAGCAAACCACGGCCGCACCACCGACGCCCACCCCGAGGTGATTCTCAACAACTTTGGCACCCGGCTGGGCCGCCGCGTAGGTCGATTCTTGGGCAGCCTCGTGCCGCACGCGCCCGCTTTTCGAGGGCGGCAAGTGGTGACGTTCCACAACCAGCGCGACTTCATTTTCGTGCGGCACCACCGCTACATATTCGACGAAGAAGACGCTGCCGCGCGGAAGAAATTCGAAGAAACCCAGGCGAAGCGGGTGTCGGAAGGGAAACTGGCCGTGGAAAGGCCGGGCAATGAACTGGGCGTGAAGACCAAACTGCAAGAACTTGGCCCGCGCTTTACGCTCAAGTTGCGGTGGCTTCAAATGGGCAGTTTCGACACCAAGTTTGGCGAATACGAGTGGCTGGGCAAACGGGGCGGCATTGGCTTACAAGAACAGCGCACTCAGTTTAATCTGTAGAAAGTACGCCCGTTGTGAGTGCCAAGCATCATTTGGATTCAGGTATAGGGTTAATGGCTCCTGACTACATAGCCCAACAACTCATGAGGGCATCGGCATTATCGTAGCTAGTAGCTAGTAGAACCAAAATGGTAAATTGCACAGATATAATAAGCCAAAGCCAATGATGCATGCTGCGGGCAGAGGTAGGAGTGCGCATGCACAGCGCAAATAAAGCAATTGCGGAATATTTTTTGAGGGAAAGGCGGCCTATTGTGCGGTCTGTAGAAACTAGAAACAGGAAGCCGTGTGAGTGCCCGTGTCTCCCGGAGCCAGGGTTGCGATACCCGTTTCCGCGGAATTCCCGTAAGATGGCTATAATTTTCACTTCACGTGGGATTTCCGCGGTAATTCCGCAGGAGTTCCTTCTACTCTTCTACGGGTTTCCCGTGCCGTGGTCATAAAGGCACTGCTAAATTCCCGTCGCGGAAATCACGTCTGAATGGTAAAATTTCCCTTTTCCGCGGGAATTCTGCAGAATTTCTCGCGGGAATCCGAACCTAGCCCGGAGCACGAGGTTACATTCTAGGTCGAAATAATAGGGCGCCAGAGGAAATAGGGCGCCATTTGCCATTGACCACTGGCATTGGCATTGGCGTGAGCACCATGCGCCATGCGTGTGGGTGGGATTGGGATTAGATTTGTCATTGGCGTGCGTGCTCTTTCGTGCGGCCCTTCTGAAATTCTGCCATTCCTGTAGAGCTGCTGGAAAAGGTTCCGGGACACGGGACAATGATCCCATATATATGCCTGTCCATCTGTCCGTCGCTTAGAAGGCGATTCGCTCCACAAATACGTGAAAATACATTCGTCTCAAGGAAGCACCTTTATCTGCAACTGTTTCTATAACCAATGCGAGTATTTTTTTGCCTTTCTTGCCTTTAGGTCCTCTTCTCCCGGCGCCACCGGGTCCGGGCCAAAGTTTCGTATTTTAGTTTGAACTATGGTCCTTGGCGTGATTTATCAGTGATCTGCGTAATTGTGTATTGACTGTAGAGATAGCCGGCGGTTTCTATGATTAAGGAATGGCAGATCACACACCTATGAAAGTTCTGACTACAGTGATTTCCCGAGCTCGAACTCGAACTAATACAAACCCAAATGGCAAAGGAGCCAGTGCTTCAGGCAGAAGTGGGAATGCGCGTGCGTTGCGCAAACAAAGCAAGTGCGGAATGATTCAGGAGGGAGAGGGGCATTGGCCAAATTCCTCGGAAATATTACAAAAAGCGAGGAATTTGTGGGTGTTGCGCACTCCGCAGAACAATAAAGAGGAAGGCGCGCGAGCAAAGAAGCTCGTGACATGCGGAACACGAGGTCCACTCGGCAGAGGTCAAAGTGTGCCTT
>Ga0307931_1001196_pt1 | contig 17010 bp, 11 predicted proteins | sample OrgLakmetageno47_FD_201816 | JGI IMG/M metagenome (GOLD analysis project Ga0307931, IMG submission 201816) | Saline water microbial communities from Organic Lake, Antarctica - #47 | ecosystem: Environmental > Aquatic > Non-marine Saline and Alkaline > Saline | place: Antarctica: Organic Lake... | reverse complement strand
CCAATGCCCCTCTCCCTCCTGAATCATTCCGCACTTGCTTTGTTTGCGCAACGCACGCGCATTCCCACTTCTGCCCGCAGCATTGGCTTCTGTGCCATTTGGGTTTGTATTAGTTCGAGTTCGCAGTTTAGATGGCGCGATGACAAAAATTCTGATCAATTGTGGAGTTCGCGTACAAATACATGGGGCTCCAGTAAAGTTATTCGCTACTTGCCTCTCCTTAGTGCCTGCCGATCCCACCTGTGGCGCTCAACGCAAGAAAGAGATGGAAACGAAATATCCAGGTAAATGGTAAGAGAAACAGCCCGCGAAGCCCACATGTTTCGTTTCGAGAAACCAGAAACGCCCAGGGCAGCACTTCTATTGTTTCTTGGAAACGAAACAGGCGCAAAATCCGGATTTGTTTCCTATGTTTCCTCTTTCTTGGGTTTCGACTTCGACCCTACCGATGTGGGACTACAGCCCAATTTTGGAAAAAAAATCTGCAGATCTGTGGTGTGGTCTCACAATTCCAACCCCAACTTTGAAAAGGTTCCTAGGTGCCCCAGGACCTGAAATTTTGCATGCGCTCGTGAAACCACATCATTAAGATCTCTGCAAACTTTCAGAGCGATCGGCTATCCTAATGGTCTGTTGGTCTTTTCGATAGACGAACCTACAGAAGTACTGTATACATAATACTACTGTAGCACTGTACAGACGACTACTGCAGCACGATAGATAGCTCGATAGAAGTCAGTCTGAAGTCTGTAGCTAATTTAGAAGCACAGAAGTAGTAGAGTACAACATAAAACCATAGAAGCCAGCTCCAGTAACAAAAGTTGTGCACTCCTCAAAATGGGTTGTAAGATTGGTGTGCTGCTCCTCTCGGTGGCGCCAACGCTAGCCTTTCTTGCCCAGCCTCATTCTACCCATCATCTTCGTCGTAATAACGAGCTCCAGAGGTTTTCTAGCACAACACCCACGCCTAGCAGGATGACTGCGCCGCCGGCTAAGGATTGGGAATGGACATCATCAGCAACCTCTACTATGATACCCGTTTGCTCCTACACGGAGCTAGCAGTGCCGACGAGTGCGAAAGGACCACCAGCTCAAGAAGTTGCGCTAGAGGACCTAACACAAAAAGTCAACGAACTTGTGGTGAGAATTCTTTTTGCTGATGACTTGAAGTGGTAGTGCAATAGGTTGCGATGAGTGCAAGAAACACTCAATTTCACTCTTCGATATTGCAGGCTCATAGCGGAGTTCAGGAGGGTACTGTGACTGTGATTAGCCGCCACACCACTACTGGAGTGACGATCAACGAATGGGAGTCGCGCCTGGTTTCGGACACCAAAACTTGGCTCCTTCAGCTCGCACCGCCTGACCGAAGAAGCACCGTAGGTGCAGCAACTGGCCCAACTTACCGGCACAACGATTTAGACCAGCGACCTGACAGTGCAGCGGAGCGACAGCGGTAAGCTTTTTACAACTCATCCCCGCCTTGAGTATACTATTGCTACAGTACTCGGTATTTTGTTTCACGTGCCAATTTGCCAACGAAAGATTGGCATTAAGTTGGACAATTACTGCCAGCGCAATAAATGATTTCCTAACTTCGCTTTGATTTTCCGTGTGTAGTTGTATTGAGAATGGTTGGAACGTAGAGGATCCGGAGCAGCTCGCAGCATGGCGAGCGCAAGAGCCCATCAATTGTCACTCGCATTTGCTTTCCATGCTTTTGGGCAGCAGCGAATCTATTCCAGTTGCCAAGGGGCGCCTGGTGCTCGGGCAGTGGCAAAGCATCATGCTGGTTGACATGGATGGCCCTCGTGACCGCACAGTTGGCATTCAAATCAATGGCTACCGATAGACAGCGGCCTCGGTGGCGCCCTTTCGACAAGCGATTCAAGGTGTCGGCGCTGTCGTTGATGATAACGGGCCCAGATCATACCTCTGAAGCGAGACGCAGTGAGCATTGATCTTGTACTCCGATTCGCATAGGCATTTGGGGGCTATTCACCAGAGATCCTGGGAGAGGGATTTTTAAATCATTGGAAGAAAGGAGGTCAGCATAAGCACACGAGCGCCAGCAACACCGAAGAATCGTGCGTTGTGTATGATATTGCGCTATTCGCACTGTCTATCAAACAGATTTGCGGCTCTTATCTAGATTAGATGGCACTCCCTAACTACATAGGAAAAAAAAAGCTGCGTGCACTCAGCCCAGTAAGACTTGTTCTGGCTTTTCTCTAGGCTCCTAACAATAAAACAAGCCATATCGGCGGGGTTGTGTTCATTTCTATTTCTATTTCAGCCTCTCTGCAGTAGAGAGCGGCCGAGCGGCCATTGCTGCATTGCATTTCCGGAGCCGGAGCCCGGCCTCAATTAGTTGAAGATCTTAGGTCATATCGCACTCTCTTGGGATGGGAACTGAATTGGATTTGCGCATGAATAAAAGAAAAGCATGGCCCCGGAACGCTCTTGGGCTCAGGCTCTCAGGCTCAAGGCTCAAGGCTCAGAAAAACAGAAGAAAGTATGTACATGTACTAATGTAGTAAAGAATAGTATTACGCAGAAGATGATTTGTTCAAAAAATGTGAATACCAAACAGCACGAAGATCATAATCATAACTGAAAGAGTTTTGTTGCGTTTCGTTGCCCTCAAGCGAAGGAGCAAAGGAACGCAGGGCATTTGTCGAGGAGCTTCTAAAGCTTCTCTACTGCCGAAAAAGCTGCTCTAAAAAGTAGCGTTTTGGTAGCTACTCTAGAGTTTTAATTCGCGAACAAAACTATGAACAATGCCTCGAGTTACCTGGAACTCAAGGACACACTTTGTAAAGTTCTCGAACACCGCGGTATCATGGATAAGTTGCGCGCCACTGTAAGAGCTGAACTCTTTGCTGAAATCGACGCGACCTCGAACGCGGTAATCATTGAGCAAATATATCCTTCTGGCAACTTTTATCTGTGGTAATACAACTAGCTACAGTAGTGCTAGTATCTAGCCCAGCGCTTAGAAAGCCTACTTAGATTGCTGTGCAGAAGTGGCCGTGCTCTTTTAACAGTGCTCCATGTTCTGGTTGTCTTGAATCAGGCACCGTCACAACCTCCACCTACGCCACCGCGTGAGACGCTACTCTTAAATGAGCTCTTTCGCGACTACTTACGATTTAACGGTTACGAGGCGACACTCTCCGTATTCTTAACCGAAACTGCGCAGCCACCGGAGCCTGCCTTTGACCGCAAATTTTTAGCCAAAGAAATTGGAATTACCGAAACTCTTACAGTTGGCCTCGGCAGTAGTCCCGCCTGTACCAGCGGGACGCCAGCGCCAGGAGAAGGCGATTTACCCCTGGCATATGGACTGCTTTCGGGCTACACTCAGGTTCGAGACATGCAGCGCACGCTAGCGCCGCTCGTTCAACGCCACCATGCCCTCGCTGCAACTTCAAGCTACCCTCATGCAACTCCTGGAGCATCGTTGCCACCGCCTCTGCCTCAGCAGCAACAACAGCAACGCCAGCAGCCTCTGCGGCAGCATCAGTATACGTCCACCCAGTTTAGCCAAAGTTTCCCCAAGCGAGCGGCTGATACTGCCACACCGGCGTCTTTGCGTGTTCCCCGTCAAGAGCATCCTGGAAGGTGGCCATCTTCTCGAGAGCTGCCTCAGTCTCAGCAGGAACCGCAGCAGCAGAAGCAGGAACAGCAGCTGAGGCAACGGCAGCAGCAAGAGTACTCGTCCACTAGTCTGTACGACGACCACAATTATGGCAGCAACCTCGCGCCAGATGCTACCTCAGCGTTTGCCCCGCTTCGCACCGACGACTTGCGTGGCGTTACCGGCAACTCTGCTGGTGGCTGGCCGTCTGCGGAGAGCAACTATGAAAGCGAAGTCAACGATGACGCAGGCAGCGGTTATAGGAGCTACGGTAACGGTAGTGGTGGCGAGGGCGGCAGCGGGTATGGCTCTTCTCACCATGGTTCCGAGGGGAAGACCCCTTCACCAGCACTAGCTGAAAGCAACCAGGGACGCGCTACACCTGGGTCCGTGGCAAGCGACAGCGATTTTCGTGTTGCAGCGAGGACAGCTTTACCTGATTCGCCGAATGAATCTGATCGAGAGAACAAGTTCAGCGATGAGCAAGAACGTGACAATGGACCGACTTATGCTTTAGGTGGAGGAGGCTTGTTAGTCATCGATGGCGCAAGCAAAGAGGATTCGAAAGATACTGGCAAAATTGCTGACGGTGTGGCCTCTCCACCACCTGAAGCTGAAGCTTGATTGTTAATATTTCAAATTGAAGAGTATGAAATATTTTTAAAATGCATGATGGAGCTCGAACTGCATTTGCGTTATTATACTCCAATTCGGATGTATTTTATACTTCTCTTGCGCTTTTCAACGCACCAAAGAGGTACTTTCAAACAGAATCGAAGCGAAAAATGAATTTGAAGAATTGATATAGACTTACGGACCATGGATATGAGTTGGATATGGATATGCATGCACATACAAGACTAATTCTAATTCCAATTCCATCTTAGAAGGGCCGATATCAATAAAAACTATCAGCTATCTACGTCGACATAGACATCGACTTAAGTAAATAAAACAAATGCGGTCGCTCGTACGACTCACAGCTAAGTCTTTGCTATACTCTGGACTTAGGAACGGGTGCCTGCGCGCTGCCTCGGCCTCACAGTCCTCACAGCTCACAGACTCATAGCTTTGAACTCGGCATGGGCACACCGGCCGGCACAGCACGCATGACCGCTTCGCACCGACGACTTGCGTGGCGTTACCGGCAACTCTGCTGGTGGCTGGCCGTCTGCGGAGAGCAACTATGAAAGCGAAGTCAACGATGACGCAGGCAGCGGTTATAGGAGCTACGGTAACGGTAGTGGTGGCGAGGGCGGCAGCGGGTATGGCTCTTCTCACCATGGTTCCGAGGGGAAGACCCCTTCACCAGCACTAGCTGAAAGCAACCAGGGACGCGCTACACCTGGGTCCGTGGCAAGCGACAGCGATTTTCGTGTTGCAGCGAGGACAGCTTTACCTGATTCGCCGAATGAATCTGATCGAGAGAACAAGTTCAGCGATGAGCAAGAACGTGACAATGGACCGACTTATGCTTTAGGTGGAGGAGGCTTGTTAGTCATCGATGGCGCAAGCAAAGAGGATTCGAAAGATACTGGCAAAATTGCTGACGGTGTGGCCTCTCCACCACCTGAAGCTGAAGCTTGATTGTTAATATTTCAAATTGAAGAGTATGAAATATTTTTAAAATGCATGATGGAGCTCGAACTGCATTTGCGTTATTATACTCCAATTCGGATGTATTTTATACTTCTCTTGCGCTTTTCAACGCACCAAAGAGGTACTTTCAAACAGAATCGAAGCGAAAAATGAATTTGAAGAATTGATATAGACTTACGGACCATGGATATGAGTTGGATATGGATATGCATGCACATACAAGACTAATTCTAATTCCAATTCCATCTTAGAAGGGCCGATATCAATAAAAACTATCAGCTATCTACGTCGACATAGACATCGACTTAAGTAAATAAAACAAATGCGGTCGCTCGTACGACTCACAGCTAAGTCTTTGCTATACTCTGGACTTAGGAACGGGTGCCTGCGCGCTGCCTCGGCCTCACAGTCCTCACAGCTCACAGACTCATAGCTTTGAACTCGGCATGGGCACACCGGCCGGCACAGCACGCATGGCAGAGACATGCAAAATCGAGAAGCGAGTGAAAAATTTAGTGACTGTGCTTATTAAGATTTTTTAAAGTGGGGGAGTCTAGTAACTAGCGCTGCAAGACAAATATTTGCTGCTTCACTAGACTTCGACTTTCATATCCCTGTGTGGCTGATGCTCCAATCAGCCATAGGTCATCTGCCATCTGCCATCGGCTTTAAATTTGATGTTTCAGTCAGTTTTCCAGCTCCGTGGACCTCTAAATACGAGCTACATTCCAGCACTTCCACAAATCGAGCACACAGGCACGAGAAGCGGTAAATGTGGTTATGATGTGATTGCATGTCTTGGATTCCACGTAGTATGTCGTTGAAAAATTGAGGAGCACTTCCAGGGCACAGTAGTGCAAGTCACTTCGGGCCGCTTGTCACTTCCGGCATAGCCACCCGGGATGAGGCAGCTGATTGGCCCCTCTTTTAGTATAGCTCAGATAATAAGCTGCATTGCTTTGTATTTTAGCATGAAACGCGCAGATACATGCCACATGTGCAACTACAAATCGCCTCTGTGAGTGCGCTAATACTACCCTTGTCTTTCTTTACACTAAGGTAGTATAAACTAATCTTATTGAATCTAGTATAATATAATCTAATCATGTTGGCCCTCTAATTCCGGCCCTTGGGGCCCGTGTCTACTGTAGCTAGAGTCAAGAGTAACCGTGCGGAAACATAGTAGTATTCGCCCTTCACGGGGGCAGGTTTTTCGCGCCTCTCATTCAGCCAATGATGTACTCACGTGTCACACCCATCGCGTTGGCGCGCAAAATATTATCATAGATAGCCTCGTGAACTAACCAGCTCCCTATCTCGGAAGCACGAGTGCACTTCTAACCATGGAGTCACATCAACATCGCTCCGATGCTGCTGCTGTTGATCTGGCCCATGTTGCTGTTTCGGATATGCGCAAGTTCCGAGATGTGGTGAAAAGTCACATCGACATTTTGTTCGCTGCGTCCTGCAAGAAACCCGCGAACGAGTCGTCGCTGGCGAGCCTTGCCAAGGTGAACGTACCTCGCCACGCTTATCTAATGCTCTAGTGCGCCTCAAATTAGCTCGCGGAGGAATTCTCTCTGTAGCATTTTGAGTCCTTTTTAAGAAACAACTCGAATCGCTAATGTTGCCATTTTTTTACCTCTTGCTCGCTTTCGTTTAATTTTTTATTCTGCAGCCGTCGCTGAAGGTAGCCAAACCTGTGGCCATTCACCCAAGAAGCTTGTCTACAACGCCGCATGTTTCGTTGTCACCAGGAACAGGCCGTGGGAGCCATTATTTGCACAATACAGGCTCTAATTCTTGGCGGCACCGACAGCAATCCTTTCCAAACTTGAAACCAAGCCATTTCCAATTTTCTGATGATTTCGATAGCGCTGCAATTGGCAAACCTAGCCCTGTCGCAGTAGCCGCTGTTGCTGCCGCAGCACCGGTAAAGGACAAGTCCGCTTCGGGAACTGCAGTATCAGCATCATCAGCAGCATCAGCACCTGCACCTGCATCAACAGCAGCATCAGCAGCAGCGTCGCAAGCGCTTCCCGTGCCCCGGCCTCAGTCGCCCTCCTGGCGCATTGACGATCCACGCGTTGGGTGCCGCATTGTGCGCACCGTTGACGGAGGAGTCATTGTGCGAGGCGTGGTAGTCGGCTGGCTGAGTGCCCTCGAGAGCGACTTCGTTGACGCAAACGGCCAATCAGCGGGCTTGTGGCGCGTACGGTACGCGAGTCAACCCTGTTTCTCCTCTCTTCCCTTTCGCTCCTTCCTGAAGATGCTTCTTCGTCTTATTTTCAGCTCGTATTACCTCGCATGTAATCTTGCTCGCGTAGTATATCGACTTTCTAAATTTTGCGTTCTTTTCGCCCACCGTGTGCTCAGGTATGATTCAGAGGGTCCACTCTCGGGGGACGAAGAAGATTTCGAAGAGCACGAAATAATTTCGAGCGTCCAAGCAGAGCTGCCATCAGCTGGTGGAATGCCCACTGCTGCTGCTAAGCCGGCTACCTCTGCAACTGTAGCTTCTTCCAAAAGCACTGCTACGCCTTCAGCCTCAGCGAATCGGAAGAAAGGCAAAAAGGGGGCCTCGGCCACTGCCGAAGTCTTGCAGCAGCCTCCTCGGCACGCTCTCTTGATTGAGAAAATGAATTGTGCCAATTCGAACGCTTCGTTTGCTCTTACGGCTAGCACCGCCACTAAAACCTCCAAACCGGCCATTAAGCGACAGCGCAAAAGTCAAAGTGGTTCAGGCTCGCAGCCCGCGCGCCGTCAAGGGAACTCGGCAAAGTCTACCAGAAGAAGAGGAACAGAAAACCCTCGCGTTCACGATGGTGATGAGGCTTCGACTGCGTCATCTGACGAATTGCCCTCATCAACAGCCGCTAGACCAGACAATGCAGAGGCTGAGGCCTCCAGCAACCCGTATGTTGTTGGTAGATCCACATGTGGCGCCCTGGAGCTGTGGGCAGCCGACCGGCCGAAGACCCCACCGGTGGTGCACACGAGCCCTCGCCTAGGCGCACGACCAAGCCGCATTGCGCCCGCACCAGCTGGCGGGAAAGGAACTTCTGTTGTGGGTGCTGTGACGAGCTCCGCGGGTTTCCAGAATGATGGCGACTCTTCCTCTGATGATGACGATGATGCTGATGGAATCGACAGTATCAGCAGTGCCGAAGAGGGCGAGTACGCAGAAGGGAGCTTAGCCGCGATTGGCCACCAAAAGAGACGCCCTAGCGCTCAAAAGGCTTCGCTTGCACCCAAGTTTGCACCCATCTCTGACGATGCTGCGCAACTGCTGCCACAGACGCCGACGCCGCCGCCGTTGCAGGCGTCGTCGCACACCCCGCGCGAGTACTGTGGAGTGAGTCGGAGCGCCGTCGAAGCGCTGGCAGCGAGTGGAGCGCTGTCGCCGGAAGCTGCTCGAGAGCTTCTGAGGCCCCCTGTAGTGGCAAGAATCACGCGATCGACGCCCGAGGCTGCACAACCGGCAGCAACAGCGAAGAAAATAAAAGACAGAGCGTCGAAGGAACACCATGACAAAAAGAGCACCCGCGGCAACAAGAAGGGCGCACGTGCAAATGGAAGCAACCGGAAGGGCACCAAGAAGGCACATGCTCGTGCGGAGAAAGAAGGCAAGAAAAAGCCTGCTATCAAACGAGCAGCAATTGAAGTGAATAAAGTTGGCAAAGGGGCAGGTTCAAATCCACCAACATCGAAGAATGTGCACCCCAAGGGGAACATCAACAGGAGATATGAAAGCAGTAGCAGCAGCAGCAGTAGCGACGAAGATGAAGGCGAAGGCGGAAGTCGGTTTGCAAATAGCCAACCATCCATGAAATCACGGATACCCAGCCAACCGGCTTCTCTAATGGAGCTCTTGTTACAACCGCCCTCCAAAAAGAAACGCCCACGTCAACAGAAGCAGTCGGCGAATAACAACCGAGCTCGCACGATTGTGAAGGCAGAGGATGGCAGTTTCAATAGTGATAGCGATAGCACTCTTTCGAGCAGTGATGGCCCAAGAGGTAACAACTTGAAAAGAAACACGGTTGAGAGCAAAAAGAATAGCAGCAAGCTTCCTAGCAGGAGCTTTAGTAGTCGCAGTGATGCCAGCAGCAGCAGCAGCAGCAGCAGCAGTGATTCTGGCGACGACCGAACTTTGAGCGACGACGGCAGCAGCGACAGCGACAGTAGCTTTAGAAACGGCCAGGCAAGCAAGGCATCAATTTCGAGGAAAGCACGCGGTAGAAATGGCGACAAAGAAGGCACAGGCTGGAGCGACGGCCACAGCAGCGGGTCCGAGTACTGCGGTCCACGTGCGAAGAAACCGCGCACGAGCGGCACTTCTTTTTCTTCTTCCTCTTCTTCGAAGGCGCGCGTTCCAGCAGCTGCATTTTCCACTGCGCAAAAGAAGCCCGCAGAAGGAAGAGATAGTACACCAAAAGCAACGGCGTCCATGGTTCAAAAGCACTCCGAGCATTCTCTGGCCAAAAACAACAGCAGCAACATCACCAGCACCAGCACCGGCACCAGCGTTAGCGCAAAGAAGGGCAAGAGCAGAGCCGCCGATCGAGCAGCAGCAGCCAAAGTGGCCAAGGCCGCAGCAGCTGCTCACGCTGCCGATGTGGCAGCCGCACGAGCGCGTGAAGTGGCGGCAGCTGCCGAGGCTGCTTTAGCCGCTGGCCCTCCTTCTGGACGAGATCACCAAGAGGGCTTGTTCGATGTAGATGACTCTAACGGCAGCTCTTCCACGAGCAAAGGCTGGGAGCGGGTGAGTGAGCCTATTTCGAACATTCCAACTATTCGTAAAAATGCCATAGCCTCTGCTGCTGCTTCCTCTGGAAGTGCTGGTTCTGCGGACGATGTAACAAATGAACCTGTGTCGTTAATGACAAGTCGCACCGCGGTCGCAGTCGAAGGATCGAACAAAGTTTGGAACCCGCATGACTCTCACGCTCCGTATGCAGTTGCTGCTCAAAATACCAAAGCCGCTGCTGCCCCGCCGCCAGAGCCGCTCAATCGCTCGACGAATGCTGCAGTAACACCAGTCCAAGCAACACCAGCGTTACACGCTTCTTACCACCTCAATCAACAACGAGCACCAGCGCAACCTTCATCGTCTCAACCTTTGCCATACTCGCGCTCCCCATACCCACACCACCAGCCACCATTGCCGCAGTCGCATCTGCAGCCTCAAATAGCACGAGGAGGCGCTGCAGCACCGCACGACCCTTATAGCCATCAGCGGGGAGTGCCTCTGCCACCATCTGCTACGCTGTCGCCACACCCACTGCATGCCTCGGCACATCCTCATCATATCCATGCGCCTGCCTCTAGCTCTGTTGGTTACCCGCTCCAAGGTCAACGATTCACGAGCGGCATGCCCTTACCTCCACCAGCCAACGAGAAAGGGCATGTGTTTGCGTCTCCAGCGCCGCCATGGGCTAATGGAGCCGTTGGAGCTGCACAAAACAATGCCTTCAGCCAACGCGGCGGCGGTCAACCTTCGCAGCAGCACCGTCTACCAGCTCAACCGCCAGCGGCAGGATACGGCAAACCGCCGCCCGTCGCCGGTACCCAGCCTTACTCGAGGTATCCTTATCCTAATGGCAGCGGCGCTTACCCTGGTAGCGGCAGCAACATCAACAGCAGCCGCAACGGCAGCAAGAGCACTGCGAGTAGCAGTGGAAGCTTCGGAAGTCATCAGAACCCTAGCCCGTACCCTCCTTCATCAGTGGCTGGAGTGGGAGGCAGGACCATGGGCATGCGCGCGAGTCCATACCCTCGAACGTTTGGAGCTTCGCCCACTCCGGTAGGTATGAACGCTCGCTGGAAAGCCGGGCCATCGCCGCGGCCTCTTTCCAAACCCGCTGTTCCTCCGGGTTTCCTGTTTTGATACCCTCCATTGGGGAGTGCTCCAGATATGGATGATGTAACAATAATTTTGTTTCGTGACAAGAGACCAGTTTTTTTCCGGCATATTTAATGGCAATAATGCGTAAATCAATTATATCTACACCTAAGAGATTTATAAATTAAACTTATTCGCACATGGGTATAGGCGAGCGCACTTATCCAGCAATTAGTTTGCCCTAGTTAACCTAATCCTTAGCCCTGCCCCGAGATGTGCGATTTGCATATGGCATATGGAAATAGATAAAGAGAAATGCGGGTGTTTCATCTAAAGGTAAAACTGAAACTTGCATCTAAAGAAAGTTGAAGCGTGGAGTACGGAACAAGCAGAGCGGCCATAACGATGATAGAGATGAATGTTCTTTCGATTACGAATCCGGTGGCCGCGTGGCCCTCATCTCAACTTATTGCTCGTATCACCAGCAGTGGTGGTTGGGCCCGATGGAAGTATGTGAGAACGCTCTGCCTGCTGAGCAGCGCTTTCGTGGCGAAGGTCGTTGTAATTTCTCACGCGTGCTACCGCAGCAGCAGCCGGTGCAGCTTCAGCCGCAGCAGCCGACGCAGTCTCTTTTTGCCTTGTTCCACTGCTAGAGCTGCCGCCACGGCTATTACTGCTCCCTCGAAGTTGGTTGCCTGCCACCACGCTTCTCCGTTGGCTCTCCAATGTGCGGCCAGTAGCGGATCGGTCAGGTGCTGCCGGCGGCCGCCCGCTCGCATGATAGCCCGCCACCGTGAGAGCGACTGCAGGTGCAGCCACTGGTGGAGGAGGGTTAGGGTTAGGCGCAGATGAAGCTTGATGGCTTCGGCTACTCCTCTCACCACCACCACTGCTGCTGCTGTTGCTACTACTGCTGCTGACTCGAGCTCCATTGCTGGCAGGGAAATGCCGTGCGTATGTGGCGACAGCAGCTCGCAGGCCACCCTTAGGCAGCACTGCCCACGCCGCCCACAGAGCTGTGAACTCAGCGACATCTACTCCTAATGACGATGACGATGACGAGGCTTTGCCATGGCTACTGCGCCCTAGGCCAGCGAGCTCAGGAATCCCTAACGCTGACACGACTGCACGAGCACGAGCCGTCAACGCATCACTGCTATTACCACTGATGCCACGACCGCCACTACTGTGCCTTCGCACTTGCGGGTAACCGCTGCGCTGCTCGTCGTGCCAACTGCTGCTGCTTGTTGCATCACCCAGCAAAAGCCGTGCAGCAGGGACATCTCTCACCAAAGCACTTACGATGGCCGTCCCATCGAGCGACTCTGCCAGAGTAGCGCCAGGACCACCTCCCTCCACACTATCACCACCATCACCATCGTCGTTATCGTCGATGGCGCCCTCACTGGCTACTTCCTCTCTTCCCATATCGTTGTTGTGGCTACCGTTACTGCCTAAGCGACGCTTGGGTGAAACAAAGAGGCCTCGCAGCGCAGGCTTCATGAGATCCGGTCGAAGTTCAGACACGAGTAAGTGAGGAGGGAGCTCAATGCGCGAATTACTGCTAGGTGCATTGAAGGCAGCGCCCGACAAAATAACAGTCGATGCTGGTGCTTGCGCTGCTGCTGACTCCGCTGCAGTTGCTGTTTTAGCTGTGGTGGTGGCGGCAGCACTAGCAGCAGCGGCACGAGCGCGGCGCACGTCCTTCCGCAAAGCTTTGTTCTCAGCGGCCACTTCCCACAACGCAGCTTCAAGGGCAGCTGCTCGTGCGGCAAGACTAGCGGCATCAGCACCGCCTTCATTGCCTTCATTGCCGGCATTGCTTTTCCTACTGCTGCTGTCACTGTTCCTGTTGCTTCCATCTCTGTCAGCATTTTGAACTCCGCAAGAGTCCGCTTCGGCTGGACCATCGCTGCTGACCTTTTGAGCTTCGAGCACGGCGACTTGGCCGCGCAGACGGTTCGATGCTTGCATGAGGCGAGCCCGCTCACTCGCCGCAGCGGCCGCCTCGCCCGCCAGCTTCGCTTCTAGTCTTTGCACTTGTGAGCGCCACGCCGCCGCGTCGGCTACCGCGGCGTTGGCCCGCCGGGACTGTTCTTCTACTTCCCGACGGTTCAGTTCTTCTTCCCGCCGAGAGTGCGCGACAGCAGCACTAGAACCAGCTGATCCATCGGCAGGGGCGGCATGGCCCGTGCTTGCAGCGTGATTTTGGTGAAGGTCTAGGAGCTCGCGCCGCATCGCTCCAACAGCGGCAGCCAGGCGGCGGTTTTCTTCTTCCAGTCTTTCCGTGTGGCAGTCACCGCTCCCACCACCACCAACGTCATCCCGATGGTCGCTGCCGTTCGCGTTGGCATTGTGCTCGCTCTTGAGGTCATGGGGCTGTAAGCGCACTGGAGAGTCAAATGCTGTTGAAAGGCGCGGCGGAGAAACAGCGGGCATGAAACTGTCGGAGTTCTCGCAAGACGCGTCATTGCTTACGGGCTGCTCCTGTCCAAACTCCTGACCTTCCTCTTGCAACTGAAGAGGTGACGGTGTCGGCGGCAGGGACCACGAGGAGGCGTTCGGCGCAACTAGGTCATCTGGCCTCTGCAGTGGAGCCGGTCGAGCTTCAAAAGCCTTTCGCCAGCGCACAGCCTCCGCAAGTGCGTCGTCCCGCTCCGCTCTTGCCCTGTTTAATTCTGCTGGCTGAGCCTCCGAATGGCTCGCCCATTGTTCGGCCGTTTGGGCGGCAGCTGCTTCGGCGTCGCGCTTCCACTCTTCTCGCGCGGCTGCCACAGCTTCTCTAGAGGCATCTTGCGCCTTGGCTGCGGTAGCTTCAGCATTTGCAGAAGCCTGCGCTACCGCAGTTGCGAGTTGGGCGCTGAGAGTGTCTCGCGCGGCTGCAGTCGTGTCTACTAAGACCGTGAGCCGCACCACTTCTTGAGTTGCTTTGGCCGTGGTTTCCGCGTGTGCAGCCAGTTTCGCCTCAACTTTAGCGAGGGTGTCCTCGGCAGCCTGAGAGCGCGTTTCAGCGTCCCGGGCGCGCTCTTCTGCATGATTCAAAGCAGCGCTTAGTTCCCTGTGCGCAGTAGCTGCTTGGGCGCCTCGTTCTTCACAACTGGCTTTTGAAGTTGCAGCCTGCCGCTGTGCTGTGGCAGCTGCGTGTTGCGCGTCCCGCAATCGCCGCTCCAGGGCTTCCGAAGAGCGTGCGCCGCTTGCTTCCACCTCACTCAGCTTCTTGGTTAAGGCTTCCACTTCTTGTTGCGAACTTCTCAAAGCTTCTTCGCTGTCCCAAGCGCGCTGGCGGTTCAGGCTCTCAGCTTCATGCGCAGCTTCCTGCAGAGCTTTCACCCGAGCTTCTGCAGAGGTTGCCGCAGCGGCTTGGCTGTCGCGTTGTCGACACGCTTCCTGAGCACGATGTTCGCAGGCTCGCAGCGCTGCGGACAGCTCCGACTCACGCCGCCTCGAGTCAGCTTCCCAGCTCTTCATTTTGACTTCAAACGCAGCCGTTGCCTAGTCGTGACAAGGAAAGTGGCAAACGGCGTAATATAAAATATAACGAAGATGAGAGCTTTCGTTTTTGTGCTATTCCTTTCATTGGGCTTTGCATTCGAGGCTCGACCAATAACATGTAAAAAAGGTGGGAGTAGCAAGGACATCATACTACCTAGCTGCAACCGCACGCCACACGCCATCCTCACCTCAGCGCGCTCGCGGGCCACTAAAGCGTCTCTTTCCTCCAGCGCTACTGCCAGAGCTTGCCGAGCAGCTTCGGCCTTGTCGCGTTCGCTGCGCGCTGTGGCGTCGCCTGCCCACTTTGCTTCGTCCACTTGCTGCCGTGCTTGTTTCGCTCGTAACCGCTCGCTCTGCTGCCGGGCCGCCACCTGCTGCTCGGCTGCCAAGAGGGCCTCCTGCAAACTAGCGCACTGCTGCATGCTCGCGCTCAGAGCGCCGTCTCGATCGTGCAGCTCCTGCCGCAAGTCCTGAAACGCGGTCTCGAATGCACTGAGCTCGGCGTCGCGTTCGGCGATCAGAGTCAAATTAAACGCGAAATCCGCCGCTAGGGTTTCTTGCTGTTTTGCAGCATCCTCTAGAGCCATTTTCTGCTCGTGCACTTGTTTCTCTAGCCCCGCAACTTCCAAAGCATGCAAGTCGGACACCTCGCGCTGGCGATCTTGAATCAGGGAGCGCAACGCTTCGCCCTGAGGTGGCGGCCGCCCGCTGGAGGTCGAGTGCACGATGGGCGAGGTGCGCCCGCCAGTGTTCACACCAAAACCAGTAGATGTAAGCATCGGTGATGCCTCAGCTGCGGTCGCGGAGGCACTGCTGCTAGCGGGCACACTGGTGTTGGCTGCGTTCGGGGCTGTAGAAGATACGTTCGTTACTGGTGTGAACATGGCGATCAGTTGCTTCACTTCGGCTTACAGTCTTGATAGTTGGGTAGAACTAGAAAGACAGCTCTAGTTTGCATGCACGACTTATTATTAGCTGCACGCGTTAGCCATCTAGCTTGCGGCTAAGTGCCAAATGAAGTATACCTATAACCGTTGTACAACTGACATTCCCGGACTTGAATTCTATTGTCTAGCGGCTTCTCCTACGATTTAATTCAGGCCAACGAATCGGGCAGTACAATTAGAGCCCACGACCCTTCACGTGGCTAGTATACAAATCAGCAAAGTCGAAAGTACTTAGAAGCAGAGCGGCCCACTAGTAGCTCACGATTCAAAAGTGTCTCTGGCTCCAAGTTCGTTGCTTCATCTAAGTAATCTTTCACCTTGTTTTAAAACGCTACTGTACTAATATAGTATATGTAAAATACCCACGGATTTCTTATGAAGGGCGTATGAATTACAAATGCGCGGGTGTCCTTCGCTATTGGCCGTTTGGCGGATGTTATTCAAAATCGAGGAAATGGCAAATGGCAGGTGAGCTATATTCGTAAATGCCGCGTGCCGATGATGGCTATGCCTCGTTGTAGTAATTTCCCTCTTCGTCGGAGTACCCGCCTTCCTCATCCTCGTCATCGCTGGGTGGCGGCATTTCAGGCGTGGCGGGCCGTTGGTCGCCGCTTCCGCCGTCCACCTCGTCCATGCCCTGGCCATCGCTGTCATCGTCACCCCGGCTGCTCTCTTCGTCACCGGGAGGCGGGCCATCTTCGGGAGACCGTGGCGAAAACGAAGGCAGCGGTTCACCACTGGCCCCAAAGCCCGTTGCTGTGGTGGTGGTTGCCGACGGGCTCGTAATCTTTAAGCTTGACGAGCTCGAGCTCGAGCTGGTTCTCGACCGAAGCTGCCCGCCCATTCGACTCGAGGTGCCTGGCAACGAGTCGAAACTGAGCGAGGCACCGCCCAAGCCAAAAAACTGAGGCGAGCCACTGCCGCCTGGGTCCTCGCTGCCGTCCAATTCTTTGCCCGTCAACGGATCCACCTTCTGCATCAAGCCCGTGCGGCGCTTGAACTCCTGCTCCGCGCGCAGCTGCATTTTCGCCATCATTTCGGCTTTTTCTTTCGCCACCGAATCGGAAATCACCCCAGCCGCGGCTGCGGCGGCTTCTTCCTGGTCGGTTTCGACTTTGTCCCTTGCGGCTTGCAACTCGTCCAATCGGCGGCGTCGCTCTTCTTGCTCGGCGACTTTTTCCGCGAAGCTCAGCTGTCGGAACGCAGCCGCGGACGGGCTCAGGGCAGTAGGGGAGGTAGGGTCTAAGCTGCTGCTGCTGCTGCGCCCGCTGACGGCTGCGCCAGTTCCAGCAGCCGCTCCCGTTGAGTCCGCCGTTAGCACCTGCAGAGTAGGGCGAGTCCATTTCACGGGGGCGTCCGCTTCAGCAACCTCTGCAGGGGGAGGCGGTGGGCTCGGGGCAGACGCTTTCCGCGACGCTTGCAATTGGCTGCCCGACGAAGAGTCGATTGACTCGAATGGCGCCTTGATAGAACGACCATTGCTGCTG
>Ga0307931_1001189_pt1 | contig 17045 bp, 14 predicted proteins | sample OrgLakmetageno47_FD_201816 | JGI IMG/M metagenome (GOLD analysis project Ga0307931, IMG submission 201816) | Saline water microbial communities from Organic Lake, Antarctica - #47 | ecosystem: Environmental > Aquatic > Non-marine Saline and Alkaline > Saline | place: Antarctica: Organic Lake... | reverse complement strand
AGGACCAGGGTGCATGCAAAGGAAATAAGAAAAAGAAGAAGCATGTTAAGGTGTGAATTTGGAGAGACAGGCTGAGGCGATGCCAGCTTACAGAGCGAGAGAACAAAACAAAAATATACTTACATTCAAAAATACGCTTGAACTGAAAGGCTACCTATGTATTTGAAGTGTGCTCAATCAAAAGCAAGCAAAGGTACCTCGTTGTTGTTGTAGAGCATTTCTCCCTGAAGTATTCTCGCGAGCTGTGCTGCAATCTCATCAACCCTGTTCAACGAGCCCTCCTTCTCCTTCTCCTTCCCCGCCTTCTCCTGCAGCTTGTTCACGACAAACGCTTTCAGCACTGGCGCGTGCGGCACTTCCGGCAACGCATGGCACGGCAACGCTGCCGTGGCTGCGGCTACCCAATCCTCTCCTCCCTGCATTTCCCCCTTTCCGGGGGCAGCAGCAGAAGAAGCAGCCAGATTGCAAGCTCCGTCTGGTTGGCCGTAGCAAAACCCGGCCATCGCAGGCTGGGTGCAGTCCACGAGGCCCACAGAGGCAGGGAGGCCGTAGAGCCCCGCAGATACCCGCATCAAATTGGTTTTGGCCGTCTTGCACGGCTGGCAGTCCACGCCGTCGGTGAACAGCACCAACCACAGCATGCTGCTGCTGCTGCTGCTGTCATCGTCATCACCTCTGCTACTGCTACTGCTAGTGGCACTCGTGCTCCTCCTCCTGCTGCTGCTGCTGCTGCTTGCAGCAACGGCCGGTGATAAGAGGGTTCGGCTGAAGTGCGCTGGGTCTGCAAAGGACGTGACAGCGGAGCGCCTGAAGAGCCAGGTCCATTCTTTAGCCACTGTAGAGGCCCATTCCACAAGCTCTTGTCCGTTGTCTTTGTTGCCCAAATACTCTTGCCGGGTTCCGTGCTTGTCATTGATGACCAGGAAAGTGGGGTAAGCGCGGATGCCAAACCTAAATGTTTGGATTGTTTGTTTCAAATTAATAGTGACACACTTGATCAATATTTTAGGATCGTTATAAATAAAAACATCGTCATCGATTTGATTAGATAGGAGAAAGATTAAGCTCGAAAAATCAAGAAGTGATAGAATTTTAAGGAGACTTCTCTGAATGCGAAAGTTTCGCATTCACCCTCTCGCCTTCGCGCTCACCATTCGCTGCAAATTTTGTGCTCGTTTACGCAATTCACGGCCCCAAACTCCAACGGCATCGCCGCATCATCGGCCGCGGTAGCCGCTTCCTTGTAAAGCTCTACGGACCGTTGGCAGTGCGAGCACCACGGCGCGTAAAACTTCACCACCCATACTACATTCGTGCGCCCCACTCGCTTCTCCCACAGGTTTTCAGTGAGGGTGGTGATGAGAGGATGGCCGCTGAAAAAGAGAGCTCCTCCAGACTCCGCACGGCCGAACCGCTCAAACCTGGAAAGTGTCACGACGGGAGTGCAGGCAGGCAAAAATTAGCGGCCAATGGTTAAGGGGCCAATCCCATGCTGGTCAACACTATCGAAAGCTGAGCTTACACACACTGCAATACACTTGTCCCTGTTCGCGCACTAATGATAAGCACTCAGAAGAACTTACTCCCATTCGGTTTCGAATGCCCCCGTGTCCGCGCCACCATCGCCAAAATCGTCGAACGCCGCCCTCTTGTCCGGGGACCCTAGCACATCGTAGGCGGCCACGAGGGCCGCAAAAGCAGTCTCCGCCCACGCCATCGCGCTAGGGTGCTCTAAACTGCGCGCTTTGTCAGGATGAAGACGCAAACTAAAAGGAGAAAGAGACAGTCGTAAGTGAAAACAAAAAGAATGAACAAGGAAGTAGTACCGTGAAAAGAATAGAAATGATCTAGAAATGCATTAGGATATGTTGCAGGAACAGCAAAAGAAGAAAGTAGTACATACAGGCATAAATGAATTTCTTGCAGTCTCACCTCAGACGACGGTACGCTCGTCGAATCATCCCTTGCGTCACGTCCGCTGGCGAATCAGCCCGAAAGTCTTCTGCATCGTGAGCTCCGTCTTCATTGTCCACACCATCATCATCATGTACATGATCAGGATCCACCAGAACGCCAAGAGTCTCGTACGGGTGTGTCGAGGCCCAGCCTTCTTCAGCTAACTGCGCTCGCACCTTCAGCTCTTTCAAGCGAGCAGCTGCAGTGGTGCCTGCTGCTGACGTTGACTTCTCCCGTGCATAACTGCTACTGCTGCTGCTGTCACCACTTCCACTCAGAGGCTGGGATGCCAATGCTTCCACCATTGACTCAAGCCGCTGCCTCGCTGCTCGCGCATTGGCGTCTAACATGGCGACATGGGCACGCAAGTCTTCGATGCTACCTTCCGCAGAAGCGGCAGCAGCGTCCTGAATTACATGGTCGTTTTCATTTTCATTTTCGACCTCATCCGGGTCAGCATAGTAGGACTTTTTCTTTTTGGATGATTTCTTTGGAGTGCTTACAGATTTAGCAGCAAAAGAAGCTTCAGCGTCAGCCAGCATTGCTTGTGCTTCCACTACAGCGGCGTCTGCAGCAACGACGGATGCTTCCAAAGCTTGCAACGTTGCCCCACCTCCACTGCCGCTGTTGCTACAGCTGCGAGAAGTGCTTTGTTTGGCGGCGCGTTGCTCTTCGGCTTCCACTCTCTGCTGGCGCCCACGCCGCTCGGCTGCTACGGCTTCGGGACTGGGGCAGGTAGTGTGCTTCCCGATCCCGCCGAGGCCAATGTGGTCGACGTCACCCTGTATATGTATATTTCAAAAAAAAGGAACGACATTATGCACGCCAGTGGCAAGGATCAGTGGCGTGAGAGTTTGTGACTATGATAAAAAGCTACACAAGTGTAATAGGAGAATCGTACCCTTCCGCGTACCTTGACCTCACACAAAAGATTTGTTCGCCTACATTCAAGTTAGGCCCTTAAACTATGAGCTAGTCCTACTACAGTGAGCACACCTGGCACTGCCACGCTTCGTCTGGCCGACATGCGCGCTGCGAAATGCACCACCCACAGCCGTCGGCCACGCAAGAGTGGCAAGCCAAGTGCGCCGCACAGCGCGTGGCTGCTGCTAGCCCTTGGCCATCCCCGTTTCTGCCGGGAGCTTCTCCACACACTGCGCCACTGGAGTCAACGTTCCCGTTGCATTGGGCCACTGTAGCCGGGTTAATGCCCCAGCCTCTGCGGTGGTAGCGCTCCATCACGTCCTCGCACGTGTTGCAGCAGTCGTCGTCGCCGTCGCCTGCGCCGAAACAGTCTCCGCATGGAGCTGCTGCTACGGCAGTGGATACAACTTCTTCTGCGGAGCTACCATGAAGTCCTGGCTGCCTGCGCGGAGGCTCGCTAGCCCGTTGCACTCGAGCTAGAAGGATTCGTAATTCGAGCACTTCTAGTCGCGCGGCGTGGGCTGCGTCAACCCCTGATTCATTCGCTGGCGCTGGCCGGGTAGCTACCTCCGCGAGGGCTTCTGCCAGCGTGGGAACAACTGATGTAAGGTAAGCTGATGCGGGCTGCGAGGCGAAGCATAATGCTGCGACCGCGGCGAGCATGCCAACCATCCTTTCTATTAAATGGAATTTCGTTCGTGGTTGGTGTCCGCCCTTTTTTCGTACTGTACTACGTACATACTGTACAGTACATACCACAGTTCTGTTGTACATGTGCAGTAAACAAAACATCAGGCGGACCACGGGCACAAGAAGGGACACGCACCACGGGCAATACAAGGGCACTCACCCACGGGCATCTCAAGGCCGTGCACTGAGGTTCTAAGAACACGCACCTACTCCTCCGCAGCAAACACATTGCTCCAAAGCCGCGCATCGCGCGGGCACCTGAACTTGTATTCTTGCAATAACAAATCGTTCTGATGAGTGCAGCGCGAGACAACGACCACGAAGTACTGTACGTACTGAACAGCTGAACAGTAAGTACTTCCTACGTGTACAGATCTGTTCTCCCCTGTAACCTACAGGGAACCAGCAAGACTTCCGCAAATCAGAAAAAAATCAAATAGCACTTTCACCTTTCACGTGCATGTCGTTTGCTCCCATTATCTCTCTATCTGTCCGTTTGATTTGATTCTGCCGTGGTCCTTCAGCTCGACTTGCCTGGAGGGCACAAATGGGCGTTAGCTGAAACAACTTCGTGGTTGTGATCAAACGGCCTCAGCTCGTCCCCTGATTCGGCACGTGGAGAAAACCGAATGTCCGCTTCAACGGACCACAACAACGCTAAGTATCTGTACACACACTGAACTGCTGTTGCTTTGCTTTTCATCTCTACCACCTGTTAGCCTTCTATTTCCGGCCCTTCGGGGCCTGTCTCAAAGACTGAACGACTGACTCCGTCATCATCTCATCAGCGTCTGTAATGCACTGTAGCTTTTTATTATAATTAACAACTACATCCCTGATGCTATGAAGTTATGAGCCTGTGAAGGCGCCGCAAGACAAACAAACTCACGTGTACGCCCTTCATTAATAACACTGCAGGTAAGTTAGTGCTGTTTTCCTGGGGCGATTACATGAATTGAAGATGCAAGAGTACTGTAAGTAGTTGGTGTTGCATATGTACAACTAAATGATACGGCGCACGCTTTTTATTTGAACAAGGCTCCAGGCCGGCCGCTCAAGTTGTGTGGAAATTATTTGACCTACTTATACTGCGAAGAAAGGGCGGGTATATGTCGAGATATGTTCAACCAGAAACCAAACTATCAGCTCATCATACTGTGTCGGTCAATACAGCAGCCGCGGATACATGCAGCCGCCATTTCATTGTCTCCTATGGTTGCACCCTGCTGTAATGCACTCCAGCAATTTCCGGACGAATTTACTGCAGCATTCAGGTCTTTCCACTCGAGCCTAGACTATTCCGAATGGGAAACCGAGGATTGAAGGAGTAGTACCTTATATCTAGGCGGCGGCTACACTTGAGGCATGTGATATATGTTGGCCGCAGACATGTGCTTATGCAGATAATGACCTTCGAGCGCCCTGAGCGGCCGGCAATGTATTTCAACCAGGGTTACACAGACATCTGCGCAGGCTGCATGGTGTTGGTATTGGCGAACGCGGTTCTGGGGTCGGGATACAACATAATGAGCTAAAGTCCATAATTGGCCCTGTTTGGGGTAAGGATATTGCATGGGCACAGCATCACTGTGCAGCTTATTCCGGCGCAGTATGGTGGCAATCTTCTTTACTTCGCCTTGGAGCATGCAGATGGAATATCTTTTGGCTGAAGGCGAACTCATCAAGAGTGGGCGAAAGCTCTAGGGATCTCGTCGCACTTCGACGGCAATGTTGACGTGGTTGCTTCGTGTGTGGCAAAAAGTTACTGCTCCTGCTACGAAAAAAAAACTTTCAATAGAGTTGAACCGCATAATCTGCGGTCTGTTGTAAACTTTATCGTTCAAGGGGTTACTGTAAACCGCAGGCGTATGCGCATCATGCTCGAGCGTCGGGGCACGATGGAAGTTCCGAATGCATTCCAAGGTTGCAACAAAACGCTTCAGCGCGTAAAATATAGACAAAATTTGAAGGCTGCAAATGACAAGGAAATGAACCTTTAGCCTGGTATTCAGTCTGGCCCGGAGGATCGCAATGAAGTCAACATGGGCCCCTCCTCCCGTTGGTAACAATCGATAGAATAACCCATAAATCATCGAGCGGCAACAGTACATGTATTCTGAGTATCTGCACCACCCTTTGTTCACTAGGGCCACCAATGAATAAAACATTCCTAAAATTTGAAGGGACGTGAACCAGCCAGAGCAACCGAAGTAGCGCGCGTTCTTGCTCGGGAGCAAGAGCCTCACAACTTACAAAACAAGTTGTAAGACCGCTTGGTGGCTCTGGAGGAATTCACTCCGGTTTCTGGTTGTTCCGATTCCCAGAATTTCCCTCCCACAGCAGTTGGGAGTGGGAGCAGTCAGCGTTCTCGCGCTGTCTTGGCTCGGCGCCTAACTCAGTTCCTGGCGCCTCGCCGGTACAGCTGCCTTACGCAGCCCGCGCCGCTTCTTCAGCTGTGCGGTTGAGGTTGTCGCTCCGCACCTCACTGCTTGCTGGCATAGTATGCTTTGGCGCATTCAGCAACAGAAGCACCGCCTTCCGTGGAGTGGAACTAGTGCTATTGTGGGGGGAGGGGCAAACTAGCCTTAAAATTTCATACTTCGCATTTCCAGTGGTTTTTAGGTCTTAGATCTAGGCGAAAACCGACTTCAAAGAATTCTGTTTGACCAATTTGGCATTAGATGCATACGCAAGGAGCTGGTTTTGAGGTAATTGGGTGCTTGTGTATTAGATGTCATCAGAGGATTTGGCCTATGCACCGGGGCGGGATATAGAATATTGAGAAACACCTAAATCTTAAAACTACTTTGAAATGCCTCTTATTCTTATGTAATTCAAATTTCAACCACATACACCGCTACTCATAATGCATGATGCGCGCTTCGTTGTTTTGAGTGCCCATTGGAAACCCATGGAAATCAGAGCCAACTGTTTGTGCGCGCTACTCCTGTTTGCGTCCTCTTATCAATCATAATCGAAATCCTCGTAGTATTCGTCGTCCAGTTCTTCCTGTTCCAATTGCTGGGCCAAAAGAAAGTCCGCATCGTGTTCGTTATCACGATTTCCGCCATCACGCTGGCCGCCACCGCAGAATTCGTCTGATATTTCTTGCATGTCTAGGTCCTCGAAGTCTTTTCGGCATTGATTGGCGATGTCTTCGCGCATTTTAACATCATCAATGCCGCGCAGAAATCCACGGACAACACGCTTTCGTCGCTTGGCCTGAGCCTCAGTGAAAGCATCTTTGGTTCCATATGGATCTCCTGCAATGCCACGTCCTTCAGGACAATTTGCAACGTGCGCATGAGCGTCATCACCGCAGTCTTCCAAACACCATGCACAAAAGCCACACCTGCACTTCGAACAAGTGAGCGCGAAGCATCCATCGAAGTCCAAAAACGCTAGACCACATCCTTCTCGTGGGCATTTCAGGGTCAAGATATTTTCGCGCACATGTCGGCAATGCTCATAGACTTCACGCTCATACGCGTCCATACGGGCAAGCCTCTCCATCTCGTCTTGCATCCTCTTCCTCTCTTCTTTGCGAATCTCTTTTGCAAGCTGGGATTCCAAGAGCATCTTTTTGGCGTCAGAATATTCTTGAAAGGCTTCATTTCCAGCATGGAGAACGATGTCGGCCATGGATACTGGTAATCTGTCAGCTTTGTCGCAAAAAGTGCAAAGTATTTCACCATTCCGCGCCTCAAGCTCTTGAAGTTCTTCGTTCGATTCAGCACGCACTTGGAGAGTAAAACATTCGTCACAGAGAAAGTGGTTGCCCTTACACATGAATCCGTTGACTTCAAGGACTGAATCATCGTAGCAAACTTGACACTCTCGTTCGCGACGACCGAGCTCAGCTTGAGTCTTCGGATCTTGCTCTGCGGCCGCTCTCAGCCTGTCGTTCTCGCGAATTTCGGCGGCAGCGCTGTGACGAAGACGAAAGCTTTTTTGTCGTTCCTGGTCCACTGCCGCCTTCTCAGCCTTTTCGCGCTGCGCTTTCGCAGCGACCCTCTTCTCTTCGATTTTGCGCCGCTCTTGAGCGTGAATTTCTTTTTCGCGCCGCACGTGTGCTTCACTAGTGTCACGCTCTTTCTCCAGCTCTTTCTTCACATCTCGAATAAGCTTGTCTGTTGAAGCCTTCAAACTATCCATCTCGGCCTGCTTCTTCATGAGATCCTTTTTACGCGCATCTTCAATCCTAGTCATTTCGATCTGAGCCTGCCGTTCTCGCGTACTGCGTTCATCCTTTAGTCTTGCTTCAAGTGAAATTACCTCTGCTTCTGCCTCTAAATGCATCTTTCGAACTTCTTCTTCAATTTCAACTCCCGCATTCTCTTCACGAAGCGCTTGTTCGCGCTTTTCCCGCAGATTTTGAATCTCCAACTTTTTTTGCTTCAAATCGGCGGCTTGTTTCGATTCGAAGTGCAAGCGACGCTTTTCGAGAATTGCTGCCTCATTCCTAGCTTTCTTGCCGCGCTCCTCCATCTCTTCTTCTGCTTTGCGCATCTCCACTTCCATTTTTTTTGTCTCCTCTTTCAATTTCTTGTCGAGTGCCTCAATTTTTTTGCACCTCTTACAATTTGGGCGCAGTACGTGGCAGGGAGATTCAAATTGATGTACGGTGCCAGAAAGTCCCTCGCACGTTACCATGACTCCTTCTTTACAAAGAGGTGGATTCGGAGTACTACATAGTCTCAAGGTGTTGTGCTCTCCTCGTAAGCAAATCGCAGGTACTTTAACTGAGCATTTTGTTTGGCACGAGCTTCTTGGATGGCACACAAGGTCACATTGGTGCGTACACTTTAGAAGTCGCTTGCACTTCTTCGTACAGCCACCTTTGGGGCAGTGTTTCTCAAAGTCACCTGGCTTGGCTAAAACCGCACGAGTTGAGTGCTCCATACAAATCACTGGTAGTCCACTACAATTGTAATTGTACACATCACCGTGGCCGTAGATTTTCCTCCAGACAACTCCACCAGTCTCCTCAAAAGTTGAACGATTTCCTAAGACAATCATCCCATGCTTAGCGCGAGTAAACAAGACATTTACGCGTTGAGGTTCTTTCAGAAAGCCGATATTTGAACGCTGCGTTGACCCAGGCGTCTTGCTGCAGCCTCGAACTAGTGAAATAACTGCGATATTGGCCTCTTCCCCTTGGTAGTTGTCGATCGTTGCGACCCTTACGCTGTCATTTCGGTCGATGTGTGGCCTTTTCATTGCTCCACGCTCAATATCCACAACCTTACCAAGCCGATCAAAGGCTTCGCTCATGTCAGCATCATTGATAATCACGTTGAGTTTAGCATCCGACAGAGCTTTTTGAATTCGTACGAGCTGACCGAGATAAGGAGTTAGGACCACAAGGTCAGTGGATTTGTAGCCTTGTTGGAGGAGATATTTGACAATAGAAACGGTCATGGTCAATTCGTGCGCATTGGTTTTTGAGACAGCCTCTGCCCGCTCGGAAAAACCATTGTTACCATCTTCTGGGTACTCGTGATCGATGAACGTTACACGTTGACTTACTCCAGTGATTGGCGGATGTGCCAACACGCTTGCTGCATCGGCCAACGAAGGATATGTCGTAAGCTTCGCAATAGCACTGATATCCGGGTGCATGCGATGCTGCGTTGACAGTGTCGCCACATCCAAACTGCCTGCGAGTCTTTCAAAAAGTGATCGATTGAGGTTATGTCCACGGCCTGACTCGATAGTAAGTGGATAAAATTCGCACTTGGGTCGCAACTGCTTGTGGTCTCCAATCATAACAAGGCGCTCGCAACTGGGCGAAATACTAGTAAGCACGTGAGCTTCCATTATTTCGGCAGCTTCTTCGATGAGGACAATTCCTGGAGCAACTGCATCGAGCAAGTCCTTTTCCATTGCAGCCTTAGTAGTGGTGATTCCAATGACACGACGGCTTCGGAGAATTTCTTCGTGATTCTGTTTCTTGAGCAAACTGATTTCCTCTTGAGCTTGCTTGATAACATCTAGGTAGTAAACGAGCTCATCCCGTGCCGTTTCAATCATTTCTTTTTGCCACCTCATTGCTATCTCGTTGCGTTCGATTTGTGAGAGCTTCCAGAGAGGCAAGTGTGACCTTCCATCATACGGTTGTGGACCATTGCCATGAAGCCATTGCCGCCAAAGATAGTCTGTCCCCTTCAGCCCCTTCGCCACGTAGCCACTGACCTTTTGAATATCATCACTGGTTAATTTCAATGCTTTGTACGCTACACGATGTTCGTCTTCGAGCCACGGCTCTACGATACGCCATGGCACCCGTTCAATCTTCATGTAGCAATTTTTCAGGCAAGACTCAACTTTGTCCTGGGCGTATTCAATTTCCCCTTTGAGCTGACCGAAGCGGCGCTTTTGTGAGGCACTAAATGTTGAGCGCCCTCCAGCTAGTTCGTAAAGACTATACTTCTCAATATTAGCATTCTTGCTGCGCCCCCCGACACGCACGATATCTGTGATACCGTTGTTGATGAGGTCTTCAAGGAATGAGTCGAGCGCATGATTCGTATAGCAGACAACAAGGATAGTGTGGTCCGTTGAACTCAATAGCAACGACGCAACGAGTGCTCCGATGTAAGTTTTTCCCGTGCCTGGAGGCCCCTGGATGAGAGCAACACGTCGGCTCAAAGCGTGATCAAGGGCTCTTTGTTGGCTGGCATCAAGGCGCTCTATCTTGGTCTTGGTTTCACTGGAGCACTTGAGAGCGCCTATTTCTATCTCTTGAACACGTCCGTAGACGAGCTCTTCACGAAATGGAACTGTCTGAATTGACTTGAGACCCTCAAGAATCGGTTTATATGCAAAGAAGCTGCTCGATACAACCACCAGCTTCGTGGGCGGAGAATGTGACAGTTCTTCAATAGTCGCTTGAATTGCACCCCCGTTAAATTGAATTCCAATTTCCGAAAACTGTTTGGCCAAATCGTCGACTTCGCGGCGCTTAATTATGCCAAAACGAACAGGAGACCAACTACCTTTACCACTCTTCCGCAAAAGACACACAAGAGCGTTTTTGGGAAGGACACGCGAATGTTTCTGCCAGTAATCTCGTTTTGCTGCCTCATTCATGCGTGAACAAGTAGACAGAATAAAACTGAATATGAAGCAAGGCTCAGGTTCGTAGCACAATTTATTCACGCGAACTGAGTCAAAAACTTCATGATTCGAACTGTGGCTTCCACTCACCGTGTCAATCATTGGGCCAAGCATGTCATGCCGCAAAAGTCGAAACTGGCGATCTAACAGCTGTGCTTCACCGTGCCCATCACTGCACACAGAAAGTTGTGCTGCGCTTGGTTTTGGAAGATACGGTTCACAATCGTTGAGACTCGCGAATTCCTCAAGGGTCGGTTCTATCCAAATTTCGCGGTAATCTGCGTAATCGTTGTCGTGTCTCCCGCCAGGAAGCTGGTTTCCAACAAGCTCCACATTTCTGGCAGCATTGCTACTACCAGTAAAGAGGCTAGTTCCGCCCGCCAGAACAGTCAAGAGCTTTATTCCTGCCTCGCCACTCGAGCGTGAAAGAAGCGACGATATTTTCTGAATGTGACTGTTTTGACGAAATGAAGCATCATCGCAGGCGAGAGTCAAACACAGCCACATTATGACCGCTCTTTCCTCCTCAGTGAAGGATCCACATTGAACTAGATCAAATGCCGATTCCAATACAATGCCATTGCACTCAATGGCAAGGTCCCTGAGAACGGCAATGAGAGGTTTCTTATACACTGGCTTGTCAATGTCTGGCGAACCCAAAATTCTGATGACCGGAATAACACCTTTCCGAAAGAGCTGCAAATCATCATTGCCGAGGTACTCGAGAGCCTTTTGAAGGGCATTTGAATCTTTTGTTTGAGAATCGTTCAATTTGTACAGGAGTTCCTTCGGGTCTTCGACTCCAAAACGTATGGCACCTTTAAAAAGTTTGAGCGCCTCCTCTTCATCAGAAATTTTGGCATCAGGGTACTTACATAATTTGTCAAAGAAACGGCGCTGCCGCGCAGCAGGCGAATTATCGTCACTATATCCGCTGTGGCGACTCATTCCTCCCTTACTTCCTTTGCCTCCCTTTCCTGCTTCCATTCTTGAATTTTCCACGATACGTCCGCTGTGATAAGCCATTCCTTCTTTGCTTCCCTTGCACCCCTTTCCTCCTTCCGTTCCTCCCTTGCCTCCTTTTCCTCGTCCTTTGCCTATTGGATTCGTTTTCTTCATTGTGAACCTAATGCAGCGAGGAATATAAAATAAGCCGTGACAAATTTAGAAAGTTAGCTGAGAATATCAAATTTCATTTAGATAGAGGGAAAAATCGACAGATATTTCATATTCATAAGTTTCATAAGCATCTCAGTACCAGCTCCACTTGTTCTTGATAATCCTTTTCTTTTTATAATAAAGTACAGGATGATCGTTTGTGCACCCATCGTGTCTGACTTCAATCTTTGACGCGCATCAAGACGCTAAGTACACTAACCTGCGATTTCGTAGCGAGTTACTTTCAACTTCCCGGTGTTAGCACGCTGCGCTTGTGACGTTGTGAAATACTTTGTAGCAAACCAACTGCAACTTGTACTTGTACGCCAGAATCTACTACTGCACTCCAGAATCTACACTCCAGCACTCCAGTGTGGTTTTGTACACAAGTGCCTAATTTAGTAGCAATAAATATAACATTTCAGTCCATCATCACTCCACCACTTCACCACTTCCTTGTCGCTCCACGGCCCACGGCTCCACGCTCCACGACGGACAGTCGGGCAATAATTCGAGTCCAGAGTCCGACGAAAGGCGTTGGCAGATTCTGCTCTAAGCTGCATCATACAAGCGATTATTCGACGTCGCCAATCTCCGTGCTTACACCATATGATCCTCTCATTCACTGTCTGAGTGCTCACGTTCATAGTGCATAGTCCGACCCTCTAATATCGACCAGTCATCAACTTTGCCACAGCCGTGCACGGCATATATAGACAATATCTTCCAAAAACTGGTGGCATCTTTATCATTTGAGGCGCGATCAGCGTGCGTTCAGACGACCCTGCCTTCAGTATCGGTAGCCTAGTAGTCATGGCTACTATATCATTATCTTTCGTATTTGCAATGGAGAAGGTCGTCTATAGAGATCTTGCAACTTCTCAAACTGTTTTACAGTTGAAGGAGTGGCTTGTGGAACACTGGCCTGCCTCAGAGCCAGCTGCTCCCTCGCCCAGTAATTTAAGACTGATTGCTATGGGCCAAATGATGGCTGACGACTCGAAGACAATAGGAGGTAAAATTATGATGTGTTTGGATGTACCATCATTAACATCTTTTCTATACCATTTTTAGATCCTGCTTGCTTTTCAGTTTCTGCATGCCTTTCACCACAATTGCACGCCGATTATTATCGTCTTCTGTACAGACTATGGCCTTCGCGTGTTTGCTCACCCCACGCCGGTGAATGTTTCAATAAGACCGGCCGGAGCAAAACCGTCACCACTGCCTGGCACCAAACCTGCTACAAAAAGTACCGAGGAAAGGCGACCGCCCGCGGAAGTGGCATCGAGCGGAGCGATGTGCTGCTTAGTAAGCTGAATGTAGTGGATGTGTGATGTATGGAGCAGCTTAGAGCCTTCGTTGTATTCTTTGGAGTACAGTCCACACATTCACCAAGCGCTTTTACACTACGTTGCTCCACGACTACATGCGCAGTCAACAGCCTGACTTGATGGGTTTCCAGAACGCACTTTTACTTGAAAGTTGCGAAGGAATCCTTTGTAGCAACAGCCATATGCAGTATCTGTATCAGAAACATATAGTATTATCCCCGATTATTCTACTCTGTACTGACCGTTTATTTCAAAGAATGGGCGAATGCCGGGAGGTGCTGGGCGGCGGACCAGCACCTCCTTTGAAACTGTGTACGCTTCGAGTGCAACCGGGATCTCAAACTTAGTGAGGTAAGATGTTTGGAGTGTCGCCGGTCGTTTACGACCCCTCGTGCAATTTTCACCTCTTTATCATTTATCACGTTCGAGGCGCCAATTCTTGGCGCAGCATCCACCGCACAGGCTTTTAGTGGCGTCGCCTTGAAGTGTAACGCGGCATGCCTTTCCGCTAACATGCTTGAATTGACTCCGCACATGAGTCTTTGTCTGTGAGTGGTTGTCCACGATGATTTCGAGGAGAGTATGGACTGCAAACTCTGACGGAACTCTGACTCTGACACCGGAGCTCATGGCCGTGAATCCAGAATCGCATTGTAGGACTTCAAAAGTGGGGACAATATCCCACAGTCCGCCTGTGAGACACAGCCATGTACGGTGGGCATCAGGGGGGGGGGGCGGATTCCTAGGAACTTCGGGCCACCGACAGATGATTAACCCTTCCGTGATGAATTTGCAGCACCGCTTGGTACTTGAATTATCCGTGGGACTCCCGTTTGATCAAAGGCAGGCATAATGGAGGATTGGTTTATTTTGGCAGCAGCTACAAGCATTGTCAGCACGATCTTGCCGATCACTAGCGCGGAACCTGCACTCTTCGGGGTATACGCAGTCGACTTGCTCTCAAGGTGGAGGACCTTGCGAGGGTTTCGAAAAATGCTGGAGAACGACCCCGACTAGCGTCCGTGGCGTTTGATGGAAGATATATGGGTTAAACTCTATGATTGGGAGGGACAACTAGGCCACAAGCGGTCCGATTACATGTTGTTGTTTGTATTTTTAGGGGGGGGCGGGCTTTTCTATTCACAGCCACTCCGCGGACGAGGAAGGAGTTCCTGTCCCGTCAAAGCCTCTTATGGCTCAGGGGCAGAACAATAGGTGCCTTGCGCGCCGAAAGGCACACTTTGACCTCTGCCGAGTGGACCTCGTATTCCGCATGCCACGAGCTTCTTTGCTCTCACCAGAATATTGCACAGAAACTTCAGAGAACGAAAGAGATTTTTAGATGAAAAATGTCTTCTGTTCTGAGCATCCACGGACATCACGCCCTGCACTCTATGATGCCTAAGCTATATGGCCGACAGTTGCAACGAGGCTCGCTGTAGCTTCGTAATATGATAGCGTGACGAGTGTAAGCTGCTAGCGATGACGAGGCTTATAATGTGATGACGCTGATGACTGCAATACTCGCTGACGATTGACACGGTAAGAAGCATACGCTGAGAATCTTGGGACTAAAATTCGTCAAATGCTCTTTAATGCTCTTTAATATAATTACGAATTATAGTCCCGGATATGTAGAAGGCGTTCTAGCAAATGTAAGCCGTGCTCTTTCTTCCTGTGCTCTCTGTGCTCTCTTACCAATGGGGATCTCTCTTCCTGTGCTCTTAGGTCTGCACCCTGATGACTGTCACGGCGGACCATACTTAAATACCACCATTCATACTACTACTAAATCCTATATAATTTCCTTCCTATAATCCTATATGATTTTATTGGGATTTCATTGGAAATTGTGTATGGTATGGGTTATGGTGTTTTGGGTTGGTGGTATGGGTTGGTAATGGTTGGTAGAGATTCATACTACCGCCGTGGCATTTGCTCGCGCGCCTTCCTCTTTATTGTTCTGCGGAGTGCGCAACACCCACAAATACCTCGCTTTTTGCAAATTTTCGAAGGAATTTGGCCAATGCCCCTCTCCCTCCTGAATTATTCCGCACTTCCATTGTTTGCGCAACGCACGTGCATTCCCACTTCTGCTGCCCACAGCATTGGCTTCTGTGCCATTTGGGTTTGTATTAGTTCGAGTTCGAGTGAATTTAAGGGGGTTTAGCTGCGCTCAACTACGCAGCCAGCCGGAATGCAGGACACTGCCTGTCACTTTACCTTCGCGAGGGCCATAGGGCCATCTGCGGGCAACCAACAAACACAAACACAAACACAGCAATCCAACACATCAAAGCAACTTTGATGGAATAAAGTTTGAGGAACTGCCCTTGTCGTGTTAATTGGGTGCCGGGACTTATAGAAATAAGTTGACTACACTCACAACTCGTTTTCGAGACTTGGCTTCAAAGTCAGCTTCGTCAGCTCGTCAGGATTCTTTCATGAGTTTTCCTTGATGATGAATGATGATGGCGCCGTGCGCCGTTATCTTTTTGAGACAGGCACCGAAGGACCGGAATTAGAAGACTAACAGGTAGAGAAGAAAAGCAAAGCAGCAAAAACTAGACCTAAGAAGCTAATCAGGCGCACATGCCCGAGTGGCCATGGATAGGCCTTACAAAAATACGTCAAATATTTGACCCAAATACGTCAATCAGTACGTCAGTACCGTAAATTACATTATATTAGGGCATATTCCCACTATATGCCTGGCAAACGCCGTATACAGGCGCAAATTTGATGACGTGTTTGTGGTGACGTCAGCAGAAAAGTCGATACGTCGCGACGTATTTGCCTTGTATTCTGGAGAAAATACGCCAGATGTTTTATTGTAGGGACTAGCCATGGAAGTTATCTTTTTCCTACTGTACTGGTTTCTATACTACTAAGCGTTGTTGTCCGTTGGAGCGGACATTTGGTTTTCTCCACGTGCCAAATCAGGGGACGAGCTGAGGCCGTTTGATCACAACCATAAAGTTGTTTCAGCTAACGCCCATTTGTGCCCTCCAGGCAAGTCGAGCTGAAGGACCACGGCAGAACCAAAACAAACGGACAGATAGAGAGATAATTAGAGCAAACAACATGCACTTGAAAGTGCTACTTGATTTTTCCAAAGAAGTCTGGCTGGAAGCGCAGAAATATCGCCAAAGCGTGGCCTTGAGGCACCTCGACTTTCCCGTTTTGCGAGACGCGAGCTTGCCAAACGTTCGTAGACACATGGTACTGCGTGTTGACCGGGAAGCGCCCAAAGTTGTCTTCACCAGAAAAATGGTCGCCCGCTTCAGAGAAGGTAGCGCAAGGCTGATTTGATGCAGTGTCGGAAGCCATATCTGGAGAGCACAGATGGGCGTTAGCTGAAACAACTTTTTGGTTCAAAGGAATTTAATCAAAAAATCCCAATTGAAAGCGAAGATTTAAATTCAAGGCCACTAAATGGGAAGTCTTGCTGGTGCCCTGTAGGTTACAGGGGAGAACAGTATATGACCAGAATCTTGTTCTGATGGTGCGCTGCGCTGTCAGGGCTGGCATAAACATTTCAACCCGGTTAAAAAACAGTGTTTGTAACACTAATTGGGGCGATTTGGAAAAAAACAGGTGTTTTAAACACCCTCCAGCCGCCAGGGAGTCAATAAGACCAACTGGTTCCGATAGCCCTCTTGAGAAGAGGTTACAAGCCTGCAAATGCTGTGCTGTAGTGCCGTAGTCGACCTGTTTTATACAGCACCCAGGTAAAAAACAGGTGTTACGAACATGTTTTTTTCGATTTGTAAAAAACACCTGTTCCTGTTTATGCCAGCCCTGGCTGCGCTATGCGCCATACGCATGCCGAACGCACTCCCCATCGTTGAACGATAGGGAGTG
>Ga0307931_1001186_pt1 | contig 17091 bp, 3 predicted proteins | sample OrgLakmetageno47_FD_201816 | JGI IMG/M metagenome (GOLD analysis project Ga0307931, IMG submission 201816) | Saline water microbial communities from Organic Lake, Antarctica - #47 | ecosystem: Environmental > Aquatic > Non-marine Saline and Alkaline > Saline | place: Antarctica: Organic Lake... | reverse complement strand
GACTTGACCACGAGGATGAAGAAGTATCCGTGGCAGCGGCAGCAGCGGTGGGGTTGACATTGGCCGTTAGGGAGAGATCGGGAAATTGAGCTGGCTTTTGCCTCATCACATTTACCGCTTGACGCCACGGCCCAGCACGCCAGGTTTGTCTCAATTGTCCCTGTAGTTGCACCGACCCGCGAGCCAGGCCGGGGAGCTTCGGGAGCGGAGTGCTACTGGTCGTTGTAGGCGGTCCTTGGTGCACAGACGGAGATTCGTTGTAGCCACCAGGCGCATAGGCGAGAGCGTCGAGAAGCGCGGACTTGCCACTCTTCGGTGGTCCTACTACGACGCACACGCTCCCACCCGGCACATGTAACGAAAGGCCACGCACTGCAAACTCTTCTTCTTCTACGCGCTGGCCTTGATTGGAGTGTTTGTTGGGTGTTGAGACCCACACATTATCAAGTCGCAAGCCATCCGGAGGGTTCGGGCCAGAGATGAGAAGAGCACTGTCAAGCAAGGTCTCTCGTTGCGCTGATTCGAAGGATGCTTCGGCTGAGGCAGCCGCTTGAGAGGCTGCTGCCACACGGGCTATGGGAACTTCGAGATCACGCAGCTGGTGGCTTGCCTGTATCAGGAGGGGGTTGAAAAGGACAGAGGAGAAAATACGAATGAAGAGTTATGAGAGTTCATCAGATTAAATTCGGTCGAAGAAAACCTAATACTCCATCATACTCAGTTCAGGATAAGATCTTTCACGAAGGCTCAAAAGGGTATTACCTGCCCTGCTTCTCGAACAGCCATGTGGCCTCGCCTCAAGAGGAGTGCGCTGCAGCCTACTAGCCCTATCCGTTGAACCAGCTCCAGCCCCACCATCGAAAAGCCAGAAGTAGGATGAGATGACGGTCCTTTTGTAGCGGCCAGGGTCCGAGAGTAGCCCACACAGAGGGTCGCCACTGCATGCACTGCTGCGGCAATCACGGTGCTGTCGGCCGCAGTCAAGACCAGCGACAACAGCAAACGCCACACTATTGCCACGGACGCACCTACGGTGTGCTGCGCGGAGTGCACTGCCTGCATCACCACTCCTGGTCCTCTTCTCTGAGGCTCCTGAGAATGGCGATGGCTCCCCGTACTTGTCAGTGATTGGTCCATGAAAGGCCGCCTCTTGTACCTCTTCATCGCCACTAGACCGGTGGCTGCTGCTTCTAACGCCTCGTTTTCATCCCCTGCACCGCTACCACTGCCTTTACTTCCCGTGGCATAAATAGGGCTCGTCTTAACAGGAGGCACTGCCTTGGATGGTGGTGGCGATGGAAGGAGCAAAGACTCTACGACAACAGCCACGACCCACGCTGTTATGAGAAGTTTCGGCCACACTCGAAGCAGACTACCGCTCATGCTTGCTATCAAGCGGTGGCATGACCCACTGCTGCTACTGCTCAAGGCACCACTTCCTGATTCCACACTAGACGCTACAGCATCCTCCACATCATCGCCAAGTCCGCTGGCGCCGAATAGTGCTTCTTCTAGACCATGATCATCCGAGAATACATCTTCACCTGGCCTCCACCCCCAAGAGGGGACTTGCTTCAACATGTGCCCCCCGCTCTCCAAGGCACACCCCGCTGCTTGACTCATCTGTTGACCCACGCCCTTGCTCGCTTCTCCTACTGTGCTCAGTGCCTCGCGCAGCATCTCACCCGCTGATAAAGCACCTTCCCCCACGCTCTCGCCTGGAGCAGCAGTCACACTCAGTATGCGCGCTACCCACGCCACTGCCCCTGCGGCCACGACCACAGCAGCGGCTGCAGCTACGCCCTTGGCGAGTGCATCTACGGCTTCAGCCACATGAAAAGCCGCCGCGCTGTCGCCCAGAAGAGCTTCGTCTGATGGCTCGTTGGCCCACCTGTGTGCGGATCGCTTCCTCTTACCCCCCTTCATGAGGGAGCCTGCTTCTTCGCGTGTTGACTCGGCAGCACCAGGCCCGACGGCATTCAACAAGTTTACAGCGTCAATGTCTGCACGTGCCGAGGCGAGTCTAGCAGATATGGCCTGCTCGGTTTTCGTATGCATGCGACGCGCAAGCGCATTCGCAGCCGCATTCGCAATGGTTGCGACCAGCGCCACGCAAGCAATCACGACGGCAGGCAAGGCCACTACATGTGCCAGAGGTACGAGCGCAAGTGGCGCGTCCGCTGCGGAGCCTCGACCACTGCCATCGCTGCCATGCAGCAGCCACGGTTGGTTTATAAAAGGGGACACGGAAGCAAGCCAGCGGCACATGTTCTCAGCCGTGGTTTTCGCCGTAGCTGCTACGGTAGCTGCATTCGTACCAGCGGCAGCTTCAGGGAGAGGTAGTACACCGGCGAAGGCAAAGACAGTGAGGACGGGGAGGAGGGTGTGCAAGACTGCGGCTAGAGAGCGGAGCAAGGGCAGCAGCAGCACAGCAGCTGGAGCAGCCTTGAACGCATGCATCAGTGCATGAGGGGCTAATTGGTACAGTGGTCGCAGTCCAGGCAAAGCCCACTGCACGCCTTGGTTGAGCGTCCATTTCATAAGGGAACCTGGGGCCGCTAGCACTGACGAAGAAGAAGAAGACGCTCCGCTTGGTGCTGGTCGCATGACTTTCGGCTTTGGTTGCAGTGGAGGTGGAGGCATTAGTGGAGGCAAAGGTTGACGTGATGGCAACATTTGAGCTTCCGAGGATGAAGGCGGGGGCTGGGGAGGCTGGCGCGACAGAATGTCACCTTCAATCCACTGACGCGGTCCTTCACTCAATGGAACATCCATGTCGTCATCGTCGTCTGGCAGAGGCGCAGCATCTGTATCGTCGTCCTCAATTGGCGGGCTACTAGCGGAAGTATCTGAAGGCGCATTGCTGCTGCTAATACTGGCATCTGTTGATTTCGAGGGTATCGGCAGGGCCCCTCGGACCATCGAGAAGACGGCGCCAGTGCGCCCCCCCACTGTACTCATAGTGCTTCGAGCTACGAAAGTAAGCTTGCGCCCGCCTGCTGCTCCTAAAAATCCTGCAGCCATTCGTCCAAATGAAAGTCCACTGCTGGGCCCCATGCTAGAGCCAAGACTGCGAGCTGAACTAGACCTATAGGCACCTGGGCCTTGGGGGAAAGAGCTGTATGGGGCAGCCCCATATGGGGAGACAGGTTGAGGAAGAGGAGGTCCATAAGGGGCAGCTCCGTAAGACGCAGCTCCGTAAGGAGCATAAGGGTCATTCCCGTAAGGATTAGTGGCAGCACCGTAGCTTTGGGGCATTTGCCCGTAATTTTGTTGCTCGGTAGCTCGTTGCTGGTACATGTCATTTGGAGAGTACCTGTAGCCCTCCTGATTAGGAAGCGACTGCTGTTGCTGTGGTTGTGCTTGCTCCTGTGCCTGTGAATAATGCTGCTGAAATGGTGGTGTTTGCTGTTGTGCATTCAAAGGGTAATTGCTTGGACTGTCCGTAGGCGAAGCACCTGCTGGTGGCGGTGGATCATACGAGCTTTCTCTGGTTGCAGCGTTGGCGTAGTACGGTCTTCCTGTGCTGTCAGAGAGCATTTGCCAGCCGGGAGGTAGGTTAGACGCAGTACTCGAGTGTGCCGCTGCAGTCTTATCATGCCACTCATTGGCTGAACCCTCCGCAGAGCCTTCTGCAGAGCACTCCTCAGGGCCATCGACTGCACTGTTCTGATTGGCAGTGAGCTTCATAGTGGTTACAACCATGGCTAAGCTTTTAGGCAGCGATAGCACCACTTGCCGCTGCTCGAAGGATCCATGTGGACCCTCCAAAGACGACCCTCGCTCTGACCACACCGCTCGTGGCATGGATGGTGCACCTGCTCCTGTGCTGTCAGTCGCTGCTGTGGCACTATCTGGCTGTGACGTCGCGTTGACAGCCGCTGAATCGCTAGCTTCTGGAAGACCTTCGCTGCCTTCGTTGACTTTGCCGCCCTCAAACTCTTCAATGCCCTGACTGTCGCTCGGCACAAAGTCATCGCTATCTCCTTGCTCCTTCTTGTCTTTTTCCAGGTTCCATGCTTCATTTACCGTGTCCGAGTCAAATTGCATGTCACTGTCTTCCACTGCCGTTGCCTCCAACGGTGCTGATTCTGCTACATGCACCGCTTCGTATGACGGAGCCTGCTCCTCAACTACTGGTGTGGCCTCTATTGGTAGCTCTTCTTCGGTGGCTATTGCTTGAAAGGATTCAGCTCCGGTGGCCACCTCCTTAGTCTCTACCAGTGTCGCCGCAATCTTTGTCTCTTGTAGAGCTCCGATCTCATTGGGTACTGCTTCTACAGGAGAACTTTCCTCAGCCTTGCGCGATCTATACTCGTCTCCTAAGTAGTCGTCATCCGGAAAGGCATCAATAGCGCCATGTTCTTGCGGCCTTTCGCTGCGTGTAGTACCGGCCAAATCCCTTTCGCCGTTGTTGCTGCTCCTAGCAGTGGTGCTACTAGAGGACTGGCCATCATCGTCGTCATCGTCATCAGAAAGGCGGTAATAGGAGGCGTAAAGATCAGCGGCAGTGAGCGGTGCTGCAGGACTCGAGTCAACAACTGGCGCCATGCTAGGCTGCTGCTCCATTGATTCTTTCGTATCGAGTGACTCCATAGGGACTGTTGCTCCTGCATTGATTTCTTGAGCTTCAGACGGGAGTTGCCAGGGATTCGTAGCAACTGCATTATTGCTATGCATAGCTAATGCCTCCGGTGTTGCGCTTGGGTCACCCTCGGGTTCACCTAATAATTTCTCCTCCTTTGACTCAACTTCCATCTCGGGCGGAGGGTGTCCGTAGCCCACAACGCCTTCTGTTAGCTCAGGTGCCGTAACATCAGTCGCTTCGCCTTTAGTTTGCTCGTCGACAGGTTGAGCATCGCTTGATAGCTGGCCGTAGTCTGAAGTACCAGGTGAACCCTGAACCCCGAAGTTTTCTTCGCTACTTTGATCGACACCCGAGGCAGACGAAGCATCCTCAAAGCCTGGAGGAGTAAGCGCTTGCTCAGAAACTGGAGCATCGTCAGGAGTTTGCTCTGGCCCTGAAGCCTGCCACACTGGGGGGTTTGGTATCGATAATCCACCCTCACCACCATCTCCGTTGTCACCACCAAAAGCTTCCACTAATTGTGCGAGGCTCTGCCAGAGAGGAGCATCGTTGTCGGGAGAAGCGGGCGCTCCTGGAACCGGCCTTGGGTCTACGGAAGCGACTAGAGTGCTCATGGGTAAAGTGCCGCTACGAGCCCACGATACCAAGACTCGAGCTGATGTTGGGCCCTGCACTGCTTGCGTCTGAGGATCGAGATACCACCACTGAGACCTTGGCTGCTCGAGCTGCGATGGATCGTGTTGTGTTGACTCAGGAACTGGCTGGGGCACTGGATCGGGCATCGGCGCCAGCGGGTCGCTTCCAGGCATCGGCTGCGGACTGCTCCACGGTCGAAGATTAGGGCCATCTCCGTCACGTGGCCATATCGATGACTGGCCTAGCGGCGGCGCCCCTCCGAGCCCATTGCCAAACCTAGGAAGAGCAATAGTCCAAGCCATTTGAAATCACTTGATGTTAGGGTATTCATCTATTCCTACCACACTTTCCAGCATTTGCATCTCCTAGAAGTAGAGTCACTCACGGGTTTGACGCCGAAGCCTGCATCACTGGGACAAGTATCAGAACGAATGCTCGCCGCCGCATTCTAGCTTGAACTGTGAGGGCCAGCGACCTGCGCAAAAGCTTCTTATTCAAGCTCTAAAGATGGGCTGCATTTTGCAGCATCTATCTTGATCTCACACTCTGCAACCCCTTTTTTAATGCTCTCCAAAGGGGGGGGTGGACCGAGGGATGGAGGATGGAGTGGAATCTGTGGTACGTACCGCAAGTTTTGAAGAACCGTAAATCTGCGAAACTGAGGCGCATTTTTGGCTAAAACAACAAAATGCGGCGATTGTAAACAATCGGCCTTGAGAGGTGAGGAGCTCAAGAACTTTCTTTTCATAGACTGCTTGAACCATTTCGGCCCATCGTTCCGAGCCCTCAACCACGACCATGCTCTACGTGCCGAATGCCCCTTCCCGACAGATTTCCGAGTGCAATTTTCGACCCACGACTGAAGCAACCCAACTTCGATCTACCCCGAATTGCGGTCCTTCCACTTCGGCCGAATTTCCCACGGTTACGAAGTGTAGTCCAGAACAATGGAGTCTCTGGTACGCTCCTCTATACTGTTGTTCAGTCCCGCATGCGTTCTTACGCTGAAGTCGAAAATTCAATGCACTAGTTTTTTTATAGCGCTCTTGTTGAACGCCCATGCCCACGACCTTTTGTGCCTCACAGGAGTGTATGAGGGTTTACATCCAAGGCGGCAGTTTAAAGCTTCTTATTCCCGTTCCCGAGCCGGCTCAAACAGTGACATGGCTCAAGAATGATTTCAAATTACGTGCTCTTCGGCGCGGCCGCGACGGTGAGTCTAAAAACCACCACCATGCCTAGGTCTGGACGCTGCTGACTCACTTCGGAATTTCAATTGCAGACATTTTATGACGGTTGAACCCTTGCACCCATCTCTGCCCCCTCTCGCTTGCTCTCCGGTCTCATATCATTTGCTGCTGCTACTCCTTCTTTTGTATGTTCAATTGAATTTTATGGATGGCAGTGACGGTGGTGGAAATTGCGTGTGCTGGCCATTCTCTGAGAGACGATGACCGAATAGCCGACGTTATACCCGATCAGGTGGGTGGGTGTTTTCCATGCTAGCTATCTTCTGCTTCTGCCGTTTCAATTCTTGCCTAGTGTCACCTAGCGCTTCTCTTTGATCATCACGCGATGTCTTTTGCAAATGCGTGTATGGTCATGCTGGTTGCTTGCCTCCACTCAAATATTATTATAATATTAGGCCATGCTCCTCGCCACGGGCCACGGGATCGAGAACATGTCCGACTTACCGGGAGCAGGGTCGTCCCTAGAACAGCAGCCAGAACCCGGCCGGTCAAAGAGAAAGTACACTAGAGGCGGTCACAAAAAGCTCAAACTGGTATGTCGTACCCTTGGTTCCCTTTTCTCAGGCTTTTCACGGTGGCTACAAAAGCTTCACTAGCTACTAGTAAGATAGTAATAGACGGCAAACACATCTGCGGTAGTTTTTCCTGAATACTTTGATTGCTTGCGATTCAATTATCAAGCCCTCCTACCCCTACCCCTGTTATTTCACACTAATGAATTCTTGTGTTCTCTTCTCCTGTGAAAAGGTGGCCCCCATTCTCGAGTCGTATCTTCCTGAGATGAGCACCACTTCGGAGAAAGAGCGGCAAAAATTCTACGCAAAAATCGTAGCCCTCCCGCAAATGATGATGGCGGAAGTGAACCGAGACGAAGTGGTGAGCTGGTACAAACGAGCCCGCAAAAAGTACCGAGTCACGGACGACGACGACGACGATGACAACAACGGCGTGCACCGCTACAACTTCGAGGACACCAACAACAACAGCAGCGACAACGACAGCCGGCGGCACTTGGATGCCCACGCAGCCAGCCTCGTGCTGAACCACCAGCAGCAGCCGCCGCCCCCCATGGCCTGCGACGATCCGTTGAGCCGCCAAGCCCTCGCTGCCGCGGACGACTTCAACTTGAGCCAGCTCCACCTCATTCCCCGTGCGCCGGTGCCGGAAGCGCCCCCCCCGAACGATCACCAGAGGCCGAGAAGCGACACCTACGACCAGCTCCATTCGTCCTTGCCGGAGGTCGTGGATGACGAATTACAGGGCGACTCCGTGCTTTCGTTAGCCCACATCGGGTCGGCGCTCGACCCCTGTCACGCGATCACGGAGGCGGTGGAGATGGCGCCGCCGCCCTTTGAAGGGGGCCTCGGAATTGCCCCACCCATCTCTGGCGCTCAAGCCGTCATTGGGCTCTAAGATTTGCTTGCTATCTGTGAGTTGGCGGAGTGCTTCTCTTGGAAGTGCTCCAACAACCGCTTCCTTCTGCTTCTGCCTGCTCTTGTTCCCTTCGGCATTTCGCGGGAAAGCTCATATGTTTACTAGCTTCATATGCTCACATTTCCTTCTTTTCCTCGTTTATATATCATACATCACCTCCTTGCTTTTGGTTGTTGGGCGGTAGTGCTAGCCTATCGTGCTTTGGTGTTTCTGCGCCAGACGCGAGCGATGATATGTGTTTGTAGCTTTGTAGGTATTTTGGTATTCTAATTTCGGATTCCGGATGTTGGTTATAGGTTTGCCTAAAAGCTAAAGCTAAAAAGGAAATGCTCACCACCTAGACGTGATTTCCGCGACGGGGATTTGGCAGTGCTTTTATGACTACGGCACGGAAAACCCGTGGAAAAGCCGCGGAAATGCCACGTGAAGTGAATTCTCTGGCCCTTGCGCGGGAATTCCGCGGAAACGGGAATCGTAACCCTGGTTAAAGCTGTATCTGTTTGCTGTCTAGGAACTGTTAACTGATTGGAGTTCGTAGGGTGGTCATGCCAGTAGCGAATAGCGAACACCTCGCAGTACGAACTTTCTATTTCCGAGAGAGGCCCCGAAGGGCCGGAATTAGAAGGCGAATAGGAAGAGGTGAAAAGCGAAGAAGCGCGAACTAAATATAAGAAGTTTTCCGTTGATAAACCCAAGTTTCTACTCGCTATTCTAGTCTAGAGGTCGGATCTCGGAGAGTTTATTGTGCATTGAAGTCCGAGTCTGAGTAACGAGTGGAACCTGACGAAGCCGCGTCTGCGCGTGTGAGATTTTCAATTTTGCTCTTTCCTTAGCAATTGCGCTTTATGCGAGTGAACCGAGCCACAAGTACGAGTACGCCTTGCTTTACACGTCCAAGTTTCGAGTGCCGAGAGAGCTCCGATCTACGATAGGTAGATTTCGAATAGTTGGCAACTGAGCGAGGCCTGGCTGCCTGAGTGGAGCTCGCTCCTCGCTGTCCGAATAAATTAGCTATAGACTGCTTTCCAATTGCAAAGATTCATAGAATAATAGCACAAAGCTGCTGTGTATGTAATGCTCATCTTTTACTCTCATGGACCTTGTAAGACCAATTCTCAGGGGTGGCATAGGTTCCGAGTACGTCCGCGATCTCCACTCTGTCTGAATATGCCCAGATGATATGATTGTGTACCTGATTAGCTATTCTTTTGTAATATGCTGTATTGCTTTGTGTGGCTTGTGCCAAAAGAATAACAAGTCCCATGTGATGTGGTATAGCAAATCATCTGGGACCTGCTCTGAAGTTTGTTTGCAATGCGATAGTAATAACAAGCAGATGCTGAATTCTGAGCTGCATGGCACGCAGCATGATTATAGGAGCCACCCGAAAACGAAGTAAAAGGCAGCGATGCGATATGAGTGTTCTCGGTGCGATCATTGACAGCTACTGAGGTGCCTCCCCGATCTCAGTAACTTCTTGGACACCTTATTCAAAAGGAAACTCGTTCACAAACACGAAGCCTTCCAATATACTGGCTTTTCCAAGGAAAAAGCTACTTATTTACAGGTAGAAGCTAGTACGACAAAGGAGTCAATATTTTGTTTTGGGTTGGGCAAGTCTACTTCACGAAATTCCCGTGGACTTCGTGATTATGACTTATTAGCCTCCTTTCCGGCTTGGGGCTTTGAACACACAGGGCGCTTTTCTCTTTTACGTTATATCATAATCCAGAAGAGAAGGCTACTCTGCTCCGCCAATATCACCTTTATTGCCACTTGGGCTCATGTGGCTGATTAGTTTATTTGGCGGTGGAACTTATGGTTTATTCAGCTCGCTGGCCGGTTCTATACGACAACTGTATGACTTAGGCACCTCAGAACCAGTGAATTCAGTCCTGACTAGACTGGGGCCGTAAGTATAAACGCATTATTTGGATTGAGATTTTGGACTTTGACTTAGTTGTATACATCGCATGAACGTGCGCGCGTCACTTGGGATTGTTCTAGTTCGAGTTCGAGTTGGGATACTCAGCCCAGACTACTTGTAAAGGAGAACTCATCGATGTGTGGCATTGAGCTGCTTTGTGGCGTGTATATTAGGAACCATATTTGGCCTTCCCTACATATAAGTTGGAGGCAGGGAGCGCGCTCAGAGCGTGGAGCTACGTACAGAGCCTTATACTTTTGATATCTTGAAACGGGTCCCCAGGGCCCAGGGCCTAGGGGCCGAATAAGAGCCAAAATGCAGAAACGTATTGCAGTGTATTTTAGAGCAGCAGAAATTCTAATCAGCCACATAATTCCAAGCTGACTTACTTGTTGTTTTCGGAATAGAGTTCCTTTTAGCTAGTCGGCATGTAAAGAGTCGGGCCGTACTGAAACTTGCTTTGGGTTCAAGTCGTGAGACCTTCAGTGGTCTTCCTCTTCGACCTTTCAACGGATATCAGCGCTCGTAAAAGGCCGAAGAACGGCTTTTTTTTACTGTGCAAATGCAAATGCTAAAAAAAGGCTAGCTCTAGCCAAAGAGTATAGATTGCTGCAGCCGCTGAGGTTGCTAAGGTTGTTGCGGCTATCAAATCCATCACATCCTTGCTACCATGCTGATTCTCAACGCATAAGTAGGTTCGAGCATGCGTAGCCAAGGTAATGACCTCAACGACTGGCTTAAGACCAACGGTCTCGATGATTTCGCAGGCATAATTAAAGCTCGGCTTCAAAACGAGGGAAGTGAACCCTTGTTGAAAGCAATTCCTGCCTTGGAAGCCGAAACGAAACCTTTGGCTTCGCGTGCGAAAAGGAGCTGCCAAGCAAGCCTATGCTTATCGTGCTGCTTATGCTGCCAACCTCAGGCGCAGAAACGCCGCCGTGCTAACGATGCTGGTGACTTCGTCGACTCGGATGACAATGGAAGCGAGTGGTCGGCAAAGGACCTTAGGCGCCCAGCGTTCACTTGTGACCCGTTTTACTACGTACCCTCGAAGGCAAAAGCTCGACGTTGGCTCGCACTCTTTTTGGGAAGTTTCTTCATGTTAATTTTTATGCCTTGGCTAGCTGTAACTGTAGCCATTCGGCTCATTCTCCATGGGCGCAATCTGAGCGTATCTGAGCTTCTTGGCGGGTTTGCCATATTCAGCTGCTGTTCCCTGTCTATAGCTGCTACTTTTGGGTATTTAATGAATTGGGATGATGCAGCAGCGCCGAAGCACGCTGTGCGACCGCAACCTGCGAAATTAAACGGGAAAAAAAGTGTCAAGGGAAAAGCTGGTAATGCAACTAGGAAGGGAGGTTTCAAAGGACGTGCTCAACGGCGTGCTGAGAAAAAGAAGAAGCGCGAGAAACTTGCTCTTGCTAAGGCTGCAAGGAAGGCAAAGAGAAGAACTGCGGCTGAGTGGCAAGCAAAGTATCCGAGCGCCCGGAAGGGAGCTGCCAGCATGGGGTTTCTTCTGGGAGGCAAGTTGCCAGCGCGTGGGTGGTTCGAGGAAGAGGAGGCATGGTGCGAGGCAGTAGCCGCCTGTGTCTGGGAGAAAGTATTGAAATTTGAAGCTTTTATGGGACATTTGCCTCTCGAGTTGTTCGAGGAAGCTGAGAGGGTTCGGCTGCGCTCTGGCTCATCGACAGCATCACCAACAGCGCGACAGCGACTGAATGCATTAGGCCTCGTGGGCCTCGGCCCTGTCAACCGAGCAGCTGTGCTCAATTTGACTGCAAAGATGCGCTGGGGAGGTAGTACTAGCTCAGAAGAGTTTTATCAAGCTTACGACGAAGTTGTCGAAATGCACAGTCTTGAGCCGTTTATGGTGCGCCCTCAACCGAAGCCACCGGAAAAACGACTGACCTATCCTCCTGGTTGGCGGCCTGGTATGTCTCTAGAGCCAATTCACATGCAGGCCTTGGCCAATCTCTCACCGGCTCCCTGCAGAATGGAGAACACGTTTTGGCCCCTTCCTCCGTTATCTATTCGGGGACATGGAGGTTCGAAACCGCGCTCTCTTACTCTCGACCAGCCGCCACTTGGGCTATCTCTCGATGGACCCAAGTCTCCTGTCGAAGTGCCGAAAGCAAACTCCTTTGGCTTGGCAGTAGCTCAAGGCAAAGGAGGTGCATCCAAAGATTTCTTTAATTTTCAGAGCGTATTTGAACCATTGTGCGCTGAGACTCCAGAAGGTGAAAAATTAAGAGAAGAAGGCTTTTTAGAAGCAGATCCAAACGGCAATGGCTTGTGTTCTTTGGCTGAGCTGGAGACGTTTGTGCTGAAGTATCTCGTTGTGAAATTTCCTCGACACGGTAAAGGCTATGACATTGAGGAACCTGGTAAGGACCTATTTAAAGCATTTCGTCCAAGCTACATGCGGGCATTCACGGATGCCAAAGACTTCAAAGCTGACACAGGCGAGGTCGTTGAAGGTACCAAAAATGCTACGGATGACGATTTCGTCTCTTGGGAAGAGTTCAGGTTGTTTTGCGTTTACCTCATAGTGTATGCAGCAATGTTTGATGCATTTGCTAAGATTGACGGGGGTGGAGCAGGCCGAGATGCTGGGGATGACCTAAGAATTGAACTCCGCGAATGGCTTATTGGCTACAAAAAGATAATTCGATATGGTTTTGTTCGCGCTAAGTCTCTTGAAGGGATATCAAAAAAGGAAGCTCAAAATATATTTGAAACTCAAATCGACGACAATGGTGGCGGTATTGTGTTGTTGGATGAGTGGTGCGAATGGCTGAAAAGGGGAGAAGTGGACAGTAACACTGCCGTGGGGCAACTCTTGAATATGGATGAAGAAGGCGGCGTAGGAGAGAATTTCCAATTGACTGGTCCAGCACAAGTTCTTGGTAAAGGTGTCAAAGGTAAGCAGAATGTGGCAAACATGATTAAGAAATCTCCTCAACCGTTAGTAAAGAAAAAGATGTTTCCTCGTTTTTGGGTGGGTTGTCTTCGCGAGACAAAGCAAGTGATTCCTTCCGTGAAAGCGAATTCAGGACCAACCAGACCGCCGAAGCCGCCTCCAAAACTCCCCCCACCTGCAGTGCCCAATTCATTTGGACTCGCTGTCGGTAGAGGCAAAACTGGTGCGTCTGCAGAGTTCTTTAAATATCAAAGCGTCTTCGAGCCGATGTGTGCTGAGACTCGCGAAGGCGTTGAGCTGCGCGAAGATGGCTTTATAGCAGCAGACCCAAATGGCAATGGCCTGTGTTCATTGGCAGAACTTGAAACTTTCGTTTTGAAGTATCTTACCTCAAAATACCCGAGGTCAGGTAGAGGTGACGGAGTTCAAGAGCCTGGCAAAGACTTATTCCGATATTTTCGACCGTGTTACATGCGTGCGTTCAATGACGCGAAGGATTATGCTGATGATTCTGGTGAGATTATCGAAGGTACCAAAGATGCTACCGACGACGACTTTGTCTCGTGGCCTGAATTTCGTATATTCTGCGTTTACTTGATCGTTTACGGAGCGATGTACGACGCCTTTGCTAAAGTTGATGGCGGTGGTATGAGCCGTGGTGCAGGAAAAGATTTGCGTATAGAGATGAAAGAATGGCTGGCTGGATACACTTCTGTAACTCGTCATGGATTCGTTCGCTTAGCAGCTTTGGCTGACTTGCCGAAAAAAGGTGCAAAGAAGATTTTTCAATGCGAAATCGACGACAATGGCGGTGGGATCGTGCTTTTAGATGAGTGGTGTGAGTGGTTGAAGCAAGGTGAGATAGAGGCCGCTACACCTATTGGTGAGCTTCTGAACGCGAGTGAGAATGGACGAAAAGCTAGCAATGAGGACTACGCTGCTCAAGAGGCACGCTCAATAGCAATTCAGGAGGAAAGGAATAGAGTTGATTACGCAGCTCGTCTCAATATTGCAAAACGATTTGAAGCGTCTGAGCGATTAGCCCTGGACAGAGAGCAAGCTCATGCTCAGAAAATTCGTGATTTTGTCAAAATTGTGGACGAAGAAAACTCGCGTTACGACAGCGCATGGAAGAGAGAAGGTCGCGGAGCTGCACCAGAGCGAAGAGCGCAGCACCAGATAGATTCAGCAGCTCGTGCCAAGAAGTTGAAAAAATTAAGAGACGATTTGCGCGATGCTGAGTTCAAGGTGCAATGGAAGGCTGAGGAGTATCAGCGTGCGCTGGGCATGCTGAGTCGCGCTCGTAAGCCAATTAACGTTGTCAAAGTGCCTGCTCATAAGCAAGCTGACAAAGCGAAGGAGCGTGCACGGAAATTTGCCAAGCAAATACGAAAGCAGAAAGCAGCACGCGCTGAATATCTGTCGGAGTTTCGACGGCGCGATGAGGCCCGAGAGTGGGCGCAAAGGAATAACGTCGGTGTGGTGGCAGTGTCCGCTGATGATGCAAGCGACTTCGAGGGTGACCCGCTATCTCCGGGTCCATCGGAAGGGCTTGAAAAGTTCAGCGCTCCTTTCAAGATGTATGCTGCTGATTCGACGGAAGGAGAAGCCCTACGCTCGAAAGATTTCAAAGTTTACGCTGGAGCAAATGGGCTGATGTCACTTGCGAAGATGGAAGGGTTCATATTGGCAACTTTGCTGCAAACTTATCCAAAGACAGAGAAGGGTTCTCCAGAAGTTGGCCACGACCTTTTCGACGCTTACCGCCCTGCTTACTTGCGAGCCTTCAACGATGCCAAGGATTTCCTTGCTGATGACGGGGAGGTTATTGCAGGCGCCAAGACCGCCAATGCTGACGATTATGTTACCAAGGAAGAGTTTCAAATTTTCAATTGTATGCTGCTCGCTTATGCTGCAATGTACGATGCTTTCTCCAAAATTGATGGCGGCGGAAGTGGCCGTGCAGGTGATGACCGGAAGATTGATCCCAAGGAATGGAGACACGGTTACTTGGGTGCAACTGGATATGGGTTCATTGCTTTCGAAGACTTGACAGATAGGGCGTCGGCGAAGGCCATGTTTGACCAGATGGATGACAACGGCGGAGGTGTGGTGGACCTCAGAGAATTTTGCTCGTTTATCAAGGAGGCTGAGGTTGCAGCGGGCACAGATATGGGCAAAGTACTTGCCGCACAGGAAGATGATAGCGCAGCGGCCTTTCGTTTAGCCCGGAAAAAGACTAAAACTGCGCCATCATTTGATGTTCCACCGAACAGTTTTGGCCTCGCTGTAGGCCGAGGCAAATGGGGTGCATCAAAGGAGTTCTTCGATTTCCAGGCCGTATTTGAGCCTCTGTGCGCTGAGACTCCGGAGGCTGAAGAGATGAGGAAGGAGGGCTTCATTGCAGCAGATCCGAACGGCAACGGCTTGTGTTCTCTAGCTGAGCTAGAGACCTTCGTGCTGAAGTACCTGGTAGCGAAGTATCCGAAGTCGGGAAAGGGCAAGGATCTGATGGAGCCGGGCAAGGACCTATTCACAGCATTTCGGCCATGTTACATGCGTGCCTTTGCTGATGCGAAAGACTACAAGGCAGACACCGGTGAAATCATCGCGGGCACCAAGGATGCCACGGATGATGATTTTGTCTCTTGGGAAGAGTTCAGGTTGTTCTGCATTTTTCTTATCATATATGCAGCAATGTACGATGCTTTTGCCAAAATTGATGGCGGTGGAGCGGGCCGAGATGCAAACGATGACTTACGGATCGAATTGAGTGAATTTTTAGCTGGTTGCAACGGTGTAATCAACTATGGCTTTTTAGCACTCAGATGCTTAGCTAATTTGTCCGAAAAAGAACTCAAGGCTATTTTCAATGAAAAGATCGACGATAACGGCGGCGGTATCGTTTTGTTGGATGAATGGTGCGAATACATCAAAGCTGCTGAGGTAGAGGCCGGCACTCCCATCGGTGTGCTGCTCGCTGCGGATGAAGCTGGAGGCGTAGGAAAGAATTATGCATTAGCCGGCGCAGCAAAAGTGCTCGCACCTTCGCAAAAAAGTCAAGTGATTTCGACTGTGAAGTCAATGAAAAAAGCACCCTTGCAACTTCCAACAAGCAAACCCGTTCACGCGGGGCCCAATTCGTTTGGTCTTCACGTTGGCAAGGGCAAGAAGGGTGCATCAAAGGAGTTCTTCGATTTCCAGGCAGTGTTTGAGCCTCTGTGCGCTGAGACTCCGGAGGCTGAAGAGATGAGGAAGGAGGGCTTCATTGCGGCAGATCCGAACGGCAACGGCTTGTGTTCTCTGGCTGAGCTGGAGACCTTCGTGCTGAAGTACCTGGTAGCGAAGTATCCGAAGTCGGGAAAGGGCAAGGATCTGATGGAGCCGGGCAAGGACCTATTCACAGCATTTCGGCCATGTTACATGCGTGCCTTTGCTGATGCGAAAGACTACAAGGCAGACACAGGCGAGGTCATTGCGGGTACGAAGGACGCTACAAACGACGACTTTGTGAGTTTCTTATTTTTCTGTACGATAAAGCGTAAAGCCTTCGATATGAATTCAATTACTTGTTATTTTGAATCATTGAATCTGCTTTCTAATTTCAATAGGTCTCTTGGGAAGAGTTCCGCTTGTTTTGCATCTACCTTATCGTGTATGCAGCAATGTACGATGCCTTCGCCAAGATTGATGGTGGTGGATCGGGTCGAGATGCAAACGACGATCTCCGAATAGATTTTGGAGAGTTCTTGAAAGGTCATAAAGGTGTAACAAATTATGGCTTTGTCGCACTTCAAAATCTTCAGGATCTAACCAAGAAAGAATTGAAAGTGCTGTTTGTGGAAAAGATTGATGACAACAGCGGAGGCATTGTGTTATTGGACGAGTGGTGCAAATATATCAAAAACGCAGAGGTAGAGGCGGGGACTGCAGTTGGGCTCCTCTTAAATGCGGATGAAACGAGTAGCCTCGACGAGCAAGATAAGTTGACAATTGGTTCTCCAAAGAAGTCAAAAATGAAGCTTAAGTCACAAAGCTATGCGTATAAAGTAGACGCAAAGCCAAACTCGTTCGGACTCGCTGTGGCAAGAGGCAAGATGGGAGGCTCCAAAGATTTTTTCATGTTCCAGGACGCTTTTGAGCCGATGTGTGCGGAAACTCCTGAAGGCGAGGCCTTACGTAAAGAGGGTTTCATCTCAGCGGATCCAAATGGTAATGGCCTGTGTTCGTTAGCAGAACTTGAAACGTTTGTGCTAAAGCATCTCGTTGCCAAATACCCTCGATTCGGCAAGGGCGTAGACATTTTTGAGCCAGGTAAAGACTTATTCGATGCATT